>Ga0075116_10000458_pt1 | contig 18977 bp, 26 predicted proteins | sample AntAceMetag02UKC_FD_69786 | JGI IMG/M metagenome (GOLD analysis project Ga0075116, IMG submission 69786) | Saline lake microbial communities from Ace Lake, Antarctica- Antarctic Ace Lake Metagenome 02UKC | ecosystem: Environmental > Aquatic > Non-marine Saline and Alkaline > Saline | place...
CGTCATCATCGCGATTCTCATAGCAATGTCATTCCACGTTTTAGCAAGATGCTCCTGCTCTGGAGTCAGTCGCTTGGTCTGTGGTGGTGCAATCATGTCTTTGATGGCATCCCACAAGGTCTCTGCGAGATTATCCGCGCCGTCGTACTCCTCTGTAGGTAGCACGTCGCGTAGGATCTCCGCTAGCTTCGCCTCGACTGGATGGGTCGTGGCTTGGCTGTCAGTCACGATCACAATGCGACTGCTTGGCCGGCCTATACCAAATCGGTCAAGGGTAAGCTCGACACCTTTCACAAATGCCTCGGCTTCCGTCAATGTGTCAAATGTGTATTTCGTGCTCTTCATGGCGTCCACTTCTCCTCTGCTGCTGGGTTTAGGTTCACTCCCTTGGTCGTTGCCGTGGCCTAGCTGTAGTCCTCGACTTCTACCCGTCGCACCATTGCCAGGTTTTCGCAGGCATAGTCGTCCAGCGCGTCCCGAATTGCGGATATTTCGGATGCTGCCTCGCAATGTATCTGCCACGGCTCCTCAAGCTCCTCGCTGTGGATTGTCACTGTGTAGACGTTCATATTCCACGCTCCTCATCTCATTTCGTTGGCGTCCACTTCTGCCCCGCTCCCGGCGACCGTAGCCGTCGGAAGTAGGGCCGGAATGAATTACGCTGTGACGGATTCCCGCTCTTGCTCCTCTTCTCATTTGTGATGTGCATCAAGATAAGGGCAGAATTCTGCCTGTACCTCTTCCTTGGTGATCCCGTAGCCTGCAAGGGCGTCGACTGTGTCCGTGATATCCTTTCTAATGCAGGCTTCGTGATTGCCTAGCTCGCGGTGAATGATTCCCTGTTTGCCGTTCTCTGCCAGATCCGCGGCGCGTCCCTCGTCGCCTGCTCTGGTGATGGCCGCGGCCAACTTGTCGGCGTTAGCCTTCGGGCATATCAAGCCCATACGCATCGAAACGTATTTAACGCCTTCTTTCTTCTGCTCGTTAAACTGTTGGTTACTGAAAGCGAAGAACGCGCCCGCCTCGTCTATTGCTTTCGTCATTGCGGCTTCTGTGTAGTGGCTGAGATAGTGCATCGGTTCTGCTCCTTGGTTCTGCTGCGGTTATGGCGTCCACTTCTGCCCCTGAGCGCCGGACCTAGCCCGACGCAACAGGGCAGAAATGCTACGCGGGCAGGGCGTTGGTCTGCGATATGTCGAACACGGTTCCGAGCGTAAAGCGGGTGCGCCCTGTGTCGGCGTCCTTCTTGCGGTTCGTGACTGTCAGTCTGTGCGTGCTCATGCCTCATCTCCGGAACATGCCTCATCTCCGGAACATGCGACAATGATACCGATACGCTCGTCATGTGTCATTGCTGCCCATTGCTCCTCTGTACCCTCCGCGCCCGGGTCTATGTATTCGCACCATAGGGCGTAGTCGCTGGCTATTTCGTGATATGTGGCTGTCGGCATCTGGTCTGCTCCTCGGTTGTCCTGCGTTGGTGTTGGCGTCCTTTGCCGCTAGTGCTATCCCGGATCAATATTACACGCTCAATTTCCGGGAGGTATTCCCGGCGCGTCTGTCAATCGTTGCAGTCATGCCAGCGCTTCCTTGATGAACTGAGGCCCGACCTGTACTGTGCCGTTCTCGAGGTCGTGGATGATGCTGCCGCGAACGTCCGCGCCTGTCGCCGTGTCAATGTCAGTCAACTCGATCATCCGTGCATTGATCAGCCAGCACCGGTTGGGCGTCACGCCTTGGGCTGTGAGACGATAGCGGCGTTCGCCATACTTCCAGAGGTTGTCATTCACTCGCTCGAAGTCTGAATATTTCTGCATCTGGTCTGCTCCTCGGTTGTCCTGCGTTGGTGTTGAACTGCGTCTTATACTCATGATATAGAGCAGATTACATGCCAACCGTGCCAATCGTCACTTCAAAGTGACAAGTATATGCGCGGCGATAGCGTACCCCAACAAACACGGGCCTTTCCCTACCGTTCACCCACTCGACTCCGCGGGGGCGTGATTTCCACTGCTTTGAGATGCCGATTTCGGTCAACCGTGCGAATGTCAAAGTCAAATCTGCAACTCAAGTATGAGAGCCACGACAGCCCAACCCCCACCGGTAGCGTACCCCCCGCCAACATTGACAAATTCGCTCGCGCGGGGATTGCCGTTTATCGGTTTACATTCTCTTGCTTGTCCTTCCCCTCCTCACAACAACACTCAATCTCTTCCCGACGCCAACGCCACGCCAACCCCCAACACAACCCCAACGTCAACCCCCAACCCCCGCACCCAAACCCCAACGTCTACGCCTCAATGCCTATCCAGAGCCTTCGCGCAGCTCGTAGAGGCGGTAGGGCAATTACTCTGCCCACTCAGTTGTTGACCTTTGTCTCCAAAGCTGAGGTTGAATGGGCCAACAACTGCGGGCATATGACACGTACTCTTGAGAGCTCGGGCCCTGAGCTGAGCCTGAGCTGAGCTGAGCCTGAGACTGAGGGGGCGCGCTACCTTTGAGCTAAGCCTTGGCTGCGGTTGTCTGGTGGTTGACTGAGCGTAGCGAACTGGTGAAGTGGCTGCAGTTGTGTGGGCTGCAGAATAAAGCATGCTTTGTGGGTACATGGTTGACAGGGCGGGTGCCGGTGTGTCAGGGGGATAGTGTGGTGGGTGGCTAATACTTAGATATTACCTTCACCCATAATTTTGGTATTTTTGAAGGATCCTGGGCTACCGACATGAGCGGGGGTGGTATCTTACCTTGGATATAATTTGCTCTATAAGGGAGAACTCTGAGGCCATTACGAAGTGTGAGGCTGAGGCCCTGGGGCTGGACTGGGTTCTATATGAAGTGTGGGTGCGCATCAATGATGGCGGGGGTTAGGCTATGGGTGCTGTCGCTGGCGCTGGGGAGAGTTATGGTGTTAGGCTGTGAGGACGTGCGAGCATATAATCAACAAGAAACTGCATTCCCCGGCCGATCGGATTTTGGGGTGGTAGTTTAGGGGTCCCGATTTTGGGAAGTGAGAGTGTCACTGCGAAGTGACGAGTTGGGGGTTGCACGGTTCGATATGAAGTGGTAGGATTCCGATGTTGATACGGATGACTGAGGTTAATTGAAGCCATGGGGGATGATCTGATGACGGGACCAGTGCAAGTTCGGATCGAGTTTTGTGATGGGTGCTACGATGTGGTTGATACGGTGTTCGAGGACACCGAGTCGATGAAGCGGTTTATTGATGGCGTGATGGCCCGGGGTCGCCGGCTTGATTCGAAGGCTGGCAGTCCTATTACTGTGATGTACTACCCGCCGCAGAGTGTTGTGTCGGTGATGGTGATGCCGCGGGAGGTTGAGGACAATCCCATTGGCGTCGAAGCGTAGTTTGTAGCACTGCCGCAGTGGGCAGGCATGAGAGTGGTTGGACCAGACCACTTGGACTGTAAGCCCTGCCACCGGCTTTAGAAGAAGTAGGTCAGTATTTCTAAACGAGCTAAGAGGAGCCTCCTGATGTCCTGGACTGATGAAGAAGTTGCTGAACGCCGAAAGCAGATCGCCGAGGCCAAGAAGTTGGGTCCACCCGGCTACGATCGCTGGGCTCATTCTTACGACCCGCTGCCCGAAAAGTCTTTTGAGCTTGCTCGCCGCTATCCAGATCTCAGTGTCGATGAGCGTTGTCGACTGTCCACTGATTTCATGGAAGCCATGTTGTTCGGCAGGTTCGTCGAGCAGCTTGAGCGCGGAGTCTCCTGATGATTGATCTGACGTTTGAAAAGTCCGCGGCACAATTTGTGATCGATGCCTTCCCCGGCAAGAAGCGTGTCTGCACCTACTGCGGGAAGAAGATCACTCCTGAGAATCTCGGCGGTGTCGTTGGTGGCGACTTTGTCTGCACCCACATTGAATGCATTCTTGACCTGGCTGCGGAACTGCAGCGCGATGCTCTTGGTCTGAAGTATGTGTCCTGATCTGTCCCCAACTCGTCACTTCGCAGTGACGTTTGAAAACCTTCCCCTGTGTCGTATCGGTCAATACGTGCCCCCCCCGCGCGTACGCGTACTGTATACGCGCGCGCGCGCACTTCGGTACCAAAGTATAGCCGGAGCCGGATCCGGATCTAGTCTGAGCAAATAAGAGCTTCATACTATTCTGTGTACACCGCAGGAACCACCGTCTCAATTTCAATCTAGGAACCCGCTATTTCTAGATTAAGGATACTGGGGTACTTGACTCTGGAAACTTCAACCTCAACCGCGCAAAGAATAAAACAACAATATCGTGGAGCCTCCGGTAAGATAGTTGTTGCTATACGTCGTGGCTGTGGTATTCTTGGATTCAAAGCTGAGAGGAGATCAACCCTATGAGTTTAGATTTCAGTCTGATCGTAACCGACAAAGACGGCAACCGTATCACAGTCCTCGACAAGAACATCACCAGCAACCTCGCCGACATGGCTGAGGAAGCCGGGATCTATGATGCTCTGTGGCATCCTGAGAAGCACGGTGTAAAGTATGCCAGGGGCCTGATATCCGGCCTTCAGTTGGCTGTTGAGATGATGACCCATGATCCCGAGCGATTCAAAAAGCACAACTCTCCGAACGGCTGGGGTCTGTACGAGAACTTCTTTACGTTTGTCACAGAGGTTCTGGAAGCATGCTGGACGTATCCGAGCTCTGAGATTAGTGTTTGGATCTGAGAGGTCGTCACTTCGCAGTGACACTCTGGCGTCAAATAAATCGTGAGATACTTGTTGCTCTATGTCGTGGTTCTGCTATTGTTGGTTCTAGTTCAAAGCTGAGAGGAGACCTACCCGATGACCGACCGAGAACTCACTGATGCTTATCCTGCGCCTGCTGGCACGTTTGTGTTTGAGGATATCGCTGTGAAGTTGGCTTTGATTCCTGCGGACACATTCCATGTTGCTTTTCGTTTTGAATCCAAGACTACGTTCGCTCACAGCGTTGTCAAGATCAAGAAGGGGATGTCTCCGTGTGAGGTCGCTAGGCTTCTGAGGGAGCATGCCGACTGCCTTGATAACATGGAGACTTCCTGATGTCCTTACCTGAATGCCGATACCGAAGCACTTGCCCCGAGAAGACGTGTGATCGTAAGACCTGCCAGGGCTACGAAGAGGATCCGTATGCTCCTCTTTCCGTCCTCGTGCCGATTGAGCCTACTACCGATGTTGTGAAGAGCTTCAAGGAAGTGAAGTTTGATCCTGACCAGCCGATACCCCACTGGCGATGTCCGTGCGGTCAACTGATTTCCGATCTGTGTTACAAGTCGGTGCGTGATGGCGCTCTGTGTGGAGTTTGTGATCGGCCGATCTCTGATGCTGTCCAGCTCATAATCGAAGACGAAAACGAAGAACCGAAAGGGGCATGATATGGCAGGAACCGCATTAACGATACCGGGCAAGATTCACAAATCGGGTTTGGCTTTGCCGATGAAGATGTCATTCGAAGATTGGGAAAAGACTGGGACACTGCTCACACAGATCAGTGCTTCATCTCGCTGGTGGGTTGGCGATTGGTTGAATCACGGTGAGGAGGTCTTTGGCGAGAAGTACTCGCAAGCTCTTGATGCTCTGGAGTACCAGAAGGGCACACTGAAGAACGCGGCCTGGGTAACAAAAGAGATTGAGCTTGAGCGCCGGCATGATGCGCTGTCGTTCTCCCACCACATGCTTGTCGCGCCGTGTGAGCCGAAGGAGCAAGACCAGTGGCTCGCGAAGGCTGAGAAAGAAGAGTGGACAGTCAACGATCTGCGCCAGCAGATGATGACCGCTAATCCTGGCAAGAACCCGCCGCATACGTTTATCGAAGGCGAAGAGTTTCGGGTGCGCGGCAAGACGTGGTCGGTCGAGAAAATCAGCGAAGGCGGTCAGAGGATGGTCATTCGCGAGATCGCATTCTAATGACTGATAAACTCACAGATTTTCCTACCGCCGAACCAGTGACTGACGCCTCCGGAACTGAGGTCACTATGGCCCGCAAGCAGTTGAACCTGTTGATCGAGCAGGCGCGTGGCCGGTTGGAATCCCTGGAGATTCTTCGTGACTCTATGAAGTGGGATGAGATGTCGGCAGTCAAGCAGTCGAAGATGATGACGTTCTTCAAGATGCTGCGGTGATGGGCGATGTCTCACAATTACCTGAGCCGTACAAGACGGCGGTAGAAGCTAGGATGGTTAATATTTGCGAGCATGTCGAAAAGCTGATGACCATCGCCGCGGAGTTCAATTCTGATTCCGTTGACATGAGCACGAAATCGGGGTACGTTGTGAGCATTCGAAGGAAGCGGCAAACAGACGGAGGGTAGTGATATGGCACCGAAGAAGAGCAAGGCTGAGAAGCAAGTGAACAAGTCCGCAGTAGCAAGGTCTGAGGGTAAGGCTGCGCGCCGGGCGTTGGACAATCGGCATGATAAGGATCTGTTGATCTACGGTAGTTTGGTTCTGATCGATATCGAGCTTGCCAGGATCATCAAGCTGGGTTGCAAGATTCCAGCGAGTGTGGTCAAGACTGTGGCTGCGCGCGTTCGTGAGGCAAGAGAGAGAACACTGTTGCGTAAACTTGGTAATGGTGGCTAGAGGAGTTCACTGATTGTGGATTATATGAATTCATTGAGAGGGACACTCGTCGAGAAGGCGGGGCGTCCCTCTCTTCTTTGGAGGAAGCGAATGAAAACTGCTTTTGATGTCTTGTTGAAAATATTAATTGTTGCGATGTTCTTTGTTGTCGGTGGTTCTATTGCTCATATCCCGGCGCTTGAAAACAAGGTGGTCGCTCTCGAAGCTGCGAACGTCGATCTCCGTGCCAAGTACCAGCATCACGAAAAAGTGTTTCAGGCTATTGGCCCGATCGTGAAAGAAGTCGAGTTTGTGACGAAGGCCGATTTGGGTGAACGCAAATGGAAACGAACGATTGAGAAGATTGCCGCGGATATCAAAGCCGGCAAGAAAGGGGAATGGCCGCTATGAGCCCTAAAGGAATGATGCCTCAAAAGAAGATGTCGGTGCGTGCGCGATTGGTCAAGGCCGAGAACATGGTCGTGGCGCTGGTCGAAGAGCGGACAGTGATCCGTGATCTGATCATGGACCGACTGTGGAAGCTGACTCAACTAGGGTTCACTGCGGTCGACGGTGATCTGGATGTCGAGTCTGTCATGAAGCTGGAAGATACTCAGGCCTTCCGCGAGCTCGGTGCATTCGCTCAGGGTGTTCCTGATGAAGTCCAGCGGATTGTCCATGCCGACAAGCTGCACCAGGAGGAGACCGCCAAGAAGATCAAGGAGCAAGAGGATGATCGCGGGAAGTATGATCGTCGCGTGATTCTTCAGAACGAGCAGACTCCTTTCAGCATCAAGGGTGATGCTCCGAAGATGATGGTTTCGACGCTCGAGTGCGGGCACATGGTTCAACAGCCGATGGCTTCCGATCCGAAGAACTGGATCTTTGCCGGCATGCTGACGAACTGCACGACTTGCGAAGAGAACGATTGGTCTCTTGATGATGTCGAGCGGGTAGCGAAGGAGAAGCGTGATGCCGAAGCCGAAACTGAAAAGAGCTAGTTGTGTTTTGTGTGCGTGTAAGCACATAGCGCAGGCAAGAGTTTTGAAGATGGAATCGTTGAAGGGCTATGACCGTCATTACTTTTATTGTCTCGGTCATCTGGCCGAAGCTGAGGATGAGTTGCTGGACAAGCATCCGGAGTTGGCTGAGGGTGTGCGCGGCTTCCGTAAGCGACTGGAAGATGACGCCACGTTCGATATCCCTTGGGCTGCTCTGATCGAGGCTGTGTATGTCCAGGGCGATGCTCATGAGACTGCGCTGCTCAGAGAACTGGAAGCTGATTTCGATTCTATGACGATTGAAGAACTGCGCCAACACTGGAGCGTTCCTCTAGATGCCGAAGAGTCCACAGGACGATAATAAGTTCGAGAAGTATGGACATCGGTGGCCGCTCGGCACAACTGATGTGACTATCGAGCTTTGGTGTTACAAGGTCAACCTTCAGCCCGAAGACGGTGGCCTTGGTAACACCGCGCACATGATCAACGCAATAAGTCTTCTGTGGCCTGAGAAGATGCCTGACGGTCGCAAGGGGTTCATCTTCTCCCCGTGGACCTTCCGTCGTATCAAAGCATGGTGTGAGCCTGAGTTTGTTGCTGGTGATGAGAACTGGCAGACATGGTGGGGTCCTGCCGCCAGTGGTAAGGCGCAGCCCTTGGATGCTACTGTATACACCCCCCGCGGCCCTGTTGAGATGGGTAGTCTTATCGTTGGCGATACCGTTCTTTCTCAGGATGGGAATACAGCTAAGGTCATTCGTGTAATCGATCGCGGGGTGATGGATTGTTACAGAGTTAGGTTTTCGGATGGTACGTCGACAAGATGCGCTGGCGATCACCTGTGGACCATAAGTTGTCCGAACAACAAGTGGCGGCGTTCTAAGGTTGTCGAGACATCGTGGATCAAGAACCAGTTGGATGTGTCGCATTCGAAGTACCAGATACCGCTTTGTGAGCCTGTCTATTTCGAGAAGCGTGCGACATTGATAGATCCGTACGTCATGGGTGTGCTTCTCGGTGACGGCATGATGGGTGGTAAAGCAGGAACTACATCGCTGGGATTCACAAGTGCCGATTCGGAAGTGGTTGATCGCATGAATGAGTTGATTCCGGAAACTCTTGAAGTGGTTCCTGAAGCTCAATACCAGTACAGGATCGTCAAGCGATCGCGTAAGAATAATGGGGCCAATGAATATAACACGGCGCTCAAGCATTACGGGTTGTGGTCAAAACTCTCCCTCGATAAGTTTGTCCCTACTGATTATTTGTTCAACTCTAGGGTGAACCGGAGAGAGCTTCTGTCGGGGCTTCTGGATACGGATGGGACAGTCAGTCGGACCGGTGCAGTTAGTTTCGCGTCCATATCCAAGAACCTTGCCGATAGCGTAGTGTTTCTAGTCCAGTCCTTGGGTGGTATTGCCAGAGTGACGACAAAGAAACCGTATTACCGCGACGACTTCGGGAAGAAAATATATGGGCATCTTTGCTACAACGTCAGTATCAATCTCCCTGATGAGCTCGATATCTTTAAGATCAAGCGAAAATCCGAAAGGCTTCATCTTGGGTGTCGTGGCGTAGAGCGGCATATCGTTGGTGTCGAGCTTGAACCGCCTGAATGTATGCGATGTATCACCGTCGACCATCCGAGCGGTTTGTATCTGACGAACGACTTCATTGTTACCCACAATAGTTGTGATGCCGCCGTGATCGTTCTTGTCGACTGGCTAGCTGATCCCGAAAACACTTCTACGACCGTTTGCTCTACCGACAAGGAATCATTGCAGCTCCGTATTTGGGCTGACATGGTCAAGTATTATTTGATGCACGAAGGCAAGCTCCCGGGCGAGTACATCAAGTCGAAGCTGATGATCCGGTTGGGTGGCCGGGATGCGAAGTCATGTATTCGTGGTATCGCGGTGTTGGCTGGATCCGTCGAAGACGCCAAAGCGCATATCATCGGAGTTCACAACGAGCGCAACCGATTGGTCATTGACGAGATGCAGGCTAGTTTGCGTGCTGCTGTCGAAGCCGGCGACAACCTTGACGCCAGTGGTGAGTTCAAGTTTCTCGGCATTGGCAATCCTGAGAGTCGTCTTGATCTTCTCGGTGAGTTTTCGGAGCCGGTTGATGGCTGGGATTCGATCTCTACCGAAAACGAGAGCTGGCAGACGAAGCGCGGAAAGACTCTGTACTTCGATGGCCTGAAGAGTCCAGCGATCGAGGAGCCCGAGCGATACTTTTATCTTCTCAGTCAGCGATCCATTGATGAGTTGAAACGCACTAAGGGTGAAGACTCTCCTGCCTTCTGGACTATGCGCCGTGGGTTTGTTCCTCCCGAGGGTCTCACGTCGACCGTGATGACTGAATCACTTGTTGTCGCGTTCAATATTCGAGATGCTGCTGTGTGGGCTGGTGGTAGTTTTATGTGCGCGGGTGTGGACCCCGCGTTCTCTCGGGGTGGTGACAATGTGATCTTCTTCCCGGCCAAGATTGGGATGTTCGAGTCTGGTGTTATGGGCGCAGAGTTCCAGGAGCCTATCAAGATTAAGCTCAAGTTGTCTGGTGGTATGCCTATGACTTACTACCTTGCAGGTCAGATCATCCAGAATGCAAAGGAGCTCGGCATTGGCGCTCAAAATCTCGCTATCGACATTACGACTTCACAGCGAATGTTGGCCGATGTGATTGAAGCTCAGTGGAAATCAGGACTGCATCGTGTTGACTTTGGTGGCAAGACTTCTGAGATGCCTGTCAGTGTCGATGATGCTCGACCGGCGAATGAGGTCTACGATCGTAGGGTTACTGAGTTGTATTTCAATCTTGTTGAGTTTGGGCGCAATGATCAGATCCGTGGTCTGTGCAATGATGCTTGCAAGCAGCTCTGTCAGCGCGCGATCGTTGATAAGAACCTCAAGAAAACTGAGATCGTGTCGAAGAAGAAAATGAAGCTGTTGACGGGTGGTGTGTCGCCTGATGAGGCTGACGCGGCGGTGTGTGTTACGGATCTTATGCGTGTTAAGCTCCGTATTCATCCCGGTTATGTGCGACAGGCGGGTACTGAAGCAGAGCAGACACAGGAGTTACAGGACAACGATATCGACGGTGAGGATGATCTTTACGGGATCGCAGATGTCTAGAATTCTATTGACAGATAAAATGTGAAGGAGTACAACCCCACCATGCTAAGGCTACTAAGACCTTCGGTAACTCCTCCAGGCGGCTTCCGCTGGACTGATCCTAACACGAGTCATGTGACGAGGGCTCCCAACTTGGTGCAGGTAGTTTCCGCGGCCATTGTTCATCGCAAGGCGAACAATCTCGAAATCCCTGATCACTTCGCAGAGGTAATCCAAGATTGGCTTTGTCGTCAGATTCCTAATGGCATGTGTGTTGACGAGCATGGTCGGCCGTCAAAGGGTATGTTCCGGCGTTCTGCCGAAACCTCTGTCCGTGCGACGATGGCGCTTTCGAAGCTCGGGAAGCGTTTAGGGCATGCGTTGGTGTCTAAGTCTGTGGCTACCTCCCGAGCTGCTGTTTGCATTCATTGCAGTCTCAACGTCCCGCTTGCTGGCTGCATGGGTTGTCGCGGTGTGAAGTCCATCCTTGAAGAGTTGAAGCGTGGCAAGGGTACTGAGCATGACAGTAAGCTGTTGGGCTGCGGGGTAACCGGTGCGCTCAATCCGATTCAAGTCTATATCGGCATGAATACTTTGATCGAAGCCTTTCCGAAGGATCTGAAGCGATGCCCCGCGGAATGCTGGATACGGGGAAACACAAACCAGGGAGCGAGCTGATGGCAATGGAAATACATGAGAAACCGACGGATGCGGGCATAGAGCTGCACATGACCGATAAGTATATGATGGGCGGTCGTGAGTGGGATTTTGGTGCGATTGGTACCGGGCGTGATCGAGAAGAGGCTTTGAATGATCTTGCTGACCGTGCTGCGCCGAAACAGTTGAAAGCCGTCTTTGATTCAATGCTGCAGGACCAGCGGGGATCGGACCCAAAAGACTCTTTGCCGGCAGCGGGGAGCGAGCCGGTGAAAAGCGCGACAGCTCCCGTGGTCCCATCCCTATCGAGCCCTTTGCCGGTGGAACAGCCTCAGCCCCCGGCACAGCCCCCAACATTGGCCCATCCTCCGGTCGCGGTGCCGTCGATCCCAGCGCCCCCGCTGAGTCCGAGCTCGTCGACACCAGGTGGCATAGTACTGGAGCCACAGTCATCGCCGGTTAATCCGGCTGCGCCAGCTCCGGAAGTTAAATCTCCGGCTGTTCCATTGCCGACTGATCCGCCTGTAGAGAGCAATGGTTCGCCTGTTGCTTTCTGAGGCTAACGGAGAAATACCATGACCGAGAACGGGAATCTACCTGACAGCGAGCTTCAGACAATCAGTCCTTCTGGCGATGCACCTGAAACGCGAGTTGGTTCGGCGCGTGCGGCATACACCCTCGTTCATAGCATGATTCTCGAGGATGGCCCGCGCGAGTTGAAGCGTGCCCAGATGCAGCGATTGTTTGACGGTGCTGCTCCGTATGACAAAGCGAAGCTGAAGCAGTTGGGGCAGTCGTATCGCTCCAACACAAACTTCCGTGAGTCCGAAGGCTATCGCGATGCGCGTCGGAGTAGTTACTACGAGCTGATAATGGAGGTTCCCGCTCTCGTCAAGGTTAAGGTTAAGAACGAACGTGATCCCGAGTTGCATCCGGATTACGAACAAACGATCGCTGAAGAGTTCACTACACTGTTGCGAGAGTGGGACGGCTTCCTGCTGAACACTCTGTTGCATCAACAGGAAATGATTCAGTGGGGTATGAGCAACGTGTTCTGGCAGGATTCGATTGATTGGCGATTCAAAGCTCTGCGTGCAGGAAAGTTTCTGGTCCCGGCAGAGACCCCAGCGAGCATCGGTGAGTTTGAGATGTTTACTGTTCGCTCCAGTTATCGTGCCAACGAGTTGTTCGCGTACGTGCGTGATGATGCGGCCGAATTACGTTCCAAGGCGGCGGGTTGGGACACTGACTACATCAAGCAGTTACTCATCAACATGAATGAGGGCGGCACTGGTGGGACTGACACGTTGCAGATTGGCGTGTGGTCGACGTTGCAGCAGAAGATGAAGGACAATGATCTGATGTACGGGTATTCCACCATACCCAAGATCAAAGTCGATCATCTATTTGTGCAGGAGTTCGATGGCAAGGTGTCGCATTTCATCATTGCTGAGGATGCCGAAAAGGTCGGTAACAACGTAGACGCCAAGGATGGTACCGACGCTGGCAAGTTCATCTTCAAGAGCATTGGTCGCTTTGTAAATCAGCAGCAAGTTACAAGCGTGTTCTTCTCTGGCATTGGCGACGGGACATATCACAGTCTGCGTGGCTTGGGTCATAAGATCTTTGCCCATTGCACGGTCAGTGACCGGATGCTGAACACTGCGGTCGACGGCGCTATGATCGGCGCGACAATTCTTGTGTCCGGTGGCGGTAATGAGGCCGGTGGGCAGAAGGCCAGGCTCATGCGTGTTGGTCCTATCACTAGGATGCCAGACGGATACGAGCCGTTGGATACTCAGATTCGTCCGGCGCTTGAGCCACTGGTTAGCGTTCGCGCGATTCTCAAACAGGCGATGGGTGACAACGTTGGTCTGGCGCGTCCGGATGTAGGTGATACTCAAAAGACTCCGCAAGAGAAGCAGACTCTAGGTGCTGTGCGCGCGCAGATGTGGCGTGAGACCAAGCTAGAGAATATGGATATCGAAATGTACTACGGCTATTGGGATCGTATGTATCAGGAGGTCAAGCGCCGGGTAATGAATCCGTCGTATACTGCCAAGGATCCTGGCTACCCAGCTGTGAAGGAGTTCTTTGAGCGTTGTGTCGCAAGGAACGTCCCGAGGGAGTTGATCACCGCCGACAATCTTGCATTCTCTGCTACCCGAGCGATCGGCATGGGGAGCCCTCAGATGCGTGACTTGATCAGCTCTGAGATTCTTGGCATTGCTCCGTACTTCGATGAGGCCGGCAAGAAGAATGCTGTCGCGGATCGTGCGGCCGCTCTCGTCGGGTATGAGACATCTCGCCGGTACATCCAGAAAGAAGATCGGAATAAGATCCCCACGAAGGAGCATGCGTTCGCCGGTCTCGAGAACAATGATCTCCGTGAGGGTTCCGAGGTTATCGTCGCTCCAGATCAAGAGCATGTCATTCATGCTATGGTTCACTTGGATATGCTCATGAGCGATGCTCAAGCGTTCGTCGATGGTCAGTCCGACCTGCAGCCTGAGGCGCTTGCTGCATACTTTGGTGCGGGGTTGAATCACACCGCTATCCATCTCGACTACCTGAAGGACGATCCTCTGCGTGAGGTCGAGCATGGTAATCTGACTCAGCAGTTCGAGTCTCTGGTTCCTGTCTTCCAGCAGATCCAGGCTCAGGCGCAACAGGCTCAGCAGCAGCGTGAGGCTCAGGCCCAGCAGCAGCAACAGTTGATACAAGAAGCCCAGGACACTCTACAGAGCCGTGAGGCTGAGATCGAGGCGTTGAAGCTCCAGCAGGAGACACAGATCAAGGTTCTGAAAGAGCAGAACAATCAAGCGATCAAAGAGGTCAAGGCTTCGAACGGTATGCAGATCAAGAATATGGTGGCAGAGCAGGACATGCGGCTGAAAGAGCAAGCGGCTGCTACGGACAGGCGTATCAAGGAATTGGAAGCGGCGCAAAAACTGAAAGGTTCAAGCGAATGAGGGATATCCAGACAGTAGTGTTTTCGGAAGCGTTCATGCGAGACCATGATCAGTGGTTGAAAGATCCACATACGGCGTTCATGTTGGAAGCGGTGCAGACTCTCTGCTGTCGGCCTTCGCTTCCCGATCCGACTCGAGTCGTGGTCAACGAGAGTGTGTCGTCTTTGGCGCTGGGTGAGGCTGCTGGCGCGTGGAAGGTTCTTGATTTTATTCGTGATTGTGGTGTCTCGTCTGCCAGCAAGGATGGTGACGGGCTGGAACCTGAGTATCCTGAAGTTAAACCGGAAGCGAGCGAGGAAGGAAGTGACTGATGGTGGATGATCCAACAGTAAGCGATTTGGTTAGTAAACTCATGGCGAGCCCTGGCGGTGCGGATGGTACTGCTCCTGATCCTAATGCGACTCCCCCGGTAGTGGTACCTCCGGTCGCCGCTCCTCCGGCACCTTTGAAGATGTCGGTGCCAGCGGATCCCCAGGTTGTGCCCCCGGTTGTTCCTCCGGTTGTTTCTCCTGTTGTGCCTCCGGCTGCTGTGCCAGCGGATCCGTATGCGAATGTTCCGTCGGCGTTGGTTACGCCTCCTCCTCCTGCCGATGATTTCAATGTTGCCTCGATCGATGTTTCTGGACACAGTGAAGATATGCAGTTGAATTGGGGTAAGGCCCGCGCCAAGATCGAGCGACAGGATGTATTGATCGCTGAGGATGCCAGAACCCGTGCAGCCCTGACTGTTGAGGTTGAAGCGCTGAAGGCTGCTGGTGGCAACGTCCAAGAGGCTGATGCCTACAAGACGCTCGTCACCGAACGTGACACTCTTCTTGACGAGTTGAGCAAGGTGTCGCTTGCCAACAACCCGCAGTTCAACGCTAAGTTTGATGCCAGGACAAGCCAAGCCAAGGCTCTGCTTGTTGGTCTTGGGAATTCGTTCGAGAGCCTGCCAGAAGATTGGGTTGACCAGGCTGCAAACCGTCCTCCGGCGGCGCGTGCCGAATATCTGAAGACTATCCTTCCCGAAGGTCAAGAGGGCATGGTTCTTCCGTATTTAGTGACGCTGGACATGATTGAGAACGAGAAGCGGGCAGAGATCGAGAATCATGCTGTGACTCTCGAAGCTCTTGAGAAGGACGCTAGCACAGAGACAGAAGCGAAGTTCGTTGCGTTGCGTGATGATATGCAGGCGAAGGCAATGGATTCGATGAAGGCTGATATCCTGTTCCAGACGGTTGAAGGCAATGAACCATGGAACAAGGGTGTCGCTAATCTGACGGCGCAAGTCGACACGCTGTTCAAGTCAACGGATCCCGAGGTACAGGCGAAGGCTTTTGTCTTGTCCGTTACGGCTCCGGTCTACGAACATCTCCTTCATCTCGAGCAAGACAAGACCGCGATGTATGAGAAAGCGATCACTGACCGCAACATAGCTCTGCCGACAGTCAATGCTGACATACCGCCAGTGAATCCTGTGGTGGCTCCTGCGATGCCTGCGGGTGGCTTTACGCCTGCGAATGCAGCAAAGATGGCTGTCAACGGTGGCTCGTTGTAGATGATAGACAGGGTAGTGACCGGTGCGAGATTCGTACGTATCGGACTTTAGGGGGAGCGCTTCGGCTGCGATGATTCCACGGTGACTATCTGCTTTTACTGAGCAAAACTCCCTCCTCCCACGATTTTCTCAAAATACCTGTTGACATTCTGTGTAGTCATCCATTATTTTGTAGTTGTTTCCGACGGCCAGCGCGTTAAGCTGGCACTCGCCCGGTCAGTGTGAGTCGACCAAAGAAGCGGATGTGAACCGCGTTTCATCCCACGCGACTAACGTAATTGCTTTTTTGGAGGTCACACCATGTCATTTGGCACAGATTCCCCTTGTGATGTTGAGATTGTAAACCAAGCGTTCATCGACGCTGTCCAGTACATCAACCCCGTAATCGCCGACCGCAGCAAGAAATACAACAGCCTGTATCGTTCCATGATTGATCGCGGCACGTTCAACTATGGCGAAGGCTACATCAAGAAATCCGAAACGTTCTACGGCGGCACAGCAATACAGGACTCCGGTAGTTCGTGGTCCGCTGTTGAAGCAAGTCGCGCTGCTGGTACGAATGGTCAAGATGACCCAGGGCATGATTCCTGTCGCTACGAGTCCGAGATAATCGGATATGGCTTCGAAGAGAAGTCTTACACGCTTTACGAGGCAACCCGGCGCACGCTGGACATCTGCCTCACAGACATCCTGTTCAAGTGGAAGTACGAGAAGCAGCTTGCCTTGATCTACGGCGCGCTTGCCAACGTAACGCTTGGTGAGTGGGAGCAAATCGAGCGCGAGTTCTACATCGACTTCTGCTCGAAGTACATCGCGAGTCCGGATTCGTCCAATGCAGCTCACGGGCTGGATACCTTCGTGATGGCTCTCGGTTCTGGTCAGATTGCTATTCCTGCTGGTGGCCTTGACGCTATCGGCCGGCTGACACAGTCGATCCTTGACAGGTTCTACTCTTACTTGTCCCGTCAGTCTCAGAGCGGCATGGTTGGTATGAAGGATGGTATGCCTCAGTTCGCGCTGATCACTTCTCCGGAAACCTCTACCGAGCTCATTCGGTTGGAGACTGTGAGAAACACGGATATGCGCTATGCGGATCCCGCCTTCCTTATCGAAGGCTATGGCACAGTGAAAGCCTATCAGGGCTATGCACACATCCATGACCCGCACGCTCCGCGCTACGTCGTCAATGCGATTGGCACGTTCCTTACGCGGGTATTCCCGTACGCTTCGACTGCTACCACGATTGGTGATGCGGTCAACGTGGACACTGAATACACGATGGCTCCGTTTGAGCTGGCCGTTGTCTTCCTGAAGAACGTGTACAACGCTCTTGTCCCTCCGGCGAATCCGTCGAAGCTGGCGCAGGCGTACACGTTTAGCCCGGCCGACAACTTCGGCAAGTTCCATTGGTTCAACATCCAAGACCGTTGCGAGAACATCCTGAATGAGAAGGGCTTCTTCTTCGGCCGTATGCGGATTGCTCCTGAACCTCTGGAGAACTCTGGTGACGCGGTATGCGTTCTTCATCGTCGGTGCAACGACTTGAGCCTGCAGTACTGCTTCGACTCGACTGCTGATAAGACTGCCGTCACCATCACAAGCTGTGCTCAGAAGAATTCGACCGATGCCCTGGCCGATGCCACTGAGTACATTGTTCTGCTTACCGGTGATATTTACTGCGGAGTTGGTCAGCAAGTCACTGTGACGTTCTCGGGTACGGCTGCAACTCAGGTTGCAATCATCCAGGACGACAAGGATGCGCCGTACTACACGCTTACCTTCCCTGCCGGTGTTGCTGGTGGTTGGTGCGCGTATGACACTGCGATGGCTGCAGGAACGGTTATCTGCTCGTAAGCCCCGAAGGGAATGTTCTGACTCGGGGTGGTTGAAAGGCCATCCCGGGTTCGTTAATGATCGTAAGTGGTAAAACTCTAACGGAGGTAGGTAACATGAATAAGTTTTCAAGAGTTTCTAAGTGGGCGGCTGGAATTACTGTTTACTGCGCTGTCCTTGCGATGGTTCTGTTTTCGGGTGAAGCTGGTGCAGCTCGGTTGGGTAAGCTTTCCAACGCTATGGGGTTTGGATCAGTCATACCCGCTGGTGTTACAAATGCCATTGCGATCAGTTCTTCGTATGGCATGAGTATGGCCAATGCCAATGGTTCTTGTCAGATAGGTGTAGGCAGCAACGCTACTGCGAATTCGATCCAGTATCGTACCTGGCAGATCCTTGACGGTAACGGTAGTATTCCGATCGAGCGACTTGGTGGTTACTTTACCTATGTTCGCTTGGATGAGGACTTCACTGAACTCGTTGGTTATGTGGCGAATAATCTCCAGACCAACGCTGCCGGGGAATTTCTCGGGCAGTTGGTATTCAGCGAACATGCTGATACTTCTCCTTGGTTGCTTACTGTTGTGGATGGTGGTACTGATGAGGATGAATCTATCGTCATGGATGATGACGCTCCTAACGGCTGGCTCAAAGCTACAACGACTGACGCTGCTCTTGACTGCCTGAATGCCCAGCTCAATGGTGAGAGCTTTCGGCTGCTTGCTGGTAAGAAGTTATGGTTCAAGTCTAGCTTCCTGGTCGAAGATGTCAGCATGAATGATGTTGCTGTTGGTCTTACAGTTGCCGAGACTGATTTGCTCGATAGTCCTCCTGCTGACGGTTTCTGGTTCGAGATGAATCATGATGGCAACCTGGACTTCCATGTCGAGCAGGACAGTACCAACTATACCTTTGATACTGGTGTGGATATGGGCGACATTACGAATGTGAGTGTTGTCGTGATATGGGATGGTGTCGATACGCTCTCTGTTACAGTCAATAGCGTGTTGATCTCGAACGTCGTTGCGTCCAGTGATGACATTTGCATTCCTACAGATGAGGCATTGTCTCCGATATGGGCGGTCCAGACAACCAATGCCAGCACGGCGTACATTATGATTGATTACATCGGCATAGTTGCAGAACGCCAGACTCCGTTCGGTACGGTCTACTAGAATCTGAAAGGGCTTTGTAAGCCGCCTGCCTGTTTAATGCGGGTAGGCGGCTTTCTTTTTATCCGGAGGGATGCTCATGTCTTGTTGTTCCAGTTGTGGTTGTATTGTCTGCTCTGTCTGCGGTTGCACTGTTG
>Ga0075116_10000462_pt1 | contig 18908 bp, 18 predicted proteins | sample AntAceMetag02UKC_FD_69786 | JGI IMG/M metagenome (GOLD analysis project Ga0075116, IMG submission 69786) | Saline lake microbial communities from Ace Lake, Antarctica- Antarctic Ace Lake Metagenome 02UKC | ecosystem: Environmental > Aquatic > Non-marine Saline and Alkaline > Saline | place...
AGTAATGCGCTTCAAGCTCTGTTGCGTATTCAACTGCTGCTGACGCGTAAACACGCTCTTCCAAGGCGAGCAAATCGGACTCCAAGAGTAATGCGGCGGAAGCATCGCGCTCGCTCGAGCCCAATTCAATGGAGGCACCCTTGATTTCATTTAATCGGTTGCACTCCCACTCAACGCTCAAGCCGTCCGCTTCGGCCGCGTCAAGGACTAATGAAACGCGCTCAATGCTCGAGGCAAGGCGCGCTTTTGCGTCAAAGCCGTTGCGCTCCCAAGCAAATAACTCTTCCTTAATCAATTCAGCGCGCTCGAGCAGGCGGAGGAACAAGCTGATTCGGTCTCCGAGAACCGGCACTACCTTATTGGCGCTTTCTAGAGTGGAGCGAATTTCGTGCAAGGCGCTGGTGAACGCGTAAGGGTCTTCATGCGAGCGCGCTAGCTCGAACGCTTCCGCGAGCTCTTCATTAACGCGCTCTCTTAACTCGTTCTCCAGCCAGTAACCCCGCGAAGCGTAACCGTCTAGTAGGGAAGCACAGGCATCCAAGGTTGACGAGGCATTGCGAAGGGACATTATCGCGCGGCTAGCGTAGCCAAAATCTTTTGAACGCCACTTTCGCTTTGCATCATCGATGCTCCACGAAGCGAAAGCGAATAAAGAGCTCGTTTCGGCAAAATCCTCCTCGAATGAATGCACTGAATATCCCGTCGCCGCCTTGCTTCCGGCTCCGACCGAGAGGAAAGCGTCTTCTTGCACGGACTCCAGCTTTAATGCCTTTACTTCCTTGAAAGCGCTTTCGAGGTTTGCCTCTAGCGACTCCGCTGAATCCAATGATAGCAAGTATTCTTCCTCCATCGAATCTATTGCCGAACCCGCCTCCTCGTACAACCCGGATTCCGAGTCCAACAACGAAAACAATGAATTCGCCGCGGTTACTAAGGAAGGAGCTGTAGGGAGCGAGGATAACCCTGCGCGCGCCAGGTCGAGCGATTCCACGGTTGAAACGAATTCGCTGCCGAACGACTCGGTGGACGAATTCCAATCCTCGATGAATCCTTCTGCTTCATTCAAGTCAGCGAGGAATCCGGACGCCGAGCCGGTGAAAGTCGAGTCGAGCATCGCGTCCAACTCAAGGAGGCGCGAGTCAACCGCATTCAAGCCTGCCTTGGTCGAGCGAACCGCCGCGTTCAAGCCGCGCGCGCCGTGTTGAAAACAGGCGAACGAAGCGTAACGGTTTAACCCTTCCCCGGAGACGCCCATGGTGCGCGCGGTCTTCTGTAATAATGCAAACCAAGCGGCGTAAGCGAATTCTTTCTCGGCAGCCAAGGCGTGCTCGACTGCCTTTTCAAATGCCTCGTTGGATTCAATGGAAGCCGGGAGCTCTATCGGAGTTAGAAAGCCGTCACAGGGCTGGGGGAACAAAAACAATAGGGATGAATCGTACTCTCCTTCGGCCAAGTGGTGGGAGTAATCGCCGAGGCTGAACGCGCACGCTGAAGAAGCGAAAAGCAATGCAAATAAGACCCGCTTCAATTGATTCTCCCAACGAGCCCCTCGAGAGGCATTAGCGCACCCTTGTTTTAAAAGAGTGGCGTTGAAAACATTTCATGCTTACCGAAGAACAAGGAAAAGAGTTGATCGCACTGGCACGCGAGTCCGTGGAAAAGGCGTTCAAGGGCGAAGCCGCTGAAGTCAATGGTTTTGATGAGGCGCGCGGCGTTTTCGTGACGATTAAGAAAGGGGAGGCGCTGCGCGGTTGCATCGGCTACCCTCTGCCGGCGAAGCCGTTGGGGCGGGCGGTGGTTGAAATGGCGCGTGCAGCCGCGTTCGAGGATTCAAGATTCCAGCCTCTCAAAGAGGCTGAACTCGATGAAGTTAGTTTTGAGGTTAGCGTGTTGACCGTGCCTGAGCCGGTGGAACCGGACGCAATCGTGGTTGGCAGGGACGGGTTGATTATCGAGTCGGGCGGGCGCTCTGGCTTGCTGCTTCCGCAGGTTCCAGTGGAGTGGGGTTGGAACCGCGAGGAATACCTTGAGCAATTGTGCGCGAAGGCCGGGCTCCCGCGGGGCGCTTGGCGCTCGGCTAGTTTGAAGCGCTTCCAGGCGCAAGTGTTCAGTGAGTCCTAGAACTCTACTTTCACGTTCTTGCGCTCGGCAGCGGTGGCGGCGAAGAAGTCGCGCTGCTTGAACCCGAATGCATTGCCGACGAGCGAGTCGGGAACCACTTCCAGCTTCGTGTTGTACTTTTGCACTACGTCGTTGTAGAAACTGCGAGAGTAAGCGATTTTTTCTTCCAGGCTCGAGAGCTCTTCTTGCAGCTTGAGGAAGTTCTCGTTAGCCCGGAGCTTCGGGTAGTTTTCCGCAACCGCAAATAATGACTTCAAGGTGTTCGAGAGCATGTTACTCGCTTTGGCCTTTGCGTTCATGCCTTTGGCGGACATCATCGCAGTGCGCGCCTTGGTTACTTCAATGAACACTTTCTTTTCGTGTTTTGCGTATCCCTTCACCGTGGAGACTAGATTCGGCACTAAGTCATTGCGCCGCTTTAATTGAACGTCGATTTGAGAGATGGCGTTCTTGGCGCGCATGCGCAGGCGAACGAACGAGTTGTAAGTGAGAGCTAGCCACGCGATTACTAATAACGCTAATCCGAGTAATATCCATTCAATCATTTTTGAACACCCACTAAAATCGTAAAGCAATCCGTGAATAAAAAGGGTTTAGCCCGCGCCCCCGCCTCCGCCGCCTCCACCGAATCCGCCTCCACCGCCGAACCCACCGGAGCGGCCGGCATTGCCTGCGGCAACCGCTGATTGAACGCTCGAATTGACTGCCGAGTTGAAGGCGACGGCGTAATAGAATGAGCCTGAAGAATAGAATGCGGAGCTCTCGCGTTGCACTTTAGTAAACGACGCGTCCATTATCCCGGCGACTTCGTCCGCTACTCCCAGTGCGGTAGCGTAGACCAGGTACCGCTCCCAGAGCACTATGTCCTTGGGCTTCTTTTCGTTGAGCAGGCTGAAGTCTACGAGGAACTTTCGGAGCGCGATTAGCTTGTCTTCAGCTAGCGAGCCTTCGGGAGTGCGGCGTGGCAAGGCGCTTTTTGCCAGGAAAGCCAGCGCGATTATAAAGAACAATGAGGCGAAGAAGGTAATGAACGCGAGCGGTTCAATGAACGCGACTGCCAAATTAAGCAAGGCGAATGGCGCGGAGAATAACACGAACTTCGTGCGGCCTTCGAACTCGACGAGCCCTCTGGCGTTCAAGTTAGCCATCACCGCATCCTTCCATTGCGAGTAGAAGTCGCTGCCTCGCCGAGCGCGGGACTCCAAGTGCCTGCGCCAATCGGAGAGCAATAGCTTGCCGTCTTTGGAGGCAGCGCGCATTTCACTCAACAGCATGCGCTCGAACCGAATCAAGCCCGTGGCCGCCTTCTTGAATTCGAACTCGTACTCCTCATGCTCTGACTCGAAGAATAACAGCTTCTTTCGCTTTTGCTTGAACGCGCGCATTGACAAGTATTTTCTTTGCACTAAATCGAGGACCGTGGCGCTCAAGTCGGTTGGTTCGACTCCGAAGCGCACTAGTGCGCCGGCGATTGCGGGCGGCAAGTCCGGAACTTCGCGCTCGTACTCCCCATCGTATCCGGAATCAGGGTCCCTGCCGTAGTAATAATAGGCAATTGCGAACGCGAGTAGCACTGCAATCGGGCACAACAGCGAGAAAGCAAACCATGGGAACGGGTTCGCCCACGCTTCCTCTTGGTCGAGTATCTCTTGTAAGCCGTTTCCTTGAATTGTTATTGCTCCGGCCGTGGATTGAAGTGTTGAACTTGGAAAGACCACGCGGGATTCCACCCACTGGTTCGAGGGAACGCTGTCGACAATGAAAAGCAAGGACTCCGTCCCGCCGACTCGTTCGATTGAGCCGTCCAGGCTCGGATGCGCCCAAGCTAGTACTAAAGCATCATCAATGCGCTTCGGAAGGATGACCGTTGCTTCAAGGTGCTGGACGGGCGCGTCCCAGCCGTCGCCCCAAACGCGCCAGTAGAATTCGGCTACGTCGTCGTACGCCTTAATTGCATTCGTAAGCTCGTAGGATAGCGTGAAAGTGCGCTCCTCGTCGATTGCAGAGTAATGCCAAGTCACGGTGTCACCCGTCCACTCGAAATCCAGCGGCTCGCCGTTGCTTTCAACTGCGAAGTTTTTTATCGCGCCCCCGCGCGAGAAGTCGAATTCACGGTAAGCAAAAGAAAAAGAGCCGTAGAATTCAAAAGTGACTTCCTCGGTTACGAGCACCGAGCCGTCCGGCTGGATGGCATTGGTTATGCAGGCGCTCGGGATGTCGTACGACTTCGCAGCGACCACTGCGGTCAAGAGGAGTAAGAACATTATCGCGCGCTTCATGAAAAGCACTTAGGTTAACACTAAATTAAATAATAACGGTTAATGCGTTTAGAGGCAGCTAAACAAAAGAATGGCTATTTCAATTAAACCGTTGCAGCGCGCGAATAAACAAAATCAAGAGTGCAACTGCGGTCCGCTTCCATTAATCTTTCACAATATTCACATTTAATCGTCAATGGCTCTTCTTTAATTACATTAAATCTTGTTTCAATGTTTTGTACGTTGGTTATGCAATTAGGGTTTTTGCACTTGATTATTTTATCAATTATTTTAGGCAGCTTAAGCCGCATTTTTTTATCAACTTTAAAATTCTTTATGATGCTGACCGTTGCGGTAGGCGCAATAATCGTAATTTTGTTTGCCTCTTCTTCCGTGATAAATTTGCCGCCTACTTTTATGATGCCTTTTTTACCCATCTTGTTGCTTTCAAGATTGTTGCCCATTGAAATAACGTAATTATGGCCGTCGAGGTTGAGAATTTCCATTACTTTCGTTGTTGCATGACTCGGAATGTGGTCTATTACGGTTCCTTCGCGAATGTCCGGTATTTCCCTTCCTTTATCTTCACTCATTCTACTTTCCCCAATACTAATGCAATAATCGCCCTTCTTACGGGCACGCCGTTAGCGGCTTGTTTAAAATAATGAGCATAAGGCAGTTCATCAACTTCCGGGGTTATTTCATTAACTCTCGGCAGGGGATGCATAATCTTAAGATTTTTCCTGACGTTTTTGAATAACGCGGGAGTTATGATGTAAACATTCTTGACTTTTTCGTACTCTTCCTTATCCGGGAATCTTTCCTGCTGAATGCGAGTCGAGTATAAGATGTCAACTTTATCGATTACTTCCTCTATTTTTTCGTGTTCCGAATAAGCTACGCCTTTTTCTTTAAGCTCACTGAGGATGTAATTCGGCATCTTTAATGATTCGGGAGCAATGAAGTATAATTTACAGCCAAATAATGCAAGAGCACTTGCCAGCGAGTGCACGGTTCTGCCGTATTTTAAGTCACCGACCATTGCAATGCTTAACCCTTCAATCTTGCCTTGGGTCTTCATTATGGTGTACAAATCCAACAATGTTTGAGTAGGGTGTTGGTTTGCGCCGTCCCCGCCGTTTATTACCGGGCCGGAAGCGGATTTAGCTGCAAGCCTTGCGGACCCTTCAACCGGGTGCCTTAAAACAATAACATCGGAATAAGCGTCCGCCATCTTTATCGTGTCCCACAACAATTCCCCTTTTTTAGCGGAACTCGTCGCGGGATCTGCAACGCCAATGACGCTGCCGCCTAACGACTCCATAGCCGATTCGAAGCTAAGTCGGGTTCTCGTTGAAGGCTCAAAAAAGAGGGTCGCCATTATTTTCCCGGCCAACAAAGTCGGAGTGGGGGATTCCATCTTTTTGGAAGTTTCAAGAATGTGAAGAATATCCTCTTTAGAAAAATCCTTAATTGAGATTACATCTCGACCCTTAAATCCCGTCATATTAACTATTGATAAAACCAGTCTAGTCTTTAATTGTTTTGGATTGTTTGACGAAAAGGCGGTAAGCGGGAACTAATCAAAGCTTTTATTTTGTTAAGCCATATTTTACTGGTTAAACATGCGTTTCTTTAAGTACGGTGAAGTGTTGGCGGTTACCATTCCGGAGTCGCTTCGAAAGAAGTTGAGCTTGAAAGATGGCGACGAATTCGATTTCGTAGAGGTTAACGGGGACGTAATCACGCTAGTTCGAAAGTCCAAGGGCGGAGCCGCGCTGATTAAGAAGGCGCCTATAAAGCAGGGGCATGGGGCGTCCAAAAAGGCAATTGAATTCACGAAGCGCGGTTACGCGGTGTTGAATAACGCAACAGAGGCTAAGCAATTGAGCTCTGAACTAGGACAATCCGTAAAGAACGGGCGGGTCATCGGGGTGCGCGGGTTCGACAATAGGTATTACGTGGTGTCCAATTCGTTCCTCGCGAAGTGCACCGGCGCCGTGCTCGGGGCGTTGAAGGAGCCGGCTACTGCCCGCGTAGCAGCGGCTCACGCAAAGATGCCTATGGAAGCTTGCTTGGCAGCGCTGGCCGTGTTAAAGGAGCAAGGCGACATCATCGAAAAGCAAAAGGGCTTGTTTAAAGCGGTTTAGATAGCGCCTAGTAGCAATTCCAGGATTATGACTGCCAACGCGAAGCCGACGACTATCTTCGGGTCGAGCTGGAAGTTACTCGTCGTAACGTCGTAAAAGCGCATTAACCCCGTTGATGACTGGGGCGTTTGAATTTTACCTTGTTTCATGACGTATTAACGGACACTCACAAATATTTAAATGCCTCGCACCACGAAAAGAGTATATGAAACGCGGGCAGCAAGGCAACTCAATTCTAGGGGAATTACCGCACATACTCATTTTCTTATTGCTATTACTAGTGCTCCTCGTAGTGGTCACGCGCTTCGGGTGGGTGCATTGCTCGGAAGTCCCGGGAAACTGGTGCGAAATTTATTGCAAGGAAATAATGCGCTCTCACTCCAGAGTCGCGGTATTATACGGAAACTCAGGCATAGGCGACGCACAAGAGCTTGAATACAAAATTCGGCAAGCGAGGCCTTACACTTACTTAGAGATGTACGATTCCGAGTACTTGAGCGCGGGAATGCTTGACGGAATCGACTTGATAATACTAGAGGAAATGGACACGGTGTCATTCACGCAGGCGCTCGCCATTCGCGATTACTTGAGCGGGGGCGGCTCAGCGATTTGGATAGGGGACGCAGCAACGAACTTTTACGTTGATGATTACGAGTTACAGAAGGCGCGCGTGATGGATGACCAGCTTCAGTACGAAGCGGAAGTGAATAATTACACGCTCGATGACCCGCATTATTACGAGAACGCGTTACTCAATGCGTCAACGCAACGCGGGTTCTATTTCCTGTCGGAAGTAATCGCCGCGGACTTTGTTAGCACGAACCAAAGCGAGTCCCTCTCATTAAAAATAGTCAACCGGCAGAATTTGATAGCAAATGGAATCAGCCCCGCTTTCGAATTAGAAACAAGCGAATTCACCGTGGTCGCGCCGAACCCGCAATTGACGAACATCATCGCGGTGGTAAACGACGGGGCAAACGATTACCCCGGAATATTCGAAACGCGTTACGGGGGAAAGGTGGTATACGTCGCGTTCCCGCTCGAAAAAGCGAATTCCACTACGCTATTGATGAACCTGCTTGACTACTTGATTACCTGCTAGAACCACTTCTTTAGCGTGCCTTGCCGTTCGTCCAATGGCTGGTTGAAAGCGCGCGCTAAAGCGTGCGACACGCGCTCCTCTGAAAAATCGCGCTCGTCGCACATGAATTCTATTAGTGATTCCCTATCGGGCTCGCCGAACTTTGGCGCGGGCACTTGCTTCACGTCCGGCTTCAAGAAGAGCTCGGCGACTTCGGCAAACGAATCGTAATCCTGGTCGAGCGCCTCACAAATTTTTCTTAATGAATCGTGCTTCTTGACGAGCTTGAAGCCTTTCTTCGGGCCGATGCGGTAAACCCCTTCGTTGAAGTCCGTGCCGCACAATAAGCCCACCCAAACGAGTTGCTCCCGCGAGATTTCAAGGCGCTTCAAATTAGCTTCGAGCGAATAACGCTCGGGGAGAACTTCAACCATTGCGTTAGAGCGGGGCAACCGCCTGCGCCCGGCTAGCGTTAGGTTACGCACGAGTAAAGGCGCGCCGAACAACAATGCGTCGAAGTCCTGGGTCGCCGCCGCGTCCACGATTCCCTGCGAAGCCATGGCAGCGCACTGCGCTTCACCCTCGGAAGGCGCCTGAACGAACGGCAGCCCCATTAAGCCAAGAAGGCGCTTTGCTTCTTCCACCATTTCGCCCGTCAAGTGCGAGGTGCGTTGGGCCAGGCGGGCGGCATCCTCTAAGCGCCCTTCTTGAATTGCCTTGCGCATTAACTCTTCGGCTTCCACTTTTTTCTCAATGCGCTTGGCTATTGTGCGCGCTTTTAACTCACTCGGCTTGCCGTCGAAAACGTATACCGGGCGCACTCCTTTCTCGAGTAAAGAGCAAGAGCGGTAGAATAAGCCGCTCAAGTGGCTGGTTACCCGGCCTTGCGAGTCCGAAAGGGGAGCGCCGTTTGGCCCTCGAATCGTCGAAATGAATTGGTAGAGCGTGTTGAACGCGTCCACTGCTAGTACGCCGCGGAGCTCTTCTACCCGAACGCGTTCGGGCTCTAAAAGTGATTTTAAATCCTTAGCTCCCATCATCATCCACCGAAACAACTTTAATGCTAACCTCGTTAAAAGCTTTGGTGGGCGATATGACTGATTGCGGCGTTTGTGGTAAAAGGCAAGCCATTGGTACGGCGGCAGTGGAAGGCGCGAGAATGGCGGTTTGCCAGCGTTGCGCTAATTACGGGCGAAAATTAGAGTTATTCGATGAGTATAGGCCGCCGGCGCGCGAGTATTCACCCAGGCCGCCTAAACGCAAAATGGTATTGCACGAGGATTACTCGATAATTATCATTAAAGCCCGCCAAGCTAAGGGGTTGCGCCGCGAGGACTTGGCGAAGAAAGTCTCCATGCACGAGAGTGAAATCAAGTCGTTCGAGGATGGCCGGGCAAAGCCGGCGCCGGATAATGCTACGAAGATAGAGTACGCATTAGGCGTGACGCTATTGGTTCCTGAAACCGACTCGGTTTTGCCGCACTCTAAGGTTACTAAGTCCGGCGACGCCTCTGAGCCGACCCTGGCGGATTACATAAAGAAAAAATAATCGCATTAGTCGACTTTGATGGTCTTGCCTTTCGGCTTGCTGGCTTTGACTTTCGGCAGAACTACTTCGAGCATACCGTTCTTCAACGCCGCCTTGCTCTCATTCTTCTTTACTTTAGCCGGCAACTTGATTATGCGCGCGAAAGGCCTTGACGGGTCGTCCACGCTGACGCTTAGCTCTTCGTTCTCCACGTGCAGCTTTAATTGTTTCTTGTCCACTCCAGGGAGTTCAACGATGACGACGACTTCCTTTTCGCCGTTAATCACGTCTACTAACGGTTCCCTAGGGGAGTTCGGGCGGCGGGCATTGCCGAACTCACGGATTTGGGGCTTGCCGTCCGGGCCGATAGACATGTTTACGCCGTAAACCAATGGTTTGCCTTGCTCTCGCGCTTCGAAACTGCGCTTCTCTAGGTCTGCTGCTAGGCGCTCGAAGTCCTTGAAGAAGTCGTCGTTGAATAAGTCGTTAAAGAAATTTGGGAATCTCCTACGCATTGTAAAACCACCGATTTAATTACTAAACAAAGTAATTTAATGGTTTTCAACTCAAATGAGTCACTGTAGCCCCGTAGTCTAGTGGCCAAGGATGCCAGCCTTTGAAGCTGGAGACGGCAGTTCGAGTCTGCCCGGGGCTATACAATACTAACTCCCTTTCTTTTGATGAATACTTTTCTTTCGGGAAAGAAAAGTTTCGTTCTGAATCCTGCCCGGGGCTATCCTTTTATCTGTTGTTTTAAGGCGTACTTGCTCAACAAGCCCGTGAATTGTTTGAGTTGCTTTTCGGTTACCTCGTGGTTATTGGGAGCGGAAAAGGATAGGTAAGTAGAGCGGGACAAATCTCCCGATCCCTCGGTCTTGCGGGTGCGAATGAGCTTGATTTCAAATTTATTGGTAAACAAATTCAGAGCGCGCTTGAATCCTTCGCGGTAATTGGAACGGGCTAGCAATAATTGGTCGGCTCCGGTGGTTTTCTGCTTGAAGCCGTGTTCTGTGCTCGTGAGCTTGCCTAACTCCGACTTCAACTCTTCGAAGCGCTGCGGGTCCGTGATTATGTGCAATCGCTCGCCGACATCGAGAGCAACTAGTTTGTTTTTTTCCGCGTGCTCGCGTAGCCTTCCTACGACTTCGTTAACTGGCTCCATGGTAGATTAAGGAGTATTCGAAGGATTTAAATGCTTTATTCACCCAAAAACGGTTAGTCAATCTTACTAGGTGATATTAATGGGCAGGCAAAAAGGAAAACACGTTAACACCGCGGCTAAAGCGTTGATTCGCGAGTACCCGGACAAGTTCGCGGATAATTTCGAGGAGAACAAGGAGCGCTTGACCGAGTTGAACGCTTTAACTTATTCGAAGAGCGAGCGCAATCAGCTGGCAGGCGCGATAACCGTTAAGATAAAGGGCAAGAAAAACTAATTCTAGTAACAGCGCGCAAAGTAAGCAGTGCTTCGGCCTTTCTTTCCGCAGTAAACGCACTTCCCACCTTCCTTCGAGTCGAAAGGCATTAGGCGGATAGTCGCCCCGGTTTCATCTTTAATCGCTTCCTCGCAGGATGCGTCACCGCACCACTGGCAGCGCGCGAATCCCTTCTTCTCTTCGATTGCCTCGCGGAATTCCTCGAAAGAGGAAACGTCGAAAGTGCGTTCGGCAACGAAAGCTCTAGCTTTTTCGAGTAAGGACGCTTGAATCAATTGCATTAATGACTCGATTCTCTCCGTGACTTCCGCGTCGGGTACGAATTCTTTCTCCAGGGTGTCGCGGCGGACCAAGGTCGCGCCCGTCTTGGCTAGGTCTTTCACGCCGATTTCCACTCTCACGGGCACGCCCTTGAATTCCCATTCGTTAAACTTCCACCCGGGGGTGTGGTCGCTGTCGTCCACTAGGCAACTCAATCCCTTTTCTTCAAGGGCTTTCGCGTGGCGCTTGCAAGCGAGGACGGTTAATGCCTTGTCTTCCTCCGTCTTGAAGATTGGGACGAACACCACTTGTAATAATGCGACTTTAGGCGGCAGGACTAAGCCCCGGTCATCGGAGTGCATCATGACCATGCCCCCGATTAGCCGGGTGCTAACGCCCCACGAGGTCTGCCAAACAAAATCCTCGCCGCCTTCCGCGTTCTTGAATTTTATGTTGAACATCTTGGCGAAGCTCTGGCCGAGGAGGTGGCTGGTTCCGCTTTGAAGCGCCTTACCGTCCGGCATTAGGGCCTCGATGGTGTAAGTGTAATCCGCTCCCGGGAACTTCTCAGCGTCGCTCTTCACGCCTTGCAGTACGGGCATTGCCAGGACTTCCTCGCAAACGCGCTTGTACCAATCCAAAGCGTCACGCACTTGCTTCTCGGCTTCTTCTTTCGTTGAGTGCGCGGTATGGCCTTCCTGCCAGAGGAATTCTCTAGAGCGAATGAACGGCTTGAGTGCCTTCGTATCCCAACGGACGATGTTACACCACTGGTTCACCTTCAACGGCAAGTCGCGGTGCGATGAAACCCACTTAGAAAACATCGGGTACATGATGGTCTCACTGGTCGGGCGCAAAGCCAATGGCTCGTCGAGCTCCTTGTTCCCGCCTTTCGTTACCCAAGCGACTTCCGGCACGAAGCCCTCGAAATGCGCTGACTCCTTTTCGAGTAGCGAACGCGGAATGAATAAAGGGAAGTAAGTGTTCTGCACGCCGCCATTCTTGAAGACCGGGCCTAGGAATTCTTGAATTTTCTCCCAGACAAAGTAACCGCGCGGGCGAATGGCCATCGAGCCTTGTACCGGAGTGTAATCCATTAAGCCCGCTTTCTGCACTACTTCAAGGTACCACTCGGAAAAGTTCTCCTGCTTGGAATTGTCTAGAACCATACTAGTTCTTCGCTAAAAACCCTTTAAACCATTCGCATTCAATAATAAGTTTACATGGCAAAAAGAAAGCCTATGACGAGCGTCGAACCGGCCGACTACGCGCGCTTGCTCAAAGACGGGATGGAAGGGTATCGATTAGTTCACTCGCACGGCTTAACAAAAGAGAAAGAATTTAAGTCCCAGCCGGGCAAATCGTTCGCCATATTAATGGTAGAAAACCAGCTCCCCCGATTATTACCCGACTTGTTGAAAGGCGTTAGTAGGCAGGGAAAAACAAGAGACGGCGGGGAAGAAAGGGTTAACCTGAAAAAGCACCGCACCTTCGTATACCTCCCGCACCAAGAGCACGCAAAAGCGTTCAACGCAATGGACGTTCAAAAGCAAACGATTCCAGGGAGCGCGGGGCACTTATCCGTTTACTTGGACAAGAAAACCGGGCGCGCGATAGTCACGCAATTACAATCCAATGCGTCGCCCGCTTCGGGAGAGCACTACGACGAACACGCGGGGGTTAGGAAGACCCACGCTTCGTGCACTCGCCAATTAATTAAAGCGGTCAGGGACCACCTTGCAGTGGAGGGCTACTCCCTGCACTTCCTCGACCCTCGCTGGTATGCAATAGCCAATAAGCCGGAAGTAAGGCAAAACGCGAAAACCAAGAATGAAGCGTGGCTAATCGAGACGGGAATTCGTGATAGTTACGACCGGGCCATCGCGGGCTGCAACGCCAATCCCGAAGGGGCTACGGGCAGCATAGAGCACGCTTTCGGCTTCAAGGCGAACTTAGAGTACCGATTGTACGAAGTTCCGAAGCGTGCTTACCGCCGGCGCTAGGCGCGAGAGTACTTCACGATAACCGGAGCGCCGCACAACTCCGCGACTTCCACGATTACCTCGAACTCTCCATTCGGCTCGTCGACCAGGTTAGCTTTACTCGCGCCAACCGAATTCGCGAGGCCCTTGATTTCAATTCCGGAGTATTCAACGCGAATGCGCTCGCTCACTTCAAAGCCGTTTTGCTTTCGCGAAGATTGCACTGCCCGTGCGACTTCACGCAGCAAGGCAAGGGACTTGACTTCTTCGGTTAGCGTACAATTGATTGACACGGCTCCGCCGTCGAACTCCTTCTCACCTTCACCCGCAACTTCGATTTCAAGTGCATTATTAGCTTTAGCCAATACTTTACCCAGCCGCTCGACCAGCTCAGAGGAGTTAGGGCCGGAAACGCTCATTGCCTTTAAAGGCCAACGGAGCTTGTAATTCGCTTCCTTTCGTAGAGCGCGCGTTGCCTCGGTAGCCCGCTGGGCAATGCACATTAATTCCTCTAGTTCAGCGTCAACTTTAGACTCGTCCTTCGCAGGGTAAATTTCGTAGTGTACGCTTTCCAATGCGCCGCCGAGCCGAGAGTAAATGCGCTCTGTTATGAAAGGCGCGATGGGCGCGAGCAATCGCACGACCGCGCTTAGCACGTAGTGCATGGTGTTCGCCACGGATTCGTCGCCTTCATTCAGCCTCTCGCGCACGAGTTTCACGTACCAGCGCGAGTAATCATTGAGAACGAAGTCCGAGAGCTTGCGACCCGCGTGGTGGAACTCAAAGTTCTCAAGGTGGGCGGCCACTTCCGCGGTTATTGTATTAACGCGTGAGATGACCCAGGCGTCTTCAGGCCGGGATGGAGTAAACTCTTTCGAAGGAGTGAATCCTTCCGGCGCGTATGCCTCATAGAACTGGTAAGTATTCCAGAGCACGTTTAATGCCCGCGTTGCATCGCGCCCGGTATTCAAAGAGAATTTTTGCACGCTCCACGGCGCGATTTCAGAGCAGTAATACAAGCGGATTGCGTCGGCGCCGAGCCTTTCGATTCCGTCGCGCGCCCAAATCACGTTGCCGACGCTCTTACTCATCTTGTCGCCTTTCTCGTCCACGACCCAGCCCATCATTGCCACGCTCTTGAACGCGGGCTTCTCATGCGTAGCCATGGCGGCGAATGATAAAGTGTAAAACCACCCGCGCACTTGGTCTTGCGACTCGTTGATTAAGTCAACCGGGAACATGGACTCGAATAACTCCTTGTTCCGGTAAGGATAGCCGAGGGAAGCCCAAGGCGCGATGCCTGAGTCAAACCAAACGTCGAATACGTCTTGCACTCGGTTCATCTTGCCCTTGCAAGCAGAGCACTTTAACTGAATGTGGTCAATGCTATGGCGGTGCAAGTCGTCCAGCTCGCCGGGGTCCTTTAACGCCTTCGCGCGCAGCTCGTCCAAGCTGCCGATTACCTTGAAGCGGCCGCAATCTTCGCACACCCAAATTGGCATGGGAATGGCCCAATAGCGCTGGCGCGAGATGCACCAATCCGTGCTGTTCTCGAGCCAATTGTGGAACGCGGACTTGCCGAATTCAGGCATCCACTTCGCTTCCTCGTTCGCTTTGAGCATCCTTTTCTTAATGTAGTCCACGGAGAGGTACCACTGCTTGCTCAAGCGGAAGATGAGCGGTGTCTTACAGCGCCAGCACAACGGGTAAGAGTGGGTGATGCGCTCGCTCCCGAGGAGCTTTCCTTGCGAGTCGAGTAATTCGACGATTCGCGCGTCCGCGTCCTTCACGAATTCTCCCTCGAACCCGTTAACTTCCTGGGTAAAACGACCTTGCTCGTTCACGGGGGATACGGCGGGCAAGCCGTAATGCACGCCGATGAAATAGTCGCTAGAGCCGTGCCCGGGCGCGCAATGAACAATGCCCGTGCCGTCATTCATAGTGACGAACTCTTCAAACTCTTCGCAGTCCGCGTTAGTGAGCTTGTGCTTCTTGTACTTCTTGTTCTTGAGGATGTTAATGCTCAAGTAAACGCGGTGCGCCTTATCCCCGAGCGCCTTCTGCTGGTCGACTTCGAGGAGGGGCTCGTACTCGCGGCCGTCCAAGTCCGCTCCGTCAAACTCTTCAACGATTTCATAATCCAAACCGAGCTTTTCCTTCAAGGCCTTTTCAACGAGTTTCTTAGCGAGGATCAAGTGGTCTCCGCCGACCTTAACTTTCACGTACTTTTCCTTGGGGTGCACGAATAGCGCTACGTTCGACGGGAGCGTCCACGGCGTGGTAGTCCACACGAGGAAGAATTCATTGTCAATGCCTTTCGCCTTGAATTTGAGGTAAACCGACGGGTCAGTGACGTCCTTGTAAGAGTCGCTCACTTCGTACCCGCTGAGCACGGTCTCGCACTTCGGGCACCAGTGAGTGGGCGTTTCGCCTTGGCGCAAGAGTCCCTTCTCTTGCAACCGCTTTAGGGTCCACCAAGCGCTCTCAATGTAATAATTCTTGTAAGTGAAATAAGGCTCGAAGTAAGCGCGCCAAGCGCCTAAATCCTTGTAATAATCCATCCACGCTTTCTCATTGTGGAGTATCTTCTCTAGGCACGCTTGGTCGAACTTGTCGATTCCAATGCGCTCCACGTCCTTCTTCGTGTGAACGCCTAACTCTTTCTGGACCACTACCTCCACCGGAAGCCCGTGGCAGTCGAAGCCGGGCTGGATGTAACAATCAAATCCCTGCATGTACTTGAAACGGGTCCAAACGTCCTTGCAAGCCGTGGTCTTCACGTGGCCAACGTGAGCAGCGGCGTTAACATAAGGCGGGCCGTCCAGCAGGAAAAACTTTGGCTTGCCCTCACGGTGCTTGGACAAGTTTTGGGGAATCTGCTTGTCTTCCCAGTACTGCCTTATTTCCGCCTCGATTTTCTTGGGCTCAAATTTTTCCACTACTAACCACCGAATATAGAAACCGTCGCATGGGCTGGCGCGACTCACTTAATGATAACTAAGCAAACCCGCTCGGTTTGCGAAGCCCGCAACGCCGACCAGCGTTGCTGGGTAATCATTTCGAATTGCGTACCAGCCATACTCTAAAACAATGGTCAAACCGCATTAAAAAGCGTTTTCGTAGTCCACTAGGTCGATGATTCCGCCGCCAATGAGTAAATCGCCGTCGTAAACACCGGCTACTTGACCGGGAGCTGGCGCCCACAACGGTGCTAGGGGAGTAAAGCGATTGCCTTCGACTCTGGCGCGCACTGGCTCCTGGCGGTGGCGGACAATTAAATCCACTTCCTCAGGCAAGTCGCCATGAAGGTTAAACCCGCGTACCGTGAACGAAGAACAAAACAACTCGCTTCTTTTAGCTAATACCACGAAATTATCCTTCACATTCACTTCCTTAACGAACAACCGCTCGCTGCCGACGCCGCGGCGCTGCCCGATGCAATAAAACCACGCCCCATCGTGCTCACCGACTTGTTTTCCATTGTAAAGGAAAACGCCTTTTTTCTTTGGTAGTTTTTCTTCTAGTGCTGCTAATCGCGAGGTGGCGAAGCACAAGTCCTGGCTCTCGCCGCCTTTCCAATTCAAAGCGCGCTTCACTGCGGCTTTCTCTTTCCCGCCCATCGGGAGAAGAATGAAAGGGAGAGCTTCTTTTTTGACGAGTGCGAAGGCGTACGATTGGTCCTTGGACGCGTCAACAGCCTTGTGAATGCGCCCGTTAACCGCGCGCGCGTAATGCCCGGTTGCGAGGCGCTCGCATCCCCGCTCGCGCGCAGCGTCGAGAAGGAAGCCGAACTTTATTTTTTGGTTGCAGTAAAGGCACGGGTTCGGGGTCAAGCCACGCGCGTAGTAATCGAAGAATTGGTCGGTTATCTTCTTGAAGGCGTTGCGGCAAGGCAAAGCCTCCCATTCAAGGCCGTTCGCTTTTGCGGAAGCGCGCGCTTTCTCAAGGTCCACTCCTTCGTGCAAGTCGAGGGTGAGGCAGAGGACTTCGTGACCCGCGCGCTTCAAATCCAGGGCCGCATAGGTACTGTCCACTCCCCCGCTATAGCCGACTGCGACCTTCATGACTCGAATTGGGGATAAAGTTAATTAAGTTGCTTGTGGTTATTTGATTCCGTATGTCTAAGTTTTTGTTCGTTACGGGTGGGGTTTTATCCGGCCTAGGGAAGGGCATTCTAGCCTCGTCTCTCTCCAAGCTATTGAAGGCTCGCGGAGTAAACGTAGCGCAAATGAAAATCGACCCTTACCTCAATTGCGACGCCGGCACTTTGAACCCGTTCGAGCACGGCGAAGTCTTCGTGACGCGCGACGGCTTCGAGTGCGACCTCGACCTCGGAAATTACGAGCGCTTCCTTAACGTAATCTCGATTCGCGAGCAAAACTTGATGATGGGCTCAGCGTACGCTAATGTCATCGAGAAGGAGCGCCGCGGGGAGTACCTCGGCAAGACCATGCAAGTTATTCCGCATGTCACGAACGAGATAAAGCATCAAATAGAAAAGGCAGCGGAAGTCACCGGCTGCGAATTATTGGTAGTGGAAGTAGGGGGCACGGTCGGCGACATCGAGAGCGACGTGGTCTTCGAAGCCATAAGGCAAATGAAATTCGAACGCGAGCGCGGCGAGACCGCGTTCATTCACGTTGCACTCGTGCCCTTGGCAATAACCGGCGAGGAGAAAACAAAGCCGCTCCAGCACTCGGTGAAGGCATTATTGTCAAGGGGAATCTCACCGGACTTCCTAGTCGCCCGCTCGAATAAAAATATTCAAGACGAAACGAGGAAGAAAATCGCGTTGTTCTGTAATGTTAAGGAGGAATCCGTATTTTGCTCCCCGAACTTGAACAGCGTTTACGAGTTGCCGGAATTACTCGAAAAGCAATGCATTGAAGAAGCCGTTGCAATGAAAATGGGCTTTGACCTCGGGGAAGCGGATTGGGGAGAATGGAAAGCACTCGTCAAGAAAATCGGTTCGGGCAAGGTGAAGAAGCGAATCGCGGTAATCGGCAAGTACGCTAACATGAAGGACACTTACAAAAGCGTTTTCGCAGCACTCGCGCACGCGGCAGTACACAATGACGTGGAGTTGGATGACGTGCTGGTGAACGCCGAAGAAATCGAATCGAATAAAGTGGATTTGGCGGGCTTCGATGCTTTCGTGGTTCCCGGCGGCTTCGGCAGCCGCGGAGTCGAGGGAATCATTACTGCGATTCAATACGCGCGCGAGCACGACGTCCCGTACCTTGGATTGTGTTACGGGATGCAATTAGCGGTAATCGAATTCGCGCGGAATGTAATGGATTGGCCTGACGCGGACAGCAATGAAATAAACCCGGACACAAAGCACCCGGTCGTATGCATCCTGCCCGAAAAAGACGGGTTAAAGAATTTAGGCGGAACCCTTCGGTTGGGCGCGCACGACGTAACGATAATCAAGGGAACGAAAGCGTTCGATGCTTACGGCAAGGAAATTATTTCAAAGCGATTCAGGCACAGGTACGAAATCAACCCCGAGCTCGTGCCGGAACTGGAAGCAAAGGGAATCAAGTTCTCGGGAAGGGACCCGAAACGCGAGATTATGAAAGTCATGGAATTACCGGACAAGAAATTCTTCATGGCCACGCAGTTCCACCCCGAGTTCGACTCTCGCCTCGAAGCGCCCGAGCCATTATTCGACGCCCTGCTAAAGGCAACCCTAAAATAAAATTAAAGAAAGGCAACGGCACGATGGCCGTTGCCAAAATAAGAAACTAGTTTTTGGCGAGTTTCTCTGCGTACTCTCCGATTATTGGGAGTTTGTACTTCTCGCCGTTGTACGCCTTGTACATGAGCAAGAGCCACGCAATTAGTGCGGCGAGCCCAACAACAGCGTAGATTAAAAAGAACAAGATTGCTCCGAATCCCAGTGTCATGATGGTCAAGGGTATACTGATTATGCCGATCACGAATTGTATCACGAACACACCGACGCAAAACAGTATGGACTGCATGGCGTGGAATTTCACGTACTTGTCCTTCGGTGCGACGAGGAGCATTACTACTCCGGTCACGAGTCCTAGCACGTACGCGAGTGCGCCGTACAAATTCGAGTCTT
>Ga0075116_10000463_pt1 | contig 18871 bp, 17 predicted proteins | sample AntAceMetag02UKC_FD_69786 | JGI IMG/M metagenome (GOLD analysis project Ga0075116, IMG submission 69786) | Saline lake microbial communities from Ace Lake, Antarctica- Antarctic Ace Lake Metagenome 02UKC | ecosystem: Environmental > Aquatic > Non-marine Saline and Alkaline > Saline | place...
CCTCTTGAGCTTTCGATTCTCCTCGAACAGAATTTCTTATGTTATTACGGTAAAGAAAATGTCCCAGAACAAATTCACTGTTATCTATCATCCAACTGGAAAGATATGCGTAATCTTAAAAAAGACGATCCTGTTTTAATTAATAAAGCAAAAGATCGTTGGTATGTTCCAGATCCAAATAAGGCAGGTGACTTGGATAAACTTCGCGAGAAATCTCTTCTTAAAGAATTTGAAGAATACAAGTCATCGACTAAAAAACTTAAATTATTCCGAATTGAAGCTGTCCGCGCCGGATTCAAGAAGTGTTGGCAGGAGAGAGACTATGCGACCATTATTAAGGTTGCAGAAAAAATTCCCAATAATGTTCTTGAAGAAGATTCTAAATTGCTTATGTGGTACGACCAGGCAGTAACTAGAAGTGGGGAAAATTAATTGAGTAAACAAAAAAATATATTTAAAACAAAATTTGTCTCAGCAAAAGAAGGCTCTAGCAATCTATTTGATGAAGAAATTGTGGTTAATGAAGGACCTGTTATATGTCTTGGTCAGGAATTCAAGAATGATGATGCGAGGCGAGAGTATTTTACAAATTTGCTTAAAGAAAAGCTTAAGGATCCAGATTTTCGTAAAATCGAAGGCTTTCCTATAGGAGAAGATGCTGATATTCTTGCTCTTTCTGATCCACCACATTACACCGCTTGTCCAAATCCCTGGATTGGAGATTTTATTAAAGAGTGGGAAGGTCAGAAACCTGAAATGCCTGAGGATTATCAATATCGACGAGAGCCTTTTGCGGCGGATGTAAGAGAGGGGAAGAATGATCCCATTTATAATGCACATAGCTACCACACGAAGGTTCCCCATAAGGCGATTATGCGGTATATTTTACATTACACCGAACCGGGCGATATCGTATTTGACGGGTTTTGCGGAACAGGAATGACAGGTGTGGCAGCTCAAATGTGTGGAGATAAAGAAACTGTCCAGTCACTTGGATATAAAGTAAAAGACGATGGAACAATTTTACAGCAGGAAACAACTGATGAGGGGAAGACGGTCTGGATTCCTTTTTCAAAACTTGGATTACGTCTGACCGTTCTTAATGACTTGTCACCTGCTGCGACATTTATTGCCTATAATTATAATATTCCTGTTAATGTTCATGCCTTTGAACGTAAATCTAAGCAAATTCTTGCAGATGTAGAAGGTGAATGCGGATGGATGTATGAGACATTGCATACCGATGGAAAGACGAAAGGTAAAATTAATTATACATTATGGTCTGACGTTTTTATATGTCTAGAATGTTCCGGTGAAGTTATTTTTTGGGAAGTTGCTGTTGATAAAGAAGTTGGAGAAATTCAGGATGATTTCCCTTGTCCTCATTGTAAAGCAAAGCTTACTAAGCGAAAGTTAGAGCGTGCGTGGGTCACAAAATATGATTTGGCCCTAAAAAAAACCCTAAGACAGGCAAAACGAGTTCCTGTTCTGATAAATTATTCTGTTGCTGGAATTAAAGGGCGTTTTAAAAAAACTCCTGAAAAATTTGATTTGGCCTTAATCGAAAAGATTGAAAACAGCGAAATTCCTTATTGGTTTTCAACAGAAAGAATGATGGAGGGAAAAGAAACACGTCGTAATGATCCTGTTGGTATTACCCATATTCATCATTTTTACACAAAACGAGCAATTTGGGAATTAGCGGCTCTCTGGAATAGATTTACTGAAAGTAATTCGCGAGTTTTCCGGGCTTTGTGTCTTTCTTTAACAGCAGCATGTCCGTATGCGTCAAAACTTCGTCGTTTTCGTGCAGGTAAAAAAGGAGGTGGCCCTTTATCCGGAACGTTATATATCGCCTCATTAATAACACCACCTAATACGATTATGACAATCGAACGGAATATTGGCTTTATTGCAAAAGGTTTAAAATCTTTGTCTAATGAATTGAATAAGTCAATGATATCTTGCCAAAGTAGCGAGTCCTATTGTTGCATTCCTAATGCAACGTTAGATTATATATTTATTGATCCTCCCTTTGGGTCAAATTTAAATTATTCTGAATTAAATTTTCTTTGGGAAACATGGTTTAAAGTAATTACTAACAACAAGCCAGAGGCCATTGAAAATATCATTCAAAATAAAGGGCCTACCGAGTATCGTAAACTGATGACAGCATGTTTTAAAGAAGCCTATCGAATTTTGAAACCTGGACGCTGGATGACAGTTGAATTCTCGAACACAAAATCAAGCGTCTGGAACAGTATTCAGACGGCTTTGACTGAAGCAGGATTTATTGTGGCCAATGTGTCGGTGCTAGATAAAAAACAAGGAAGTTTCAAGGTGATGACAACGCTTACGGCTGTTAAACAGGACCTCGTAATATCAGCTTACAAGCCTAATGGTGGATTCGAAGAACGCTTTGCAAATGAAGCTCAAACAGAGGAAGGTGTCTGGGATTTTATCTGTACTCATTTGAAATACTTACCTATTTTTAAAAAAAATGGATTAGATATTGCTATGGTTCCTGAGCGTGATCCTCGCATTCTGTTTGATCAGGTTGTGGCTTACTTTGTGCGAAAAGGTTATCCGGTGCCGATCTCTAGTCCAGAATTTCAGCTTGGTTTGTCTCAGCGTTTCTCAGAGCGTGACGGAATGTATTTTCTCCCTGAACAGGTTGCAGAATATGATCGCAAGAAAATGATTAGTGGGAGTAAACTAATTCAACAAGAAATGTTTGTATCCGATGAAGCTTCAGCCATAGATTGGCTTCGAAACCTACTTCGCGATAAGCCACAGAGCTTCCAAGATCTCAATCCGCAATTTATGCAAGAGATTAGTGGTTGGAACAAAAACGAGAATCCTCTTGAGCTTTCAACACTGCTTAACCAGAATTTTCTGTGTTATGACGGCAAGGATAAAGTCCCAGAACAGATTCACACATACCTTTCAAGTAACTGGAAGGATATGCGTAATCTTAAGAAAGATGATCCTGTTTTAATTGATAAAGCAAAAGACCGTTGGTATGTTCCTGATCCAAACAAGGCTGGTGACTTGGAAAAACTGCGAGAAAAGTCGCTCTTGAAAGAGTTTGAAGGATACAAAATATCGACTAAAAAACTTAAATTATTTCGATTAGAAGCTGTCCGCGCTGGATTCAAGAAGTGCTGGCAGGAGCGCGAGTACAGAACCATTATTGCTGTTGCAGAAAAGATTCCCAATAATGTTCTTGAAGAAGATCCTAAATTGCTTATGTGGTACGACCATGCAGTAACTAGAGTAGGTGATAATAAATGAGCAACATGTGGCGATATAGTAAAATTCATAACTGTAACTGTAAGATAATTGAAGAAAAGACATTGTGGGGGCAGACTGTATACAGAATTTGGTTGGTGGATAAAGATGAAGTTATTCAGGTTCCTGCATCTGATCTTACAGTGGTTGATGTAGGCAACGCTTCTTCAACAAAGAATTATGACAGCCCTAATTCTAGGATAGCGAGTCTTGCCGCGGCTGGTCGTGTATTTGATGCAATAGAAACTTGTGGAAGTTCTATGGATGATGGTGTTTTATTGGCACCTTTGGAATCGGCGGTGACTCCATTGCCACACCAGTTGAAAGTTTTAGAAAGGGTCATAAATGCTAATCCTTCTCGGTTTTTGTTAGCTGATGAGGTGGGACTTGGTAAAACAATTGAAGCAGGCCTGATTCTACGTGAAATGAAGTTACGCGGACTTGTTGAAAGGGTTCTGGTGGTATCTCCAACTGGATTGATTAATCAGTGGATATCAGAAATGAAAGTGCATTTTAATGAAAAATTCCATCTTTTTATACCTCGCGAATTAGAAGAATTCAGTAGATATTTTCAGGCAACTAAAGATCAATTAGTGATGGATGACGAATTTGATGAGTCGTCAGAATTTAATCCCTGGACATTAAGCAATAATGTCATTTGTCCTATGGATGCGATTAAGCCTATTAGTAAGCGTAAAGGTTGGACTGCAAAGGATGTGGAAAAATATAATGCAGAAAGATTTTTTAACGTTATTAATGCGGGTTGGGATTTAATAATAATTGATGAAGCTCATAGAGTTGCTGGGACTGATCCATCCGTAGCTAGATTTAAACTTGGTTGGGGATTGGGGCAGGCAGCACCGCATATTTTGCTCTTATCTGCAACTCCGCATCAAGGTAAAGGTGATGCCTTTCATCGTCTTTTTACAATATTAGATCAAGATGCTTTTCCTGAGGAGAGCGATGTTACACACAAAAATATAAGGCCATACTTTATTAGAAATGAAAAAAGAAGTGTTGTGGATGGTAATGGAAAACTGATATTTAAACCACGAAAGACAAGAACGATAACGGTTGAATGGGAAGAAAGGCATTCACTGCAAAGGCAACTTTATGAAGAGGTAACAGAATATGTCCGAGAGGGATATGACCGGTTGAGTCGTCTACGGGGCACGAAACGTATCGCAATTGGATTTCTTTTAGTTCTTATTCAGAGGTTAGTAACATCGTCAACTAGGGCCGTTGTCAGAACCTTGGAACGGCGTTTAGCACTATTGTCTGAAAATGGCGGAGATGAAGAGGAAAATCGAGAAAGATCTAGCTCTATTGCTGATATTGAATGGGAAGACATGGACGGGGATATGCAAATAGAAACGGTGGTTAATGATTCCTCTTGTATTGATGAAATTGAGGCTAAGGAAATAGAGGGGCTTTTACATTTAGCGAAGAAAGTGGAAATGCAAGGAATGGATGTTAAAGCGGAAAAGCTTTTCGAATTAATTTATGACTTGCAGGCAGATGAGAACGCGCCGAGTTTAAAGATTCTTATTTTTACTGAGTTTACTGAAACACAAAGAATGTTAGGCGAATTTCTAGGATCAAGAGGATTTACTACAGTTATTATTAATGGTTCTATGACTCTTGATGAGCGCAATGTCAGTCAGAATGAATTTGCCCAGGATGTACAAATTTTGATTTCTACGGAGGCTGGTGGTGAAGGTCTTAATTTGCAATTCTGTCATGTTGTTATTAATTATGATATGCCTTGGAATCCTATGCGTATTGAGCAGAGAATCGGAAGAATTGATCGTATTGGACAAAAAAAAGAGGTGCTTGCGATAAACATGATGATCTCCGATACGGTTGAATGTAGAGTCAGAGAAGTTATTGAAACAAAACTGGCAATTATTTGTTCAGAGCTCGGAATAAATAAGATAGGAGACATCCTTGATTCTGCAGATATTGGAAAAATGTTTGAAGGTATTTATGTCGAATCAATAAAAAAGGAAGATGTTTCTCGGATGGATTCTACTTTTAATGAACTGCAGAGCAAGCTAAAAACTGTTTGTGAATATGAGAAATTATATTTGCCGGTAGAACAGGTAGCAGATGGTGGTGTAAGTGATTATATTAGGCATCCTTTCCCCTTTTGGGTTGAGCAAATGGTTATTGGTCACATTTGTAACATGGGAGGGAAAGCAGAGAAACGTTTAGATGGCTGGACTTTAACATGGCCAGATGGTGTAAAATACCAGGCTGTTGTTTTTACTGCTGATGAAAGCGAAAGATTCCCCTATGCGAAATTCCTTTCTATCGGGGACAAAAAAGTGCAAGCTGCTTTAGATGACTTGAACCGGCATTCATACAACTTGCAAATTGATTTTTTAAGGATTAATGGTCTTCCCGAGACGGTAGTAGGAATTTGGTCTCTTTGGCGATTTCGTATAAGCACTGCGAGAAAAATAAAAACTCGAATACTTCCATTATTTGTACATGATAATGGCAAGGTTTTTCCATCTACAGCAAAGGCAGTATGGGATGCGTTGATCACAAATGAATTTTCTGTCGAAAAATCAACGCAAGATACAAACATAATCGATAGATTGTTTCCAATCGCAGAAAAAACATTTGAAGGAATTTATCATGAGATGATGGAGCTTTGTTCGAGTGAGCACAAAGCGGCATGTGACAAAAAGGAACATATGTTTGAATCTAAGCAAAGAGCGATTAATAAAATTGGTATAGAAAATATTCGAGAATCGAAATTAAAGAAACTCATTGCAGAAAAAGAGTCTTGGAGAAAAAAGATGGATAGCACGCAGCATCTTTTGCCGGAGTTGCAATTAATTTCTGCATATCAGATAAATACTAAAGGATTGTAAGTGTTATGAGTTGGAGAAATGCAATATTAAACGAATTTGTTAAGGGGGTATCAAAACTTACCTTAGTTGCCGATCCAGATGCTTTGCTTTCAGAAGAAAAGTTGGCATTTGCGTTGCGGGAAAAAGGCTTTGATGTGATTGAATTTAATGATCATGTAGAATTTCGTTATGCATATGAATCAAATTATCGTTCAATTTGGGACCAAGGCAAAGACACAGATTTAGTGGTTATATTACGTTTGCAAGATTCAGAGCTTAGTAATTTACCATATGATCTTTTAAAAAAAGGCAGGCATTTATCATTCAATTTAGGTTCATTGTTTCCTAACTTTAGTTATCCGGTTATTGAAAAGTTGGATCGGAAACATTTGGATGAAGTTTATACTGCTCAGAGAAGATGTTCTCCCGAACGTATGGGTGATAATGCAACGAAGGATTTTATCCTTCGCCATGTTTTTGGAATTGCTGGAGAATTAATCAATACTGATGTGGATTTATTGCGCTGTTTAATCCAGTGTCATTATAAAAGAGTGAAATTGCCAGAAATTCTTTCCCTGAGATTGATTCAAGTCTTAAGACAGAATACTAATTTTATTGAGTGGCCTTTACAGGATATCCTCTTGGATGGTGAATCATTCTTTGCTTTTTTGCAGGAAAGATGGCCGGTTTTTCTAAGTAGGTTTGAAAATAAAGAGCAAACTAAAAATCAAGTCAGGGAAGATCAGCCTAAATACGGCCTTAAGTATTCTGGACCAGATCTGTTGCCATTTGACCATCAAGATATACTCGTTTATGTTGACAATTTATTTGTTGAAGGAAAACTTGATCCCATAAAGGATGCTAACATTTCAGTAGATTGTAATTCTTGGATACGAAGTGGAATTATTGAAACAAAAGATAGTGATAGTGCCAACCGTGTTGATCGCTTATTCAAAATTGTTGAACAGGATTGTCCTGAAACAGACGACCGTTATTCTGAGTGGTTATTATTTGCGTCAAAATGGGCTGAGCTAAGTTCAATAATTCACAGCGATACAAAAAATGATGTTTTAGAACGGTTCAAGAAGATTGGGAGTAAAATTAATGAGAATTTTTCTGAATGGCTTAATGCACGGTATTCTAGCCTTATAAATTTGCCTCCTGTGAATCCTGCCATGCTTCATCACGTACCTCGTTATCTGGCTAGAGAATTTGAGAATTCAGCATCACAAATTGCATTGATTGTTGTTGATGGATTAGCGATTGATCAATGGGTAACAATTCGCCAAATATTGCATAATCAAGATGCTAATTTGATTATGCGTGAGTCAGCGACGTTCGCTTGGATCCCAACGCTAACTTCTATCTCAAGGCAATCCATATTTGCGGGAAAACCACCCATGTATTTTCCGTTATCGCTTAACACCACAAATAATGAATCTAGCCTTTGGCGTCAATTATGGGAAGGGCTGGGGTTGTCCCGACTTGACATTGCATATAAGCGAGGATTGGGCAGTGGTAACGCAGTTGAGTCAATTAATGATGTCTTTAATCCAGGTCGCACAAAGGCGATAGGGCTTGTTATAGACAAAGTAGATAAAATCATGCATGGAATGCAACTAGGATCGGCCGGCATGCATAATCAAATAAAACAATGGTGCGAACAAGGATATCTAGCTTCTTTGATTGGTTATCTCTTAGATAATAAATATCAAGTTTGGTTGACTTCTGATCATGGCAATATTGAATGTGTTGGAAAAGGAAGACCTTCAGAAGGATCCATTGCAGAAACACGTGGTGAACGAGCTAGAATTTACCCAACGAAGGAACTTCGCAAACAAGTACACCAAAAGCATAATTTTGCAATTGAGTGGGAATCAGTTGGATTACCAAGTGGATATTATCCATTACTAGCTAAAGGAAAAGATGCATTTGTTACTCAAGGGGAATCTCTTGTTGCACATGGAGGGATCTCAATCGAAGAAGTTATTGTTCCCTTCGTTAAGTTTGAGCGGAGGCTACATCGATGAGCAAACGGCATGACGCTATTGGCATAAAACAAGCACTTAGGTTTGAATGGCTACAGAAAACAGTTGGTTTGTTATTGGCTGGTTTACCAGAAAAAGTGATACGTGAAGAGCTAAGAGCATATTTGAAAGATAAAAAAGATAATGGATCAATAGGAGAACGTGGAGAAGTGACAACAAATATTGCTGTCTGCATGCTTATGAGAATTTGGGTAAGTCCTGATAAGGATTTAATATCTTTAAGAAATGAACTTTTGGACTTAATGAAATGTGTCCAAAAATATTCTTTGGTAGCACATTGGGCAATGATCTCTGCTGCTTATCCGTTTTGGTTTAATGTTGCAAAACAAGTTGGACGGCTTCTAAACTTACAAGATCAAACCACAAAAAAACAAATCATACAACGTATTCGAGAACAGTATGGAGATAGATCAGCCGTCATAAGATCTGCTCAAAGAGTTATTCAGTCCTTTGTTTCTTGGGGAGTCCTAAAGGAATCTGAAAGCAAAAAATGTTATGAACGCTCTGAGCCTATGGTAATTTCAGATTATAAGCATGTATTGTTTCTCATCGAGAGCGCCCTGTCGGCATTACCTGAAACAAAAAGCTCTTTGAAATTATTGCTGAATTCTCCATCATTTTTCCCCTTTAGTCATCCATCAATTACTGGTGATTTCATTGCACAAAACGCTAAAAGAATTAACGTAGAGGGATATGGGCCTGGCGATGAACTTTTGATAATAAAAGATGTAGAGTATTGCAAGTTTAAACGAAATTAACAGTTACATTAATAATAGATTTAAGAAATAAATGTCTAATTGGTCTAGAGAAAGCGTTAAAGAAGCGCTGTATTTTTGGCAGCCAAAGTATGATCAACCCGGAGTTAAGCTTTCGAAAATCGAGGGACACAATACTAATTAAATGAAAACGGGTGATATATTATTATTTAAAGGGGAGAAGGGGTTGTCGAGGTTGGTTGCTTGGGGTACTAATAGTAAGTATTCCCATGTGGCGGTTTGTGTATCTCCAAGTATGAATTTGGCTATTGAGGCTATAACAAGAGGGGGAGTCAGGGCCCGAGATATACGTCAAATAAAAGAGCAGGAATATGATGTATATAGGATAAAAGAAAATTATGCCTATGACCATACGAAAACTATATCCTATCTGGTGTCAAAATTAAATTCAAAATATGATTACTTTGGGGTTATTTTTCTGGGGATATTAAAGTTTCTGGCTAAAATCGGCATACCTTTAAAGGCTACGGCTAACAAGTGGCAAAAGACAAGAGATTATTTCTGTTCCGAGCTTTGCTACGAGGCTTTTTTAAAAGGTGGCGGCTTAGATATAGTACCTAAAAGCGATAAAGCCGATATAACTTCACCCGGCGATATAGCAAAAAGTGTAGTATTAGAAGCAGTGAAGGAAAAGTAGGGTGAATCTAAGTAGGATGTCTAAGGAATTATAAGTAAGGCACGATGAAAAAAACTGAGAAGATAAGATACGAAATAGACCCGCACAACAGGCTTGTTTATGAAAAAACGGGCAGGAAATCGGGAGTTCGCGGGTTCAGGACTGTGGTTGACGGAAAATTCGTAATAGACAAGGATAACCAGCTTAGCTACCACTTAAAAAAGTCTCAAGGTTTTGATATTCCGCAACAACTTAAACTCAAGGGCGAATGGGCATTGGATAAAGACCATAATCTTGTGCTTACTTTGGATAAATGGGGCAATCAGATTGCCGGAAATAAGCTCACGATAAAGAGTGAACTTATCGATGTGAAAGCTAATAAGCTGTCATTTACTGTAGCCACCAAAGATTCTTCGGAGAAAACTCAGCTCTATATCTTACAACTTGAGGGTGCCTGGCAAGCAGATAAAAATAATCGCCTTACCTTTAACATAAAAAAAGAACAGGATATAACCGATGAACTTATTTTAGAAGGTGCCTGGGAAGTAAACAAGCAGAATGAAATTATCTATACCTACACAAAGACCTTTCTTAAGTCAGGAGAGAGGATAACCAGAAATATAACCTTTAAGGGGTATTGGGATATTGCCCAGAAATATAGAATTACCTATGTATTGGATAAAGAAATAAATTCCCAATTTGAGTTTAAAGTCAGTCTGGGAAAACCAATTAAAAAAAGACTGGAATATGAAGTAGGCATTGGTGTTAGGCCGACCAAAAGGACAATATCTTTCTTTGGCAAGTGGAAGGTAAGTAAAAAATTAGGATTATTATTTATGCTTCCTTATGAAAAAGGAAAGCTGCACAGTATTATTTTTGGGGCTTCGGTTAGACTGGGTAAGAATTATGATCTTGAGTTTAAATTAAAAAACGAATTAGGCCAGGACTTAGGGATAAATGTTAAACTATCGAGAAATATCTTTGATAACCAAGGGGAAGCCTTTATCCGGGCGTTAAGGTCGCGGAAGGAAGTATCTATAGTCGCGGGAATCGGGTTTAGATGGTAAAAACAGGAGGAAAGTAAATGGCTAAATTAAAACTAGGGTGTATTAAAGATAAGCTTGACGACAGAGATTATTTAATGCGGGCATATCTGCCTCTTATAAAACTGCCTAAGAAAATTGATTATACACCGAAGTTGTCGCCGGTTAGGGATCAAGGAGATGAAGGAACCTGTGTTAGCTTTGCCTGTGCTACAGGAATGAAGGAATATCAGGAGTTACTTGACTATAAAAAGTTAGTAGAGCTTTCTCCGCGGTTTGTTTATAGCGAATGTAAAAAAATAGACGGTATGCCGCAAGAAGAAGGCACAACCATTCGCGCAGCAATGCAGGTACTTGAAAATAAAGGTGTTTGTCAGGAAAAGTTTTGGCCGTACCAACCACATCAAAAGGATAAACCTAAAAAAGGCGCAGCAGTCAACGCGAAAAAATTTTGCGTTATGACTTATGCCCGCATACTTAACCTTAATGAGCTGCGTTTGACCCTTGCCAATAAAGGGCCTTGTGTTATTGGTGTTGAAGTTTTTGAAGGGATGATGGAAACTAAAACCGGCTTTGTCCCAATGCCCGCGAAAAATGAAACCGCTTTGGGCGGCCATGCAATTTGCCCGGTAGGTTACGATGATAAAAAGAAAGTTATCAAATTTAAGAATTCCTGGTCTAATAAATGGGGGCAAAAGGGTTACGGATTTTTACCCTATGCTTATATTGGATACTATATGATGGATGCCTGGAGCTCGGTAGATGTTGATGATCCCAGCCCGCTTACTTTGGCAAGTGTATTGAGCTACAGAGAGCGGACTTTAGTTTGATATGGCTAAGAGGAAATAACCGGTGACACAATGAAGCAGACAATTACCAAAAATTCGCTCTTAATACTCCTTATTTCTTTTATATGTCTATCTTTTTCTTCAAATGCTTCTGCCGAGGTGCTTTTTGGGGAAGCCTATTATCAAACCCTTCATAAACACCTAACTCAGGCTGAAGAGTCAATTACCATAGCAATGTACTTTATATATCCCAATTTTGAGGACCCGGATAATCCAATTAACCACTTGGTGAATGATTTAATAGATGCTAAGCAGAGAGGGGTAGACGTAAAGGTAGTCTTAGAAGGTTCAAAACTTAATGTAAGCCGTCGTGCTTATCAGAAATTGAGACAAAATGGGGTAAAAGTATATTTTGACACCCCAAAACAGCTTTTGCATGTTAAAGGAATAGTAATTGATAATAGATACTTATTTTTGGGAAGCGCTAACTGGTCAAAATCAGCAATGGGAAAAAACAAGGAAGCAACTATCTTTGTAGATTCTCCTCAAGATGCTGAAACCTTAACCAAATACATTAATGAAATACCTATTCAAAAAGAAGATGTTTTTGTGCCATATACATCGGGAGTCAATTTATCTGCGGACTTTCTTCTTTCACCGAAGCTCGGACGTAGGCTCCTGAAGAGCCATGGTGATAAGCAGTTTGATTTATACCTATTATTATGCAAAATCCAGCAGGAAACTGGTAAGTCGCAGATAATTATTGATTATGAATCTATAGCCAAGCAAATGGGCTATACCGAGCTTGAGGATTTAGGAAAATACCCTAGTCAGCAGCGCTACTTTTGGCAGCGAATTCATCACTTACTTACATTTCTTAAGCGTTATGGGCTAATAGGCTATCAAAAAGGAGAAGTTATTTTAAAGAATAACGACCCTGAAAAAACCGCCATAATAATACCATTCGAGTTTTGGGATTATAAATATTCTGATAGCCTTTCTATGGTGGCGCAATATATGTATCTTATCTGTTTGAATGAAGCAAGTAGGTCCGCGAAGTACCCGGTGTGGTTTCGTAGCCAAAAAGATATGGCTAAATTGTATGGTATAGGCAAAAGAACCATGACTAAAGCAGTATCAGAGTTAGAGGAAAAAGGAATACTTGAAGTTACCAGAAGCAAGCCAATTCCTCCCGATTTTTCTGACAGAAAACCTAACATATATAAACTTTTACCACTTCCGCAATTACAAGACGTGACAATGGAACTAGAAAAATGACTACAATTGAAAAAAGGAACGTTTCTATTTTTAAGTAATTAAGTATTGTGCCTTTAGAATTTAGAGCATTGGAGTAAGGCGATTAAGTCATATTTCCGTATCACAAAGCAGGTATTGTAATTTTTTCAAACAATCGCTTGACAGATTTTATTACATATGGTATATTTAAACTGAAAATGAGTAAGATAAAGGCCTTTAACAAAAAGTTGGGTGAACGAATAAAAGCATTGAGAGAAAAGCTCGGTTTATCTCAAGAAGTAGCTTCTAAGAAACTAGGTGTTAATAGGGTTTCGTTATCACAAATTGAAAATGGTGAACGTAAGCTGACAGCTGAAGAAATAACTAAGTTGTCGGCAGCGTTTAATATTAATGTCGGTGTTTTGTTAGATTTGAGAAAAGATATCGAAGTGGTTTTGCAGAAAGGTACGAAAAACATGCCTAAAGAAAAAGGAGGAGTTAGGATCAGTATTCCCCAAGAAAATTCTAAAAAGTTTAAAGAGGTTCTTTTGTATATTCTCGATAAGGTTGGCTCTCGGCCAAATATTGGAGAGACTGTCCTGTATAAACTGCTTTATTTTGTAGATTTTGACTTTTATGAAAAATTTGAAGAGCAGCTGATAGGTGCTGCTTATCAAAAAAATCATTATGGGCCTACACCAGTAGAATTTGCAAAAATTATTGACATAATGAAGAATGATGGTGATTTAGAAGAAGTCCAGAGTGACTACTTTCAGTATCCACAGCGTAAATATTTGCCCATACGAGAAGCTGACTTGGGTATTTTGAATGCTGAAGAAATAAAAACCATTGACGAAGTTTTAGAGAGGTTATCTGATATGAATGCAACACAGATAAGTGATTATTCACATGGTGATGTGCCTTGGAAGACCACTGATGATGGTGAAATCATAGATTATGAATCAGTGTTTTATCGCACCACGCCCTATTCTGTAAGGAAGTACGTCGAAGATGAAGAAGATTTTCAATGAAGTTAAGCCACTGCCAGAATTCACGAAAGACCTCAAAAAACTTTCCAAGAAGTACAAAACCCTCCCAGAAGATTTAGTGACATTTGTAAAAACCCAATTAAATTTATTACATAAATTATATACCAAAAGCAAAGGTGTAGTAAGAATTTCTGGGTTAGGCATTGATTATCCACATATTTATAAAGCTAAACAGTTTGCTTGCAAGTATTTGAAGGGTACTGGTAGTAGAAGTGGTATTAGAGTGATTTATGCGTATTACCCTAACGAAGATAAAATTGAGTTTATAGAAATCTACCACAAGGGCGATCAGGTTATGGAGGATAGGCAGCGTATATTAGCGTATTATAAAAAGGAGGTTTGAAATGGGCAAAAAAACAACCAATTTTAACAAAAAGGGAATTAACAAACTGCCAAATGACAAACCAGTCTTATACAAGATAAAGACACAATTGGGAGGTACAAATTATGCTGGGGTTGCGAAAAAAGGAAGAGTCCAGGAAAGGCTTGAAGAACATCTTGGGGAAATTCCTGGGAACAAGGTTCAAATAGAGCAATTCAATACCATAAGAGCTGCGGAGAAAAAAGAAAGCAACATTATCAAAATAATCCAGCCTAAATATAACGAAAAAGGTAAATAAGCTGTAGCTAAACGGGTAGTGCTTAAATTCGAGGGCATGATATCCAATTACCCAACAGTGCTTTTCTTGGTATAAACCTTAAAAACGCCCTTCCGCAATTTTATTTTATATATCCTCGATTTGGGAATCCAGATTCTCCCTTTATTACAATAAACCAGAATTGCTTTGTCGGTCTCATGTATGAATCGGATTTTGATCCATATTTTCCTCTCAACCGGGTATTTTGGTGGATAATTATAGAATAACCAGTGCATAGTTTATCTCCTTTCCCAGTTAAGAGCATTTTCAACAGTTCCCTTACTAACACCTAACCTTTTGGCCATTTCTTTAATAGGAAGGCCTAGAAGGTGCAATCGTATTGCTTTCCGGGCTAATCTTTGGTATAAAGAGAGTTGTTTTAACCGGCAATATCTTAATGCTGGCGGTAATTTGGGCTGCGGTTCGAATTGGTTGCAACCGCGTCCGTGTCTTTTTTTAGCATTTCCAACCTACTTTCATTCAATAAGTTATAACTCCAGTTTAAAGTTAATGCTTTCTTGTGCCCATTTTGTGCCTACCAAATTAGCCTAACAAGTGATATAATAATTGTTAATGTTGGAAGCAATATAGGAAGGGGAAGAAATAAGGAGGGCTCATGAAGAGGCTGTTTATTCTAATTGTTATATCAGTTATATTGTTAAGGACCGTTTCAGATGCACACACTAAATTTTGAAAACACCCTACCCTTTCACTTTTCTATCCACATATATAAGTTAGGGTGATATAATAATGTTGGGTGGAACCCACATATTAATTGTTATGTGTAAATAATAAAACATTTACGAAAAATAGGAGATAAAGATGAAAAATAATTACAAGATAATCGTAGGAAAAATATTAAACTCTATAGGCCTCACAAGCAATCTGTTGCTACTTTTTTATATGTTCGGACTATTTGGATACATAATAAATATATTTCCTGATGGAGGTTGGTCAATTATGTTCATTCCTATGTTTACGCTTCCACCAATTTTATTATTGCCTGGCGAAAAACTATCATCGTGGAGTATAAAATTCAAAAAAATTAATATCAGTATACTTCTAACATTACTGTTTTTTGAGATAATAGATCTAATATTTTATTACCACTGGATACTTATTCCACCAATGGTTATAACTACCCTTTTATTGATACGTTTTAGAAAAATAACTATAAGATAAAAAATACATAACAAATCACTCCACCGGGCCACACCCACATTATTCCAATTTGACCTTTACTATCTTAGATAGTATCATATTTCATAATCACAAAGGCGCGGATATGGAAGAAATAGGTTAAAATTTAGGAAGGGGGGGGGAAAATGACAGGCATAGCAGTTATTATAAAAAGTAAAAGAAAGGAGGAGAAATGAAAAAATTTATATTTTCTTTAATTGTCTTTGTTTTGCTTACCGCTAGTATTGCATATTCAGAAAATTTTGCTGTGGAATTTAATAATATAGGGTTAAAATATTTCCAAGAGAATCATTATGATCTGGCTTTAGAAGCATACCAAAAGGCTTTAAATATTGAGCCTAATTACACTAACGCTCTTTATAATATGGCTGGAGTTTATTTAAAAATTAAAGAATTTGATAAAGCGATTGAGAAACTTGAGAAAGTAGTTTCTCTTAAGCCAAACGATGGAGATTCATATTATCATTTGGCAGCTGCCTATTATTATTCAGGTAAATATAATGAAGCAATTAGAAATTACGACAAATCACAGTTTCTTAATTTTGAGCCAGAAAGAACAGAGTTGCTCGGGGATTTGCTTGAACCGCTTAGATACAGAGAAATTGATTTTAAATACTCGTCGTTACTAGATAAGAAAGCAACGAAAATAGCCATAAAGATAAAAGGTTTTATTACTACCAGTGACCTTTTGATTAAAGATACGCTTAATAGTTTAGAGCCTTTTGCAGGCGTTTCTAAAAAAGGAATGTTCCAAAACGTTGAGATAAGATTCTTGGGCCCGTTGTCTGAAGAAAAAGGGGTAGAAAAATTATGGATTTTGCGATGGGATGATAATACACAAAAAACATTCCGAGTGACATATTTAGAATCAGATGTTTTAGGAACAAATATTTTAATTACAGAGGAACATCTTAACAAATTAAAGACCCAATAATTACCCATCCCAAAGCGACTATAGGGAGCCTCTCGAGGAACGAGGAGTAAAGGAGCAGTTTAAATAAGGAGGAATAATGGGGAAGAAAAGGTTAAAGAAAATTATAATCCTTTGTATCATAGTAATTTTATTGGCGGCTTGTATTGCTCTAGACCGCTTTTATACCGTTAAGTTTAATGTGGATGGTGCTCTTCTGCGGACATGCAATAGGACTAGTTATAAGGGGATTGAGATTTTTGTTGGTAAATATTATTTTGACATATATGAGACCTGGGAGACTGCTAAAGGTGGAATAACTGCGAAGAAACTTTTTCGTATAGGTAAGTAGGAAGGGAAAGAAAAGGTAGGAGGGATTATGGAGAAGAAAGAATCAGTAAGGCTGAGTCTTTTAGGAGTCAGAGGAGCAACTATATCTTTAAGCACCTTTTTGTTTGCACCTTTCCAAGCCTTAGCTCAAACTGGGGTTGAGGGCGTTAAGAAAGTTGCCGCTGAACAACTGAATACAGCTAAAAACTTACTTAGTATGATAATAGAATTTTTTGTAAAGTATAGCTTTCAAGTTTTAGGCGGAGTTATAGTTATAGGCATAGGTTGGTGGGTTGCAAAATATGTTAGCAATCTAATCAAAAATTTGCTTGGAAAGAAGAATATAGATGTCACTGTTATTAAATTTCTCGTTGGAACAGTTAAGCTATTAATAATAACTTTTGCTATTGTTGTGGCATTAGGTAAATTCGGCATTGAAATAGCACCTTTAATTGCTGCGGTTAGCGTAGCTGGTTTTGGACTGAGTTTCGCTTTACAAGGACCTTTGTCTAACTATGCATCAGGAGCTACATTAATTTTTACTAAACCCTTTAAGGTCGGTGATATTATTGAGGTAGCTGGCGTTGTGGGGGAAGTTCGTGATATGAAATTACCGCGAACTGAACTTAAGGCTGTAGATGGAGAAACAATTGTTGTACCCAATAAGCATATAGTCGGAGAAATAATTCAAAATTATTCAAACTCAAAAAGAATAGATATCAATGTAGGCGTGAGCTATAAAACTAATGTTCAGAAGGCAATCGCTACAGTAACTAACGTTATAGAGGGGGATAAGAGAATTTCTAAAATTAAGGAACCAAAGGTTGGCATATCAGAATTTGCTGACTCAAGTATTAATATTTATGCGAGGGCTTGGTGTAAACAGGATGATTACTGGGATGTTATGTTTGGTGTAAATAAGAAAATTCTTGATGAATTTAATGCCAACAATATTGAAATTCCATTCCCTCAGACAGATGTACATTTGTATAAAGAAAAAATTTAATCTCTATTGGAGAAAGTATTATTTGACTGGTGTTCGATTCTTAGTGTAATATATCTAAAATAAGGAGGTGGGTTATGCAAAAGGTGTCTAAAATGTTTGCTGTAGTTATTGTAGCAAGCTTAATGCTAGCTGGATGCAGTGGAGGGGTGAGTGAAGGCAAACCAATATCAGAGGTAAAAGAAGAAGCACAAAAAATGGCTGTAGACCAACTTAAAAGTGTTGTGGCTAAATACCAGAAGGCAGTTGAGTCAAAAAAGACTGAAATTAATGCTTTGAAAGAAAAATTGAAGGAAATCCCTGTAGTAGAAATGTTAGGCGATGAGGCAAAAAAAATAAAAACTGAGATTACTAGTGTTACTAAATCCATAAACGCACTCACACAAAGACTAAAAGTTTATTCGCAAGCAATTACAAGTAAACAGTAATTTAATAACCTATCAGACGTATTTAATTACTATAATTAGATGTGTCTGATAGATTTCTTCTATAAGTTAATAGTGTGATGATTGTAAATTTCTTTAATGATATTTATTTTGCATTAAAATTGTGTCCATCCAAGGCAAAAATAGGGGAAACTAAAGTCTTTTTTATTTTTGTCTTTTCTAAGATAATAAGTTAAAAGATTACGTAATAATTCAGAAAAGTTGAAAATTAATAGAAGGAGGAATGATGGAAAAGGTATATAAAACAGGGATGTTGGTTTTAGTGATAGTTATCTTCGTATCATTTTTTCTTCCTTGGATTAGTGTAGAGTCAGCAGCTGTTGGTGGAATTTCAAAGTTGCTAACAGGAAAGGAACAAGCTAGAATTGATTCGATTAGCGGATTCAAGGTTCCGATTCTTGCAAATAGCGATGAGTCTCGCCTCATGATTAGTATTGTTAAAATATTTAATCCCAATGTTAAGAATGTCGACAAAAAAAGTTGGCTTATTTGGTTAGTGCCAGGTCTTGCTATAGTTTTGTTTATGCTGAGACGTTTTTTTGAAAATAACAAATGGTTTTATCTTGCTGTTGGATTGTTGGGGACTTTTATATTTGGTGTCGCAGTATTTAAAATTACTACCACCGATTTAGATAA
>Ga0075116_10000465_pt1 | contig 18787 bp, 17 predicted proteins | sample AntAceMetag02UKC_FD_69786 | JGI IMG/M metagenome (GOLD analysis project Ga0075116, IMG submission 69786) | Saline lake microbial communities from Ace Lake, Antarctica- Antarctic Ace Lake Metagenome 02UKC | ecosystem: Environmental > Aquatic > Non-marine Saline and Alkaline > Saline | place...
ATTAAAATATGCAATTCGTCAGTGGAATAATATATATAATAATTTAGAACATTGCTCCCTAGAAGGTCTTACGCCAAATGAGGCTTTAAAGAGAGTGCAAAATGTGTGTACCTAAAACATACTTGACTTGATGGTGTTAAGCTACACAACAGATGGTGTGAGGTTGTGGATAAACTGCTTGTAACCTTGTTTGAAAAATGCTAAAATTTAGTTAAATGAATATGAATTAGCTAATTTTAGCCAAATGGTTGCATCAATTTTGATGTACTGTTTTTCTTGACAAAAAGTGAAACTATCTTTAGAATAAGTTTATATCTAATTCGCAAATATTAGCGACTTGGAACCAATTTTAACCAAAATTAAATAACAAGTAGTTGCCTTTGCCCTGCCGGGCTTTTAAATAAGGGCGATTATTTATTTTAGACAATTTTATATTTTATGCCAATTTCACCCCATGCAAAATTGGAGCGAAGGTATTTTCGCCCCAGCAAGGATGCTATGCCCTTGCCTGAACTTATTACTGTTCAAAAAACCTCTTTTAATTGGTTTTTGAAAGAAGGTTTTAAGGAGTTGTTCGACGAAGTCTCACCAATAAAGGATTTTACTGGTCGAGATTTAGAGCTGTATTTTTACGATTATTATCTAGACGAACCTAGATTTGATGAAAAAACAGCGAAAAATAAAAATTTAACTTTTGAAGCTGCCTTACGAGTAAATACAGCTTTGGTTAATCAGCGAACTGGTGAAGTTAAAGAGCAAGAAGTTTATCTTGGTGATTTTCCTTTGATGACCAATAGAGGTACTTTTATTGTGAATGGAATTGAGAGAGTGGTAATTAGTCAGCTGATTCGTTCAGCTGGTGTTTTCTTTTCCTCAGAAAATGTGAAAGGTAAAAAACATTATGGCGCAAAAATTATTCCAAATAGAGGTGCTTGGCTAGAATTGGAAACCGATTCAAATAATGTAATTATCGTAAAGATTGATCGTAAAAGAAAAGTGCCAATTACTTCACTTTTACGTGCTTTTGGATTTAGTCGAGATGAAGAAATTTTAGAATTATTTAAAGACGTAGATACTGGCGATATAAAATATATTGAAGAGACTATTGCTAAAGATCCAGCTAAAACCGAAGCTGAGGGTTTAAAAGAAGTTTACAAAAGAATTCGACCAGGAGATTTGGCAACTGCTGACAATGCCAAGTCTTTAATCTATTCAATGTTTTTTAAATTTGAAAGATATGACTTTGAAAAGGTCGGTCGTTACAAATTAAATGCTCGTTTTGGTGAGAATTTACCAATCAACAAAGAAACTCGAATTTTACGTCGTGAAGATTTGATTAATATTATCAAAGAGATTATTAGTCTTAACAATTCTCAAAAAGACGCTGATGATATTGATCATCTTGGAAATCGAAGAGTTCGAGCAGTTGGTGAATTAATCCAAAATAAATTTAGGATTGGCTTGGCTCGGATGGAAAGAATTGTCAAAGACAGGATGAGTACTAAAGATCTAGATGCTCTGACTCCTGGAAAATTAATTAATGCTCGACCAGTGATTGCTTCAGTTCGAGAATTTTTTATGTCTTCTCAGCTTTCCCAATTTATGGATCAGATCAATCCTTTAGCTGAGCTAGTTCACAAACGTCGTTTATCTGCGATGGGTCCTGGAGGCTTATCTCGAGAAAGAGCTGGCTTTGAGGTTCGTGATGTTCATCGAACTCATTATGGTCGTATTTGTCCAATTGCTACTCCCGAAGGTCCAAATATTGGTTTGGTTGGTCATATGGCTAGTTATGCTCGGATTAATCAATATGGCTTTATTGAAACTCCATATCGTAAAGTAATTAGTGAATTACCAAAAAAATCCAAAGATCTTGAGGGTAAGATTACTCGTGGTGAAATCGTTGATCCTAAGTCTGAAAAAGTTTTAGTAGCTGATGGAGTAAAAATTGATAAAAATTTAGCAGCTATTTTTGCTAAAGCAACCTTGGAAAAAATCCCAGTTAAACCATATGTAACTAATGAGATTGAATATATTGATGCTTTCAAAGAGGAAAGGTCAGTTACTTGTTCAGCTGTTACCGAAGTTGATGAAGATGGTTATTTTGCAAATGAGAGAGAAGCGGTTCGAAAATATTCTCAACCAGATATTGGTTATATTCATGAGATTGACTATATGGATGTTTCTCCTAAACAGATTATTTCAATTAGTACTAGCTTGATCCCTTTTATTGAGCATGATGATGCTTCTCGGGCTTTGATGGGAACCAACATGCAACGTCAGGCTGTACCTTGTGTTAGACCTGATTCTCCATACATCGGGACTGGAGTTGAAAAAAAAGCTGCCTATGATTCAGGTCATGTGGCAATTGCTGAAGCTGACGGAATCATTACTAAAATTAGCGGTAATTTAATTGAACTGACTGGTAATGATAAAAAGAAATATACTTACGAATTAAATAAGTTTAATAGATCAAACGCTTCAACTTGTTTAAACCAAAAGCCAACTGTTGAAATTAGACAAAAAGTAAAAAAAGGTGACCCCATCTCAGATGGTGCTTCGATTAGTCATTCTGAATTAGGGCTTGGGCAAAATGTGCTAGTAGCTTATATGCCTTGGGAAGGTGGCAACTATGAAGATGCGGTTTTGATTTCAGATATTTTGGCTCATGAGTCAGATAAATATACTTCTATTCATATTGAAGATTATGTCATGGAGGTCCGGGATACTAAATTAGGTCCTGAAGTAATCACTCGTGATATCCCTAATGTAAGTGAGGAAAAATTAAAAAATCTTGATGAAGAAGGTGTCATTAGAGTTGGTGCTGAAGTAAAATCAGGTGATATTTTGGTAGGGAAAATTACTCCCAAAGGTGAGACAGAGCTCTCAGCTGAAGAAAAATTATTACGAGCTATTTTTGGCGACAAAGCTAAAGATGTAAAAGATTCTTCTCTTTATCTGGAGCATGGTGAACATGGAAAAGTAGTTGATATTAAAATTTTTACCAAAGAAAATGGCGACAAGCTTTCTGCTGGAGTAACCCGAGCAATTCAGATATCTGTGGCTCAACTTCGTAAAATTCAAGTTGGTGACAAAGTAGCTGGTCGTCACGGTAATAAGGGCGTGATTTCTAGAATTGTTTCTCGAGAAGATATGCCTTTTCTAGAAGATGGAACTCCTATTGATATTATTCTTAATCCTTTGGGGATTGCTTCTCGTATGAACTTGGGTCAGGTTCTAGAGTTGCATCTTGGTCTAGCTGCTAAAAAGTTGGGCTACAAAGTAGCGACCCCAGCTTTTAATGGAGTGACCGAACCGATGATTAAAAAAGAATTAATAAAAGCTGGTTATCCTGACAATGGTAAATTAACCATGTTTGATGGGCGGACTGGTCTACCTTTCAAAGAAAAAGTTTCTTGTGGTATTTCATATATTCTCAAATTAAACCATTTAGTTGAAGATAAGATTCACCAAAGATCAATCGGTCCTTATTCTCTAGTTACTCAACAGCCTTTGGGTGGTAAAGCCCAATTTGGTGGTCAGAGGTTTGGTGAGATGGAAGTTTGGGCTGTAGAAGCTTATGGTGCAGCCAATATTTTGCAAGAAATTTTGACCATTAAATCAGATGATGTAAATGGACGTTCTAAAGCTTATGAGGCTGTAATTAAAGGTGAGCCAATTAGTCGAGTTCATGCTCCTGAAGCTTTTAATGTTTTAGTCAGAGAGCTCAAAGGTTTGTGTTTAGACGTTGAATTAATGGGGACTCCTGAAGCTGGTTTTGAAGAAAAAAAAGAGATTGAAGGAGAAGGGTCGGCCGATGCCAAGGCTATGGCTGATAAGGAATAAGTTATTTAATAAAGAAAATTTATACATATATATGATTCACGAACACGAAACAACAAAAATAACTGACTTCCAGTCGATTCGACTTAGATTAGCTTCACCTGATGATATCCATGAATGGTCATATGGCGAGGTAACTCGGCCTGAGACTATTAATTATCGAACTCAAAAACCAGAAAAAGACGGTCTTTTTTGCGAGAGAATATTTGGTCCAACTAAAGATTGGGAATGTTATTGTGGAAAATATAAAAGAATCCGTTATAAAGGTATTGTTTGTGATAAGTGTGGAGTTGAAGTTACTCGTTCAATCGTTCGAAGAGAAAGAATGGGTCATATTGACTTGTGTGCACCTGTTTCACATCTTTGGTTTTTAAGAGGCATCCCTTCAAAGATTGGCTTGGTTCTTAATATGTCTGCTCAAGCTTTGGAAAAAGTTATTTACTTTGCTAATTTTATTATTATTGAAGTTGATGATGATCTCAGAAAACAAGCCCTAGATCAGGTTGACGAAGAAGTCACTACTAAGAAAAAAGCTATTAAAGCTGATTTTAAAAATCAAGAAAACCAGCTTCAACAAAAATTTGCCACTGCCAAAGAAAAAGATGCTAAGGAAAAAGCTGAACAAGAGCTTATTAATTTGGCGGTTGAAAGAGATGAGCAGTTAGCTGTTTTAGCTGAGGCTGTTGATATGGCTCGCAAAGAGCTCAAAGAATTAAAAGTTGGCCAGATCATTTCAGAGAGTACTTACCAAGATTTGTCTGTTAAATATGGTCATATTTTTGACGCAGGGATTGGTGCTGAAGCAGTTTATAATTTATTGAAAAAAATTGATTTAGATCAATTGATAAAAGAAATACAGGTAGACGTTGATGAAGCTGGGGTTAATCAAGTCAGACGTTTGATCAGAAGGCTTAAGTTGGTTAAAAATTTGAAAAAGAATAATATCAGACCTGAGTGGATGATTTTAACAACCATCCCAATTATTCCTCCAGATTTGAGACCAATGGTCCCACTTGATGGTGGTCGTTATGCAGCCTCTGATTTGAATGACCTTTATAGAAGAGTTATTAATAGAAATAATCGTCTCAAGAGATTACAAGAGTTGAATGCTCCTGAGGTTATCCAAAGAAATGAAAAGCGGATGTTGCAAGAGGCAGTTGATGCTTTGATTGATAATTCAGCTCGACACGGGAAAACTGTCGCCGCTTCAACTGGTCAAAAGCGAACTCTCAAATCTTTAGCAGACATGCTCAAAGGTAAGCAAGGTCGGTTTAGGCAAAATTTACTTGGTAAGCGTGTGGATTATTCTGGTCGAAGTGTGATCGTGGTTGGTCCTCATTTACGTTTAGATGAATGTGGTTTACCAAAAATTATGGCTTTAGAATTGTTCAAGCCATTTGTGATTTCTCAGCTTATCAAAAGAGAATTAGTTTATAATGTTCGTTCAGCAAGTAGATATATTGAAGCGCAAAAGAAAGAGGTCTGGGATATTCTTGAAGAAATTACTGACAAGTCTTACGTACTCTTGAATCGTGCTCCTACTCTTCATCGTCTTGGTATTCAGGCTTTTCGGCCAAAGCTTATTGAAGGTAAGGCTATTCAGGTTCATCCTTTAGTTTGTACAGCTTTTAATGCTGATTTTGATGGTGATCAGATGGCGGTACATGTGCCTTTGACTGAAGAGGCTCAAACCGAAGCTCGGGAGATTATGTCTTCTGCTAAAAACTTACTTAAGCCAGCGACTGGCGATCCTGTCGTCACCCCTTCTCAGGATATTGTCTTGGGTTGTTATTATATGACTTTGATAAATGATGATGATCTAGATGAAAAAAAGATGAAGAATTTTTCTGATGGTTTTGAAGCAATTATGGCTTATGAGCTAGAACAGATAAAATTAACTCAGCCTATTAAACTAAAAATTGGCACTGAAAAAATAGTAACTACGGTTGGCAGAGTTTTATTCAATGAATGGTTGCCTGAGGGTCATGATTTAGTAAATGAGGTTATAGATAAAAAAGGTCTTAAAAAATTGATTGGAGATTATTTAGATAAAGAAGGTGAAGAAAAAACTGTAGATTGTCTAGACAATATGAAGGAATTTGCTATCAAGTCTATTACTGCCTCTGGGATTAGTTGGGGAATGGACGACTTGGTTATTCCAGATACTAAAAAAGCTTTGGTAGACAAGGCCCAAGCTGAGGTTGATGAAGTACTTTCTCAATATCAGCTGGGACTTTTAACTGATGAAGAACGTCATTTTAAAGTTGTTGAGATTTGGTCTCAGGTTAAAAATGAAGTTATAGAAGCTTCTAAAGAAGCTTTAGATAAAAAAGGTCCAGTTTTTGCGATGATCAACTCAGGCGCTCGTGGCTCTTGGGGTCAGACTACTCAAATGATGGGTATGAAAGGCTTAGTGGTCAATCCAGCCGGTGAGATGATCGAGTTACCTGTCAAAGCTAGTATGAAAGAAGGTATGAATGTTCTTGAATATTTTATTTCTACTCATGGTGCTCGAAAAGGTTTGTCTGACACAGCCCTAAAAACTGCTTCAGCTGGTTACCTGACTCGTCGTTTGGTGGATGTTTGTCAAGAAATTACTTTATGTGAAGATGATTGTGGAACAAGTGAAGGGGTGTTTTTGAGAAAAGATGAAAGTGAAGAAATGAATACAACTCTCGCTAAGAGAGTAATGGGACGTTTAGCTGCTGAGGATATCAAGGTTGGTAGAAAAGTTTTAGTTAAAAAGGGTGAACTTATTGATAAAGAACACTTAGCTGTTTTGGAAAAGGCAGATCTAGAACAAATCAAAATTCGTTCAGTTTTAACTTGTGAAACTCGGAGAGGTGTTTGTGCTAAATGTTATGGAAAAGATTTAGGTAGAAATAAACTAGTTGAAAAGGGTGTGGCTGTGGGAGTAATAGCCGCTCAGTCAATTGGTGAGCCTGGAACCCAGTTAACTATGAGAACTTTTCATACTGGTGGTGTAGCTGGTTCTGATATTACTCAAGGTTTACCTAGGGTTGAAGAATTATTTGAAGCACGGCCAATCAAAAAACCAGCAGTTATTTGTGATGTAGATGGTGAAGTGGTTGAGATTGACACCAAAGGCAAACAAAAAATTGTTAAGATCCAATGCACAGAAAATTTTAAAGAAGAGCACAAATTAACTAAGACTGCTAAGTTGCGAGTTAAAGATGGTGACAATGTTAAGGTTGGTGATGTGCTTTTTGAAAAAGCCAAAGAAGAAGTTGTAGCTGTAAATTCTGGAAATGTAAAAATTGAAGATAAAATGTTGACTGTTTTTGGTGAAGCAGAAAAAGTAAAAGAATTTCCTATCTCAGTTGGTCATGTGACTTGGGTGATTAAGGGGGACTTAGTCACTAGAGGACAGCAGCTTTCTGAGGGTTCAGTTGATTTGCATGAGCTTTATGAATTAAAGGGTCGCGAAGCAGTCCAAAAGTATATTTTAAAAGAAGTTCAAGATATTTATTCTTCTCAAGGTCAACCTTTAAATGACAAACATGTAGAAATAGTTATCCGCCAGATGTTTTCGCGATTTTATGTCAAAGGGTCTGGTGAAACAGATTTATTGATTGGAGATGTGGTCTCTAGGGAACAGTATTCTGAGGCTATGGATAAAGCCAAGGAAGCCGGCAAAAAACCAGCAGAAGTGGATAACTTGCTTTTAGGGGTTACCAAGGCTTCTTTGTCTACTGATTCTTGGCTAGCAGCTGCTTCTTTTATGGAAACTTCAAGAGTATTAATTGACGCGGCCATGACAGGCAAGGTAGATCATCTACGAGGCCTCAAAGAAAATGTAATTATTGGTAAGTTAATTCCGGTTGGGACTGGTTTTCGGGATGTAAATAAAAAGAGATTAGATCCCAAGCCAAAAGGCGTGAAATAAAACTCTAAAACAAAATAAACCCCGGCTATAATTGTTGGGGTTTATTTTTTTAGAAAAAATGTTATACTAAAAGCGATATAACTTCTCAAAAAATAAAAACAAAATGGAATTTTTAAATCTAACCAGTGCTCAATCATATGTAATTTTTGCGCTAGTTTTTATACTTAGCATTCTTATTGCTAGGGTTGTTTACTATATTTTTAAGCACCCAATAAAGTTTTTTATTCGTAGATCAAAGTCTAAATTAGATGATTTGATTGTCGACATGATTGAGGAGCCGATTGTTTTTTTGGTTGTAATTTTAATTTTGTATTTCACTTGGAGAAACTTGATAGTGCCGGCCAATGTCTATGATATTATTAGGCAGATTTTATGGGTTTTAATTATTTTTGACATCGCTTATTTTGTTTATAAATTATTTGATTTTATTTTTATCCGTTTGTTACAGCCTTTAGCCAAAGATTCAAAAACAAAGTTAGATGATCAGTTGTTGCCAGCATTTAGAAAGATTACCAAGATTATTGTTATTGTTGTGGCTTTTATTATTGCTTTGGATAATTTTGGGATTGACGTAGCTGCTCTAGTTGCTGGCTTGGGTATTGGCGGTCTTGCGATTGCCCTAGCTGCTAAGGATACACTTTCAAATATGTTAGGTTCATTTATTGTTCTGGGAGATCGTCCTTTTCAGGTGGGCGACATTGTTAAAGTTGGCGAACATGAGAGTAAAATAAAAGAAGTCGGACTGCGAAGTTCGCGAATAGTGACTTGGGATAGCACGGAAATAATTATTCCTAACAGCAAAATAACAGAACTAGTAGTGGAAAATGTTTCCAGAAGAAAGGGTATTAGACGAGAGGTTTTTATTCCACTTCACGTGGATAGTCCGGTCGCGAGGATTGAAAAATCTTTGCAAGAGATCACCAGAGAATTAAAAAAGATTAAAAATATTGATAATGAATTTTATGTAGTTTTGGATTCATTTCCTGATCGAGCCATAAAAATCAAAATAACTTATTGGGTTAAAAATAGAGATTCGTATGCAATTTATTCAGACACCAAGAATAAAATAAATTTGTTAGTTATCCGGATTTTGCAAAAAAATAAAATTCATCAATTAGGTCATTAATTTTAAAAATATGGGACAAAGTTCAACAAAAATTGTCGGTATCTTAGCCATTGTCATTGGTTTATTGGTTTTAGCTGGTCTTATTTATTTGGGCGTAACCGGGAGTTTATTTTAGATAGAGTTTAGTCAACAAAAAATCAGCCTCAATGCTTGTCAGGCTGATTTTTTTATTCTTGACTTTTTAGAAAATATTTGTTAAAAATATAGCGTCTTTTAAAATGATTTTTATAAGAGGGAGGTGTCTAATGTTTGCTGTGTATGATTCCGCAGCGTGGTATAACTGTCATCTTTGTTTGATTGAAGGTGATTGGGTTTGGTCCCCTGACAAGGATGGAGCCCATCAATTTTCATCCAAAGAGGAAGCTTTAACCCAAGGTCACAATTGCTTGGCGAAAGCTTTTGAACATCGTGTAAAAGTTCGTGAGGTTTAACATTACGCCCGGCAAGAAGTGTTCTTGCCGGTTTTTTATTTAGTTGAGAAACTAATCTTGATGGGGGTGGGTAATGGGACTTGAACCCACGACCCTCGGTACCACAAACCGATGCTCTAACCAGCTGAGCTATACCCACCCCGATAAAGACTAGTTAAAACTCGCTATTGCGAGTTGTTATTATTATTGATTATTTTAAGATTAATGTCAAGACGGGGGAGAGATAAAATTATACATTTTATAATATTGACTTTTTTATTTTAGACATAATGCTTTAAAACAGCTAGACAGTCTTCACAGCCAGGCCATGAAAAAATCTCTGATTTTAATCTTGGATGTTTGCGGATTAGTTTTACTAGAGAAGACGCTACTGCTCTCCAGACATATTTTTCTGGGTCTTTGGCTAGGATTTTTAGTAATTTCAATGATTTTTCTGGATATGATTGTCCAAACCAGACTCCTAGGCACATCGCCACATTCCAGCGAACATTTATATTTTTTATTTTTAGCCATTTTTTTAAGCGTTTAAAAGTGATATCTGGATCTTTGTAGCCAACATGTGACAGGGCAAAGGGACCGCAATTTCTTCGAACATAGATATCATCGTCATACATAAGTGGATCAAGTAGGTCTAGGGCCTGGGGGATGAATTCTTTTTTGATACGCAACAAGCCTACTTCGACAACACGACGAATGTTGGGGTTTGAGTCAGTCACCCATTTTTTCCAGATAGGTAAGTATTCTAAGAAAAAATCATCATTTATTGCTTTAACGTCTTTGGTGGCATCTTCTCGTCTACCCCAATTAGGTGAATCAGCCACTTTTCTAATTTTGGCTAGAAGTTTTTTGTCTATCATTTTTGACGTAAAAAGGTTATTTTTAGTTGCTTTAAATTTTCATTTATATTGTCTGAGACAATATCTAGATATTCTTGCTTTTCTTTTTTGTCCAATTCAATAAACTTGGTTTTTTTTAGCCATTGTCCCCCGTAGGTCTCTTTGATTTTTTGGAGGGCAGTTGTCATGTCGTCTGCGATAAATACTAAAATTGACTTTGCTCGTGGGAAAAATTGCCAAATCGTCGGATCTAGGATATATACTTTATTTTTTGTCGTCATGACTGTTAATATGTCATGCGTTTTTTTTGTCCCACAAACATTAGTGCCTTTTAGGATAAGGATGTGGCTAGTTTTATCCAGTGCTTTTATCCATTCAGCGACGAGGAGTGATACTTCACTGCAACTATCGGTCAGTAAAACACCAGGCTGATTTTGCTGATCAATTGGTAGTAGCTGGATAATTTTATTTTGGATTTTTTTAATTATTGCTTGGTTCATAGATAAACTTTATCCCTCCATGACTGATTTTAAATTATTTAGAGTAGTTATAGTAAATGGATTATTTAAGTTTTTTTTCGTTGACTGACTAATTATATGATAAAAGTTGGCGAAATATGGGTGTGCGAGACCATCTTTGGTGGGCGAAGCAGGATTAGACATACGTTGTTATATGATGTCGGATTTGTATTTATTAAAATAAGCAGGAGAATTTTTTTCCTGTTCCAAAATTTCATTTCCTATTTTGCCAATGGAGTATTTGACTGTGGCTTCTGCGAGAATTTCAATAGTGTCAAAAATTTCAATATCAACATCCTTTTGTTTAAATAAGATGGGTAGGTCGGTACAAGCAAGCACAATTGCCTTTGCTCCTTTTGATTTGAGGCGTTCAATAATTTGTTTTATTGTTTCTTTGTCTGCATCAAGTTTATCCCCTGCAAGAATATTCATGATTATTTTTGTCAGTTTTTTTTGATCGTTTTGATCAGGGAAAATTAATTTTATGTTGTTTTTCTCAAAGTCTTTTTCATAACTTTCGTATTTGACAGTTGTCTCAGTTGCCAGAAAACCAACTTTTGTATAGCCCTTTGATTTTATTTTTTTTGCGGTTGCTAAAAATATACAAATGAAAGGTATAGATATTGATTTTGCCATGCCCGGATAAAAATAGTGAGCGGTGTTGCAGGGCATAACCATAAAATCTACGCCAATGGAATCAATTTTTTTTGCGCCCTTAATTAGTTGGGCGAGTGTTTCATTGGGTTTTTCTAATCCTTCAACAATGTTGGGGATAGGGAGGTTGTAGATAAAAATTTCTGGATAATCTTGATCATGTTGAGCACCATACTGTTTTTGACACTGTTGGATCAAAGCATGATAGTAAATTGCTGTTGATTCTGGCCCCATACCGCCCAATACTCCAATTATTTTTTTCTTCATAATGTTATTGTAAAAATAAAATTTATCTATACCAAATTAAAATATAAATTTGATTTTATATGCCTAACTTAATTATATCATGATTAACAGCGAAATATGGTTAAATAATTTTGAACCGTTTTTTAAATATAGAGTAAGAGGTTTTAAAATTTTCAGGGCTTCCACAAAGAGCGCCTTTCATAGTAGTTAAGGGAGAGCTCATGTAATTTAGTTTAGCTCGGTAGAGGAAGTTATTATCTTTTGGGCCTTGATATAGGTTGTAAATATTTTTGACAAATTTTTTACCATATTTGTATAGTCCAGAAAAATCATTGGCTGGGTCACCAAAGTGATGATCGCTAAAATCAATAATGCTTAATTTATTTGTTTTATTATCCAACAAGGTGTTGCTTTCGCCCATGTCACCATGAATTAAGACGGGTTTATAGGTATTTGTGAGCGATTGCTGTAAATTGTCAAAATGTTTATTAATTGCATTTATCTCTTTTATGTTTAGTTTAGGAAAGACAAATTTACGAGTGTCGTTTTTTAGCCAGGTTAAGAATTGCCCTGGGTGTCCAACTCTTGTTTTCATTTTTTTTATCTTTGATTTTGGCGTGTTATGTAAAGTTGATAGAAACTTAGCAATATCATTTTGTATTAAAGATTTTTCTTTTAAACTGCAATATTTATATTTAGAAATTGATAATTTATTGCCTTGTAAAAATTTATATCCACCGAATGAATTAGTTTTTGTGGTATAAATATATTTTGGGATATCAACTGATACTCGAGGGGAGAGATATTTAAGTAAAATAATTTCTTTTTTCAAATCCATTATAGATTCATGTTTTTTAGGAAATCTAAATACTATTTTGTTGTCTAAAATAATAATATCAAAATCCCAGCCTGACTTAATAAATTTAAAATTTTTCCATATTAATTTTGGAAATTCTTTATTTATTTTTTTTAGTAATATTTCTGGTTGCATATATTAATAATACCAGAAGCATTTTTAAAATAAAAGTGCACTGGCAAGCAAAAAATCGTTTTTGAAGCGATTATTGTTTTAGTATATATAAAATTATTTAGTAGTTGATTCAAATTTAGATATTTCTAAAAATTTTTTAATTATTTTATTTTTAGAAAATGATTCTGGTATTAACGTCTCCAATTTGTGGCCTGATTTTTTTGCTGCCAGATACCATTTTTCCATTTCTTTTTTTCCATATGAAAGTTTTTCATTTTTTGCTTGATGTCTCCTTACAGTTTCTTTAAAACTTATATCAAAATAGAATATGTAACTTTTACCAGGATGTGACTTGATTAAGCGCTCAATAATAGATTGATATGATTTAACAGACAAAATACCTTCCAAAATAACATCATATCCTGTTTGGAGAGCGACAGCAGTGTTATGTTCAATCATTCTATGGATAACATTTGAGTTTGGTTTGCTTCCAGCTCCAGCTGGATTAAAAATAAAACGATAATAATCTTGGTGAATTACTACGGTTTTATTTTTTGCCATTTTAAATAATTTTTTGGCAGTGGTTGTCTTGCCGGAGGCCGAGGGCCCACGAAGAATTAATAATTTATTTTTTTTAATATATTTTTAGCTATTACTTAGCGCTTTCTTAAATAATTTTGTCAATTTTGCATTTTTAAGATTTATCTGATTGACCATTAATTTTGCTTTACTATTTAATCTATTATACATATATTTGATTTTGTCTATTGTTTCTTTCTGGGTATGTGTTTGTCGGTAATGTGGTAGATTATTAAAAAATGCGAGACTATCAGCTGTTTTTAAAATTTCAACATCACCCTCTCCACCAATTTCGTGATTTTCAATCAAGTGCTTAACTTTATCTATTGTAGTTTTGTCAAAATTATGTTTTTTTAGGATATCGCATATTATCTTAGCAGATTGTGTGACGTGCTCTTTTTTGTATTCATTATAAGTTGCAAATCTTGCTTTCATCTTTCGGTAGTCTTCAAAGCTTCTGTCAATATCGTGACCTAGAGCGGCTATCTGTAGTGCAGTATCTGCGTTTGGTTTTAGCCTGAGAGTCCATTGCCAGACAGACTGCGAGTGACCATATTCAGTTTTATCCTCGGCATTTTTTGTAATCGTATTTATTTCCTTTAAGACAAGGTCAAACTTATTCATATATTTCTTATAAGTTGCTCATTATTTCACTTACAACTTTTGGTATAGAATTTTTTGTTGTATCTATTCTTTTTTCCTTTGGTAAAAGTGGTCGGGCAAGTATTTCTTTGTTAATTTTCAAAGCACTTTTTACGTCACGGTATTGGCTAGTTCGAGTCTTATTTATGACTCTTGCTTTAAGTATAGTGTCATCATTCACCGTTAGGGTGAACAAAATATATTTTTCTTTTTTAAAATTCTGATGAAGCTCAAAAATTCTTTTGTCTTCGAGGTCAGTTAAGATAATATTGTCAAAACCATACTTGACGTAATTCTTTGTTACCAAGACTAAATTTTCAAAGGCGATTTCTTCTTCTTCCTGGTAGCCTATGCTTTTAGCTCCTTTTTGACGAAATTCTGGAATCCAACCAAATTCAAAACACGGATTCGCAAGTTTTTTTTGCAAAGCTAAGGCCACAGATGATTTACCTGTTCCCGGAGCTCCTGCGATAATAATGATGTTGTATTTATGCATGGCTTAATAATACCAAAAAACCGCCTCAAGGGCGATTATTGTTTTATTCTAAACTATTTAGCTACTGCCTTTTATCAAATGATTTACTTGGGAAGTAAACCAAGACATCAACACCTTTTAATTCTAGCATCTCGTATTTTTCTCTAAGCATTAATGAAAAGTTAGAATTTTTCCCGCTTAGTAAATATTTTTCTTTAAATGCAGAATAGTCACCAACCCGGAAGTCAGGGGCACCGCGTTGGGGGCGGGTCAGGTCAGGTCTTCTGACCTTGAGGACTCTGAGTGGGCCAGCTGGGGTTATTAGTGGTTTGTCTAGTAAAAAAGTAGAGCCAGATCTGCTAGTGGCTGATTTGTCTCCAGGGGTACCTAGGGTGCTGACTAGCTTCTCCATTTCTGCAAATTTAGCATCGTCTTCGGCAAAGATCCCCATATAATCGATAGCCAAGCCTGATTCATCAGTATTGTCTTTAATAGCCAGCAAACCTTGGCTAACTATATAGTTAACTATTTTTTGTAGGTCTTGTTTGGTCATGGGTTTTTGTTTATTGATTTAATTCTATCAATAATCCAGAATAAATCAAAAAACGACCGCGAGGTCGTTGGGGGGGGGCGATTTTTTCTGAGTCTTATTTTGCTATATGTGAAATTTATTTTTCCTCTAGACATAGGGTATTCAGATTGAAAGTGGACTATAAGAAACACTTTATTCTAAACCAATAATATTTCATCATTGAAGGTAAGGATTTCTAAAATTGGCGGCACTTCGATTTTTACACTATTAACCCTTAATCCTGCCTTTACAATGTCAGTATTAAAAGTATTTAATTTAGGTATAAAATCATCAGATATAACATTTACATTAGTACATATTTTTAATGCGGGAGATTCATTTAAATTAAATACTCTATGAATTAAATAATTTGCATTTTGGTTGATAAATTTAAATTCCTGACCACTAAAAATCATTCTTTGCTCAAATTTATAAGATGTCGATTTTACATCTGTAAAAAATACCTCTCCATTATTTTGAGTAATTTCAAAATCATATGGCATGCCAGATTCTTTTTTTTCATTCATCCATCTAAAATCACTTATTTCATTTTGCTCTTTCAACTTTTTTAAATAGTTGTTTACAAGCTCTTCCCCCTTTTTACCGATTTCTTTGAAAATAGCTTTTGCTTTTTCTATATCATAAACTCTTGGCTTTATGCGTTTCTCAGTAATTATTTCTCCTGTTTGTACAACAATTTCTAATTCTTCTTCATATTCAATATTTAAATCATTTACTTTTTTATTTAGAAATTTAATTATTTCATTGAAAATTTTGTTACTATTTTGAATAATTAATCCTTTGCTATCATTTATTTCTCCAGTAATGTTTACAATTTCATTATAAACTGAAGAATCTTTTTTTATTAATAAAAAAACAAGATCTTCATTTTCTAAACTAAACCATATTAGGTACCAGCCTTTGTCTTCTTCGTTTTTTACAATTTCTCTAATTTTTTTTGCAATACTGCAAAGACCAGGCTTTAGATTTAATTGTTCTTCTCTTGTCCCCATGTTCAAAGCAGGACTCCTATTGTTATTAATAAATTTAATAAAACATTCTCCTTCAAAAATATTATCGTCATATATTAATTGTCCGTTGTATGATTTTCTTTCGTAAGGCAAATGAGACAAGGTTCCTTCGTATAGTCCAATGTGAGTTTGGTGACTTGTTTTACTTCCCAGGTCTGCATCTGTTAATCTTTTAATGCCAATGCTATTTTGAGGTAAATTAAAAAACATAATTATTTTAAACTAATCAATTTATAATGTAACAAATAATCAATTACTGAATATACTGTATTTACGCTAACAGCATTTCCAGCTTGTTTATATAATTGATGATTACTTATTCCTACTTTATTTGCGTTTATATAAAATTTTTTATTAAAACCCTGTAATTTTAAAGCTTCCCATGGAGTTAATTTTCTAATTTTATGTTCTGCTTCTTCTCTTTTTGAAAATTCATTTTCCAAATAAGTTTCTTTACATTTACTATTTAAAAATTCTTGAGAATAATAATTATCTTGACACGCTCTGTGCATTTTTGCCATTGTAGCAGTTAACGGTCTAGCAATTAATTGATTTATTTTTGAATTAGATTTAAAATTTTTAGTTCCGTTTGAAAGTATTGTTGGTTTTAATTTTTTTGAAAGATAGTATTTTTCATCAACCTCTTTTAGATCTAAGATGTTGTCTAATACATTTTTATGATATCTAATGCTTTTATTTTTTGATTTTTTTGAATATTCCTTAATAAGATCTGCCTTAAAAACATCTTTATTTGTTATTAAATCCTTTCTTGTTGCAAATATATACAGTCTTCTTCTGTGTTGAGGCAATCCAAAATCTGAAGTATTAAATATATCTTCTTGTGTATCGTAACCATATTTGTTTAACTCTTTTTTTAGCTTTTTATATGTCTTGCCTTTTTCATGCGTATATAAGTTTCTAACATTTTCTAATAATACGTATCTTGGTTTTTTAACATTTAATATTTTTGCCACAGAAAAAAACAATCCACCTCTTTCATCATCTAGTCCTAGTTGTTTCCCCATCATACTAAACGGCTGACATGGAAAACCGCCAAATAGAATATCAAAATCCGGCAATTTTTCAATATTAGATTTACTTTTTGTAAATTCTACTATGTCTCCCATTTCGATTTCTTTAGAAGTATCATAATTTGCTTTATACGACGTTGTTGCGAAATTATCAATTTCAGAAAAAGCTAAACATTTTGATTCAATATTTAAATCATTGGTTAAAAGCTCCATTGCATTTCTAACGCCTCCGATTCCAGAGAACAAATCTATATATGTGATTACCTTCTTTTTTTTCATAGTCTAGTTACACTAAATGTTTAATAATATTTTTCCCTATTACTTCTGCTAATTTTACTGGTACGGCATTTCCTATCTGGGCATACCAATTATTATTAGTTCCCATGAATATAAAATCATCCGGGAATGTCTGGATTCTTGCAGCCTCTCTGGGACTTAATCCTCTGGGTTGATTTGGATGAATATACATATTACAATCATGTTTCATGTGTGAGGTGATCGTTTTTGACACTTTGTTCTCATCTAATTTAAAATACTTGTCCTTGAAAATATGATTTCTGTTTTTATAAGGCATAATATCTTTGATTGACTCATGTAATGAATTTGCACCTTGTGGTAATTTATCAAAAATTTCTATATCTCTATTATTATTATATCTATTTGTATGATTAGATAAATAGTCTATTTTGTTTTTATTTATATACTTTTCGTATTGTGTATTTTTATATTTAAATTGACTAAATTTAAAACCTATTTTTTCATTTTCTATTTTTGAATTATTTTTTTCTCTTTTTGGCTCTAACCTTGGTAAACTAGAGATTGCATTTTTCAGTACAAATTTTATATTATTTTTCTCTTTTAATATATCTTCAATAATTTTGGAGGCAGGGACATCTTTTAATCTACTGCCAATAACAAAAACTCTTTCTCTGTTTTGTGGTACACCAAAATCCTTGGCGTTTAATAAAATAATTTCAACTGAGTAACTACTTCCAATTTTTTCAAAAAAGTTGTTTTTTATTTCATCGGATTTATTTAATATACCTTTTACATTTTCCATGATGAAAAACTTAGGATGTACTAAATTTAATAATTCTAAATAATATTTGTATAATTCATTTCTTGGGTCATCTATAACTCTTTGTCTATTTGCCATTGAAAATCCTTGGCAGGGAGGACCTCCTGTAAATAAATCTACGTCTTTAAAATTTTCTTTATATGAATCAAAGTTTTTAACTAATTTTTTAATATCATCACAAAAATAGTTTTTAATAGGTATCTCTCTATTGAAATAATATGTTTCTAAAAATTTTGGTTTAATCTCATTAACAAAAACAGGATTAAACCCTGCATTTTCTAGTCCTAAACTTAATCCGCCGCATCCAGCAAAAGTATCAATAAGTGAAAATTCTTTATTAACTTTATTTTTATTAATAAATTTTAATAAAGTTTTAGATAGGTGCTTTTTGTTTAATTCTAAGGTGAAAAATAATTGGTTTAATTCTTCCCACACCTCATTAGTTAAATTTTTGGCAAATTTTTTATCTAAATTTATTTTATAGTTTTTATTGATTTCTATATTTTCTAACAATAAAAGTTTTTTTACATCTAAAATCAGTTGATTAATTTTACTTTTATAATTTTTTCTAAAAAATTTATAATAAAAATCTATCATAATCTAAGTATTATATTTTAAACTTTATTATATTCATTATATACTAATTTTCCATAAAGTATTAATGGTGTTATCCCCCTACCAAAAAGTAAAATGTTATTATCTTTACAAGATAATAACAGGATCTGTAAGCTAATGTTTTTTACCCGAATATACTTAAATTCTACCTCTAAACCCAAATAAAGCCAAAAGGGTCTTTTTATTGACAAAATTTGGTTTTTGTCTTAAAATTCAAAGCGAAGTTCTAGAGAC
>Ga0075116_10000473_pt1 | contig 18643 bp, 42 predicted proteins | sample AntAceMetag02UKC_FD_69786 | JGI IMG/M metagenome (GOLD analysis project Ga0075116, IMG submission 69786) | Saline lake microbial communities from Ace Lake, Antarctica- Antarctic Ace Lake Metagenome 02UKC | ecosystem: Environmental > Aquatic > Non-marine Saline and Alkaline > Saline | place...
AGAAGAAAAGATTGTTGATGCTTATGAGCAATGGTTGATGGATCATTGCGCTGATGAATTGCATACTAAGGACCAACTTATTGAAGCATCTGAAAATGGCTTCAGGTCAGAAGAGTTTATAGAGTATGTGAAAAACATATTTGGGGGGGAATCTAATGGAACACACAGAGATAATCATATTGGATTATGTAAACAGCAAAGTAATTCTAACTAAAGCAATAGCTAATGAAGATTGTGAAGAAGTTGTTCAGGAATATTGTGAAGGAGTTGGAATCAAGTTAAAAGAAGTATCCTGGATGGCTGGCGAGATAGCCTTAGAGTGGTGATCAAGATGAGGAAAAAAGTAAATAAAGCACCAGAAGGTTGGAGAAAAACAGAAGGAGCATCAACAGCACCTAACGGATATGAATGGTATAATAATGGAGAATCACGTTTTGATCCTAAAGGGAAAAGGAAAAGTGTATTAGTAAAAATAACATAATCCATCACACTAAAGTGTGAGGTATTTTAGCCTTATGCTCACACGCAATTGCACTATGAGAAGTGCCTTTATGTTCATTACACAAACTGTAGGGGTGTGTTATTGCACCCTGTCGCTCAACCAACATGGGATGAGCGAGATTTCGACTTGCGTTTAAGTCGGAGTTAAATAAGGACAAACCACAATGCGAACAAGAAAAACAACCTTTGGAACGAGAACCAAGCTGACCACATCTATGGCATATTTGAGAAGTATAATTAGGTTTAACTCTTTCAACAGTTATTCCTTTTCGTTCAGCTTTGTATTGGATAAAAGTTTGCAATTGAAAAAAACTCCAGTTGCTAATCCAATAGTTCATAATCCTCCCCCTATGTTGTTTCCTTATACCTTTAAGGTTTTCCATAATAATCTTATTTCCATTAAATTTGGAAACAATATCTTTACTGATGTTGTGATTAATCCAAGCCATATAACGAGTTTCTCTTCCAGAGAGTTTTTTAAGCAATCTCTTACTGGAATGAGTGCCTTTAGCTTGGAGTTTACTACGCAAGTATTTGAACTTTCTTTTGACTTGCTTGACTTTAGCAGAATTATAAAACCTACTGTCAGAACAGACAGCGAGGTTATTTACTCCGAGGTCAATGCCCAGAACAATGTTTTGCGAACTAATGTTCTGCTCAGTGGCAATAACCTCTTTAGAGAATGTGAACAGGAAAAAACATCTTCCTTTTTTATCAATCTTAAGCAGACTTTCTTTGACATCCCAAGTGAAGTAGTCTTTATAACAAGCAGGAATATCGAATTTGAACTCCTGCCTGACTTTGAGCAATCTCAAGACAAGCTTGTCTCCTTTAATGTTTGCACTTCTAGGAAAGTTATATCTGACAGATGCTTGCTTAATGATAGGTTTAGTTTTAGCTTTCTTGACAATACCACAAGCTTGTTTGATACAAGCGATAGCAAGTTGAGCTGGCAAACCTCTTTTCCTCAAGGAAGGATAAACAAAAGGATGGAGTTTGATATTGTTTTTAATTTTACGCTTCCAAGCTTGATTAACACAGAACTGCAAGGCTTTGGTGTAAGTTTTGATTGTGGAAACTACTTGTCTAGTGGGATTGATTCTAATCTTTGCAGTGGCATTAGTTCGCATAATAGGAATAAAACACAAGAAGTATATAAATGTATTGGTTTAAATAATATAATGGAGGTAAGCGTTTTTCCTCCCACAGCTAAAGCAGTGGGTATCCTAAACGCAGAAGTTTTATGAAGAACTATTAAGGAGGAGGTAAACAAATGATGAGACCAGGATTACAATCAACTAGATGCAGTTGTCTTTCAAAAGCAAATTTATATTTTGATGGAAAGAAAGCATACTGCCCTGTTTGTGGAAAAGAACACATAGTAGAATGGTTCTTAGATCAACCACAGGGAGTTATGCCTAGCTGCTGTAAAATAATTTAGAGGAGGTAAATACAATGAGTGCGACAACACAAGAGCTGCAGAGCATTATGGCTCAGTCAACGGGCACACAAGCGTATCATAAGATGTCATTAACTCCAGTAAAATGTACTGATGGAGTTAGAGATGTAGTTGTGAAAGCTGAAGCCTTCTGGCTAGTAGATGCAATAGGCAGTTATCAAGGAGAAGAGAAAGTAAAAAAGGAAGAGTTCCAGACATGGAAATTGGAAGTGAAAAATGAAACAGCAACACTTTCTATGACAGATGGAAACACAGACAAAAAGATTGTTGAGCAGTATATAGATTATACTGACTTCCCTGAAGGAGAATGGAAATTCTACCTAACAGATGGTGTGTTAATGGTGCCTTCTGAATACTAAAAAATTTAAGGAGGGATACACAATGAATTTCAAATGTGTTGAAATAGCAGGATATTCTGATGATATAACCATCACAGATGTTGAAGCGAAAGATAAAGAAGAAGGGTACAGTGAGTTAGTCTCACACTGTGGGGAGCAGCATATACTACTTAATGAGCAACAGTTTAATAATTTGCTTATTGAGATTAGTAATCAAAAGCGAGGATAAAGGGAATGGAACGAAGAATAATAAAGGCAGTATTGATGATACTTCTGGGCCTTTTAATGTTAACATTAACTATATGGGGTGCATTTAAGTGAAAGTGAGATACTATGACAATAGTTAAATCAGATTCTATAGAAGGGGAGCTGACGCACTGGCTAAAAAATGAGCATGCACCATTAGCTTTGAAAGGTGAGTTTATCTTACAGAAAGGCACGATATCAAACAAACCGAGAGGCTTATGGCTATCTTGGACTAAAGGATGGGAGGAATGGTGTAAAGTTGAGAGTTTTGGAGACTTGCCTAATAAGACTTGTCTCCATGCTCAGCTCAACCCTGGCTTGGATATATGGCTTATTGATTCTATGGATGACTTCTTAGAGGTATGGGGAGATTTCAAAGGCAAGAAAGCCCATATTAAAGATTATCCTACAATGAATATAATAAGTTTATATGAAAGCAATTTCTGGCAATGGCTTAAAGATACAAAGAACATTGATGGCGTGGCTCTCACAGATAAAGGACAATGTACTACAAGAATGCGCACCTGGCTTTATGGTTGGGATTGTGCTTCTATTGTTATATTCAATCCAGATAATGTAATTCTGAAGGAGGAGAACAAATGAATGATAGCGATAATTCTAAAGCTTAGTATTAATAGCTTTGAAGCTATGGAGATAAAAAATAGTTGGAGGCGACTACAATGGGACTGAAGAAGCTTGATAGCAAACAAGACATGCTACTCTTATTAGATTTCAGGGGAGAAAACTGGGAACTATGGGAAAAATTCTGTGAAAAACACGGATATGAAGCAGAACTTAAAGATTAGGAGGTAAAGATGGGATATACACACTATGTCTACCAAAAGAAAACACTCAACAAAGAGGGTTTTGCTAAGGTAGTAAAGGATTTCAAGAAGATAATACCCATATTTGAACAAATGGGCATTCCTTTAGCTTCTTGGAATGGAGAAGGCAAGCCAGAGATTAAAGCAAATGAGATTGCTTTTAACGGTTTGGAGAAATGTGGGCATGAAGAAAGGAACTTAGGGATTACATGGCCTGCGAAAGGTGCTTCTGGAGTTAATCTGGCTTACAAGAAAGGTGAACCAGAGCCAACAGACACAATAGTAACACAACTCTCAGGAGAACAGGAAACATTAGCTGTCAATGATAGTGACGTAGATGGAACATGGTTTGCTGGATGTAAATTAAATCAAAGAACTTGTGGGGGAGATTGTAGCCATGAGAGCTTTATTTTAAAGAGAATATTCAAAGCAGATTATGAACAAGAAAGAGAAGGTAAATTATTTTCTTGTTGTAAGACAGCTTACAAACCATATGATTTAGCAGTAATCAGTTGTTTGATAATTGCTAAACAACACCTAGGAGAAGAGATCTCCGTTCATAGTGATGGAAGCAGCGAAGATTGGTCTGATGGAAGAATCTTATGCCAAAAGTTATTAGGGTATGGTGAAGATTTCAAACTTGATGAGGAATGATAGGAGGAAATAACAATAGATGCAAGAGATAAAGATGCACAAGGGCTAACTATCTGTCCTGCATGTCTAAAGCATTATAAACCTGATTTAGGTGAAAGGAGAAATCCTAACATAAAGATACAAGATGAATTCCCAAACGCAACCAGTATTCAAAGGGAACAGCTAATAACTGGCATTTGTAGTAATAACTGTTGGGATAATTATTTAGGAGGCGAATGAAATGGAAGATGAAGAGAAATTGAAGAAACTACCTTTGATCCAGACAAGGATAAGAAGGATTAAGGATAGTAACCTGGTATTGCATCAAACAATAATCTCGGATTTGAGACCGATGGAGTATTATGAAGCAGTATGCGACAGGAAAAACAAGATGGAAACAGAAGTTAGTGGAATTTATGAGGAGATGTGAATGGGACTATATTGGACTGAGAAGTTCCGTGAGATCTGCAAAGACAAGAAGCTGAGCAATCTCCAGAAGCTTATGAAGTATTTAGCTTTTGCTGAAGCTGAAGAAAAAGCATTAGAAGAGAGATTGAAGAAAGCGTTGGAGGGAGATAATGACTAAAACAATAACCATAGATGTGGATGATGAACATGAACCAGAACAAGCATTGGAAGAAGTATTGAGATTAGTAAAAGAGGGTTGCACATCAGGAATAGATCCTACTTTTGATATTGTAGAAGATTAAGGTGGTTTTCTAAGGAGGTTTTAAATATGACAGAAATAGTTATACTCAAATACTGTCCAAAATGTAAAGAGCAATCAACTTTTACATGTAGTGGCAGTATGAACAAGGGAAGCTGCGATAAATGTGGATTGGATATTAAAAGAGCTAAGCTCTATGAAGCTATGCTACTAAAGTAGGAGGAAATGAAATGGGAGGCAGATACCTTATAACAGGAGCACAGATAGGGGTTTTAAAAGCCCTATGCAAAAACAGGAAAGAGATAACAGGTTTACTTGAAGAAATCCAGGAAAGCCAGTTTGTGCAAGACTCAAGGATTTCAATCTTTGATGATATCATAAACTTGAGAGCTGTATTGAGAACGAGGTTATAAAGATGTATGAGATAACCCCTGTTTCAGAGTGGGGCAAAAGAACAACAATAATGGTTCAGGATTCTGAAACCATAGAGTTATTGTGGAAAAATAATTATAAGGGCAAAAAGAAAATTAAACCACCACATATTATAAAGAAAATGTTACATGTCCAAACAAACGAGTTTAACAGTTTTCTACACTCAACAGAATTTAAGCCAAGGTATATCAGTATCTATAAGATGTGCGACCTATTCGTGAAGTTCATACCCATGATTGTTTCTGAGAGACCACACTTTGTAATTAAACGTATGGAGATCAGGAAAATAAAAAAATTAATAACCAGGCATCCTGCTGTAAGGGCCTTTACTAACCATTATCTTATTACAATTTCTGAAAGATTGAACAGTTATATCCAGATGCTCAGCGTAGATGAAAATAGAGAAGAGTTTAAGGAGTTTAATGATCTAAAGCGATTCCTTAGATACAAATTCAGCGAGACAACACTTAACAAGCAGATGAAAAGAAGAGAGCTAGAAGAATTATTAGAACATTGTAAGAAACATTTTGAAGGTGATACTGATGTATGCGATAGTACACAAAGAAGGCAGACTTAAAGGGAAAAGAGCTAAGCACAAAGATGGTAGCCTAACCCCAGTATTTAAATACTCAATCCAGGGTTGGAATTATATTGGGAAACGTTTAGATGATACCCCTTACTTAGAAGTTAAGAAAATTTTAAAAATATAAAAAAACAGAGGTTAGATTATGGTAGAAATGTATAATACAAAAACAAACAGACTATTGAGGAGATATAATAAACTCAAAAGCGAACTGTTAGAAGCTGAACAGTGGGATATTGAAGGGTTAGCAAGCACAGAAACTATGCTGAGTCATGTAGAAGAAGACATTAAAAAGTTATATTAATCTCATTCTATTCTTAATATAAATTGGAGGTAAAGTAAGATGGAAACATGTAAACACTGTGGGGAGACTAATTGTCTTTGCAAGCACAAAAAGTATATAGCAAAAGTTGTTTATGGTTTCTATGGATCAACTAAGGAAGAAGCTGATGAGAAACTAAAAGAGTTTTATAGTATGGTTAGAAATAAAGACTTACCACATAGCACAGCAACTTATCCAGGCAGCGCAAGCCAAAATAAGTATGATGAAGGCGTGAAGGATAAGATTGTAGATTTAACGGCGACTCTAATAGACCAGTACAATATCAGCGATGAAGAATTAGATTTTTTCATAGGAAATTTGAAAGGTACAGCTAAGATAAAAGTTGCAGACGAAAGAAGATGGGCAGAAGCAGAAAATAGAGAAGAACAGATGAAAGAGGATAGGTTGTTAAGAGGGAAATAAATTGGAACGAAGAGATGTGAAGGATCTACTCAAAGAGTATGAACCCAACAGTGATAGTTTGAGGGATGATTGTGGGTTTCTAAAGGGCGAATCTACGGAAATATCACAAAATTCCCAGATAAAAGCCCAAATCCCAAAAAAACCTGGGAAGAAGCAGTTAGGCATAAGCCAGCAACAGGAGATAATCAAATTATATTCTCTCTATGGTTCAAAGAAGACAGCTGACCTAATGCATATACAATATGAAAGGGTTGCACAATTTCTTAAAGAGAACAATCATTGGGTAGAACCAGCTAATTCTCAAACAGTTATTAATAAACAGATTAATCAGATTAAAACCGAGCCCATATATGAAGAGATATTAAAAAGCAAAAGGGCATTTCCTGAAGCATACGAATTCTGTAAAGCTTATCTAAATAGTTGGGGGAATAATGCAATAAAAGATCTAGCTAAGAAATTCAAGATATCAGAACCTACAGTAGTCAGATTAAGAAATAAAGCAGGAATGCCATTATTGTATGATCTCACCCACCCAGGTTATAAGGCTATCAAGAAAAGGATAAAGAAGTTATATATCAATAAAGATAGAAGCACCATCCATATAGCTAAGATTATCAAAACAAGCCCACAATATGTGCAGAATGTGTTACATGACCTAAGAATCACCATGAAACCATCGCATATAGTGAATAGCTGCTATTTTAAGACTAAATCACATCTAAGTGGATACAAATTACTCCAGGAGATTAAGAGGTTATATGAGGCAGGAACGCCCTTAAAACATATAGCTGAAGAAGTTGGAGTATGGGAAGGAACAGTATCTAGTAAATTAACAGCAATGGGGGTTAGACTACCTAGGACAGGAAGAATTGAGAGAAATTCTTCTAAAGGCCATTGTGTATGGTGTGGTGATGAATTCACAAGATATATTTCTAAAGGACCTAAAAGGCAGATATTCTGTAATAACAAATGTAAGAACAAATGTAAAGATATGAGGAGATGTTTGACACCTAGAATGATTAAAGGTAAGTTTAGGCTACCATATGAGAACAGATTCAGGAAACTAGCATTAGAATTTGTGGGAGACATTGAAGCATTGAATCTGCCAGATAATGTGAAAATCAAAGTTAATGAATGGAGGAAAGAAAATGGAAAAAGAAGCAAAAAAAAGATTTAAAGAGCAATATCCTATTGAAGGAAGATTGGTTTTAAGTACGATTCATAATGAAAAGATATTTCAAATAATTCCTTTGGTTAGTTTAGAAATGGACAATGACCAAATTGCCGCTGAGTTGAAAGTTGCAAGAATTAAACTAAATGAATCTATTAAAAAGTATGATGAAGAATTAAGAAACAGAAATAGTGTAAATATTACTTTTCACAAACCTGTAGAACAAGTATTCAAAATACTAGGCTTGGAAATTAAAGTTGATGAATCAGTTTCTAAATATGAAGCTCATCTCATAGACAAAGATGGAACAAGGGTAGGTAAAATAACTAATATTAAATAGTTTGAATAGGGGAGGAAAAATGCCAAATGTTGAATTTAAAGATAAGGATTTGCTTAATGCAATCTAACAAGAAACTGGTTATGACTGACATGGTTATTATCAAAAAAGAGCTAATTGATGACAAACTTAAAGTATTTTACAGACCAAGGAGGAATATACAATGCAAAACAAAAAACAAAGAAGATGTTTGAAGTTTACAGGTTATATCTATTTGCCTGATGAAAAAGCAGGTTATAATGATCTTAGATATTATGCTGCAAAAACACCTGGAAGGATAATTATCTTTGATGAATTTGGAGATAAACCAAAAGGTAAGGCTAATGCGTTTGATAATACAGCAGATATGTTATCTTATATTGAACGTGCTAGGCAAAAAAGAATCTATAAAAGAGTTAAGAGGAAATGAAAAATGTCAGACTTGATTGGAAAAAAGATTGTAGAAGTTAGAAACATGACAGAACAAGAGCTGAATGCAGAAGGCTGGGAAGGTAATGTAATGTGTCTTATCCTAGACAGTGGAGAAAAACTCTATCCCTCTGCAGATGAAGAAGGAAATTATGGTGGTGCATTATTTGGTGTAACAACTGAAGGAAAGCAAGTGTGTCATTATATACAACAAGAGTAGGAGGGATTCGATGGGACAAATGACATTAACTGGGAAGCCAAGCAAGAATTTGCAGGAAAATAAACACTATTGGCAACCTAGACCAACGGATAAGAAATCTACTTCTCAGATCAAAGTTACTGAGACAGTAGAAGAAGTAAGGCAAAGGGCGATAGAGGAAAAGAAGTGTCCAATGTGTAAGATGGTTGTTGAAAAGTATCTTGACATTTGTAATGGTAAGCCAAACATGGAGTTATGTGTTGATTGTATCAGGAAAAGGCATGAAGGATTAGGTAGAGGTCCTGGTTTCACAGACCAAGGAGACCAGATCCAAATTGTGTCAGAGACAACAGATATTGAGGTTATACCATATAAGAATATCTGGCGAGTCTTTGATTCAATAATGTTTCCTAACCCAGTCTTTCCTTATTGTTTAAACACTGGGACAAAAGAGGAATCACAGAGTTGCTTTGGGATAACTCTTGCGTGTGGACAGTTCTTAATCAATAAACTGGGATTGAAAGAGATTCCACAGAAAGATGTAAGTGGTGAGATTCAATACCATGATGCAGATGAGGATGACGAAAATCCAAAGGAGATGAAGGAGTGGACACGATGATATTTGAAGTTGATAAAGTTGAGGAACAGTTGGACGAAGTTTGTCCTTGTTGTTCTGGAAAGAGAATAGATTCTGATGGAGAAAAATGTAGCAGATGTGATGGAACAGGCATGACTACATGGCCTAAGCGATGCGGACATAATTGCCAAACCTGTGATGAAATACCTCCTGAAAGGTATTTGCCAAGATTAAAAGTGAGGGATATGTTTGAAGTTGATTCACCAGGCATAGGAGTTGATGGAAAGAAAGGTGTGGTAAGAAGCATCACATATACACCATGCAGGGGATTCAATTACACTGCAGAGCTTGGAGCTGACAAGACTCACTTTAACACAAATGATGGCAACTTTGACATATGTGGACAGAATTGGAAGAAGATAGGAAGAGAGAAGACATTAATGGAATTCGGTGATATAAATGGAAGATGAATTTAACTTGTTACCAGAAGAAGAGCAAAGAGAAAAGCTGAAGCAGATGACTGCTGAAGAATTGAGAAGATTGATTAGCATAGGTCATCCAGGAGAGAAAGGAGAACCATACAGCGGGTTTGAAGTAATGGAAGAAATACAAAGACGAGGCAACCAAATATTTATTGATTTGAATTGGCCATCAACCTCTGATGCAATTTACAAGAACAAATACACAGGGAGTGAAGAACCATTGATAGACATAGTGTTTAGTTCTTGTCATCCTATAAGTGATAAGTTTAAAGAGCAGCGAGCAGCTCAAAGCTGGGCTGTGCTTGAACATTGGTGGCCTAAAGACCTATTCAAAGATGATGAGTTGTTTGATGAATATAATCCAAGAAAAAACCAAACAAGTTTAATGGTGTTTATGGAGAAAACAAATGGGGAATTTAAATAAAATAAACTGGAAAAAGTATGCTAAGGACAGAAGAACAATTGTTGAAATAGCCAAAGAACTACATTGTAATGAAAGAACTATAAAAAGATATTTCAAAAAAGAAGGATTAAAAAAACTCCAAGGTTCTCGTTCTGAAATATCGAAAAGAAAACAAAGCAAAGCCAATATAGAAGAAAAAAATCCTGCTTGGAAAGGAAATAAAGCAAAGTATCAGGCAATACATGCATGGGTAAGGAGATATAAACCAAAAGTGCACCTATGTGAAAGTTGTGGGAAGAAGAAAATACTAGATGCAACTAATATTTCAGGAGAATACAAAAGAGATATTAATGATTATAAATGGCTGTGTAGAAAATGCCATATACAATTTGATAACCCAAAGAAAGGGCAAACAACATTGGGGGCATTTTAAATGAAGAGACTCTTATCAAACCAGAACCATAAGTTAGGAAGGCTGTCTAGCTTCTCCTTACCTTTATCCTCTTGTGATAAGATTATGAGTAAAGAATGTAAGAAATATTGTTATGCTAATTATATGTTTCGTCTTTATCCTGCTTATAAAAAGAAGATGCAGTATAATTATAGGGTGGCTAAATCTGATAAGTTTGTTGATAGGATGTGTCATGAGCTAAAAGAAGCAAGCATTTATGTAAGGATCCATGTCTCAGGAGATTTCTTCAGCCAAGAATATCTAGAGAAATGGTTTGAGATTGCAAGAAAGAATCCGAGACAGTTATTTTATTGTTATACTAAGAGCATTTGCCTACATTATAGGAAAAGACCAAAGAACCTTATTGTTTATTTAAGTGATGATCATCTGAGATTGCAAACACATTATTCAAGATTTGATGGTATAACAACTATTTCTTTTAACAAGAAACCCATTGAGGGATTTAAGTTGTGCAAGCATCAAGCTGAAGGATTGACTTGTGGTCATTGCAGATTATGCATGCGCAGAGGAAATGGAATATATTTCAATCTACATTAAGGAGGAAAAGAAGATGTTAAAAGTAGGAAAATTATCAGTAGGAAAATTAAAATGGATGAGCCCAGGTGAGCAATTTGCAACAGGCACTGGAACCTATCCAGAAGTCCAACCAATAGAAATTAGATGGGTAGCAGTAAGAGGATTAGGAATGCATGATTGGTTCATATACTATCACAAGATAAGCAAAGATGTTGATTTCATTACAAGAGAAGGAGATAAGATGTTTACAGAATCAGTAATCAAAAGATTAGTACCTTGCGATGATGGGGCATACGGACTATATAGAACATAGGAGGAGGAAAAGAAAATGAGTAATTGTTGTGAATGTAAGCATTATATCCAAGAGTTAGATGTTAATTATGTTGGGTGTGCTAAAGACATGGAAGATAAATACTGGGACTGTAAAGGTGAATGTCCAGAGTTTATAGATGTAAGTGGTGGTTATGATGCAGACTAAAATACCCACAGTTAGCCAAGACAATCAAGACCAGCAAGTGGTTCAGTCTTTAGAAACATATACCTTGTGCATGGCTGGAGTAATAACAGTTCCTAATGCTATGAGCTGTTTATGGAATAACTACACCAGAGCAAGAAAATTAAGCGATAAAATTAAAATAGCGAACAAAATCAAATTCATCCAAACTCAAAAGAGTTTTAACTAAATAGGATGGAGGTAGATAACATGACAGAAGAAGAGCAGGCTGTAAAGCCTGAACAAGAAAAACCTACAGAGGAAACTAAAGGACCAGTAGCCGATGATGTAGTAGAAGATGTAGAGGACACAGAAGAACCTATAAAGGTTGCCGAAGGCAGGAAAGGTAATCCTTTAAAGATTGTTCTGGCAGATGTCACAAAATTCAGGGATAGCTTGAGTGCAATATCAAAACTTATTGCAGAAGCTGAATTGAACGTGACACCTGAAGGGATAGAATTGAAAGCGATGGACCCAGCAAACGTAGCAATGGTTTTGTTTAAGATGAAATCTGCAGCGTTTGTTGAGTATGATGTGCCAGAAGCTGACAAGTTTGGGCTGAAACTCACAGATCTTAACGCTATCTTGAAAAGGATTAGTAACAAAGATCCAGCCGTCATAGAATTTGGGGAGATGATATCTATAACGTCTCTTGGTAAATCAAAGAAAGGATTTACAATGCCCATAATTGAGTTAGATGGGAAGGCTGTTGAGAAAATACCTGAACTAAAATTTGAAGGAAAGATTGGAGTAGACACAAGCTCATTGGCTGAAGCTTTTGATGATATGGATTTAGTGGGTGAAAGTTGCCACTTTAACATAACAGACAAGAAGTTTATTATCTCGGCACAAGGAGACAATCTTAGGTCAGCAGAAGTTGACATGGACGAAGCAACAGTAGAAGCAGAAGGCAATGTAGAATCAAGATATTCTCTTGAATATCTACAGAACATGATAGCAAAGAAAATGTCTAGCAGGGTAACTGTGAGCTTCTCAAAGAATTATCCATTGCGAATGGATTACAACGACGAGACTGTTGAACTGAGTGTAATTCTTGCTCCGAGAGTAGAGAATTCTGACTAGGCAAGGAGCCACAACATTTAAATAGGTGTGGGATTTTATTCTCATAGGTGATAATCTATGAGAAAAGGTCAGAAGATGACAGAAGCACAAAAACAGAAGATTAGAGAGACTAGAGTAAAAAGGATTGCAGAGGGTAAATTTGTTGTTTGGAATAAAGGATTAACTAAAGAAGATCCTAGGGTTCTGAGGAACATAAGCAGAGGTAGTAGAAAAACACAATTCAAGAAAGGTCCAAGACCTCATTTGAAGGGGAACAAAAACCCTAATTGGAAGGGTGGAAAAATAATACACAGTAGCATAGGGTATATCTTTATTAGAATGCCCGAACACCCTGCAGCTGTGAATAGCTATGTAATGGAACACAGATTAGTAATGGAGAAACATCTGGGAAGATACCTTACTAAAGATGAAGTGGTACATCACGTAAATCACAATAAAACCGATAATAGAATTGAGAATTTATTACTGATGACACTCAACCAGCATACCACTCTGCACAACATCGAAAGATGGAAACAGAAAAGATTAGTTGAATAGAATGGAGGTGGCATCAATGCCAGCGAAAGCAATAGACCTTAAAGGTTATGGGATTCTAAAAATAAATCCTATAAACATTAAGGAACAAGAAGTTGAGACAGTGGACACTACAGGTAAACCTGTTACAGGTGAGCTTGTAGGAAGCAGAGCGAAAAGAGTTTACACAAACTCTGATGGAGTAGAGATACCAAGCACAATGTTGTGTAAGAAGTTTATTATTGAGGACGAAACGATTATAACACCAAAGTTTTCACCAACATCGGAAGTCCCACAAGATAACATAAGCACACTTGATGAGAATGGTTTAATCTACAGAGCCATCAATAGGAAATTCTACAATGTTGTAACAGACAGCGAAAAACTTAAAAACTTAATAATAAAAGAGAACAAAAGTTTAAGTTTTCCGTTTGTTGCTGCACTTGGCTGGAAGATGTGGAAATGCATCTTAACTAATTGGAATGGAAAGATGTTAATGGTGGCCTGTAGAGGAGATTTAAAGAAGGAACTGGACAAGTATAGTGATGAAACTGTTGAATTACATCTAGAAATAATCCCTCAACAGAAAAACATGAAAAAGCTACTGAAAGCCATAACAATGGTGGATTAAGGTGATATAGAAGATGAACAGAAAAGCATTAGCATATGTAGTGGGGGTCTTGTATGGAGATGGAACTTTAAATAAAACAACCCGAATAAAGAATAATAGAAGTTATTGTGATTACAGAATTAAACTAAGTGTAATAGACAAAGACTTTGCAGATTATTTTAGAGAACAATTAACCGCTCTTAAAATAAAAACACATTATTCTTTTGAAAAAAGCAAAGTTCCAAAATGGAGAGATATACATACAGTTCAAAGTCAACGAAGAGAAAGCTATGTGTTTTTCCTTAAATACAAGACACCCAGTTTCATCAAATCTCTTAATAGAAAAGAGAAAATAGAGTGTTTAAAGGGGCTGTTTGATAGTGAAGGAAGTGTAAGCAAAGACAGATATAACATCAATATATCTCAGTCACAAAACTCAGTGGCAACCCCACTAATAGCTTATCTCTTAAAAAGTCTAAAGATAGATTACAAATTAAGAGAACAGAAAAGAAAGGGCAGGGCGGTCATTGAATGCGACTTTAGAATATTTGGAATAGAGATAATAAAATTCCATAGCTTGCTCAAAAGATTCACTATTAAACGGAAAGAAGAAACATACCAGAAATTACTCACAGATAGACAAATTGAAAGATGGGATGATAAGAGTTTACAATTCATTTATAGGAATTACAAAAAGATGGCACACAAAGAACTAGGGGAAAAACTCAATAGAACCACAAGAAGCATAGATAAAAAGATATGGCGATTGGGTTTAGCGAGGAAACAAAATGGAACAAGAAGTTGAGAAGAGATTAACAGCTCTGGAACAGAAAGTGGAAGGTTTAGAGAAAGATTTGAACCTACACAAAATGCGAGAGCAACACCCAGATATTTAGGGGGAGGAATAGAATGGAAAACAAAGAGATGATTACTCATAAGGTAATCATAGACGACAGTATTAGTGCAGAGATTAAAATTCCAAAAGTAATGGATGCAATAGATCTTAAAGCACTAATGCACAAAGCGAACAAGCTGTTCAATTTAAGTGAGACAAACATAACAGCAAGTAAGCGAAGTGGAGCATCAGTTCAATGGACGCCAAAACTTGATAAGCAACTGAAAAAGCTTACCAAAGAAGGAAAGAAACCTACAGAAGTCCAAGAGATAATGGGGATACCAAAGATTAAGATTTCCCACAGGAAAAATTATCTCAAGAAAACCAAAGGGTGGAAATAAATGGCAGGAAAGAAATCATTAGCCATGATTCCAAACAGGAAACAGCTACAGCAGTTAAAAAGATTGACAGTAACCAATATTGGAATGAAATTGTTAAACATTTTTACAAACCATATTGGATCAGAGAATGCAATCTCAAGAGCTGCACTGTTTAGGAAAGTTTTCGGAAGGGCAGAACTACCATCTTTAGCTGATGAGTTTAGATGGGACTATGTTAAGAGAGCTATGCATCTAGTAAGACAAAGAACAAAATGTTTCATAGGTAGTATGAGAGAAAGAAGCACTTGGAAATATTTTGTTCTTAGAACACAATCAGATGCACAGCACTACATAGACACTCTTGAAAGAAACATCAAGAGGATGAGAGTGATGCAGAGAAAAGCAACTAAATCTGTAGAGGAAAAATGGCACAGGCTTGATTGGAAAGCTGATGCACAAAGACAAATAAAATAGGTGAAGATAATGGAAGAAAAAATAGTAGTGCACACCTATAGAGGAATTGTAGAAAAAGCCCTCATAGGGAACAAAGAAGTATCATTTGAGGTGAAAGACTATGACGACAATAAAACCGATGTTGCTGACTGAAGTTGAAGATGACAGCATACTTGGTGACGACTCTAAATGGTTCCAGATTAAAGAGAATGGTGTAAGGGCGATAGCCCATATCAAAGACCATAAAATTGTTGGGATTAGGAACAGAGCAGACAATCCAATACTCTATCAATTTCCTGAATTAAGGGAAATAGAGTTTCCTTTCAAGGAAGCGATATTGGATGGTGAGATTTGCGTGTTCAAGAACAACAAGTCAATATTTTATGGTGGGATTGATAAAAGACGTAGCGCACCTACAAAGAAAACTCTTGAAGAGAATCCAGCAACAATAGTAATCTTTGATGCTCTCAAAGTAGAGAATGAAGTTTTGGTATTGAAACCATATTCACACAGATACAGCAAGTTTGCAGAGAGCATAAAAGAATCTACCAATTTGAAAGTTGCACAGAACTTTTCTTCAGGCAAAGAACTCTGGAACAAAATCACACAGGATAACCTGGAAGGAGTTGTTATCAAGGACCCTAATGCATTGTATGAGATAGGGAAGAGATCGAAGAACTACACAAAGTTGAAGAATTACAAAACCGTGTTGGTTACAGTGAAGAAGAAAGAACCTAACGATGCAGGGACTAAGATTTATGGCAATGCCATAATCAACAGTATCAACATTGATGTTGAATGCCAATTAGCTGGAATGTTTGATATCCAGATTGGTTCACAACACAAGGTTAGATATCTTGACATTGTAGGGAACAAGCTTATTCAGCCAACAAAATACCATAAATAACCCATGAGTGCCTTATAGGAGGGGTGATACCTCTCCTATTTTATTCACAGAAATCCACGGAGGTGAAGAAATGTGGAAGAACAACTAAGAACACCTGCAGTGATCCAGCAGGAGAAGAACAGGATCAGGGAGTGGTTAAAGAAGCTACTTCCAAATGGATACGATAAGATAGATGTCGAAGCTATATTTGATAGCAGTCTATCTTATTCGGAAAATAAGGAACAGTTCAGAGATAAAGTAAAGATTCTCCTGAACAACCTTAACGACAACCTAAAAGAGCAAGCAGAAGATGCACATAACCAGCAAGACAAACTTGATGCAGAAGTAATAAAGGTAGCAGAAGAAGAAGTTGACAGCTACAACAAAGGCATAGACACAGAAACAAGCATGGCACTTGAAGCATTCTACAGGCCATTGACAAGGGCAGTAGAAAAAGTTGCTCAAGGATACAGCAACCTATCTTTCATAAAAGGTAGAGGTGGTATTGGGAAAAGTTTCAATATCAGGAAGAAACTGCTGAAACATGCTGGACCAGAAGCATATGTTGAGGTTTGTGGTGAAGTAACAGAAGCCTATCTTTACAGATTAATCTTTGAGAACAATGGAAAGATTCTCTGGTTTAAAGATGTAGTGAAATTGTTGAGTGGGCTGGGAAGTTTGAACTTGTTAAAATCTGCAACAGAAACAGAAGACAAAAGGATCTTGACAAAAAGCAGTTACAGCAAACAGCAAGACGACTTACCAAACAAATTTATATGTAAGTGCAAATTCATATTTGACTACAACAATTTGTTTGGTTTGGGATTAAGAGATGACTTTGAAGCTTTGATTTCCAGGGGAGATTTCATTGAACTGCCAATAAGCAACGACGACATAAAAAGGATAATGATGACGATAGCGAAAGAAGAATGGCAGAAAGAAGTAACGGCATACATAATAAAGAACTTTGAAGCAACAGGGTTGATAAGATTAAACTTGAGGACACAATGGAAAGCTTTCAAGACGCATGAGTATTCAGAAAAGAATAAACTGCAATGGAGAACAGAACTCAAACAAGAACTGAAAAATAACAGCAAGATAAGATCATTGCTGTATTCGTTGATTGGAGACAGGGTAATAACAACAAAAGAATTAAAGAAACTTCTGTTGAGTCATGAGATAGTAAACACTTTAAGGACAGCTGACCGAAAAGTTAATGAATGGCTCTTCTTAGATGAGATCTATAGATGGACACCACAGGACAGAAACTTTAAAATAAGCATTAACCCTAAACCTGAAAAACCTAATAATTACGGGGGCTGACAATGAAAGAAGACGATTGGAATGGTGAAGAAGAAGTTTATGATATAAGGGGGGAAGAAGAATGAGGTATAATCAATTACCTAATGAAATAAAAATCAGAAGGATAAAGAACCAGATAAAAGAATTAGAAAAAATTATGAAAAAAATAACATTACCACACTTATCAAGCAAATATCTTAATGCAATAAGTAGGAGACAGGAAGCAGTAAAATTCTTAGAAGAAATTAGATGCAAAATTCCATGGCCAGATATCCAGGAAAGGTTTAAATTCAATCCAAGATTCAATCCAGAAACGAAAAATATAGTAAAAGAATAGAATAATCTGATAGGTTCATTACCGAAATGTTTAAATACTTGCTCCTAATAGATTTTCTTCTTGAGTAAAGTTATATTCAAAATTAAAAATTTAAAAAGGCTCTCGGCAAAAGAGCTTGTGTAGAATTGTGTGTTTAAGGTTAGAGTTAAGCTAGTTAACCTGTAGTTAAGCTAGTCAAACTGTTAGTTAGAACTATTTCTAACTAGCAGATATATAAATATTTCGGTACTTTAGAGGTGTAATCAATGACAGGATATAAAACTGGTAGAACAGAACAAGTCAACATTAAAATCACCAAAGAGATAAAAAGCCAAATAAAATATATGTTTGCCACAAATAACCAATTCAATCTTGCAGTATGTTTTGAAAATATGTGGAAAGAAAGATTTATATCAACAAAAGAAGAGCTACATCTAGAAAAAGAAAAACATCTCCAAGAAATAAACAAGATCAATGATAAGTTACATGACCTCAGAACAAAGGAATTGTTTGAGGCGACTCTAATTCTAACTGAAGAGAATATCAAGACATTATTATTCATAGCTAATAAATTCATTGGTGATGACCAGAAGCAGATGGAAATGTTCTGTGTTACAACAAACCATAAACTCCAAGGCGTGCCACATTATCTAGCTTTAAGGAACAAATATTATAATGTTAAGTATTTCAAAAAATATATGAATATACTTAAAAGATAAGGATACTATATAGTACTATATTGTATTATTATTATTATTATATATTATATTATTAATAGA
>Ga0075116_10000477_pt1 | contig 18561 bp, 37 predicted proteins | sample AntAceMetag02UKC_FD_69786 | JGI IMG/M metagenome (GOLD analysis project Ga0075116, IMG submission 69786) | Saline lake microbial communities from Ace Lake, Antarctica- Antarctic Ace Lake Metagenome 02UKC | ecosystem: Environmental > Aquatic > Non-marine Saline and Alkaline > Saline | place...
AGGTTCACCAAACTTGTTATACCCTTTCCCCTTCTCGGTTATGATAATCACCCCGGCCCGCTTGTTCAGTTTCATAATAACATCACTCAAGCGGTAGACTCCGCAGCGGAACCAGCCTTGGAGCGGATTGATTGTTTTGTATAGCTTGAGATAGGCTAATATCCTGTTTTCCTGCTTCTTATCCCTCACCGCGTACCTCCTTTAATCCTTCAATTCTTTCCTGCCAGAACACTTTAAAGCCATCCACCTGAAGAACATCCCCGGCTTTTCCGAGTCTGCGGATGGTTGCGTTCCAAACATTATTGTATCGGTTCAGCAAGCTCCGTATATTGGAGTTTGTCAGTCCTGTCGTTCCATGGGCCTCACGGCTTAAATCGCCCGACAGTTCAAGTAGTAGTTCCTTAATTGATTCATCATCCCCATTAGCAGATTTAGTTTTCAGGTATTGCGCCGCTAGTTCATCCGACATTTTCATCGTTCCCCTCCTTCAAGTTATGGTTCACCTGGTCAACCTTCCGGTTTAACCATGTAATATATGTCTGGCGGTCATCCTGGTTGAGTAGGTAAGCGTTGGATAGGCGGCTCACCTTCGCTTTGTCTTCGGTCTGGCGGATCTGTTGTAGGGTTATCATGGGTTAAATTGCCTCCTTCCATGCTCCCACGGTAAAGACAGATAACCATAAACCAGCAATAACATATCCGGTATGGCGTATCTTTCCGCTGGTGGTGTCTTGGTATATCTTCTCTGTGTGTTTCCTCCCCAGATGGTCAAGTAACCATTTCCGGGGTGGGTTATTCCCGATCTGATAAGTCTGTCCGTGTTGATCTATCGCTATATATCCTAACTTGTTCATCTTCTCCGCTCCTTCCCACATTGCCGGGGTTATAATAAGGTTGAAGTCATAACTTGTTGCCTATTTTTCTCACAAAGAACAACTGAAACCTGATAGCTTTTCTTTGCTTTGAATACCCTGGCCGCCTCAAGCTGTGCCTTGTAGCTTGATTCTGCCATTACTTCAATACTATTCCCCTTATAAAATGCTTTGTATCCGTTCATCTTCTCCGCTCCTTTTCTCTTTGGTTTACTGGTTAAGTCCCGGCCCCGACTCGAACGGGTAAGCTCCTTTTACTGGCTCCGGGGGTGGGGGTTATTCTCCAAAGTAGAAGAAGCAGGCATACTCCAGCAACTTATCATCCTGTTCTGTGGTGGTGTTGACATCTGTCCAGGGGGTAAACCAGTCCTGAACTTGTAGCCGTGCGTTCTCCGGCTCTCCGTATTCGCTCAAGTCGCCAACGATCCGGCTTGCTGGCCCTCCGGTAGATAGCAGGATCATATATTCCGTGGCCTTGGCTCCTTCATTGTCTCCGGGGGAGTGATACCCGCTCTTAACTGATACCTCCAGCGGGTCCTGGTTGATATAATCCCTCATTCCGTCTTCATCCACGGGGTATCCTTCCTCATACTCTGCCTGCCCTTCGTCCCGTGCTTGGTGGTAACAGTCTATCATGTCCACGATTGAACCGATAGCACTTGCTCCCACCTCTTTCAGTCTGTCTTTTGTCTCGCTCATCGTTTCGCTCCTTCCCCTTTCCGGGGTTTGTTGGTGTGGTTGTATCTATATAAGTATAAATGCGGGTTATTTGGTCAATTTGGTTTTAAGTGATTGCTCCAGCTTGATATATGCGGTTAATAGGTCAAGCTGATTAGCGAACCATGCCCCGCCAATATAGCGTTTAATCTGATTGGGGTTGTTGATTAGGTATTGTTTATGCTTATCATCAATTTTCATGCTGTCCCGCTCCTTATGGTAAGTAGAATAATCCGGTGTATTCATCCTGCGCCACCTCTGCCCGGTCTGCCATGCTGAATAGTAAGTCATACTCTACCGCACCGCTTACTATCTGCCACGGGTCAGTCATCCAGCCACTAGCTATACGATTCTTTATGTCTGCCTTGATTGCTTCTATTGATTTCATATTGCTCCTTTGGTTCTACTTGGTTAAAATATTGATTATCTGCCTTAACTCGGTTTCGGTGATGCTCAACCATTTAGTCCTGAACCCCGTCCAATTAATCTGTATTTGTGGTTTGAAGTCTTCATATGCTCCCTTCAATACATGGTCAAGCTCTCCCTTTCGGTAGTCCCTGGTGTCATTGTCCATTGTCTGGCCCTCCCTGGTTACTGGTTTAATTAGCTGAATATTTGAACTTGTGTTCTGGGTAATGGTTAGTAAAATATCCCATACTGTGCTTATGTGCGGGTATTGCTTTTGCTTTGGTGGGGGTTGTTATCGGATCGGCCAGTCCTGTATTGTGGCAAAATACATACTCCCACCCTTTATCAGTTAGCACTTCTAATCTTCTCATGGTGTGACCTCCCTGGTTAAATACTTAATCCCGGCCCCGGAGTCGAACCGGGGGTTGTGCCTAGCCGGGGGGTTGGGGTTATCTCTTAATATAGGCATTAAATCCTATAGTCACGGGTTTCCCGTCAATCTCCACCTCCGACACCTTATTGCCATGCGATGACGCAACCACAAGGGTTTTGCCACTGGCGGAGGGTTTGGGGGTTGCCAGCGGTTCACGAATTACAAGCTCTCCATTCTCTATTGATACCTTCATTATATTGCTCCTCTTGGTTGTGGGGATTATCCCCGGTTATTGATTATACGGTCATACCGTGAATAAATGCGGTCATCCAGGTGTAAAGCTCTCTCTTGGTTCCGTAACCCGTGGTTGATATAGCTGTAACCCCTCCACCCTCGGTCACCATCTTATGAAGCATAACTCCACCGTAGGCACCTGATATATGGTAATTGCCAATATTGGCCCTCAATACTCCGTCTTTATTCTTCGTCCAGGGCGACAGGCTGGCCCCGGTGATTACATTAATTCTATTACATAGGCTCTCAATGTCTTTATTTGTTATTCTCTCTCTCATATTCTACCCTTTCCAGGCGTAACCTGGTTTAATAACTTATTGAATATCTGGTTAAATCTGTACCGTCACGATCCACGGGTCGAACATATAACCGCCGCTCCCCGCTATCCTCGAATATACTAAAGCGAATCTGATCGGTATTATCCTGACTCATGCGGGGCAAGTATGCGATAGTTGACAAGCTTCCTATTACCTGGCTATCATGCCTGATCACTACCAGGTCACGGCGGCAATGCTTATTAATCATTGAAAACATGTCCGGGTTTATCTCGTTTAAATATATATCTTTCATATTCTCCCCTTATCGGTTGCAGGCTGACTTAAACTTGTTAACATTGAACCGGGTGTTCTCTATACCCAGGATAATGCTAATATCATTAATAATCTTTACCCGGCAATTATTATATCCCCGGCTATATTCGGTTTTGATCATTGAGTTGATCTCCGACTCCCGGATCGCCGCCGCTATTAACTCATAATCTCTTTTATGCATCTTATTGCCTCCCTGTTTAAATTATTGTCGCTGTCACCTATATAAGGGCAAAACAAAGATATTACGGTAATTTTAATATAATATACTCTAATTCAATAGGTTGAACGGATCGGGCACTCAATGGGGTATTGACTTTATAGAGGGGATAGGGTAGGTTAGAGGGTAACTATAAACTAGCAACCAGGATAATATCATCATGGATAACCTACCAGATACACCGATTAAAGGCTCTCAGATCGCCTGTAAGCCCTCCAAACCTATTAATAAGGGTATTACGAAGACCAAAAAGAAAACGCCACCAGCACAGAAGCACGCACGCAGAACACCTACTATCAATAACCTGGCGGGGTTGAGTAAGGATCAGAAGCTACTACTCCAGCATCATATCATCGAACCTACATATTATCGGGACGGGGCAGGGAGGAAGCGGGCAGTCACGGTCAAAAGAAAAATATACTTCTTCTGTAGGTTGATAGGCAATAATCATACCAAGGCACTTAATATAGCGGGTTATAGGCGATATAGAAGCATGGAGTATATGGTTGGGGATGGGGGAGCGTCAGGGGCTTTAAAGACTTATTGGGATACAAACGGCTTAAATCTTGAGTATATACTCGATCGCCTGTGTACCCTGGTAGAGAAGGGACAGAACGAAAACAGCAGGGTAAGAGCCTTAAAGCTACTATCAGAACTCAAAGGATACTACACAACCCGAAGCGTGGTAGACATTAACGAGCACCTGCAAGTCAATTTCTCCATGTCCGGCCCTGTCATCTGTCCACACTGCAACGGCAACACCCTCCACCCACCAGCAGCAGGCAGCCAGCTATCACCAGGGCAGGCACCAGCTATACCAGCCGAGGTGATAGAGGGGGAGTATGTAACAACTTGACCCTCTACTATTCATTGACAATAGGCATCACCTATCACCTAACGAAGCTATAACATACCACATAGCATACACATAGGTCATATTGGGGGTAGTAGCTGTACTAGACACATTACACATTATCTCAACCAGTGTCAGATTCTAGGCACGGGACACACACAATATCTATATAATCGGACAGTAGCCCCAATTCCAGACCCCACCCCATCATTATATAATTAAAGGATATAAAATTTCTCTACAACTTTGACCTCCCCCCCACCATCAACCCTTCCCTTTTCCCCATTAAACCAAGCACCCACCCCCGGTAAGTTTATGTTCTGGATATTATTTTTGAGTAGAAGTTTGGTGGGCAACTCCCATGTAAAGTAATTAAATTTAGTCCCCCAAAAACCACTACCTCAATTATTCGTGCTTAGAAATGAAATATACCGGCAGTGGTAACAGAACATATATTATCCCCATATAACCCAAGTTTACTTTACACGCTCCCCACACAACCAATTAAACTAATTGTATATTGGGTTAAAATATGGGATAGTAAGTAAGAGAGGAAGAATTAATGGTGTGTGGGGTGGTGGCGGAATAGGTAAACGCTAAACAATGCTGGAACAGCATTAACCGATAAGTGGCTCGCAAGCGTTTTATAGCGATATGGGTCGCATTGCAGGGTGACTATACGAGTAGAAGCTGCTAAGTGTTAGCATTGGAGCAAAGCAGTGCCGCTGCCCAGGCGGTGAATTATAGACAATGCGTCATGGGTATATAACTCGTCAAATCCCTGCCCACCCCCACACCTAACCATAAGGAGAAAGGACGATGCCTGAAGGAAATGTAGGAAAAGAGAGAAAGTATATAGTGATAGACAATGCAATGGTTCGGCTATCCGAGTCAATCAAGGCACTCAGTGGTGTCGTTGGTGGGGCAAGTTCTATTGCTCTCCCCTCACCCACTGAAGTTACAGCAGCCAAAACGCCCACCGCGACCTTTGCCGAGATATATGATGACTTGCCTCACCGGATTCTTGAGGAGTCTGAAAAGATCAATACTCTGCGAATAGACCTCAATAACCTGATTAATGGTTGATCTGGCTTATCGCCGGGGTGAGATGGAAGTGGAATACATCCATGGGGCTACCATGATGGAGGGTTCGAGTCCCTTGTTTCTTACCAGGTGGGCATATGCAGGTTCGATTCCTGTCCCCGGCATAACCTTAAAGGAGGTCAAATGAAGATACACATAGTATTATATGGAAATAATCATAGCCTGGTACACCGCATGAGAGGGTCCAAGGATGAGGTAGGGGCTAAGAGCGTGGTACAGGGGTTGATGATGTCCCCCCATGAAGGTAACTGGGATGTGGGTGATATGCCTGTAACCATCGACCACCCCCTTATACCCACTACCCTTGTCAAGAGATGGGTTAAGGGTGCAAGGTGGATAGAGTTGCATGAGATGGAGGTGGAGTGATGGAAGTCAATGAAATATTACTGGAGCAGATACACATATATTTTGCTCATAGCCTAACCCCAGAATCATTAAACCTATGTGATGTTGATATTAAACTGCGATTAGATGATATCACCAATACTATACAACTGCTGGCAAGAGGATATCTGTACGGGAAGGTATTTCCCCCTATCCACATCCAGTACCCCGACGGTTGGTGGCAAGCCGTGAGAGAAAGGTGGTTTCCTAAGTGGAGGCTATCTAAATATCCCGTCAAATATGTTGAACATACCATCAGGTTTAATCAGATATACCCTGATTTCAGACCACAATTACCGGAAGAAAGATCAGTTATTAAGGTATGCTATATGACTAATAAAGGTTTAATTGACGAGGGTATTGCCTACCCGGAGGTGGAGTGATGAACACGTGTTCAAGCTGTAAGTATTTTAAGGATGGAGGGGAGGACGAGTATAATACTTGCCGACGATACCCCGAAACACTGATTGTAAATCCTGATTACTGGTGTGGGGAGTACGATATGGAGCTTTCAATGCTCAAGAAGACGGTGATAGATGCAGTGAGAGAGAAACACAAGAATGAGCTGGATGATGCTTTTAAAGAATTCATTGATACAAAAGTTGGTAAACCCAAACCCGACCGCCCTGAGAAGAAGCACATTGATCATGGCATGGCATTTCAAATAGGTTCAGCAGCACATATACTCTGTAATCAAAAGATGGGCTGGAACGAGTGCTGTGATGCGTGGGAGGAGTGGTTGGAAGGAGAGAAGAAAGACTATGATCCTGAGTTTTATGACCATCTAAGAACAGTATGTCAACACAGAGATAAACGGTGGCTTGGTAAAGCTAAAAGTAAATATACTTATTTATGCCTACATCCTACTACGATACCTCTCCATGCCACAACTTGCCGAAAATCTATTTGCCCCCTTATCCACCATGAGAGATAAAATCATCCACCTCATCCAAAAGACCGAACAGACCATAGACCACTTGAAGTTCATGTTCAGTCCCATGCCGACCAGTGAAGGGTTCATGGACTCTTTGCAGGTGGATATGGTGGAGAGGGAATGGGCATGGATGGAAGCCAGTCTGGTCAACTTCTCGTTCTTCCTGAAGAAGTATTATCTTCCTAATATCAAATTAATGTTCAATAATAGCAGGTCAGATAGGATATGGGCTAGGATGTTAGGGCAGTACGATGACGATTATATTGCCCCTTACTGGGAACCAAACAAACTAGACATCAAGCGTACAATAGCGAGGATGTCACGGAATGGAGGGATAAGGTGAAAGAGGAATGTCCATACTGCCATAAGCAAGCAGAAGTCGGATGGATAAAATTCACTAACAAAAGCAAAATTAAACTAATTCTTTGTGAATGTATCCCCAGCGGTAGTATATTTTTTATGAATGAACCAAGCATAACTACTATTGATTCAATGAAAGTAATGGAGGAATAGGGTGATGGAGTATATCAGGATAGAAAGTGAATATTACAGTTCTTACGATAAAGAGCAAACCAAGAACCGGGCTATCAACAATGCGATATTAGCATGTCAACGTACAGGCAAGATTTATTATGTTTTGAAAACAGTAGCCACCATAACCCCGAAAGGTGTAACGGTAGACGATTACGAAAAGGAGGAGGAGTAGATGGATGCCAATGAATTAAGAAAGGCCGCGAAGTGTGTGTATTTAGTTACTGACGAAGATGTTGCCTTTGATTTAAACAAGAAGCTACTCTGGGGGGCAAGGCAAGCCGAAATCTTGACCGAAGCATTGACGGCATTGAGGGTGTGGGTGAACCATGAAGAAGGGATTACTTCTTTCTTAGACAACAACGAGAAGCGAGAATATGATAAGGCTGTAGGTATGGCTAAGTTAATGATATTACAAGGAGGAAAGTGATGAGCGATAATTTAAGATCAGTAGTTTGCAATGAGTGTGGACATGGGTTTTTAAGTTGTGCGGAAATCAAGAATATCCGCTGCCCCGAATGCAAGTCCAACAAATCTCTCTCCATTACCGATAATGGATTTCATCGGGATGCTGAACCAAAGAAGTGGAATGATTATGTCATTGATGCAGAGGGAGACCCTAACCCCGATGGGTCCGGTGAAGTGGATGTGGTGGAGCAAGGCTTTGCCTGCCCCGACTGCGGAACCCTCCTCCCCCCACTCAATGATGGTGGTATAGCTGGATGTCCTAATTGTCTGGCGATATGGAGGAGAGATGGGGAGGACTTGATAGGGGTAGATGAAGATGACGTGGTACCACCCAAGACAGATAACTTGTAAATGGGGTTTATAGGTGAAATATCATATTGAAAACAAGAAGGGCTGGAAACTTGGCTATTTAAACTTGATGCCTGGTTTCTGGACTTATGGCAAGCCTAAAGTATTTGAGACGATAGAAGGGGCAACGGATGAGATCAATCGTATGAATAGTGGGTTAACCCTATATGACAGAGTGGTTAACCCAGTTATTATAGAACACAAAGGAGAATAGGTGAAAGACACCAATAAACTAATCGTGATGGGCATAGATCCTGGCTACCGCACCGGATACTGTATTTGGAGCGGGGAAAAGATTCTAAAAATCACAACCACCAGTAAAGACCGTATGCTCGATGTACTAAAGCAGATCAAGGAAGAGGGTCTAGTGTCCGTGGTGGGGATAGAAGTAAGCACCAAGACTCACATCTACCAGAGAGACGGGGTGAACCAAAGGGCTATGCTAAGGATTGCTCAGAACGTGGGAGCTAATCGCGCCGAAGCATTAAGGTTAGTCGGGATAGCTATGGGACTGGGGTTTGAGGTGGTACAGATGGAACCCAAGAACACCAAGATGGACCCCCTCATATTCCAGAAGATCACGGGTTATACGAAGAAATGTAGTTCCCATGCCAGGGATGCGTATGGAATTGCTAATAGAGTATATGCGGAATATTTTTTCCAACATAAATTACAGGAGGCGAAAGATGACTAAGTTAAATATTTCAATGCCATCAGATGTTACACATATTAGCCAAGTTGATACTGATACTATTAATGTGACGTATAACGATGGTGGCGTAATTCCGTATATAAAGCGGAAAGCCCCTGGTCCTCGCTTGGTTGATGCGCTCAAAAAGGAAATCAAGTCTCTTCGGGATGCCCTGAAGGTTATATCAAGTGTGGCTCTGGCTAATGTAGACAAATCAGAAGCGGCAATTACCTGGGAGGATAAATGAATAAACCACACATCCAACACCATAACGAAGACGCCCTACTCGACGCTGACCTTCTCCTCGATGACCTGATAAAGAAACGCCACGTCCCCTACATCAACTCAGTTATCGTAGCCAATGGTCTAAGGGATACGGCAAAGCAGATCATGGACGGGTTTGACGAGGGGTATCCCACCAACAAACTTACACCTTACCAGAGGGTAATATTCTCTTGGGCTTATCTAGAAGTGCTGAGTGGCTTCATTGAGTATTCGTTACAGGCTAACACTATGCCCGAGGGAATTTTAGTACCTAAATAGAGGAGAAAATAGATGGTTCAACCTCCAAAAATTAAGTTACCCAAAGAGTGGGATGGTTTGATTCCTCCATCAATGATAGATATTATGTCCCGACCAGTCGGACTTGACGATCAGGTTGTAACATGGCCTGCATGGAATCAGACTTGGCTAAAAGGGCTGGAAGAGTTTGTTAGGAGAGTAGTACGGGAAGAATTAAGAAAGGAGGAGAACGATGAAAGATAATTTAGTATTAATCCCAGCACAGAGAGCATTGGTATTATCCCAAGCGAAATATCGTCATGTTATTGGGGGGATAGGTTCAGGTATGACCACTGGGATAATGTATTTGGTTTTGCTGGTGGCTCAGATGTTCAATAATAATTGTATCTTGATTGGGCGAAGAACTTTTAATCTCGTTCGAGAAACATCCTTAGTTTCATTTCGTGAGTTGCTTGCGACCCTTAATATTCCTTATGAGTTTAGGCGAGCAGAGATGGAAATAAAACTATCCAATGGCACCAAAATCTTATTTATGGGAATCACAGAACATAGAATTAGTGCCACAGGATTAGAATTAGGGATGTTTGTCATTGAGGGTTTGGACGAAGTACCCCAACATCTCTTCCAGATCCTACAAAGCCGACTCCGAAAAGATAACTTTGAATTGTCAGATGATGCTAACCCAGACTTAGCAAGGTTATTTGCCGATCAGTGGAAACGATTCTCCATAACATCATCCCACGGTGATACCCCTCAGTGGATGAGAGATTTATGGAAAGACTCGATTGACCCCAATTACGAAGCTATCTATTTCAAGTTTGGGGGTAATAACAAGAATCTACCCCCAAATTACTATGAAGATATTATGGGGGATATGTCCGACGAATTAAAACAAAAGTTCTTCACCGGATCATGGGGAGGAAAGTAAAATGGGATCAAAATCAAGATCAAACCACGCACTCACCGGATCAATGACTCAAGAAAAATATGACCGCATGTTCCGCAAGAAAACCCGTATCAAGAAACAAGCCAACACCAAAAAGCTGAACAAGCAGAGGAAGAGGGGGTCGTGATGGACAAAACACCAGAATATATTAAGATGTGTGGTAAGGCGGCGAAGTTGCAGGAGGGGTGGATACCAAGATACGGAGATTTATTCCAGGGCTGGGCAAACCACGACATAGAGAAAGATGGGGAATACCCTGAACTCTTGATAGTGGGCGAGTGCTTATGGGGAGAACCTGTTGAACCCAAACGAAGTGCTTCATTCTGCATCTGGCTCCCACGGCAAGATCAGCTACAGGGGATGATATCCAATGATGTGAGTGACATAATTCAAAGGGGTTATGATTATGTAGAATGTGTATATCCTGACTTGGGGGGAATGGACTTTAATCCTACTTCAATGGAAAAACTTTGGCTTGCTTTCGTAATGTACGAAAAGCATGGGATGAAAGAATGGAACGGGGAGGATTGGGTAAATGAAAGCTAAAATAGTATGCTCCTACGATGGGTTCTACCCAGAGATAGATGAGTACCTAACCGATAACATGAGGAGGATAGGGGCTGAGTTCGTTGGTAGTGGGTTTAATCTTGTGGACGAAGTACGGGAACTCCAATTTGAGATTAGTATTGGGCCGGTGGTTGACAAGGGGTGAGGGGGGTGGTATGGTGTAGTGTGATGAAAGTATATTGTAAAAATCAAACCAAAACAAACGCCCCCCGAAGCGGAAACCATACTCCACCCAGTATGCTTTCATCACACGCCGAGGGGGGTTTAACTTTTAGGGTGCAATCATGGAAATAATATCTAGGGCGGAGGCGAAGGGGTTGGGGTTGAATAAATATTATACCGGGAAACCATGTCCCTATAACCATGATTCTGAAAGATATGTGATAGGGTGTAAATGTGTAACTTGTGCGGTGAACAAGGCTATGGAGCGTAACCGAGAAAATCGAAAAAGGACAAACAAAGCGAATAATAAGTATTATCATCGAAATAAAGAAAGGATACAGAAACAACGTAAAGAGTACAGAGTCCATAACCCAGAAAAAGTAAAACAGCAACGCAAACGCGAATATGAGAGAAATAAAACTATAATTTTGGAGAGGCATAAAGAATATTACCAAAGGACTAAAACCGAGCGTATCTCTAAAAAAAGGAAGTATAGAAAAGAAAATCCTGAAGCTATATTAGCATCCAATCAAAAATGGCTTGCTAACAATCCAGGCAAACAACAAGAGTATGATAATAGGCGTAGAGCGAGAGAAAATAATGCCATTGGTGATCATACGGAAGAAGATATTCAATGGTTACTAGAAAAACAAAATTGGAAGTGTGTCTACTGCAAAAAGAGCCTGAAAGACGGCTATCATCGAGATCATTATAATCCGTTATCGAGAGGTGGAGATAATAGCCGGGATAACTTACAAATGGTATGTCCACATTGTAACCATAGTAAAGGTCCGAAAGATCCAATAGTGTTTGCTCAAGAAAATGGATTATTATTGTAATGGGTATATTAAAAATAGATAAACAGTTAGGAACAAAAGCTGTCGTTCTCAATATCAAGCAAAGAGAATACGTATTTAATCTAGCACCTCACATCTTGTTCGGTGGCGGAACAGGGGCGGGAAAAACAGTTGCCTTAGTTTATCGTACCCTTCTTATGTGTCGCTTATTTCCAGGTATTCTTATATTGGTTGGTCGCCAGACATTCCCCTCTCTCCGGGATACAACCATGGTGACGTTTCAAGAAATGTTAGCTGAATTAGGCTGGCGATTCGACTACAAAGTGGCCCAACAAGACTTTGTTTTTCCGAATGGTAGTCGTATAATGTTCCGTTACCTGGACGGATTCCAACCACGCCAAGGTCTGTCTCTGGGCGGATTTGCGGTGGACCAAATTGAGGAAATAAAAGAGGACGTATTTAATGTATTGCTTACTCGTTTACGGCAACAAGTAGATCCAGTAGACGTAGAAAAAGAACCTCAGTTCGCAGATTTAGTAAGTGGGTTTGGAGAGAATTGGATTCGCAAAACCTGGCATACTTGCAACATGGTTTCAGAAGAGCACTGGATATATAAGCTCTGGAAAGTCAACGAGGAGAGGAGGAAGATAGCCCACCCCAAGCATAATCCTCGGTTCTACCTTGTAGAAGCACCCTCAGATGTGAATAAAGATAACCTTCCCCCTGATTATTTTGATTCTTTGTCAGATATGCCTCAAGCCATGCAAGACCGTTACCGTTGGGGAATTTGGGGAGGAGCTTCTGGAAAGATTTATAGCGACCTATGGCATGACGAGCTTCACCTGATTGACTCCGGTACTCCGTTCCCACCCGATGCAGAGTTCTACCGCTGGTTCGACCACGGGGGAATGGCTGATGCTGGATGTGTTTTATTTGCGTATTATTCTAAAAGTGAATTTGACGGGGAACTAGAGTGTACAATATTCGACCTCTACTGGGGGGAGAAACAGACCATAAGCCAGCACGCCCGCAACATCCTCAGCTTACACCAATCCCTAGACTTTAGATTAACCCTCGCCGACCCCCAAGTAAAACACCGGACCCAGCAGAGTACGACCAAGGAAGAGAACATTAGCTTGCTAGATGTGTATCGGGCAAATGGACTGTATTTGACCCCCGCCTTTCGACCCGTGTTCGCCGGGATAGATAAGGTTAGGGTATGGATGAATGTGAATGCCAAACACCCCCACCGCTTCCTTAAAGGACCAGACGGTAAGCCCTTGATGGGCGCACCCCACATGTACGTCCATAGACACTTGTGGAGATTGATAGAGCAGATCAAGTCAGGCCATTATAGCGAGAAGAAACCCGGAGCCTTGGCCCAGACCGTAGATGATGCAAGGACAGCCATGAGGTTTGGGTTAGCGAGTCCAGTGAGTTATAGGGGGGCGGAAGTTGTTGATAAACGAGTATTTTCAGATTCCTTATCCCAGGTAGTAGCCACGGAGTTGGACGAGATGGAGGACGGGATAGATGAGAGTAGTTTAGATCCTTATTATTTGGAGACGGATTAATGTCGGGTTAGCTCAATGGACAAGAGCAACTGCCTTGTAAGCAGTAGGTTCTCGGTTCGAGTCCGAGACCCGGCTTGTGGCTGTAGCTCAATTTGGTAGAGCATCTGGACGTGGCCCAGAGGGTTGTCGGTTCGAGTCCGACCAGTCACCTAATTTAATTTTACTCTAACCCCTTGACAACAATAACAATATATGGGAGATTGTATGATATGAATATTGAATTGAATCTGCAACTTTATATTGCCGCCCTGATCTCTGCCCTATTCCTCATAACCTTTATCCTCATTGCTATCCTCTACCTATGCCAGTTATATAGCCGGATCAAGGCGTTGCAGGGATTTGTTTCACAGAGGGATAAGGTTATTAGAGACCTCCAGAACCGCCTAATGTCCAAGAACTTCGACCAGTACAAGATGTACGATCAGCCTGTTAAAGAGTATATCCCCGAACAAATCGAAGAGGAATTTAATGAGTCTGCGGTAGGGAAGATATCGGGCGAGGAGTTAATCCCAGATGCTTAAACTTATACCCCCCCAAATCGAGAAATTAGTTCAACCTGAACCCACCCTTAAACTCATAAGCAAGCTGGACGAAGTATTCCAACGCAGGCTCAACGCCATGAAGCCCAAGTATCGCAAGTGGCAGTTAAACCTTGCATTTGAAGAGGGGTTACAGTGGCACACCTTTGACCAGTCCAAGGGCAGGATAGTTGATCTTAGACCCAGTCGACAGAAGCAAGTACGAGTAGTATTCAACCTCATTGGCCCATTTGTCCGTAGCACCATCTCCATGCTCTCCCAGTCAAACCCCACGATGGATGTTATACCAGCTTCATTCTCCCCTAAAGACGAAAAAGCAGCTAAGTCTGCCCAGGTACATCTTGACCGGATAGACATTATCAACCAGAAATCGGTAAATGATATCTTACTGAGAAAGAACATTACTTCCTTTGGTACGTCATTTAAGCTGGAGTATTGGAATAAAGTACCGGACATGGAAGACTTGAACGAAGCTGACCCCGAAACAATTGAAGATGTAAAAAACATGGATAAACCCGTTCAACCTGTCCCGGTAAAAGATGAAACCGATGCCGAGAAACTTATGGAACGGGAGAAACGTGGAGAGTGTGGTGAAGCGATATGTAGCCCATTCGAGATACTACTTGATTATCCACTGGTACGGAAGGGTAAGGATATCCGTGATTTTATCAAGTATGGTCTGGTATCCCTCGATTACGTCCGGGCAAGTTGGAAAGCTGGTAAGTATGTTACCTCCGAGAATGTAGCGAATTATCAAGTCTTGGGAGAACTGTTCAATAACAGCAATGACTTCTTCGCCCCCATGCGTGAAGAGAACCAGGTCGTCTTAAAAGAGTGGTTTGAAGGACCGTCAAAGGATCATCCCCGTGGTAGGCATATACAGTGGGCGAATGGTGTACTATTGCATAACGGTCACCTGAGCCACCCTAAAGGCAAGCTGGGACTGTTTGACTATCACTGGAATATTTCTCCCAATGACTTTTATGGTCCATCCTACGTTGAACCCCTTATCGAACCCCAGATCATCGTTAACCGTATCTTCAGTAAGTTGACCAATTGGCTCAATACCAATGTCCGGTTCCGTATAGCCGTACCTGCCAATGCACAATTCTCTAAAGCTAAGTTTACCGGGAATGGTGATGTATATGAATATAATAATATTGGTGGAACTGGTGCAATCAATATGCCCATCCCCGATATGCCACCCGCAGTATTCGAGTTTCTGTTTCAGGTAATTGCTAATTTCAAGGATATAGCTTCTCGCCACGAAGTCAGTAAAGGTGAAATACCTGGTGATCGTATGTCGGGTAGAGCCATTAGATCGTTACAGGAGGCTGATAGCCAGTACCTTATCCCCTCAATGATAGTATGGGAAGAGAGGGAGCGGCAGGTAGCTTTATTCAAACTTGACCTTATGCGTGAGTATTACAAGACTCCAAGGCAAGCTAAGATACTGGGAGAAGGGCGTAACGTGAAACTCTTTAATCTGGAGAGTATAGATTTAGCGGCTGGAATTGATATCAATATCGTCAAAGGTTCATCCATGCCTAAGTCTAAAGTATCCCAGCAGAGTCTTATCCTTGACCTCTTCCAAGATGGTTTGCTGGGTGACGTTCAAGATCCCGCAACGTGGAAGAAAGTACTCCGGTGGATGGATATAGGCGGAATGACTGCGGTATATGGTTCAGTGGAAATAGGAGCTAACCTCCAGCAGCAAGAGATTATGACCATGCGTGAGGGTGAGCAAGTACAGGTCCAGTCTTACCATGACCACTATATCCATAACCAAGAGTGTCTGAAAGAGATGAATATGCCCGGTTTCCCCGATGAGTCTCCTGAGTTCCAAGCTATGATGGTTCGTCACTGGCAGGAACATGGTGAATTTATTAAACGGATGAACATGGGTATAATGCCTGGTCAGGGTGAAATCGACCCCGGAGCAGCCCCAATGCCGGGAGTAGGGGGTAAGGCTAACTTCCCCGAATCAGTTAATCCCCAAACTAAAGAATTAAAAGCATAGGAGAATCCAATGGTTAAAATCATTCAATCAAAGAAAAACCCTACCCTTGACGGTATCCAGTACGATAAGATCACAACGACTATCAAGGATGGAATATTGACGGTAAAAGCTGAGAGGGTGAAACAACCGAGCCACATGAAAGTAAAGCTAACCCTTATCACCAGTTCATTCTCGATATTTGAGGAGAAGTAGGTGGAACACGTGTTCAACCCGAAAGGAGAGACAATGAGTAAAATAAAGATATTAGTGGGGATTCCAATGCTTACCCCCGGCTATGAGTTTTTTAAAGCATTAATGAAGTTTCAGGCTGATGTTATTCGGGACGGAAAGTATGAGATAGGGTTTACTACTGCATATAGACAACCAACATTCTTGGCTCAAGAAGAGTTTGCTCAACTTGCCATAGCTACTGAGAGTGATTATCTCTTGGTAATGGATGATGATATCTGGAACCCAAGCCTACTGTATCTTGACCGCCTGGTACAAGCTGAAAAGGAAGTGGTGGGCGGTGTATTTTTCTCATCGGCTGACCCTGGTAACTTATGCGCTAAACGGTTGATGGATAAGCATAAGTCGATGATTGATCTTGTAACCACGGAACGAGACAATGTATTTGCCATGTATTCCGTACCAACAAACGAGTGGGAAGGGATACAGAAGGTTCATCTTATCAGTCTTGGATTTGTGTTGATAAAGACTAAGGTATTCAGCAAACTGAAGAAACCGTGGTTTTCTTGTGATATGCAGAAACGATTTACCGATTCAGTGTTTTGCGAGAATTGCAAGAAAGCAAAAGTAGATGTATTTGCTCACTTTGGTTGTTGGCTCAACCATCGTGGAATAACATATGATACTTTTCCGCACTGGGCAGAGATATACAAGAAGCAGAAAGACAGTACTTGGAAACCTTCAGTACCAATGACGGAGAAGGATTACGTCAAACATATTAATGTTACGAAAAATATGATACGCAAGGCACAGAAACAATTTACAAGGACAAAGGCCGAGGGCATAGAGTTCTTCGGTTAAGTCCCAACCCGAAAGGAGAATAGAAATGACTGAAGAAGCAATAAAAGAAATGGATAAAAAGATAGTACCAGATACCCCCAAGAAAGAACCTCATCCCTATGCTGGGGTAGAAGTGTTTAGTGATACTGACCAAGCTGTATGTTCGTCAAGTAATGCTGATTATATCTATCTTTTGCTGGACGATAAGGATAAACAACTCTTGATGATGATGAAGGTTCCGCATATCCGCCAGACCTTGATAAATGATGGTATGCTCATCCCCGAAGCTGTAGCTGATCTGGTAGAGTGGAGCAAGGAACAAATACCCCTCGCAATCCAGCGCATCAGACGTCTTTGCTTTTTTGGGGCAATCGTAACTGCTGATAAGCTCGGTTGGATAGCTAATCCCAAGCTCGCATCTACCATAGCATTGAAAAAGTAATATGATTCAGTGGATAAAAGAATTGGAACTGAAACTTGACAATCAAGATCATTCAGGTTATAGTAGATTAAGAAGACTACAGGAAAATAAGTTCCAAGGTCATATCAATATCAATTTTAGTGGTGGGAAGATTAAGTCAATAAATACTTACGAAACCACATCACTGTAAAAACAATTTAGTTAAGAGCTAAACCGAGAGGTCTGCTAACCATTTCACCGTTAGTAGGTCTCTTTTTTTATGGGATAGTAATCAACGTGATTACACCCATTATAGTACAAAAACCGGGGAAAGGGTAACACCACCCCAAGAAGTAAAGAGGAGGATCATCTAACGATGAAAACCTTAATGACTGAAATGGCCAATGGCGGAGACTTGAGTAAAGTCTTGTCAGGTGGCGGAGAAGAAAGTGAACCTGCAACCACAACGGTACCTAATCCAGCTACGGTTGAATTGGGAGAGCCAACGGGTGTAGATCCGGTTCCGATTCCTGGCGGAACATTTAGCAAGGAAGAACTGGAGCTTTTGAAACCAAAACCAGTAGGGCCGGTAAAGACCCAACCGAAGGATGATCCAGCGGGAGTTATCCCAGGATCGAACTTCAAAACAGCCGAGGATGCAGTCGCGGCATTCAAAACAGGGCAGAGGACAATTGCCAGTAAGGATTCGGAGATTCAATCTTTGCGTGACCAGATCGAAAAGGTTATGCCGGAAAGGATTAAGGCGGGGGTAAAAGAGGAACTTGATAAGTTATTAAAAGAAGTTCCCCAGCAAGAGTCCGAGGAAGAAAAGACCCTGAGAGTGGATGACCCCGAACAGTATCGTCTTTTACAGGTCGAGAAGAAGATTGCGAAGCAGGATGAGAACTCTCAACACTTGCTAAGTATCATCGACGACCTCAAGAAAGAGGCAAGGGCGAAAGATATTACGTCCGAGTTCTCAAGGGTAGCCGTAGACAAGAAAGTGCCTGCCGATCTATTGCTGGCATACGGTAGCCTGCCGAAGTACGCAGACACATCAGCAGAAGATTTGGCTGAGATAGTTATCCAGGCTCTTGATGCGGCTGGCAGAGGATTAGTCCCTGCCGAACCGACCCCGACTCCTGCAACTATACCAACACCAGATGATCCGTCCCTTAGATCACCTGTTACGGATGTGTCAACTGCTACTGCGAATGAGACGATAGATATTGAATCGGTTGG
>Ga0075116_10000481_pt1 | contig 18533 bp, 28 predicted proteins | sample AntAceMetag02UKC_FD_69786 | JGI IMG/M metagenome (GOLD analysis project Ga0075116, IMG submission 69786) | Saline lake microbial communities from Ace Lake, Antarctica- Antarctic Ace Lake Metagenome 02UKC | ecosystem: Environmental > Aquatic > Non-marine Saline and Alkaline > Saline | place...
TTACTTTCCTCTACAATATCAAAATCAATAAGTTGCAAGGAAACGCCCATCGCTGCTAATTGTAAAGCAACCTGTCTGCCAATAGCACCTATACCAATGACAGTAACTTTGTTAATTTTCTCAAGAGGTACAATATCTTCTTGCCTGCTATATCTTTCACTCATACTATTCCCCTATCCACTATATCCATAATTATTATAGTCCTGTTCTCCTTCATCTGATGAAAGATACTCATCATCCCTTTTTGCTTCACCCGATGAAAGATAGTCATCAAACTCTTCATCCGTCATTAGTGCTATGTCAGGTTGATAATATTCATCAAATTGATGATGTTCATTAAGAGGAACATACCGTTTTATTACCCCACCCCCCCTCTCGTCTGATACAGTGTATTTCTTAGACAGTATTTTCTCTTCTTCAACATTAGTTTCATAATCTAAATCCCAAAGTTTGTGATTGCTTTTCTCAAAATCACGGCTATAATCTACTTTCATTGATATTGGTGTATTTCCACTAATACCCGCGTTAAACATCAAGTTAGTAAAAACTTTATTATCCTGTGCCAAAATAAACATTATAGCCCATTGACATTTTCCAAAAACCCTCTGAAAAGTATCTTTATCGACCGAACTTGGCAAGGGTGAGTCTCCTGGATGTGTGTGTAGCCAAATCCTCGCAAACTGTTCAGGTTTTCTGCTTAAATCAACCTGTTTATCGAAGAAATCAGCTACTGATTCGTCATCAAACTTTACTGTTGCAAGGCTAACCCTTTGTTTGATTATTACAAAATCGGTGATGTAAAGCAAGTCATCAGGACTTGTAATACCAAACCCACTCACTTCATTTTTAGATTTATCCCTGTAATATATTAACTTTGCCCAAGCTGTCGGATTAAACCTCAGTACTGGGTTTTTCATTTTCTTCCTCCTTTTCAGCACATTCTTCACATAGTTCATCCTCGTTTATACAACCAGGACAGAAAAACTGACCACAACCTTCACATCTTGTTAAACAACTTTTACAATACACACCCCCACAACATTCACATACAAAACTACAGTCATCACAAATATCATTACCACAATTACTACATGTAGTTGAGCAACTACTACAAATATGTCTACCACAAATAGAGCAGAGGTTTATACACTCATCACAATACGAACCACCACAAATAGAGCACACAACCACACATTGGTCGCAGAATCGTTCTTCACAGCCCTCACAAATATAAATATCTTCACTATTAGTACTTTCTCCACAATTACAACATTCTATACCAAACCAATCCTCTAATGATATATAAGGACTTTCTGGATTATATGTTTCTAAAATGCTTTTGATTATCAAAAAGAAGTCGGCAATTCTGCCATTTTTTAATGCACTGCCTATGGGTACGGTTCCATTTCCTTCACAAAGATGTCCATTTCTTATGTGTGGATGTGTAACACCTTCATCCCCATGAGCAGGGTTTGGATTAACAGCTTCAATATAATATAGGCGGTCTGTATTATGTAAGTCTATAACTATCTTAAATTCTCCGAGCGGTATATCTTCAAGAGTTATCGCTTCAGTTATTACAGATAATTTATTGTCTATGAAAGTTACTTGTCCGAACTCTTTTTCTAACTGTTTTAATTCATCAATTAAATCATATATGTCTGGAATATACGATTTTTTATGGTTTATTACTTCTCTTTCCGTATAACAATGTAACACATCTATGGCTCTCATCATTTGAGCCAATTTTATCTGTTTAGCAAATATCAAATCATGTTCTTCGGCTTTAAGATACGTTACAATACACCCATTAAAATACTCACTTGTATTTTTGAGATATTGTGCAACGGGGCGAAAGTCAATATCATTTATTTTTGCTTTGTTTTGGTACGCTTCTCTTAATTTTAGTGCTATTTTTATCATTTTCTAATCCCCAAAATATATACTCCTGCTCACTTTGAAAGTGAGCAGGAGTGCATACTTTAAGCACCTTCAATTTTGGTCGGTGTTACTGTAACCCTGTCCCCATCCTGAAGTATGTAGGTGTCCACAACAGGTTCACGATTCACCCTAATAAGGTAATCATGTGCTGAACCCGCCCCCACATTGTACTCAAAAAATGCTTTCACGGTTGTGCCTTCATTGATGTCTTTGTAGTCTGCAAACCCACCACCATTGTTGTTGATGTACAATACTTTTAGCATTTTACTGCCTCCTGATTAAACCATTGGTTTATGTTTTAGGTTTTTAATGTAAAAAACCCACATTTTAGGTTTTTGGAATGAAAAAACCTACATTTTAGGTTTTTAATTGGTAACAACATAATGAAAAAACCTACATTACTTTGTCAATAGGAATGTATAGTTTTTTTGCCATTACAATTTTTGATTTCCGCAGGATTTTTCTCGGTCGATATTGATTCGCTAACCTTATCGACAATCCTTCATTTTCAGCAGATATATCAAATTGGTCTATTTGTTTGTTCATTATTCCCCCATTCTCCATTATCAAAGGTATATTTTATCCCAAACCTTTTATTATATTCTTTTATAAGTTCCATAGGTGATAAACGGTGAAACCAATTAGTAATATCGTCTAACATTTCTGCTTCTGTTGTTGTATTCATCACAAATTGAGTTTCTGAAACTTGCGGGTCTAACTCATCGATAAAATCCTCGTCACTCATTCTATTACATTTTTCCACAGCAACGCTCTAGGCATCTTCTTCATTGTCAGCGTCTACACTAACAACCACAGCCCCTTCATAACTAACTATTACCCTATATTTCTTCATTTTTCAACCTCCACATGCTTTCAAAAACTTTTCGCGGTTAATTGTCATCCAGTCAGTTATATCCTATAAACTGATTTTATTTGCTTATGTTTTAAGTTAGTAGCCTTCTCTTTTGCAGTATCGATATTCATCGCCCACACGTCTATTCTGCAATTGTCAGCGAAGATAATTCTCCAAAATGATAGATATTTCATATTATCTCCAGTAATTGTTTTTGCAGGTTATTTTTCATTTTCAACGCCCAAAGTTCACCATCAAGACATTTTTCCTCAAGTTTTTCTATCTGCCATAGGATATTCAGGATTTTTAGTATTTCCAATTTATCACCTCCAGGGCTTCGTCCAATAATCTGTTTCGTTGTTTTATAGCGTCCAAACTCATTTTCCGACAGCTTTCCGTTAGTTTATCTATTCTGTCCAATAGATTGAGTAATTTTAGCATTTTCATTTTATTTCTCCATGTTTTCTATGTGTTGGTTCAACCCATCAATCCACCACACATACCACACAGACCCTTCAGTTGTCAATTTTTCCTCGATGAAAGGCCAAGATTCATCCCACAAGTCTTTCACATAGTTTTGGCATTTTTTGTCATGTTTCAATGCCTTTTCAACTATTGTCTCCAATGATTCATTTGCGAGTAATTGCTTTTCTGTTTCCAACCGCCAGACATCACTCATTTTCATTACCTCCTATAATCGTTATCTGTCTTACAGACACTATATTTGGCATAATTGCTATAATGGCCATATATGATAAAAGTATAATAACAGGAAAGTCATCCATGACTAACAGACTATCCTTATGAATCATCCTCATCTGCTGTTTCGTCGGTTAGTATCTGCCGAACTACGTCAGGCGGCGTGTACTGAACTACAGTAGCATCTTCAATCTTCTCTTCAGTAGCAGTATCAAAGGAAAATGCGTTTGTTTCCTCTTTCGCTGTGCGGTTCAGTTTTTGGCAAACCTCATCGACGGCGTTTCGTAAAGCAGTTTCAATCTTGTTGTGTTCTTCTTGATTACTTCTGTACTGTGTCCCTGCCAGATTACAGATAAGCCGCATTGACTTAATCGCCTTGTTCACTCGTGCTGCTGCCAACCGCTTAAACCTGCAAGCCCCACACTCTACCGGCTGCAAAGTTCCGTCCGAGTAACTATACTGCGTGAACTCCCTTCCACACCCGCACTTTACCACCTTTGTTTCGACTAACGTCTTTTTCGTTAGCACTTCATTAGAATTGGTCATTTCCTAATCCCCTAAAAAACCCATTCACTTATCAAATAGCACTAACTAAAGTATACACTAAAAATAGCAGAAGTCAAGTATAATCTTTTTTATTTTATCTTTCCTTTTTAATGATTATAAAACAAATAATGGCTGGCAGTTTTTTTCTTTAGATTTCGGGTGAACCACCAAAACACCCACCGACCGAAGTCGCTACTTATAGAGTATAATCCAAAACGCGATAATCAATCCCGCTGTCAATGCTATGCTCATTTTATATCCCGCTCAATAACCACTTCAGGAAAACACATTTTGAGTGTTGTGCAAAGTGTCTCCAATTCTTCATCTGTGTCAAAACCATACCTTGTCCACTCATCCTGACTGCTGTACTTTACTTTGACAGTAACCATCGTATCTCCTAACATAGTATCAACACATAAACGACTATCGTCAATACCCATTCTTCTCTATCCATTATTTGATTTCCTCAAAATCACTATACGTTCCGCACCATTGAAAAAACTCATTTATCATTTTGTTGATAGTCAATCGGTCGTCATAGTTGTAGTCATATGTATCACCGACATATTCTTTTAGTTTACGTTGCTCATTTTCTCCGAAGTTTTCATAGACTTTTTTCGAAACTAATCTCTTTTTCAGTTTTTGCACCTTTCCTTCTATTTGGTTCATTGTCCTCATGACCAAAGTATACCACCAAATAGAGGGAATGCAAACAAAAAACTCTTATACTGTTATTAAAATTGCTTATCCCTTGTCTATCTGTTGGTTGTAATGATTGTAACGGTTATCGGTGGCATATCGATGGTGTTAGTTGTATTCGTCCGCGTTTTCTGATAGTTATGGCGGTTTTAGTTGTGGATACAGGGACACCACTTATAGTGTATGTAGCATGTATAGTGATTATCATCAACAGGTTAGTTATGACGTAAGCAGGAATAAAGACCATTGTGTTGGTTGGAGGCACAGGTAGCCCCACATGGTAAAGGTGGGTGCAAGGGGGTAAAAAGGTAGCTCGCTCAATAAAAATTTCAATTTTTTGAGGATATATTTATTTCGGATAAAACTTGTCTCGAAACGTCTTGGTAACAGGCACATACCATATTGGTGATGTTATACACAATAGGATAATTAATACCGTTCTCATTTTATCTCCCATTTTTAATGGTTATAGTGTCTGTAAGACAAATAACGATTATATCAATTACAAACAAATGTCGAGACCCTTACACATTTTCGTGATTTTCAAGCCAATAATCAAAATCTTTCATACAACTACCACATATATAATAACTTATTTCACCATCAAAACCCCTACAAAAATGAACTTTTCGTCCCTCATACTGAAGCCTGCCATCACATAATTCCCAACGCACTGCCCTATTCTCATATTCTTTCTTACATCTATCACATTTCCAACTCATTTTGTATCCTCACCACGCATTATTAAATTCTTTTTTGATTAATTCTTCAATTTTTTTAGTACATTTCTCACAGAGGTCATAACTTACCACAATATTAGTACGTCTATCGCTTTCACCAACTCCTATTTTAATTTGTATTTGATTTGGACTACTGCTAATATCTTCAAAACATCTATCACATTTATAAATTTTCATTTGTTTTCTCCATTAACACAGGATTATTTTAGGTTTGGAATGAAGTTTCTTAAATTTTTTGATTGTATCTTCTGTACCGCCCAATCTATCTGGAGCAACACAAGCAATCAATACAGTAGAGTTTTTAGCAATATCGGTATTTCGCAGAAAACCAGCATGTCGTCCCAATTCCCAATTTGGTTTAAAAATTTTAATTGAAATAGAAAATTTAGCTGCTATAACTTCAGCAAATCTATCTCCACCCTTAGGACATCCACCACTAATAATTATATCTCCCTCTTGGAATATTGATTTAAACACATCCTCAACTTTCTGATAGGATATACTGTCATCCCTTATCCTACAACCTATTATTCCTATTTTTTCCATTATTATAAGCCCCCCATATCCAACAAAACATGTACAAAACTGACAATACTATAAGAACATGCTGTCCATAAAGCAAGAATAACCAAACCCATGCTCCCTCATCAAACAATCCTATCATACAGCCCAATCTCCTTAACTTTTTAATTTTACAAACTACCAATATTCTTGCCGTTAAGCTCAAAATAATCACAATTATTTGTACTAAAATCAGCATTACTTCGCCCCACTGTAATTTATTCCAATCCCAATGTCCGCAATCAATGGCATTGATAATTTAACTGCGTGTTCCATTTCGTATTTTACAGACTTGGCAGCAACCTCAGCCCAATCTTTATCTACTTCCATAACAAGCTCATCGTGTACTGTAAGCACCATTTTCAGATGCCAAATTGGATTTTTAATAACCAATCTTCTAATCCTTACAGCAGCAGAAACAACCATATCTGCCGAATATCCCTGAATCAGAAAATTAAATGCTTGACGGAAATTCTTCGATACAAGTTGTCCAGGAAATCTTCTGCGTCTACCAGCTAAAGTAGTAACGTAATGTTGGAATTTTAGGGTTTCTCCACATCTTTCAATAGCTTTCTTAATATCTGGATACAATTCAAAAAATCCATCGATGTATTCTTCTGCCAATTCTTCAGATATATTAAGGTCTTTTGCTCTGCCATAAGGTGTAGTCCCATAAACTATGGGAAAATTAATTCCGTTCTTGCCAATATGACGTTTATCTTTATATTTCTTTCGGTATTCAAGATAATCTGGATGAGAGGTATAAAGACATTCTTCCGGTATGCCCAACTTAAAAACCTTGTTGGCCGTTGCTAAATGCAGGTCTTTGCCTTTGAGAAAAGCATTAATCATATTCTTATCGTGGGAAACCTCAGCTAAAACTCTAAGTTCCTGACCTGAATAATCTGCCACGATAAGAGTCTTTCCTTCCGGTGCTATAACACATTTCCTAAAATCTATGGGATAAAGAGGATTAACATTTGGAAGTTGTTGAAGATTTGGGTCAGACGAGCGTAATCTGCCTGTAGTTGTTCTTCCAAAAGAAGTCCTTACCCTTTCATCCCCATCTATGTGTCTTGGCAAAGGCTCAACAAAACTACTATACATCTTGTTTGCAATCCTATATTTTTCAAGCAAGTCAATAAAAGGATGTTGTCCTCTTAATTTTTGAATAGATTCGGCCCCCGTACTTGGATTTCCCTTATCGGTAAGCTCAGTAATTTCTAAACCTAATTTATTTGTAATAATGTCCACTAATTGTTGAGAACTATTAAAATTAATTGGTGAATTATAATGAAAATCACCAAACAAATCCTCTATAACAATCCACTTTTTCCCAATAGAATCCAACATATCAGTCTGAAATTTACGAATATCCTCTATAAGTTTGATAGTTAAATCATCAATAACTGCTCCATCAATTAAAATGCCATCAATCGCTAAATCTCTCAAAACAAACTGGAATGGCATTTCTATATCAAAAAACAATTTATTTAAGTTCTGCTCATACAGTTGTTTATTTTGAATTTTGTGTAATTGCCAAGTCCATATAGCATCGTTCATTCCATAATCATAAAATTCTTTTGTATTTGTTCCTCTATTTGATGCTTGTTTAAATGTTTTTACATCAGGAATATTAAGAATACGTTGAGCTAACTTCTTTAAGGCACAGGACTTATTCTCATCAAGTAATTGAGCAGCGGTCATTGTGCAGAAAATATTTTCAGTTACATTTCTTATTCCCAATTTCCAGAGAACCTTCAAATCGAAACAAGCGTTATGTAAAACAAGTTTTTTAATCTCTGTTTCAAATTGAGATTTTAAGAAATCTATAGTATCTTTATCTGAGTAGAGAGTTAAATCAAGATAACAAGCATCAGTTCCGTTACAAAAACTCATTCCTACGCAGTCTAATTTGAAATAGTTCAAGTCTGTAGTTTCTGTATCGAAAGAGAGTTTCTCATGTGGAACTCTCTCAAACCATCCTTGAACATCCTCTAAAGATGTAAGATAAGATTTAATCATTTTTGTAATTCATTCCAATGGCAATGCTTAAACTTTTTTCCAGACCCACAAAAACAGAGGTCATTCCTGCCTATTTTCTTTACACCCCAAACCTGTTTAAGATTTCGTGGATGCCACTGTAACCATCGAGCCGTATCTTTTGTATTCAAAACTTCTCCCTTATTTTATACCGTTCTTCAATATAATCTATCCTTCCCCAGGAATAAGTTGGTGGATTAGTATATATTAACTGAAATGCTTGAGGACAGTTTTTCTGAAATCTTTGTAATAATTTATAAACAGCCCTCTTACCTATACTCATCAATTTAGCTGCCTCTGATATTGTTAATCCAGAAAAATCTGGATGAATCAATAAATAAGCCAATAACTGTCTTTCAGTGCATCTCATCTTACCGTCCTTTCTATATAAAGTATACTACATTTTTGAGCAAAGTCAAGTTATTTTTTTAATTTTTAGAACATTTTGTAAAAAAATTCGTATATATTATAGAGGTTATAGGAATTATGGTGTCTGTAAGACAGATAACAATTAGTAATAATGTGATTTTTAGTCCGAAAGTGTGGGTAGTTCTTAGGAATCTTGGTAAGAACATCTTAAATGTTAGTTATGGGACTAAACCCGAAATCTGCATTTTTGAGCCAAAAACGAAGAAGTTTTAAGGGCGAAATGTCCAGAATAAAATTTTTCTAAATTTTTTAAAATTTTTTTAATTCCTTATGAGACAAAGACTTACACTAAAATAATTTTTTTTGGACTTTTCAAATGTACAAAATCGCTTTGCTTTTCGAGGGGATTGTTTTTTTTAACTTTTTCTTTTCTTTTGGCGGTTTCTTTTCTTTTTACAGATAATAGTAATTCCTACAGGAGTGAGCATAGCGAACGATAGCGAGTTAAGTCGTAAGACTTACGAGCTATAAGACAAAGTAAATAATTATGTATTTATTAGGTTCCAAAATTTGTAGAAGGTGTCATAGGGCAAAACCATTAACGGATTTTTACCTGCGAAGAGAAAGTCCATTACGTTATGCTTTCTGCAAAAAATGTATGAATCAAGTTGGAAGAGAATTGGCAGATGAGGACTGCGGAATAAATAGCCTTGTGTCCTGCCGAGACACTGAGATTGATGTCGGGTAAACCTGGGCTATGTTCATATCACCGATGACCTCGGTGTTTTATATATGGACGTTAAGGAATGGATTCCTTTCGTCTTTTTTTAAATTGATGAGCGTAATACAGTTTATGGTTTGGAGCGTTTGTAAGTATAGTAATAGCAAGGACTTAAAATTGGCAAATTCGTAGATGTCTATAATAGTGCCACCTATGACTTTTTGAAATAAACTGTATGACAAGGAGTGGTTAGAATGACTTACTTATATCGAAAAGGAAACATCTTTGGTAAGTATTTTGCTGTTGTTTTTAATGTGAAAAGTTGGTTGTTAGGTGGTGAAGTTGACGCCCCACTACTCTCAATTAATATCGGGCCTGTATGTGTAATGTGGCAATGGCGTCCATTGGTTATTTTAGGAGAAGAAGATGCAACTGATTAAGTATAGAGGATTGACCACAGGCACAAAAAGGTGGGCCTATGGTTATTACTGCCAGGTTGAAGGTGAGCATTATATCATTCTGGATGACGCTGAATTGTGCATGATTGAATATTCAAATAAGTATGCCATAAAAGGCTTTGTCGAAGTTGACCCCGAAACAGTAGAACTCTTGGAAGGAAAAAAATGAAAGTCTTAGTAATTGGAGATTTGCATTGTCCGGTAGTTCACCCTGGATATTTATCATTTTGCAAAGACCTGTATGAAGAATGGAATTGTGATACTGTGCTTTTCATTGGAGACATAGCTGATTTTCAAGCTATTAGTTTTCATGCTAACAATCCCATGTGTCCTGGGCCGGATGATGAATATGATTTAGCAAAACAAGAAATTCAAAAATGGTATAAAGAATTTCCAAAAGCAAAAGTATGTATTGGCAATCACGATGAAAGAGTTATTAGATTAGCTCAATCAGTTAATATACCATCAAAATTTCTGCGTGATTATGGTGAAATATGGGAAACTCCTGGATGGGATTGGGCCTTTGAGCATATCATTGATGAGGTATATTATTTTCATGGTACAGGCCTAAGTGGAGTACATCCGGCTTATGGTGCTGCTGGAAAAATGCTGATGTCTACAGTTATGGGCCACTGTCATACAAGGTCTGGTGTTAAATGGAGAGCTAATTCCTTACGCCGTATTTTTAGTGTAGATGTTGGTTGTGGTATTAATGTTGATGCTTGGCAATTTGCCTATGGCAGACATATTAAAGAACGACCCATTCTTTCTGCTGCTGTAATTATTGATGGTACACCTTACCACGAAATAATGCCTTGTGCCCCAGGCGAAAACTACCATAAAAGCAATTTTAAAAAATAGGAGAATGAGAATGGTTCAACACAAACACTTATCTCTACCAAAAATAGCCGAATGTAGTATGCACCCTGTTTATACCTGCAACGAATGTGGCCGTAAATTATGGTCAGAGCGTTCCGTGCGAAGTGGAGGTAGAGAATGGTTAATCACAGAAGATAACCAAAGGCATTTCAAATCACAATGCAAAGTAATTCCTTTGAAAACAGAAATAGATGGCAAAGCCCTGAAAGGAGAATAAGATGGATGAAGAAATAATAAGAATATCCTGCCCCGAATGCAGGAAAAAGAATGAAGGGACATATAAAGAATTGTTTGGAGATATTCCAAATCTAAGCGTTTTACCTGGATTAGTATGTGCTCAATGTAAAGTGGATTTGGAAATAGAGTTTGTACCAGAAGTGGAAGGAGAATAATATGAGTAATTTAATTGCGGAAATGCAAATACTCCTCCGAAAGAATAAAGAACTCCAAGCCGAGCGGGATAAGTTATTAAGAACAATGAATCTTCATGTGGGTGATATTTGCAGCTTAAATAACGATGTAGAGTATTTTCGAGGGTTAAAGGAAGAAGCTGAGGATGGAGAGTGGAATCTCCGAACTGAAAACGAGAGGCTGAAAGATGGCTTAATTAAGATTTGTGGCTCCGATGAAATAATGGAAGCGAGACGATTTGCGAGGGAAGCCCTGGAGAAAGGTGGTAAGTAAAAATGTTTACGAATGAAGGTAAATTGAAAGACATAGAAATGGGGCAAGCCCTCAATGATACAAAAGAGAGATAACTAATGCAGTAATAGATGAGAACGTAGTAGTTAATAATGCCCAGGCTAATTTATTGTGGCTCTTCAAGTGATTAGTTAAGTTCTTTTCTACCACACCTAATCGTTCGTCTATACGAATTAATAAATCATGTTCTTCTTGGTTCATCCCGACAATTCCTTTGTGTCTATTATATCCCTTAATTGTGCAGTCTCAATTACCTGTTGTCTTGCTCTCTTTTTGACCATATCAACCACTTCGTTCAACAATGCCTGTCTCTGCTCATCAGATAAGACCTTCCAATTTTTATTACGAATAATATTTGATAAAACTCGATTTAATCCTTTGGAAACTTCCTGTTGATAAGTCTTATATCTCTTATCATTGAGCCACCAATTACTGCCTATTCTACGACTAAGCCCACCTGTTTTAACCATCAACCTTTTTAATTCATTTCTTATATCTTTAGGCAGATTCTTTTGTAACCTTTCCCCAACCTTAAATTGTTCCTGTAACATTTTTTCAAGATAGGGTGGACGGTCTCTCTCTGCTTTTGCTTTCATTTCAGCCAACTCTATTTGAGGACTGTTTTCCCTAAGAAGTTTTTGAGCAAATGGGCCTAAATCATCCCACCTTTTACCAAAGGTTGTTTGAGATATTTTATCTTTTGTAAGATAAGATTGTTTAGATGGTGGTATAGGATAAGTCTGAATACCAACCCCGTGAAAAGCAAGTGGAATAGCAACAGTACCAGCAATCAATCCCTGATTCTTAAATGCTTCATACATATCCTGCAAAGCAAGTGGTGCAAAAACATCTTTCATACTTTCAGCAACAGAACCGGCAGTTAATTCCATATCTTCACCTCTCCAATTCTTACCTGTCAAAAGATTTGTAGTAAGAGAAACAGGTGGTGAAAATCCTGACCTAAAATAACGCCACAATACTTCCCCAGCATCCACATCTTGAATTTTTCCAGTATCGGTAACCTTGCGTTGCCCCGTCATAAGTTGAACAGCAAGTCTAACAATAGGAAGATAACCAGCCCAAAAATCTATTCTCATATCACCATAACGAATCTTGCCAAAATCGGCAGAACGCGGGTCATCTTCTACATCTACTCCAGGAATCATTGAAAATAATCCTAATGCCAATAATCCCGAACCAACGAATCCAGCTACAGTGCTGAACATCATCTGAGAAGCTGCCGTCCATTGAGTATTTCTTCCACTTCTATAAACTTCCGCAGCTAAATCAACTGGAATTAAAAACCTTGACGACCTGAATTGAGGTGAAAAGAATGCAGCATTTAACATAGGAGCATATTCTTTAAACCATTTTAAATCAGCACGGCCTGTTGTATGGTTTATAAATTTAGACAAGTGTTTATATTCTTCTTTACTTTGACCTCTTCCTTCCCATTTTGATGCCCACTCACTAAAAACACCCATCCTAAGTTTATTAGCACCGGTAGTAAATGCTATGCCACTTTTTTTAATTAAACTGGCAACTTGTTTCAATACAGGAACATTGGATTTTGATAACTTATAAAACAATGAGCTTTGAAACTCTTCTTCTTTCTTAGTTATTGGGCCACGCCAATCAGTTAAATCCATTCCACTTTCTTTAGACAACCTATAATATTTTGAAGTTCGTATATCAAAATCTATTTGTTCTGCATATTTTTCTATGTCCTTAGAGAAAAGTGTTTTATACCCAACAGCAGCAGAGTCAACCCATAATTTAGGGTGCATAATACCTAATATCCAACCCTGTCTACCAATAAAAGATAAATCCATCGAGGCTTTTAAGGTTCTTGGAGCATTGAGATAGTCCATTAAACGACTTATAGTTGCACGATTTTTTCCTTTTAGTTTTATTAAACCTTCAGCTACTCTTGAACCCAACGTTCTTTCCAGAAGTTTTATCTCAGCATCTTGTGGAACTATGCCATCTTCATAAAATTTATTAAAAGCAACTTCAGCCCTTATAGATTCTGCATTTAAAAGAGATGGGTCAGTTCTTATAAGTATTCTTGCTCTGGCCTCTTTATATGGTGTAAATTTTCCAAGTTCTTTTAGTGGAGTAAATTCAACAGCCTTCTCCATTGGGCCTTTTAGTTCACGTTCTGCTATAAAGAGTAATTCTCTTTCACCACCAGTTCTTGTTATTTCCCTTGCAGCACCAAATCTTTTACCTCTTTCTTTTCGTATTGCTTCTTTACGTTCGGCTACAGCAGGAGCAGTAAATCTTTCAACCCCCTCTAATAATAGTCCAATTTCATTTTTGAGTTGTTCATCTGATTCTGCCTGAAAAACAGCATCAATTTCTTCAGGAGTAAAATCAGGATTGTTTGCCATTACATCTTCTTTTCTCTTAGCTTCATCCAACTCAGGTGCAGTAATATTTTCTTCAGCAGGAACTATGGCTTCTGCGGGGGCTGCTGGAACTGTAGGTTCAACCGAAACTGTCGGAGCTTTTCCAGATGGTCTTGTTACTCCTATCGCAGCACCGGCAGTTCCAGCAAGTAAAAATCCTGCGGTAATATTCTCAAACCAACCGTTCATTAATTCTGACCACTCTATTCTGGCAGCTTTAGGAACAGAACTCCAATCTCCTTTTTTAACCTTGTAACCAAAATTATTCAGCCAATTTTCTCCCATTCCCTGTATAAATTCCTGTAATGATTCAACTGAACCAACAGTCAAAAATTTCTTTAACAAACTTTGTGCTGGTTTATTAAAGATGAGATTAAAGGGAACTAATTCCGTTCCTGCCTCCCACGCACCGGCAAGCAACCCTATATTTTGAGCTATTTCCTGGTCTACATTTCTTTTTCGCAGTCCATAATGTGTTTGTGCTCCTGACATTGCTCCCAATAAAACAAGTCCAATATGGGGATTCTTAGTAATAACACCGGCAGCAATAGCAGAGAGAAAAGAACCTGACCCTTCTATTGCAGAAGTAAGGGCCTTAGTAACAGGAGCTTCGTACCACTTAGTCATTCCAAGTTTTTTACTTGGGGCTTCCATTCCAGTATTGGCGGCCTCAGTCCAGAAGTCAGCAATCTTTGTTCCTTGATTGCTAATCATTTTTCTTTGACTATCTTCTAATTTCCTGTGCCATTCAGGTTGAATATAATCCATAGCCTTTCCTATTAATCTCTCAGGAGGAAGCCAGGATTTAGCAGGGTCATATTCAGCCAGATAATTAATCACCTTACCTACACCGGCAAGCATGTGTTGAGGCATACGAAGAGCAGCCTTGCCAATTTCTTTAAGAGATTCACCAGGAGTAAAAGATACATCTTCTGCGGACTGGTATTTATCCCACCAATTCTCTTTTGGAGTTTCTACTGTTTGGTATTTATTCCACCAATCAGCCATAATTGTTACCTGTATTTAAGTGTACCGTCAGGGGCACGAAAAACTGTACCCTTTGGTAATTTAGCTATTTCTGCTTCAGTTTTAGGCTCAGGTATTTCCGGCGTAGATTTTGTTTGAACAGGTTTTTCTCTTTTTATTCCACGTTCAGAAGCATAAAGGTCTGTAAGTGTTGGCCCTTCAGGAGCTTTATATTTAAATGGTTCTTTAAATGGTTCTTTAAGTGGTTCTGTAACAGTTCCTTCAGCAACCCCATTAGAAACTATATTACCCAATTCACCCCTAAGATATTTATCATATAAGGTTTCCTGTTTAGCGGGCAATCTTACACCGGTTAAAACCTGAAGTCTTGCTGTTGCTTTTTGTTCTGTGGATAAAGTATCAGTTTCATCTATAACTCTAAGCTTAGTATCACGTTCGTTCTCTGCCTTGATTTCTTTTTGAAGTTGGTTCATTTGCAGAATTTGATTTCTCTGAAGAAACATTTCAAGGTCATGTTCCTGAACTCTACTAAGTCTTTCAAATTGAAAAGCTATTTGTCGTTGAGCATTTTGTTCAGCAAGGTCAGCCTGTAATTGTTGGCTCTCTTGACGAAACTTCAGTTGCCTTGCTTCAGATATTCTTTGCTCGGCTCTTGCAATTTCTCTTTCTTCTCTTTGACCTTCCCCAACCAAACGTCCTAATTCAGCATAAGTTGAAGGTTCTCCATGTTCAATCCTAATAGCCATATTTATATCTCCGGCTCATAATGTTCTTTAATTACTGACTCTGCTTCTACCATACAACGAAACACTTTTTGAACCTGTGTCCCAAAAGCACTTTTTAATTCCACAGGCAAATCTCCATCTTCAAAGATTTTATCCACTGCCCTATGATATTTACCATTCTTGTCCCTAAGAATATCTAATCGTGTTGAGATTTCAAGAAATCTATTTTCTTCTTCTGCCATTATATTAACTCCACCTTTTTACTACCTTCAACTGTATCATTATATTTTAAATATACTTTATTGTTAGTTGAATCATGCCACATTATTAATTCACCTGTATCCGGTGTAGGCTCAGAACCTACCACAGTGCTTAATCGTGCAGGGTAAAACCCAGCACTACCAGCAAAAGTTAAATCACCGGCAGCAGAAAATTGAGCATAATTTGTAGTTCCACCATCGCCAAGAGTTGTTATTCCAGTTATATCTGCATTTGCAGATACTTTCATTGCACCTGTTACATCTAAAGCTACGGTGGGAATTTTGCCTATACCTAAATTTCCTGTTTTTGCTGTACCAGTTGTTGTTAAGTTTGCATCTTTATCTATGGTAAGGCCATTAATTATACAAGAACCTGTATCTAATTCATCACTTTTAATAATTAAATCAGTGCTATCATAATATATAGAGGAGTTTTGACCAGCACCAAATAAAAGTTTTTGATTATCAGCATCTAAAACCCAATCACCACCAGAACTGTCCCATATTCCATAATCAACACCAGTACCAGCAAATTTTAAAACATACACATCTCCGGTAACTGTAGCTCCATAATCAGATATAGTAAATTCTTGTCCTATTATATCCCCGCCTATATCTACAGTAGCTGCCACCGTGATAGAATTCCATGCACCAACTAAATCAGCACTAAAAGTTGGTGAACCAGAAACATAAATAGCATTTTGCATCCCTCGAATACCAGTAAATGAACCTCCACTTATAGTGCCATAAAAATCCAAAATTCTTTGGCTATCCGCAAATGTTCCATCAGAAATCTGTGCGTTAAGATTTAAGGCAACTACTCTACTTGAACTTCCTGAAACATCATGTCTTACATCAACATCAATTCCATATAAAACACCTCCTGCCGCAGCCTTACGATGATTTACTTTTATAGCTCTTGAATTTCCAGCAGGGAGACTTGTATTTTCGACAACTACATTAGCAAATGTTCCTGTTCCAGTTGCAGTTATATCAGCAATTTCCAACAAACCAGCAGATGAGAGTTGCATAACTCCAGATAAACCACCTATTGTTCCACCACCTGAGAGTTGTATATCTGCTGTATAATCAAAACTATCTCGATAAATCTGTAAGCCATAAGAAGTTGTAGCTTTATTCGCTTGTAAATTGTTTGCTATTCTTAATCCAACTGCTTCGGTGATTGTGCCACCAGTTGAGCCATCAAGGATAAACTCCGCTGCTCGCATCGTAGTAACGCTGTGGTCTTTGGAGTCAGCACTGATTGATAATCCTTCAAGAACATTTACATCACTACCAATATCTCCAGGAGCTTCAGTACGAGCTTTTAGCTCCATTGCTCTTATCGTGCCAGTCGCCGCTGTGCTGCCGTTGCTTATATCAACATAAGCACCACGCAGAGTACCGGTCATAGCAGTTCCATCTACCTGTAGACCAGTAACTCGTAAAATATTTAATCCGGCAGCAACTTCGCAAGTTTTAGAAAGTGTAAATCCAGCAAATGTTGGTGTAGAATCAATACCAAGTTGTAGATGAGAGATATGTTGAAGTATCTGACGAACCTTTACCCAATCCCCATCTCGTAATGAAATTGATAAAAGAGACATTAGTACCCTCTACCTGGATATTTTTTTCTCATTTCTTCTTGAATTTTTGCATATTCCGAAGTAGTTGCTATTTGAGTCTTGCCTGATGGTGCAACACCTCCACGTTTCACCCATCCAATAAGCTTGCCTCTAACATAACTTGGAGAAAATCCTGGTCGTGGGCCTTGAGAGGGGGCAATCCATTGAGAAACCCCACCTTTATCTGTTGTTCCTCCCGACTGTGTTGTTCCACCCTCTTGTGTAGGTGTGGCCTCTCTTGCTACTGTTGGTTGTCGTTTTGCTGCCTCAGCCTGTAATTCTGCTATTCTTTCTGCCGATGATGCTTGTCTTTCTGCTGATGCTCTTGCATCCCGCTCTAATGCTTCTTGGTGCAGAGTTTTATGTGGTGCTGTTGTAAAAGAAGTTGTTTTGCCACCAGTTGCACCTGCTGCTTGAGCCATATTAAAAATATCTGAGTAAGAAGGCCCGACATCCTCACGTCTTTCAACAAGACCTGCCTTACCTATTTCAGCCTGAGTCAATCTCTGTGCAAGAATATCGCTACGTTGCAATCTTGAAGGCCCACCTACTTGCTCTTCCCAAGCTCTACCAAGTCCAGAAGCACGGGTAGTTCCAAATAATCCAGAACTTACTAATGCTTGCTGACCACCAGCTACATCTCGTTTCTTCTGAGTTTGAAGTAATTGTTCGTGAGCAGCTTCAAATGTTCCGCCAGGTTGATAACGCTGAACAATTCCCTCATATAAAGACATGGCTTGCTCATATCGTTTTTCATTAGCAGCCCTTGCAGATTCAGCAGCCTTTTCCATCTGCCCGATTAAGACATCATAATTCGGTTGTGCCATAATAATTCCTACAATCTTTTATTTTGCTCTTCCCGCTTGTTTTATTTCTCCACAGACTTTTTCAATAGCCCATGTCTCATCAGAACCATCGTTGGAAAATTTAATTCCTATATATCGTCCACGAATTTTTTCTCTTATTCTATTTTGTCTCCCCGTAGGATTTACAGTATCAACTGTTTCCCAGGTTTTTGTTATTTGTCCAGTCTCTCCATCTTTTATATCTTCAAGAACTGTCTCTGCGTCTGCCCCTGAATATATTGAACAAGTTACTTCGTCTGTATCACCAAAAGACCCCCCTTCAGCACCACCAGCGAGTGTAACTGTTAAAGAATTTAACTTAACTTCCTTATCTCCATCGGGGTTAAACTCTCGTATTGGAAGTGTTGCATAACTATCTATTACTACATCTGCATCTCCCACGTCATTTTTTTCTGCATTATAAAAACTTCTAATATAACCATCTTTACAACCTAAAATCAATCCCCTA
>Ga0075116_10000482_pt1 | contig 18523 bp, 26 predicted proteins | sample AntAceMetag02UKC_FD_69786 | JGI IMG/M metagenome (GOLD analysis project Ga0075116, IMG submission 69786) | Saline lake microbial communities from Ace Lake, Antarctica- Antarctic Ace Lake Metagenome 02UKC | ecosystem: Environmental > Aquatic > Non-marine Saline and Alkaline > Saline | place...
AATAATCTAATTTTCCATATTTAGAATTAACAATAATACATATTGGATCAACTACTTGAAATGGAAGATCAATATCAATATCAACTTTTGAGGAAGCTTCATCTTCAGTTACAATATGATATCTACGGTCAGTAAGAGTTGCATCACAAATAAAGATAACACTCGCTGAAGTGTCGGATATATCTAATGGTATAGAATCTGTATATTCACTTAATCCAGACTCCCATTCTATTCTCCTGATTGATCTATTAATAGGAGGTTTATTTGAATATTTAGAAAAAGAAGAACCATAACCAATTTCAAGTTTTACATTTCTCACCAAATAATCTGATTCGAGAATCATCCATGAAGGAATTTCTACCTCATATTCAATAGTTGCAAGTAACCGCCAATCTGCCAGTTTTTCTCCACCATATTTTGTTGACCCATCACTTAAAGACATAAGACGATAAATTGGTTTTATGTTACAATCTACAACAGTCTTATTTTGTGCAATGGTTTTTACAAGAACATCATGGGCACCAGCTGAATTCCAATCAAGATAATATGATTCTCCAGTTACATCATTTGTATAATGATAATTTAATAACTCTTCAGGTAGAATAATATATGATTTAAAGACTTGTGGATAAATATATCTTTCCAGCCCGCCAAATATTAGGAGGAGGAGCATTCGGAAATCCATAATTTGGTAAGCAGAATTACATAAAATTATAATATTAATTTCTCCTCGAATTCTCGAGAATCCCGGCGTTACGATAACATGGGAATCTTGATAAATAGGATTTATCAATCTTTTTATAAAACCTGGAGCTAGATTGGGCCAACGCCAAAGCTGGAGAGATCCAGTTGCTGCTGGAGTGGATGGTGTAAGTTCTAAACTCGGGTCAAGAATAAAAGCAGGTAAATTCATTTTATCTTGTTCTCTACCCAGTTCATTCTTCTTACTTAAATACTCAACTGCTTTATCATATGTAGATATCATTTTTGATCCAAAATCAGGATATAGATGTTCAGTAAAAAAAGTCATTGTATCATGAAAGAAGTGTCCATAAACATTATGGATAAATGAATAAAGATACTTTTCCTGAGATGTTGGCATTTTAAATAGTTCCTTTTATATTAATTGTTTCCAAACATTGGATTTTTTCCCCTGCCTATTTTCCTTTTGAACTCTCTGACATTTTTTGTCTTGACTCAATAGAATGATTTTTTCCGAAGAAATGATTTTTTTCTCCTTTTGTACTTTCTGATATTTTCTTTTTATGTTCTTCAGAGAAAATTTTCTTCTTCCCACTTTCTGACATTTTTCCTTTAGCTTCTACTGAAACAATTTTTCCTTTATTTGCCTCAGAAATTTTCTTTTTATGTTCTTCTGTTATGTGTTTTCCCTTTAAAGGAGATGGTTTTCCCTTGTGACCTTCTGATATCTTTTTTCTTGTATCTGATGATAAATGTTTTCCATAATTGGGACTATTTTCTCCACTCATTCGTACTGATAATTTTTGTCGAGTTTCAATAGTGACAATCTTTCCTTTATTAGATTCAGATATTTTCTTTTTAGTTCCTTCTGAACGGTGTTTTCCATAATTGGGATTATTTTCTCCACTCATTCTTCTAGATATTTTCTTTCGGGCTTCTATAGAATGGGTTTGGCCATACATTGCATTCTTCTCTCCTTTTGTTTTTTCAGATATTTTCTTCTTATGTTCTGATGTAAGAATCTTTCCTTTATTAGATTCAGATATTTTCTTTTTATGTGTTTCTGAAAGAATCTTTCCATACATAGGATTATTTTTTCCAATCATTCTTAATGATTGTTCCTTATTTTGTTCTCCTGAATGTATATAACCACTTACGCCATCTCCACCTTTAGTTAAATTTACCAAAGTCCCGGTTCCTAAATCCTCTCTTCCAATAGTTTCAATAAGTTCTATCTCCAAATCAAATGCAGATTGTTCATCCAATCCCTCTTTTATAAATTCAACTTCCGGTTCTAAATTAGATTTTCTTATCTTTCTAATTTTATAGCCCAACCAATCCCCATAGTAGTTCAAATGATCTTGCCATCTACTATTTTTTCCCTTCCCCACATAAATCGGTTCATAATCAAATGAATAATTTCCGAATTGATAATTACCAGGTTTCCTTGTATCTAGGTAAATATAAGTGTAGAAAATATCTACTAAAACTGGATCCATTTTAAATAGTTCCTTCTTCTAAAGAAGTTTTTAAAAACTCTCTAATCTTATCTTGGTCTGATGTCCAATAGAATATTGGAACATTAAATACTTTCGCTTTATTCCATTCTATACGGGCACCATCACTATCTACCCAATTATGAAGCATAACAATTATATTACATTTGCCTAAAATCTCAATATATCCAGACAAAAAAATATCTCGGTTTCCAATAAAATGACCTGTATTTTTTTGGGGACAAATAACAGCATATCCCATTTCCCATAATTTTTGAGCTACTATTGCAGCTTGTTCTATATTATTATCAATCTCATTTTTTGTTTCTCCTTTATATGAACCAGATACAAATGCTATCATTTTATTTTCTCCTCTTCCATAAAGTTAATTGTCTTTCCTAAAATTGGTTTTCTTTCAGCAGCTAAATTTCCCTTTCCATAATCTTCTTTATGATATCTATCTATAAGTTCTAAAGATGCAGATGTAGCTATTTGAAGACCATTTGATCTGACTATTTTTCTATTTATTTTTTTATTAATAAATTGTCTTTCTGCAATTACAAATATAAATTCTCCAATATATGAATTCAATGTAAAAGTGTAAATATTTAATAAATCATATAAAAATTTATCATCAACCTCATATTTCAATAATGTAACACGTTCATTTAAAAACATATTTACATCATGAAAATACTCATCTTTTAAATTCTCAAATTGATTTACAATATCTAGCTTATCATTTTTATAATTATGTAAAACTAAAAAGGTTTCACAAAACTTTGAAACTATTAAACTTTTATACATATTTATTTTAACATTTGGTCTATCTATTGTAGTTGAAGAAAAATCTGAATCAATACTGAACAATAAAAAAGGAGATGATTTATTAAAAAATAACCCAATATTATAATGTCCATCTAAAAATGGTAAGCGTAATTGATAATTTCTATCTAACATCTTTCCTAATCTTAAAGACATTTCTTTATTCTCCTTTATTGTTTAAATCCTCGCACTACTAAATAATCTCGTTCCACTTCAATTTTTAACTTTTACATATATATTATTACCACTTAAACTCACTACGAGTATGACCTCGATTTTGCGAGTTTAAGTGGTATAAGTATTTTAAACTACAAATGACCAATCATTTTCAACTGAATCATCACTGCCCTCAACTTTAGTTTTCAGGTTTGTAATAATTAAATCTTTTGTCATAATTTCTTTTTCAACTAAATCACAAAAGTGTTTATAATTACTAAGAACTTTTGGGTCACTTCCAGGTTCCCAATTATAAAGTGCTTTTACTATATCATCTCCTAATAATTCTAAAGGTATATCGGACATTTTTATTTTATTATCAAGAAAATCTTTTACTTCTTCTTTAAATTTATCTTCTATAGAAGTTGGTATTTCACTTTTATGATTATTTATAAATCGAATTAAATTATTTTGTGATTCATCTTTTACTTTATTCTGAACTTTATTTTGATCAATCATACTTCTTCTCTTAACCATAACTTTTCTTACATCATCTGATACTTTTTCTGTATCATCTAATATCGTATTAAATATTTCTATTGATGAATTTCGTTCTATATCTAACATTGATATTTCATTTAATATTTGTTCTATATTAAACTCATTCTCATACGGAACACTTACAAGATCTACCTTATAAAAATTATTGTGAAGTTTCTCAATATAATCCTGTTTGTCAATTATTCTATCACATATAACACCTATAAAATTTGTAATATCCATTTCTATAATTTCTTTACAATTAAATTCATTTAAAATTTGTTTATAAGAATTAAAAAATCCAGCTGAATTATATTGATTATATTTACTTGTAATAATATTCACAACACTACCTTTATCTTTTCCATCTAGAAAACTAAATACTAATGGATCTGATATACATCTCATTAATAAAGAAAGAGCAGACCTATTTTCTACTGCATCACTATTTACAGTTTCTATTCGTTCTCTGACTAATTTTAAATATGCAGTTATTAATAGTAAATCATAAGCTAAATCTATATTTTCTGGTTTTTCTCCTATAGGATTATATTTCATTACTTCTGATTTATTTGGTATTATAATTCCATTATCTAAATAATCTTTAAAGGGTACTGAATATACAACTTTTGAAATATATAATATAGATTTCTTATCCGTGTCTGATATTCCTGGTAATAAATCCATATCTATTTTACTATTAATCCAATCTAAAAAAGATGTAAATGGAGAATTACTCACTGCAAAAACATTCAATCTTTTTTCTATTGTTAATATATCATTATCCAATAAATCATTTATAAATTTATTATCAGTTATTTGAACTATTTTTGTTTCTTTTATTTCTTCCTTCTTTTCTATATTATCTATTTCAGGAACATCAATTCTAGACATTTCTTCTCCACCAATAAAAGAATCTAACTCTGATTCAAGATTACCTTCCTTCTCTTCTTTATATTCTTCTACATTTCCTTGGACATTAATAACATCAGGTGAAAAGTTTCCTAACATAGATGGAAGTTCTCTCATAGTTTTTAATATTGCTTCACTTGTTTCTTGAATATGTTCAAATACAGCACTATTATAAAGGTCTCTTGATATTTGAACATATTTTTCAGTAAAATCTTTAATTAATTTAGATATCGCTACAAATACTTCATATGGAATTACTATCTTACAAAAGTCTGAATCATTTATAAAAACTGTTAATCTAACTATTTTTTCTGAGGTATTACTATCTCTAAGAAAATCAAATATTAAAGCAGTCTTTCCTGTCTTTCTAATTAATTGATTATCTGGTTTATCAAACTCTGGTTCTGGATTATGTATTATTGGTCTTAATGTATTTACTAAATCATTGCATTTCATATAATCTAAACTAGACATATGTGTAAGTCTATTTATATCTGAAATACTAATTCCAATACTTGGTACAGAAACATTATTTCCTGTAATACTACAAGTCCATGAAAGTCTTAAATAACCATTTGTGTTATATTGTTCATCTTTATATTTTAATAATTGTTGATTTACCCATTTCGTGTTTTCATCATACATCTAAATTCTCCTTTTAAAAAATTTTTATATCGAGTCAATTTCTTTTAGTTGATTTATTGTCATATTAGTTAAATCATTCATTTTTTTAGCTTTAAATCTTGGTACTGTAGTACCTTCATATCCAGCAGCATCTTTACTTTCTAAAGTATCTATCCATAATCGTTTAATCAAATACATTTAATTTCCCCTTTATAATTTTATCTTTTCAGCCGTCAATGGCCCCTAACTTTTACTGGTATTATCTATCTACCTTTTTATCATCCGTTACTCGACTCTTCTGAATATTACTATTAACCTTCCAACTTCCCTTTTACTGGCTGTTACTTGATCCCTCTGAATATTACTATTATTCTTCTAACTTGACTTGTTCGCCGTAGGCCTTCGTTCGATAATCCTGAACACGCGACAGCGTGTGAGGGGGATTGTCGACGCTAGAATAATAAATTTTTTAAACAAAAACATTATTCTTATTTTTAAATATTAAACTAATTAGAATTCTTTGAATCTATTAATTTATCTTTCTTCTCTAAACTAGTAGATTCAAATATTCTAATACTAGTTCTAAAATTTATAAAATAATTACCTAAAGATATATAACCCATTAAGGGGATTTATTAAGGAGGTACTTTTAATATGATAACTACCTCTAATCATTAACAATTATCAAATTCAAAAATATACTAGATATATCTTATTTCTTAAATTTTATCCTCCTATTTTTTTATACTAAATATATCTTATTTCTCGTTTTTGCATACTAAATATATCTTATTTCTTGTTTTTGCATCTTATTTTTTAATTTTTCTATCTTATTTTTTAATTCTCTAGTTTTCTTTTTATTAGGATAGAAAATTTGAACTTTATCAACTCCTACTTTCATCCAGTTATATATAAATTTTTGTTCTCTTAATTCATTCAGAGATCTATCTATTATTTGTTTAAAATTTGATTGATTGAAAATAGATAACCGTTTTCCAATATGTTTATATGTGATCCCTATAGGATGTATTTTATTATGAATTTTAGTTCCATGTTTTACACTTCCATGCTGTTTTTCATTATATGTTGTTAAAATTATAAATTTATAAATGTATTGAGCATATTGAGATAACTTATAAAATTCAATAGGAAGAAATTCAATTCCAAAATTATATACATTAAGTAAAAGTACTGTCCCCATAAATGTATTAAAGTTAATATAATAAGTTGCATTACGACATCTTTTTTTCCCATCTGGAACTATTCTAATATTAAACAATTTACTTTTTGGATAATAATGATTACTATTATATAGATTAGTTTCGAGCATATATAAATTATCTACTTCTCTTAACCTTCTTTTTATCTTTATTTTATCAGGAATTTTTTCTTCTTCTCTGGAAATAACATCAGTTGTAATATTAAAAAGTACATTAGAAGTTTTTGTAAACATTTCTCCAATACTAAGTGGAGAATTAAAATGAAATTGTTTAAGCATAGAATCAAAATGTGGATCCATTTTTAACATATCTCTACTTTTTAAAACAATATTAAAAAATCCTACAGAATGAAGTCTATTTATTTCATCTTGAACATTTATATCTTTAGTTAAATAAAAGCTTAAATAATGCTCAATTTTATCAATCGGTAAAAGCCATTTATCATGGTTATATTTTTGTGGTATAGTTATTATAAGTTTTTCATATAATTTTGTAACTAAATAATCAATAATATTAAAATCAGCAAGTCGTAATTTTCCTTCTACAATTGTTTTTATTTTATTATTTTTGAGGAGTATCTTTTTTCTCCCATCCCAATTTGGAAGTAAATTTCTATAAGTACTTCTTTCTGCAACTACAGAACCTCTTAATGGATATCCATTTTTAAATTGATAAGACTCAGGATAAAAATAATTCTCTGGGTTATTTTTTGATGGTATATAATCAAGATCTTTTGGTAGAAAATCATTATAATTATCAGATACATAATCTTCAAATTCATCCAATTTAAAAAAATCATCAAATAATTGTTTTTCAAATTTACTACTTCTTTCTAACTCTATTTCTTCCACTTTCTCTTCTCCTTTTCAATTAGTTATTTTCCCCATCTATATATATTAATTTTATGAAGGGATTATCATTTTTATTTTTTAGAACAAAAAACATATTCCTAGAACAAAATAAAAAATTGACCCCATTTTTATTTTGTTCTCCTATATGTACAATTGTTCTATTCCACTAATTTATATATATAGTAGAAGAATCAAACTTTTAACAAAAGAGGAGGAATGGATTGTTAACATCTGAACAACAAACAGTTTTAGATAAATTGATGTCGTTTATACACAGCAAGAGAAGCGGGGAAATTACAGTCGGTGGGTATGCAGGAACTGGAAAAACTTATTTAATAACACAATTAAGAAAAAAGATTCGTGAAGTAATGCCATCTCTTCTGGTTGCTTTTGTAACATTTACAGGAAAAGCTTCATTTGTTTTAAGAAGTAAATTAATTGAAGAAAATAGTATTTTTAAAAATGATAATATTAGTACTATTCACTCTCTTATATACCGACCAGAATATGAATATGATTATGATTTAAAGAAAAAAGTTATTACTGGATGGAATAAAATTAATAATATTGATTATGATGTTATTATAATAGATGAAGCTTCAATGGTATCTGAGTACATATGGGAAGATCTTAAAAGTTATGATGTTCCTATTATTGCTGTAGGAGATCATGGTCAATTACCTCCTGTTGGAAGTGAGTTTCATTTAATGAATAAACCAGATTTAGTCTTAAATACTATTCATAGACAGGCGGAGAAATCTCCAATAATTAAATTATCTATGATAGTTAGAGATAAAGGGTATATTCCAACTGGAGTTTTTTCAAATAATGTTTTTAAATTACCATGGGATCATCCTAATTGTAAAGGTATATGGGATAAAGTTCAATTTGATAAGTCTGTAATTATTCTTTGTGGATTTAATAAAACTAGAGTTACTTTAAATAATATGATTAGGGCCCGTTTAAATTTTAGTGATTCTACTCCATATCCAAAAGAAAGGTTAATATGTTTAAAGAATAATAGATCTACTAAAATATCAAATGGTCAAATTGGGACAGTAGTTTGGTTGATGCCACAAAGTAAAGAATTATTTAGAGTTACGCTTGAACTTGATAATACAGAAAGTTTATATGAAAATCTTGTATATAATGATTGTTTTGGAAAAGAATCATATGATACAATGTATGATAAGAAACAGAAAATAAAAAATAAGTTAACAACAGATTATTTTGATTTCGGTTATGCAATTAGTGTTCATAAATCACAAGGATCAGAATGGGATAAAGTAGTTTTATTTGAACAACGATCTCAATATTGGGATGATGAATATTATAAGAGATGGTTATACACCGGAATTACAAGGGCGAGAGAAAGATTATTTGTTATATCGAATTTTTATTAAAAGGAGAAAATTATGAATGAACAAAATAGAGTTCCAAATGTTACAAAAGTACCACCTGTAAATCTTGGTGCATCAATGCCATTATGTCCTGAGTGTGGTATGTTCCATCCTCCTTTACGACAAGGAGAATCTTGTCCAAATAAACCAGCAGTAAATAAAGATGGAAAAGTAATTCCATTTGAAAGTTTTTTTAGTAAGTTAAAAATAATATGTAAAAGTCAAATTGATAAAAAGAATATTAAAGATCCTGAAAAATTATTAAATAAAGTTATTCTTGTTGTAACTAAAGAATTAGAAAAATTTAAGGAAAAATAAATAGTACCCGAGGTGAAAAAATGTGGTTAGATCCAGAGGAATTATCTGAATGGTCTTATTGGTATTGTCAAAATATAAAAGATAGACCAGATATTAGAAAACATATAACTCATTCTAAATGGGCTTATTGGTATTGTTTATGGATAAATGATGATCCAGAAGTTAGAAAATATATAATTGACTCTGAATGGGCTTATCAATATTGTAAAGATGTAGAAGATAGACCAGAAATTAGAAAACTTATAACTTATGCTCAAAGGTATAAAGAAGTTAAAAGATATGTTGATGAGGGTGTATGTGGTTAGATCCAAAAAAAATATCTGAATGGGCTTTTAGATATTGTAGATATAAAAAGGATAAACCAGAGATTAGAAAATTGATAACTGACTCTCGTTGGGCTTATTGGTATAGTAGAGATGTAAAAGATAGACCTGAAGTTAGAAAATATATAACTGACTCCAGTTGGGCTTATTGTTATTGTAAAGATATAAAAGATGATCCAGAAGTTAGAAAATATATTAAGGAGGGATAAAATGTGGTTAGATCCAGATGAATTATCTGAATGGGGTTATAGATATTGTGCTGAAGAAAAAGATAAACCAGAAATGAGAAAATTTATAACTAATTCAAAATGGTCTTTTCATTATTGTACTATAAAAGATAGGCTAGAAATTAGAAAGAATATAACTGACTCAAAATATGCTTTATGGTATTGTCAAATTATTAAAGATAGACCTGAAATGAGAAAATATATAACTGACTCTGATCATTCTTTTGAATATTGTAAATATGTAAAAGATATACCAGAAATTAGAAAACATATTACAGAATCTATATGGGCTTATCGTTATTGTAGGGAGGTAAAAGAAAGACCAGAGATTAGAAAATATATTGAGGAGGGTGAATGTGGTTATGTGGTTAGATCCTGATAAAATGGCTGAATGGGCTTATAATTATTGTAGAAAAAGAAAAGATAGACCAGAAATAAGAAAATTTATAACCAACTCTAAATGGGCTTATCATTATTGTAGATGGATAAAAGACAGACCAAAAGTTAGAAAATATATAACTGACCCTTATTGGGCTTATCTTTATTGTAAATGGATAAAAGATAGACCAGAAGTTAGAAAATATATTAAGGAGTTTGAATGTGGTTAGAACCTGAAGATATGTCTGAATGGGCTTATAAGTATTGTAGACACATAGAGGATATATTAAAAATTAGAAAGAATATAACTATTTCTTACTGGGCTTATAGATATTGTAGAGATATAAAAGATATACCAGAAATTAGAAAACGTATAACTAATTTTGAGGGTTCTTATTATTATTGTAGATATGTAAAAGATAGACCAGAGATCAGGAAATATATAACTTCTTCTTATTGGTCTTATCGTTATTGTCAATTTGTAAAAGATAGACCCGAAATTAGAAAACATATTACAGAATCTATATGGGCTTATCGTTATTGTAGGGAGGTAAAAGAAAGACCAGAGATTAGAAAATATATTGAGGAGGGTGAATGTGGTTAGAACCTAAAGAAATATCTAAATGGGCTTATTGGTATTGTATGGTAGAAGATAAACCGGAAATAAGAGAACTTATAACTACCTCTAGATGGGTTTATTATTATTGTCAAAATATAAAAGATGATCCAGAGAAGAGAAAACTTATAACTGACTCTCAATGGGCTTATTGGTATTGTAAAATTATAAAAGATAGACCAGTGGTTAGAAAAAATATAACTAACTCTTTCTGGGCTTATTATTATTGTAAGAATATAAAAGAAAGATCAGAAGTTAGAAAATATATTAAGGGGAGAGAATGTGGTTAGATCCTAAAGAAATGTCTGAATGGGCTTATAAATATTGTCTATTTAAAGAAGATAAACCGGAGATTAGAAAATATATAACTAAATTTTATTGGGCTTATATTTATTGTAGAAATGTAAAAGATAGACCAGAAATAAGAAAATTAATAACTGATTCTAAATGGTCTTATTGTTATTGTAAATGGATAAAAGATAGACCAGAAGTTAGAAAAAATATAACTTCTTCTTTATGGGCTTATAATTATTGTAGAATTATAAAAGATGATCCAGAAGTTAAAAAATATATTTAGAAAAAGATTTAATGATCATATTAATTTTGTTAAGAACAAAATATAAAAAGGAGGTGTAGTCCAATTATTAAAAAAATCACAAAATTAGCTATTAAGAAATTACAGAAATTTGGTATTAAAATAGCTGATATTGATCATCCATCTAAAAAAGAGGATATTATTTTTACTGGAGATTCATTAATTCAATGTAATAATAAAAATAGTACAATTAATGTATCTTTTCATGTAGGAATAAAAGCGGATACTGCAGCAAAATATATTTTAATTTTGAACAAGATTCGTAAAGTTGAAATAACTGTGTCTGATTCTTTTATATATGGTAATGGTAAATTTTTACAAGGTAAAGATGCATATACATTTTTTGAAAATATAAAAAATGAAAATTTAATTGAAGGTTTTCTAAGAACCCAAGCTTTGATAGATGCGCCTGGATATATGGGAACAATAAATTAGGGGGAAAATGTGAAAATATTAGATTCTATTTGGGTTGAAAAATGGCGTCCAAAAGAATTAAAAGATTTAGTATTATCAGATGGATATAGAGAGACATTTGAAAGATTTATAAAGAATAAAGAAATTCCCAATCTACTTTTTAATGGAACTCCAGGTTCTGGGAAAACTACAGTTGCAAAAATTTTAACATCTAAACAAGGTATTCTTCAAAATAAGGGTGATAATTTATTATCAGTTAATGGATCTTCAAAAGAAGCGAGGGGAATAACTTTTGTTCAAGATGTAATTGAAAAGTTTTTAAAAATTCCACCTATGGGAAAAGATAAACATAGAATAGTATTTATTGATGAAGCAGATTATTTGACTGAGTATTCATTTTCAGCTCTACGTAGTGTTATAGAACGGTACTCAATTTATGGAAGATTTATTTTTACTTGTAATTATATTTCAAAGATTCCTCCTGCTATTCAATCAAGAATGCAAGATTTTCCATTTAAAAAGTTATCATTAGATTTTATTAAAGATTATTGTGAAAAGATATTAAAAGTAGAAGAAATTAAATATGAGGATAATGATATAAATTTTGTTATTGATGCATTATATCCAGATGTTAGAAAAATAGTTAATACATTACAAAGAGATTCCATGACAGGAAACTTAATTATTAATAGAGAAGCGGTATTTACAGTAGAAAAGAAAATATCATCTCTTATTGTTGATATTGTAAGTTCTTTTAAGAAGAAAGAAAAAAGTAAAATATATAAATCAATTGATATGATAATTAAATTACTTTATGATCAAGATTTAGAATTTAGAGGTTTATATACAAATTTGTTTTTTATGGAAAATTTTCCAACTCCAGCAAAGATTATAGTAAATAAATATAGTAATTCTCATAGAGATTGTTTAGTACCTCAAATGCACTTTATAGCTATGGTTTTTGAAATTATAAAAATATTATCAGATTATCAAAAGGCGATTGGAAAATGATAGGTATATATCAAGATAATTTTAAACAATATTTAATAGAAAATCTTGGTGAACCTGTAAAAGTAAAAACAAAAAATATTGTGTGTAGATGTCCATGGTGTGAATATGGAAAAATAAAAAATCATTATCATTTGTGGATTAGTACTGAAGCTCCAATATTTCATTGTTTTCATGGATCTTGTGAACAAAGTGGTACAATCGATAAATTAGTTTCAAAAATTTCTGGATCAAATGTCTCAGAAAAATATGTTGATTGGGAAAAAGTTAAAAAAACTGAAAAACTTATTAGGAAAGATAGTATTGTAGATGAAAGAATTAAGGAAGAAAAAGTAATTTTACCTGATTTAAAAGAATACTTATATCCAAATAAAATTTTATATTTAAAAAGTAGATTAAGACATCCCCCATTTAGTATTAAAAGTATAAATGGATTAATATTTGATTTTAAAGAATTTATTAAAATTAATGGAATTCCAATGATAGAACAACTTTTTAAATTAGAAGATTTCTTTCAGTCAAATTTTGTAGGTTTTTTGAGTGAACATAAATCTTTTGTAATGATGAGAAATACTAATACGAGTTCAAGTTTTCCTCATTATAAATTAAAGATAAGGGATAATAAATTTTTAGATTATTTTAAATTATCTGGATATAAAATTCATTCTAATCAAGTAGTTTTTAGTGAGGGAATTTTTGATATATTTACAGAACAAATATATGATTCATTAAATTTAAAGAGAGAGTCAAGATTATATGCATCTGCTCATTCTGCAAATTATTCTGCTTTATTAAAAAGTATATCTTTTTATGAGCAAATATTTAGAATGGATTTAATAATTTTATCTGATAGAGGAATTCCCTTAAAAAAATATAAACAATTGAAAAAATATAATAATCATATTCTTAATAGTCTAACTGTATATTATAATAAAATTGGAAAAGATTTTAATGATCTACCAATTTCACCAGTAAAATACATAATTTGAGAGGAACAATTTAAAATGAGTAGAGAAAAAGATAAACTCCAAAAAATATATTCTGATGTCTTTGATCTAGATTCTATATATAAAGGAGATTTAGAAGACATTAATTATGTTAGTCAATTTTGTAAAGCGGGGGAAGAAGGAAGACTATATAGTATGTCTGGAAATAATATATGTAGTTTTCTTCATACATATGAGGATAGTAGTGCAGCATTAATAATTTTCGCTATTCCTACAAATATTGATGAAGAAGTTGGAGTTAAACATGTTGCTGAAAGAGTTATGGATGTAATAGAACTTTGTGAACAATGTTTTACTACATTGGACTACTCAGAGTCTAAAGAGGTGAAAGAGGATAGATTTGTATATGTGACTATAATTAAGAAGTTTAATGAATATTATTTAAGGAGGTAAATATGAATGCGAGTCGAGTCAAGTGGTTAAAAAAAGAGTATTTAGTTAAAAAGAATCCAAAATTAATTAATAAAATAAAAGAATATATTCCGGAAGAGAAAATGAAAGAAATGGATTTGAGAGGACTATTTAAAATGATAAAGAATTTATGGAATCAGAAGGTAATAACTAAGGAGAATATAATATGAGTTATGAAAAAGTTTTAACGTCAGATGAGTTTGATATTTTTATTCGAGGATTATCAATTCTAAGAGATAATTGTAATGATGTGGATATTAAAGATGGATTTATACGTGAAAGAACTGATAGACAAACATCTATATTTATGATAAATCTTAATTCAATTGTTCCTGATATAAATGTTTCATTTGGGGATATAAAAGAAGTGTTAGATGCATTAAAAACATTTGCTGGGAGAGATGTTACAATATCTGTTAATGATATTGGATGCTCCTTTTCTGATGAATATTCAAGAATGGAATTTCATAAACCATTTGATGATTTTATTGATAATAAATTTATTACAGATGAGGAGTTTGATAAAATAATTCAAATTTCAGAAGAAGATTTAGTATTAGATACTGAGTTATTTTCTTTATTAACAGATAGAATTGATTTAGTTGGAAAAATTTATCAGGTAGAATCTATTCAAATAAAATTAGAAGGAGAAAATGCTTCTCTACATATGGTTACAAGTGCAGGAGATCGTAATACAAAAATTATTGGAGATATAATAACTAATAAAGTTTTAGAAACTAACTATATATCTAATATAATTACAGCCCCATTTATTATAGATCATGATAATGATATTAATTTTAAGATTTATAAAATACCAGAAAAAGATTCAATATTAAATACATTTATTACTCATATCGGAGAGTTAGATATAAAGATTATTTCGACTGCAGGAATAAGAGAAGAAGATGATGAATAGGTCGAGTAATTTTTATATTTAGTAAGTTTTTAAAAAGGGGTCAGAAATTTATCAGGCCCCTTTTTTTGTTAATTTATGGAGGAAATTATGCACCCTAGTTCTTTATTGTCCTATTATCCAACTTATGCACTTCTTGATGAAGTTTTATCATACAAGGATTATAGTACATTAAATATTTATATTGATCTTAAAAACAATTTACAAGCGACTTATATGCAACATGCAGTACTTAATATTTTAGAAAATTCTAAAGGAAGAATTATTGATACATCTGTATTTAAATCGCTTCTTGCATTTTTAGCATTTCATAAAGTATATTCAGTAAAGCGAAATGTTAATATAAATTTTTTTGTATTTTTAGAAAGTGGAGTATCTTATTATCATACAAATATTGATAAAAGATATAAAGCGAATCGTGTTATTGGAGATTTTTTTGGATTAGATGAAGATAGTAAAAATAGGTTTTTTCAAGTTTTAAATGGAAATTATACATTAATTGAGAAAGCATGTAATAGAATTCCTTCTACAAATATAATAAGAATGTCTCATTTTGAGGCAGACTTTATACCGTATTATTTAACTACAAGAAAACTTGTTAATACGGATGAGGAGAATGCTCATGTTATATATTCGAATGATCATGATTTACTACAATGTATTGATGATAACATTTATATATACTCTAAAACACCTCAAGAAAAGAAAATAGTAAAAAAAGATGGTGCAATGGATCGGTTTTTAAAAATTAAGAATAATAATATATCACTTGATTATATTCCATTAGCTTTAAGTATTATTGGAGATACTGGAGATAATGTATTTGGAATTAAAGGAATTGGAGCAAAAAGATTTGTAGATAATTTTAATAGTATTAAAACATTGGTTGGAGATATGGATAATTTATATAAAAATGTTTTATCTTCCCAACCAATTTTTGATGTCACTTTACTACCAAACCCGAACAAATATATGAAAGAGATTATAGATGTTGAGAGGAAAGATAATCTTATTTCAAATAACTTAAGACTGACGTCATTTGAAATTATATCAAGAAATTTAGATAATCCATCTTCAACTGAAATTATAGAGAAGAGAAAATATATAAGTAAAGTTTTAGAAAGTAAAAAAGTTGCAAATCCAGAAATTTTGATGGATGGACTTGAAAAAGTTGGGGTGTATTTAGAGGAAGACTATATTAGCAGTCTTTTCTATAACAAGAAGGAGACGGAAGAATGTTAAATAGTAATAGAGTTTTAAAGTATGTTAAAACTTATTTTGGTTTTCCACATACTCATGTAGAACTGGATGATACTGAGATTTTAGATTATGTTAAAGAATTTACTTTAAGAGAATTTTCTCATTATGTTCCTGAAAAAAAGAAGATGGTTCTAAATCTGACATTAGCTTCTAATAAAGTAACAAATATTGAGAATGAATTTTATCTCTCAGAACCAGATGGTCTGGAGATTTTAAATGTTGTAGATCTTATTTTACCCGAGGGAAATCTTTTACTATTTGGTCATCCTCATTATGGTGCATTTGGTCAGCCTACTGATTTAAGAAGTTGGGCTTTGGCGACTGAGACTGCAAATATGGTAAAACATTTTTCTAGTTTTAATTATTCCTTTGATTTTTTACATCCTAATATATTACAAATTACTCCTGCCCCAAGTGATGATTATTGTATTGTAGAATATGAAAGAGTTCAACCAGATGATTTTTCAGGAATTGCAAATGATATGCAAATGTTATTTTTAAAATTTGCATCGTTTGATATAGGTATTTATATCGGAAGGATCAGGAATAAATTTAGCGATTTAAGAACTCCCTTTGGGGAAATTAATATACAAAAAGAAATTATAGATGAATCTAAAGAAGGTAAGAAAGAATTGATAGAAAAATTATCAGTAAGTAGTCTACCAAACGTAATTATGGACAGGGGATAAATTTTAATGGAAGAAAAGAAGATGAATTATTATATAGGGATAGATCTTTCTTTAACAGGAACTGGATTTGTATGTTTAAATGAAGAAGAAGAAATATGCATACAGGAGTTAATTAAGACTTCTTCAAAAGATGAGATGGAGTTTAGAATAAATAAAATTATTTCTCAAATAACTGATTTAATAAATTCACTAAAAGTAGATTCTCATTTTTTTAGTATTTGGATTGAAGGATTAAGTTTTGGATCACGAGGACAAAGTATGTTAGAGCTGGCGGGCCTTCACTATTCCCTTCGATTATTATTTTTTCAAAAATCTTATATTTATCATATTATTCCTCCTACTGTTCTTAAGAAATATGTAACAGGAAAAGGTAATTCTAAAAAAGAATTAATGTTACTTAAAGTATATAAAAAATGGGGGGTTGAATTTTCTGACAATAATATTTGTGATGGTTTTTGCTTATCACGGCTTGGATTGGAGGCAGATAAAGATGACTAAATTAAAAATGTGTCCAGACTATGGAAGAGAGTGTTTGGGATCAAAGTGTGTTGCTTTTTCCGGATTTGCAAGAACTAATATAAGTTCTGATTCATTTAGGGAAGAGGTTGATAATATTTTATTAATTGATAGTCCTTTTCCTATTTCAATTTCTTTTAAAATAAATTATTGTACAAAATATGATATGTATGTGGATGATGATGAATCAGAAGAAATGGAGAAAAGAGTTGGTGAAGATTTTATTCCATGGAATTCTAATGCTGAACTGGAGATTGATTAAATGTCTAATTTTATTCTTGTTGAACATGATGCAAAACGCGCAGGTAAACATTTAGATTTAAGATTTGAGATGCCCAATTCTAAATTATGGGCATCTTTTGTAATAAAGACTATTCCTAAAGAAGAGAATCTTAAAGTATTAGCAATTAAAACTAATAATCATAGTAAACAAAATGCTTTATATACAGGAACAATAAAAAGTGGATATGGAGCTGGAACGCTTAAAAGAGAAGATGGGGGAAAATGTAATATAATAAAATATTCCAATAACCAGATTACAATAGATTTTAAAGGTTCTATATTAAAAGGTATATATCATCTTATCTTTATTGGAGTAATTAGAAAAAGAAAAAATGGTAAACAAAAAAAGTATTTATTTTTTAAAGGAAAAATAGAAACAAAAAAATAAGGGAATAAAAATATGGAAAAGTTATTTACAGTTAGTCCGGTCAAAAAGAAATTATTTATATTTGTTCGTAAATATTTAAAGGAACTATTGAATAAAGAAGTTATCAATATGTTTAAAATTTCATCTACTTCCGGAAAGTTAAAAACATATAAAATTGAAGTTGAGAATGGTCCGTCGATAAGATTAGACATTAATTTTTCAGGAATTTTAAATAGACTCCAAAAAATAGCGACTGATAATGATATTGAAATGCCAAAAATTTTGAAGATAAAAGATGGTTATAAGTTTAGTCAATGGGTAGAGGGAGTAATGCTGGCTCGAGTTTGGGATATTGCTGAAGTATTCATTAAGTCTGGAGATCTAATGGGAAGATTAAATTCTATAAAAGATCCAGTAAATGGAAAATTTTTAACAAATTCAGAATTCAGTTCTACTAATGCAATTTGGAC
>Ga0075116_10000488_pt1 | contig 18407 bp, 20 predicted proteins | sample AntAceMetag02UKC_FD_69786 | JGI IMG/M metagenome (GOLD analysis project Ga0075116, IMG submission 69786) | Saline lake microbial communities from Ace Lake, Antarctica- Antarctic Ace Lake Metagenome 02UKC | ecosystem: Environmental > Aquatic > Non-marine Saline and Alkaline > Saline | place...
AGCTAAAACCAGCAAAGATATTGCAAATGCTTTATCAGCCACCATATGTGCTTTAAACATATATACAAGGCCTGCTTCTCTCACCCCAAGCCCATTTATAGATGGAAGCATACCAATAGTACCTACTATTGGTATTAACAAGAAAAACAAGCTTAACGCTACATCACTAACACCTATGGATTTTGCCATAAAAAAAACAGCTATAACAAATAGCGCTTGAGATACTAGTGAAAGGAAAAAACTCCACAATAATATTATCTTGTGATGCCAATATATATTAAAGGAATCATAGATTTTAGTAATCCTTTGATAAATTGCCCTAGATTGTAGCGGCTTAATTAGAAATTTAAAAAATAAAGCTATCCTTCTGTTAAAAAGAACTGCTAACAACAATAAGGTAAATACAAACATAAACACAACAACATAAACTATTACGGGATTGTCTATTTTTTTATACATAATTAAAAGCGCGCAGGTAGGTATAAATGTAAATGGCAACATAGCAAGTATTCTATCCATCAGCACTCCGCTAAATCCCGCGCTCTTGTTATTTATTTTTTTTCCAGCGTAATATGCCTTTACAACATCTCCACCAATAGATGTAGGAAGAAAGTTATTGAAAAAATAGCCCAGAAAGCAAAGGTATATTGCTTCTTTAGCAGAAAGTTTGATGCCCTGAACAGATAAAACTTTCTGCAGCCTGAAACCTATAACTATAACAGAAAATATATAAAGTAAAAAAGCAAAAATTATATATTTTGGGTCAGCATTCTTTATGGTGAATGCTATGCTTCCAAGCTTATCTCTCATAAGCCAAAATAAAAGGATTATAAGCGAGAGGCTAACAAAAACCCTTAAAAATATGTAAAGCCCTTGCTTTGCTTTTGTCATGATATTTGCTTAGTCTTTTTGTTTTTCTTACTTTTTAGCGGGCGCTGACTTTCTATAGCTGATAAGGAGCCTTTCATAGAGCCTATTATCTGCCGATATTCTTCTGAGGCATTGCTGATCATAGCAGATGCACGGTATATTTTTTTCTCTAATATATCTGACATTTTTTCAATGTGCCTTCTTATATCCAGCAGGTAATGCGTTATGTTATCAAGATCAACCGAGCTGTAATACTGCAAGTGCAAACTAAAAAACATAAGAAGATATGGCGCAATCATGCTATATGAGATTAATATAACATTTTGTTTATAAGCATCAAAATGTGCACCCTTGCAAATCATATAAGCAGAATCTGGTATTGCTGCTATGGCCCATGGCGTTGTTATTTCCGGATCTATGTACTGGCTGATTTCATCTACTCTTCTTATCACTACTTTTTGCACCTGGTTTATTATTTTCTCACATTTAGCCTCATCCTGTTCCCTTGAAAGTTCTTCCAGAAGATCTGTTGAGGGCCATTTTGAGTCTATGGGCATTAGTTTATTATTTGCCATGGCCAGGGCAAATTCTACCTCTTTCCCCTTTATTCTCACATTGGAACGCACCATACGTGGCGGAAAGGAGCTTAGTGTTTCTCTTAATATATTCTCTCCCGCAATACCTTTTAATTTGGTTCCAGCTATAACAGCCTCCATCCTTTTTAAGGATTCTCTGTTTTCCTGTCCTCTTTGCTTAAAATCCTCATTTGCCTGTCGAATGCTTTCAATATTTCGCAAAGTAAGTTCAACATGTTCCTGTAAGCGACCTTGTGCTTTGGAATCACTGGTAACCAAACCCTTCATCTCATGAATAGTCTGATTGTGCATTTTTTGATTGTTCTCTACAGAAGTTAACATTGATTTTAATGCCCCTAAATCAGACACAGCTGCTAAAATATCCTTGGAAAGGGGTTCTTTACCTTTGGCTGTTAAAAGCTTCCATATCGCAAGTAATAATACTGCTATAATCCCTAATGCAACCAATAGCACCAATGTTAAAACATTCATCGTATTCCTCTTTTCCTGAATAGGCCTTGTTTTTTTAATTTCTTTATAAGCGAAGGTAGTACCTTTTCTGTAGCTTCTTTACCTTTTTTTATAATATAACTACCTTTATCAAATGCCATCTGGTCTATATCGCCAGATAAATTTGGCATTATGGTTATATTCGCGTGCTTTGCCTGTAATTTATTTAATTCACTGCCTGCTATCTGAATAGATTGAAATATCATCTGGAATGTATTTGTAATTTTTTCTTTCCTTACACAAAAACCAACATCTGAGGCAATTATAAAATCTGCCCCCATCTCCTGAGCAACTCTTACTGGCACGGAATCAATTAACCCGCCATCTACAAGAAGCTTTTGATTTATTCTGACCGGAATAAATATGCCTGGCAAAGAGCAACTTGCCCTAATAGCTTTAGCCAGATTGCCAGAACCTAAAATTACTTTTTCTCCGCTCTCAATATTGGTGGTAACAATTGATAGAGGTATCTTTAGATCCTCAAAACTTTTATTTTCAATGGTATCTATTATAATATTTTCTAAATTTCTGCCTTCAAGAAAACCTATCTTAGATATAACAAAGTCAGTTAAATTCCACCAATTAAGGGCAGTTGCCCGTTTCTCTGATCTTGCCAGCGGAATACCTAAAGAATATGTAGCGCCTATTAAAGCGCCTATGCTTGTACCAACTATAAAATCTATTGGGATTTTTGCCTTATGCAATGCCTTTAATACACCAATATGCGCTAATCCTCTGGCTGAACCACCACCCAAAACTAATGCGATTTTTTTCTCACTGGGTTTCATTGTATTATCATTCCCGCATAGCCAACCACAGCATTATAATCGCCTGTTGCGTCTCCGCTTGTTTGGTATTTTATTAATTTGCCTTCCTTTGCACCCAATTTCTTGGCAGCAGAAAGCATGACAGCCACCGGTATATATCCACACATGGTTATATTTAATCCTTCCACGCGTTTTATAAGTTCTGCCTCATCCAATTTTAATATCGCATCAATTGCAGCTTTATCTTTTTTCTCTGCTGCCTCCTGCGGCTCATAATGTGTCATATCACTACTTGCTATGATAAGCACTTCCTTGCCCGCTTGTTTAATCGCAGAAGCTATTGCTTCACCAAGCTCTTGATACGCCTGCATATTATAAACAGAAAGAACAATAGGGACTATTTTAAAATCTTCTTTTATTTGCTGCATAAATGGCAACTGCACTTCCAGTGAATGCTCGCGCATGTGTGCCTGTATATTTTCTTTGAGAAATTTGCATTTCTCTAAAATGCTCTCCGCCAACTCGCTGTCTATTTCAACATCACCTAAAGGTGTTTGCCAGCTTCCATTTTTAAATAGAGAAAATTTTTCGCCCAAGCCAGTATGATTCGGGCCTAGCATAATGACAGTCTGTGGTATTTCTATCGAAGAATAAACACATCCCGCAACAGCACCTGAATACACATATCCAGCGTGAGGGGATATTATACCAATTGCTTTTTGTTTTTTTGAGCCTTTATTTGCATTTAACAAGCGAGTGACATCCTTTTTTAAGGAAGCCTCATCCGCTGAGTAAAACTGGCCTGCTACTGAAGCTTGGCGTTTCATTTTTTATTTACTCAACAAATACACCAGCTGCAACTACTGTAGTCCATAATCCATCTTTATTGCCCTGTGTTGACTGGCAAATATTAGATGTCCTGGTAATATATCCGCTGGATATATATTCTTGCTTTCTCTCATCCCATGCAGTATCAGGATTAAACTGCACGCCCAGTGTAGTAGCTAACATGGTCGCTGCTAAATCTTCCGCATAGTCGCCGGATTTCTTTGCCACTTCGCCAAAAGCATGATGTTCTGAGATATATCCATACAAATTAGGATCGCTTGTTTTTGCAAAACCAATAGCTGCTGAAATAAGCCTGTTTGGTTCATTGGTCTCGTTTCTAGCTAAAACAACATAGGTAATTTCACCTGGTTTAAGAAATTTCACCCCTTCATCTTTACTTAATATTTTACAATTTGGCGGAAAAATACTTGAAACTGAAACCAGATTACACCCTTCTATGCCAGCATCTCTTAGCGCTGACTCAAAAGACGCTAATTTGTCCTTTTGTATTCCTGAACCTTTTGTAAAAAACATCTTTGTTGGTATCATTGTTTTATCTCCTTGTAAAAAATTTATACCCTAACAGTTTATAAATTAATTTTGCTATTATAAAATCCGCGGATTTATCAACAGGGTTCGGGCATAGCTCCATAACATCAAAACCAACTACGTTTCTTTCTTCAAAAATACCTTTTGCTATAGCCAATATATCATACCAATTAAATCCTCCCGGTTCCGGTGTGCCAACAGACGGCACTAGCGTGGGGTCAAAAGCATCAACATCAATAGTAAGATAAATATCTCCCTTCACGCTATCAAGTATTTTCCTAACGCAGCTTGCTGCATCCATTCTATCTTTCGCCCAGATAATCTTGTAATTTTTATCTTTAATCAGCCTGGATTCTTTATAACTTAGGCTTCTTATGCCTACTCCAATTACATCAGACTGCTCTCTCATTCTTGCCATAACACAAGCATGATTATATTTTGAACCTCGGTATTCATCTCTTAAATCAGCATGCGCATCAAACTGGACCACTGAAATGTTCGGATATTTTTCCTTTATTGCCAAAAGAAACCCGACTGAAATTGAATGTTCGCCCCCTATTACAACTGGGAATTTGCCATCGTTTATTACTTTCGCGCAATGAGCCTTTACCTTCTTTATCATATCACAGGGCTTGCTTTTAGTTTTAAGCGGCGGCAGAGTAGATATACCTATATCAGCAATAACTTTATCAAGCTCCTCATCGTATAACTCCATATTTCCAGAAGCCTCTATTACCGCCTTTGGAGCTTTATTTGTTCCCTTAAGATAAGTGGTTGTTTTCTCATAAGGAATAGGGATAATCACTGCTTTTGCTTTTTTATAGTTGCAGTAATTACCTTCTAAAGCACAAAAATTGTTAGGAGTCTTATCCATTTATCGCTCCGGCGCTGTAATAACTATTGTAGGTTTCTGTGTTTTGAAATATTTATTTGCAATGCTTATTAAGTCTTTTTTGGTAACAGAGTTTATCAATTCCGGATAACGCATATAATAGCCAAAACCAAAACCATATAGTTCATCTAGGGCCATCTGCAAAGCAAGTTCTACGTTATTTTGCAGGCTAAGCTGATGTTTTACAATTAACGACCTCTTGGCAGAACTAATCTCCTCGGCTGTAATTTTACCACCACATACTTGCTTTATCTCTGAAAACATACTTTTCTGTACAATTTTAGAATTTTGCGGCACTGTTGCTGCATAAAAAATAAAAGCACCTGTATCTAAACCTGTCATCCCAAATGTACCCAATGTATATGCAAGCCCCTCTTTTTGCCTTATTTTTGTATATAGCCTGCCTGCTGCTCCGGAAAAAAGTGAGGAAAGTACTTGTAGGGGATAGCGCTCGCTATTATATAAACTGGCTCCCCTGTAACCAATCATTACTACAGCCTGCTTTTTATCCATATATTCAGATATTTTATTTTGCGATTTTACAGGCACTAAGGCTCCGGCTTTAATTTTAAAAGCCTCACCCTCTGCCATGTCTTTGAATTCATCGCGAATAACCTCAAATGCTTCTTCAGCATTTACATCGCCGCATATGGATATTACAGTGTTTTTTCCAACACAAAAGTTTTTATGATGTTCTACCAGGTCCTCTCGTGAAATATTAGAAATCGCCTCTTTGTTTCCTATTGTAATAAATCTATACGCATGGCCCTTAAAGAGGTTTTCTCTTAATAAAAGATTTGTGCGTTTGAATATATCTTCATTAAGAACATCTATGGTTGCTAAAGTATCGTTTTTTACAATATCTAATTCCTCTTGAGGAAATGTAGGATATAATAAAACATTTGCTAGCAAATCTAGCATTTCTTTTGTATCTTTACTCATAAAGCTCATCGTAAACCCGAGGCTGTTATTGCCACTATAAGGTGAGAATCCTGCGCCATTGGATTCAACTAAATCAGCTATTTCATCTTTTTTAAAACGGCCACTGCCTTTAAGCATTGTAGAGGACATTAAGCTCGATATACCATTTCTCTCTTTTGTCTCTGATCTTAAACCACCTTTAATAGTTACAGCAACAGCGCAAACCGGCAAAGTGGGATTTTCAGTTATAAGCACTACCAATCCATTTGTGAGAACCTTTTTAACAGTTTTAATCTGAGTATTTTCCTGTGGTTGGGTAATCTCTACACCTTTGTCTTTGCCAGATTCAGGCAAGAGCATAACTGTGGTCATATTCTGCTCTGTTAGGTATTTCTCAACAACACGCGTTATATCAGCAATAGTTACAGCCTCTATACCTTTAACGTATTTGGCTGAGAAATCCAAATCACCGGTCATAGCATAACTAATAGCCAGGGTATCTGCCTTGTCCTGCTGCGTTTCCAGTCTAAATAAATATGAACTCAAAACCTGAGCCTTTGCCCGGTCTAATTCGTTTTCTTTTGGCGGCAGCTTTTCTATTCTTTTGATCTCATCTTTTATAGCTCCGACTACTTCAATGCTTGAAGCGCCTTCATTAATGACTGAGGAAATAATAAAAAGTCCTGGGTATTGCGGTGTGTAGTTATAAGAACTGACAGCATGGACCATTGCCTTATTGTCATGCAAATCTCTATATAGGCGAGATGTGACGCCACCACCCAAGATAATAGCCAGGGTATCAAGCGCGTATAAATCTGAACTATTCAAACCAACTGTATGAAAACCCATAATAACTCTGGATCGAGAGATATTAAAATTATCAAGAAACTCTCTGCTTGAGATCTGCTGCGGCTCAACAGGCAAAACGGGCCAAGAAAATTTCTTTCTCTTTAATGTGCCGAAAGTTTGTTTTATGCTTTCTATTAACCGTAATGGCTCAATATCGCCGACAATGCTAAGGGTCATGTTATTTGGTATGTAAAACTCATTATAGTATTTTTTTAAATCTGAAATCTGTAAATTTAAAAATACATTCCTATAACCTATAACAGGATTTCTGTAGGGGTGTCTTATATAGGCTGTCTGCCAAAACAGTTTGTGTAAATGCTTCTTAGGGTCATCTTCCCCCATATCTATTTCCCTTAAGATAACCTTTTGCTCCTTTTCAAACTCTTTTTCAGAAAATGATGGATTGCCTATCATATCTGTAAATAAATGCAAAACTTGGCCAAGTGAAGCTGCGGGAACCTGCAATTTAAAGGCCGTGTAATCAAAGCTTGTATAAGCACGGGTTTCAACACCAAGAGATTTTAATTCCTTCTCCATTTCTATAGCAGTATAGTTAGAAGTGCCCTTAAACATCATATGCTCTATAAAATGTGTTATTCCAGAACCTGCATATGGGCCTTCGGTAGCTGAACCTGTATTAATTAGTAGGGTAATAGCTGCGGTAGGAATACGGCTGTCTCTTTTTAATATTACATTTAAACCATTTCCCAGAATAAATCTTTCAGTGCCCCTGGCCAGAAATACAGTATAATCTGTTGATGCATCCTTTTCAGCTATGGCAAAGTGGGGCAAACACAAAAGAAAAGCTATTAGCAGTGAGATACAAACAAGGATGCCGATAATAGCTCTTCTTTTATTTATCATTTGGGAATACTGGGTGTTATTTATGCTTACGCTTGCGAGCTTCTTTTTGCTTTCTGCGTTTTTTAACACTTGGTTTCTCGTAATGTTTACGTGCTTTAATCTCTTTTAAGGTACCTTCGCGCTCCATTTTTCTCTTTAATCTACGCAAGGCCCTTTCAATAGGTTCATTAAACTTCAAATCAATCTTTGGCAAGGATATCTCCCCCCTTCATTTTTGCCGTGCGCATATTATAACAAATATACTAATATTGTCAAATTCTATTTTTGGAATGAAATTGTAAGCTGGAGGGTAACTTGGCCTTCTTTCATATCACCAGTAAAGGGAGGAAATGGCGATGCGGCATATACGCTATCTAAGGCACAGTGCTTTAAGACGTCATCTGATGCCTGCTCTTTGTCTACTAAATCAACATTTTTCAAATCGCCACTGTTTAAAATGGTAAATATGAGATTAACTTCCCCAATCTTAAAACCATGTGGCTTCTTTGCATTGGCCGCTCTCTCAATCTCAGCCCTTACCAGATTATAATACTTTAAATATGAAGGCTGATCTGATAAATCTTTACTCTTGTGAAAAATCTGCCATTTATCCTGTGTTATTACCATTTTCGGGATATAGATCTTTTTAGTGTCTGGTGAAAGCGGCTTGCGCATTCTCTCAATGGGTTTCCTTCGTTCCTCTAAAGAACCTATTTTTCTGTGTGGAGTCACGGAACCTGCTATTTTCTCCTTGGTACCTATTGTAGCTTTAGGTAAGAGGTTACCTATTTTTTTATAATAGGTAACCTCTATTTCCTTTTTGCTGTTAGACAATTCCATCTTAGGAAACATTTTAAAAGGATTGATATTAAATAAGAATATAGCGTGCGCGACGAGAGATAATATCAAACAATTCCTAAATATTTTATCTGAAAACATATTTTACCTTTATTTCTTATTATATAATCAACGAAGGTATCTGTCAATAAGCTAAAACTTAACTCTAATTCCTGAAGTTACCGTAAACCCTGGCATCGGGTATTCTTTTGTTTTTTCATATGTACGATTAAACAAATTATCGATGTTAATAAAATACCGTGTATGTTCATCTACGTCATAATAGAAATCTGTCCCGAATATCCAGTAGGGTTTAATTGAATCGTTATTTGTATCATCTCTGTAAGTTTGACTGACATATTGCCCGCTAAATCTACCTATGACGCCCCACGGATGTTTATATGAAAAAGAAAAATCAAATTTATGTTTTGGGCAGTAGGTAAGAATTCTTTCTGTTTTCATATCTTTTGTTTTGGTCAATGTATAATTAAAAATAGCCTTTATATTTTTGAGTAGATGCATCTCCGATTCAAGCTCTATACCTTGAATTTTTGCTTTTGACACATTTCTAGGTTTGGATTTATAAGTGCTGGTATTGTAAATCCATTTTATCAAATCTTTCATTTCTGTATGAAAAAATGTGGCATTGCTCTTAATATTAAGAGGAAAATTTTCAAAAATACTGGTGCTAAGTATATTCTCGATTCCAACCTCATAACTGTCCCCTCTCTCAGGTGTTAAGTCAGGGTTGCCAATCGCCCATGTTCCTTCTGGCCAATACAAATGATTAAAATTGGGTGTCTTGTAAGACTCGGCAAATACACCTTTTATTTTCCAAGAACCGAATTTTAAAGCAGCATTTGCGCTTAGTGTATTCTCGGTACCGAAATTTGAATAATCATCCACTCGGATCCCGCCAACTAAATCTAAAAAATCGAAATATCCAAAGTTTGCAAGCGCATACATAGCTCTTAACGTAGCTTTATGTTTCCCTGTGGCATTGCTATTTAACCTGAATTCTTTACCCTCTATGCCTGCCATCAAATTGGTGTTTTTTATAATTTCATAAGAACTCTGTAAGTTTAAGCCTCTGGTTTTTGTCTGATGAGTATCTTTTACCAACACAGGATATTTCGCTTCTGTAAACGCCAACCTATCTAATATCATATATCCCTGTAATTTTACATTTAACTTATCGAAAGAGCTAGACTCCAATAATGCATTTACATAATTTTGATATTTTTCTGTTCTGGCATCTGGATCTGGCGAATGTTTCCAGCCAGGAGAGCCGACCTCGCTAAAATTCAAGCGCCCGCTGATATTTATGTTGTTATTTTCGTTCAGGTCCAGTCCTAATTTTCCAAAATATGTTTCTGCTTTATAATCTAAATTATCACGCGACCCTTGTGAATTTGCGTTTTCTGCAGATAAAAAATAATTGAACTTATCTATTTTTGCCGAATTGGTAATCTCATAAATATGGGTTTGCCATGTTCCATACCTCCCTGTAATGGTAGTCGCAGGAATTTCTGTTGTACCCTTTTTTGTGAGTATATTTATAGTGCCACCTACTGCGCCTGAGCCATATAGGCTGGATGCCGGACCCCTCACAACCTCTATGCTTTCAATATTTGCAACGCTGTAATCGTTTAAATCGAAATATCCGTCTCGGAAGTTTTCTATAGGCATATTATCTATGAGAATGAGCGTTTGGCTTGAAGTTGCTCCGCGAAATCTAACCGACGAAGTAGCACCCAGCGAACCATTCTCCTGTACCAATGCTGATGGCAGATCAGTAAACAGCTTGCCTAATCTTACGGGATTTTTATCATTAATCTCTTCCTGGGTTATAAGGTTTGTTGCTCTTGAGACTTGCCCATATTCCTGATATAACCGGGAAGGTGTAATCACTATCTTTCCTAAATGAAATACATCTTCCTGCCCGCCTTCAGCAAAAACAGAGCTTACAATAAAGCTCATTGCTAACAAAACATATAAAATTATTATTTTCTGTTTCATGTGTTCCTTTCTTACTTGTGTGCAAATAAAAAACCCCAAATATAGAAACTTTATACCTGCCTACCGGCAGGCAAGAAAGTTCTATCTTCGGGGTCAGTACCCTGTTTTGTCCTCTTATGAGGACGTTACTTTACCCTTTTCCACGAGGATCTATATAACACTTCATATACTGGCAGGTCTTCTGACTTATGCTTTACCCCTCGACTGCGCTCGGGACGAGGATACCTACTCATCCATGCCTTCCCGTCTTAAAACTTTATGACAGTGGCTCATTAGGACTTTCGTATGCATATACAGCGGCGGGACCGTGTCCGATTTTAACGGACTTCCCTATTACGCCTCTAAGGCACCCGTATAATTAAATTGTCAATTGATTCTATTATATTAAAAATTATTATTATGTCAAGTGTTAATTTTTGTATTTTTATCTTAAAGATTTGTATCTTCTTTTTCATATAACATCTCGTTATTATCGGTATGCTTCTTTGCGATGTTTTATACGATATATAAAAATGACTCTTGATGAGTCATCTACCCTATACAATATCCTAAAATTTCCGACTCTAACCCTATAGCCTTCTTCATTGATAAGCTTCTTGCAGCCAAATGCTCGTGGATTATTAGATAAAAATATGATTTTCTTTTTTATAAAATCAAAGTCTTTACCCTTTATGTTGTCAAGGTCCTTTTGGGCTTTTGGTATTATCTTAATCTGGTATTTCATACTTTTCGTCTTTTAAGATAATCACCAAAGTCTGCAGCGCCCCTCTCCTGATAGCGCAGTTGTTTAAGCTCTATAATATCCTCCGTCATTTCTTCGCGCTCAAGCTGCTCCCTCAGGGCTTTCTCAACAAAAAAACCTTGTTTAAGCCCGTGTTCCTGACAAAATTCTTTGATTCTTTGTATTAAGGATTTTTCAATTTTTATAGAAAACACATTTTTCATTTTTTTGCCTCCAAAATTTATTAAAATTTTGTCCCGAACAATGCGACTAAGCGGAGCATTGGAGGGACGCTACAAGCATACATCATAAAGTAAGAAATGTCAAGAAAAAGTAATAAAAAACTTACTTTTACTTACTGCATGCATTCTTATTATTCTTCATTCTTTAATACCAACAAAAAAGGAAGCACATTTAATCAAAGTTCTTCCTTTTTTGTTAAAATACTTTAGTTAACACTTATCCACTAAAACTTATATGTTGCGCCCCCTCTTAATGTAAAATTGTCCATATCCATATCTTCAAATGTTAATGTTCCTGAATCTACAGTTTCTACTGTATCAGATGTTAACCATGTATATTTTCCATCAAGATTTAAAATAATATTCTTTGTTGCTTGCCAATCAAGTCCTGCACATATGTGCCCACCTATTCCATCATCAAATTCTATTTTGCCAGTGCCTCCTGGTGTCAAGGTACCAGTAGCAGAACCATTTACCAGCATTCCGGTAACACCTCCACCAATGTAGCCTCTAACGCTATGGCCAACTTCAGCAGCATATAAAATTGTACCCATAATAGGGATAACGTCCAGGGTTCCTGTTAATTGGCCGGTTGCCCCTGCTGTATCAGCGGCAAAATCCCATTGTGCATATTCAGCAGCACCTTCTATGGCAATGTTATCTGTAACATAATATCTTAGATATCCACCACCGCCACCTGTAGTATCAAAATTATCTTTGGCTGGCACAACTAAAATACCATATGCGCCTGCTTCCAGCTTATCATCGAGATTCCGGCAATAGGCATCTGTTGATATCATAGCCAAGCCAATCAGCAACACCAATATAACACTGATTCTCTTTGCCATTCTATACCTCCTCTTTTTTATACTTCCCACCAATATACTATATATACATTGTATAATACTAAGTTATCAAACACAAGGTTTTTTTAGTGGAAAAAGCAACGATTCTATTTTTCTGATTGACTTCATATTATTTTTGCTAACAAGTCCAGTGTCCCCTTAAATTACCTCAAGTGTCCATTCGTAGAACCTTTGGACTTGCTTTATCATTTCTAAGGCTTCGGCTTTAATAAAATTTCTGTTTTCATATTCTATAAGATTCTTCTTGGCTAGTATTCGTTTAGCCGCTTGACTTTTTTGAACTATATCTTTAATTTGGTTAGATAATGAAGAATTCAACAAATCAACGACCTTCATATGCTCTTCTTCTGATGACCTTACTCCTGAATATTTAACAAGAAGCGCGTCTATCAAGGAAATAGTACAATGAACACCGTTTAATCCGACAGCATTCCAACCCTCTGCCTTTTCGGCCTGATACATGGTTCTATAAAACTCTTTTGCTTTATTAAGATATACCAAATAATCCGCTTGATTAACATTTTTAGCCTTATAATGCTTAGCGTTCATGCCAATATCCTCTCTATCGGTTCTCCATATATTAATTTATTATCAGCTAAAATAGATTTAATAATTGGTACTTTTCTAGAATATTTTTTAATTAATTCTGCCTTTGTTAAAATGTAGGGCGAAAGCGCTACACTAAATTCTTTAGCAATTGCAATACTAAGATGATCTGTTAATTTATTTATTTTGTTTTTATCTAATTCTTTTTTAGTTATTATTGCCAAATCAATATCGCTTCTTGTTGTTTCCTGTGATTTAGCAACGCTGCCATAAATCATTATTGAAATAATGACTTTTTTTTCTTTTAGTAAAATTCTTTTAATTAAAGCAATTATATCACCATACACAGCTTTCTCTTTATCAAACAAAGGAATTATTAAATTTTTGACAAAATAGTTATTCTCTCTAAGAGTATAAAGAATAGCATTTCCTTTTCTTCTTACGCTAATTATTCCAATATTTTTCATTTCCTGCAATGATGTATAGGTAGTTGAAACGCTCATTTTAATAGCTCTTGCTATGGCCCTACCTGTATGTTCATCTTTTTCATTAAAGAGGAACCTTAAAATCTTTACCTTTGAGGCCTGATTTAAAATTTCATCTAATTTATTATTTATTTTCATTGATAAACACCCTATTATGTTCTTTTTTACGAACAAATGTTCTATTTACAAAACAAGTATACACTGATCCACGTATTTTGTCAAGGGTTAAAGGGGTCAGGTCTCAATTTTCCATATTTTGATATTTTGGGGACGTGTCACTTTGGGACACGTTGCCTTTTCCTGTAGCTTTTTCAGTCATTCAGCTAATATTTCCTCAATCTTCAATACAAAGGCTTTTGCGTCTTCAAGAATCCATTCCGCATCATCATTACTTATAATTTCAACACCGTACTGCTCTTTGACCCTTGTTTCTTGCGCCTTCTCCAGCGCTCCTGCATATTTAGCTTCAAGCTGTTTTGCTTTCTGTATATATCCTAAATATTCTGGTTTAACTTTACCGCGCTCTATGTAGAATTTCTTGAATGCCGCTATAGCACAATAATGAGCCGTTGCACGTATGCCTACCTTAAATAACGATGCCAGCGCAGCATGATACATAGCATAATATCCGCAAATAATCGCCCAATCAAAAAAATCTTTATCAAACATCGCTACCATAGCGCGTAAATTATTATGCGATTTATCGATGTGCCCTTCTGCGCGCTTACTATTTATTGACACTTTATATAGATTTGGTTTTCCTTTTTTTGGATGAAAGCATTCATTTAATGTTTTATTTATATAGTTGGGCATATTATTCGCCTCCTTCTTTAACTAACCGCCAAAATAGAAATTCATTATACAATACTATCCTGTCTTTCCAGAGTTCTTCATAAAATTCTCTTTTATTTTTAAATCCATCGATAAATTTTTTTGTGGTTGTGCTTATTGGGCTTATCTCCAGTAAAGGAGTTATGTCTGTTTTTGATTTATTCAACACATTTATTATTCTGTTATCCTTCTCAGAAGCAACAGCAAGTATATCTATGTCACTGCCCCTGCTCCATTCGCCCCTTGCTACTGAGCCAAAAAGTATAACCAGCTGAATCCTTTTACTGGATGACTCTACGATTGCATCTGTATATTTTTGCAATAACCTCGCAATTTTTCTATTCTTACTATAGAATCTTTTTCTTTTTTCAAGCTCTAAATACTCAAAAGTTTTTAGCAATGTCTCATTATCTAAATTGGGCCTAAAAAAGCTCATATTTGAAACGTCCCGCCGCTTAAACATATCATCTTTTACAAATAGCCTCATAGAATTATCCACATTATTTCTTGAAACCCCTGATATACGAGCCAGCTCTCTTAGATGCACTTCTTTAAAAGGGTCTTTTAGAAAAACCTCTAGTACCTTTTTCCTGGCTTTTGGTATAAGCATATTCTTATCCTCCTAACTGTCCTATTTTATGGGACAACTGTCCTATACTATAGGACATTAATGCTTGTTTGTCAAGGCCTGTCTTTAAATTTCTTTCCCTCGGATGAGTTTTTGAATGTACTTAACTAATGGGGAGCATTACAAGATTGATGATTAAAAGGTTAGGTGGTACTTTGTAGGGTAGTACTTTATTGTACAGTCTTTGGCAATGCCTTTATTTCATTGCCGTCATATATTCTTACTGAGCTTGCATATTTATCATATATGGGCAATAAAGGTATCCCATAGGTTGTATCGCCTTTTCTTATTCTCAATTTGTGTACGCCATCAATTAAATCTTCCACGCCGATGTTGACGGTTTGGATGCCAGTTTTAACTTTTAATCCGATATTTTTATAATAGATACCTTGTGTTTGTAGTTCATATATGCTGGCAGTACCACCTGCATTACCGTCATCTCCCGAAGCATTTCCAGAAGCCTGGGCATATACTCTTATATCAGTAATATCCTTTAGTTCTCCGGACCAAGTATTATCTTTACTTATCTCACAATAACCATCTCCTCCTCCACAACCAGCACTAGACTCCGGCAAAGTGGTCCAAGTACCACCATTATCAGTGCTATATTCTACATAAATTGACGCATTGTGGTCTCTAATATTACTGCCATGCGCCCAGGCGTGAGCATGCATCTTATATCTTACTGTAAAAATCGTTACAGGCCTTGCAAAAGTATGTTCTGAATATAAAGCAACGCCATGGCCGCCGTTATTGCCTTGGGCATAAGCGCTTTGTGCTGTGGAAAAATCACCATCAATGCTATCTTCACCGCTACTCCCACCAATATAATTATGTATAGTGCTATCTAATTGAATGATATCTGCTACTTCTGCTAAGCAAAGCCTATTAAAAGCCATGGCTAAAAACACTAATATTATGATTATATGCTTTTTTCTCATAAATCGGTCCGTAACCAAATTTGGCCTGTAACTGGATTATCCGGGTCTGAATCTCTTGTTTCTATTACAAGGCCGCCTTTTGCATCTATTACATTGTCTGTATCTATGTCCTCAGCAGTTCCTGCTATAACTGCATAGTTAGCGTTTTCTGCCCTATATGCATAACCTACCGAAGATATACGCGTTCGCGGGGTCATTTCGCCATCGGTGTTTATTTCAATGCCTATCCAGCAGTCTTCATCAAAGGGTAAATCTAAAGGAGTTACATCACCTAAAAGGATGTTAAATACGCCATTTGTAATTGTAACACCGGAATGAGTTTCATTCCATAGTAAATCACCTGCTGTTAAGTGGTTGTATATTCTTATTGTGATATTATAATCATCGTTTAGTGGTGCACCTTGTGCATCTGTGGCTTTGCCTTGGTAATTTATCAGGTGTGGGATTTCGGCGTAGGATGTTAGCGTTAATGCTAAAGTTAATAACGCTACTAAAATTAAAACTTTTGTTTTCATGGTATTTGCTCCTTTCGTTCAATTTATTTTGTAGGGTGGCACCTTGTGGGATGGCACCCTATTCTAAGTCTGTCAAATGTGGAGACCCGACCCCTTTATTTTCTTTTTCTGCCCTTTATTTTTATTAAAATAAATAACCCTAATAAAATAATCCCAGGAAAAATTACAGAACCAAAATAAAATGGTAAATTTATTATATCTTTTTTCAGTAAAAAATATATTGTAGTTATTCTGCTGTTATTATTATGCGGAAATATCTTGTAGACGATATCATATTGTCCAGCATTTCGGATTTTAAAAGGTTTTAACGCGAAAATAACCTCTTGCATTAATTTATTACCTTTTTCTGACTCAATACTACCTTTTTCTGACCACACATCATATCCTAACCTATCTTTTATAGCTACAAAATATTCCACCTCAAGTAGTTTTTCCTTAATGGTTCCTTTAATTACAAACTTATAAAGTGCTTTATCTAAATAAATTACTTTTGACTTTTGCGCCTCATTAGTATCTGCAAAAGTTAATGCATCTTCAAAAATATTATTTCCAGAACTCAAAGAAATTTGCAAATTAAAAATTATTAAAAAAAACCCCACTAATATTAAAATATATGCTATTATTTTCATAATTTATTTTGATATAGTTATCTTAGCGCCTCCTGTTATAGCACTTAGATCCAAAGTTAAAGATTCAGATATCGCATCATAGGAAATAGTTATAAATGGCCAAGGGTCGCAACTAGCAGATAGTGTTGGCCTGAGGAAAGTCTGACCTGTTATTAAATTAGTTCCTTGTTCAATTCCACCTGATATTCCAAAAAATGATCCTGAAGCTCGAATACCTTGTTCTGCATTTGTATTACCAAAAAATACTAATTCTCCTCCACCATAACCCAAATCAAGATCTAACCCAGCATGTGATTCAAACGCAACTTTAAACCCGCTTCTTTCAACTCCCCATGCCCCACCAGCCCCACTGCTTGGATTACCACCTCCACCAAAAGAGAAAGCCTCGCTTGTAACCGACTCCAGCTTAGATCCAAATGCTATAGCGGTTGGATCAGAAAGTCCCAATGTTTTGCCTAAGCTTTGTGCGGTTTCATTGATGGCTTTAACTTGACCAGGAAGGGCATCTCCTGCCATATACTTTGATATATCTTGAACAGCTGTTGCTGTGTTGCCTCCTGATTCAGCACTTAACCTGGACATTTGTTGTTCAAGCCAGGCATTGAATTGCGCCTCTTGAGCAGTAGCTATATTTTGTGCAGCCATGCTTATACCACCTGCTACTATAGGAAAAAATTATAGGGACACACTACTTAATTATTTGCTTTTTGTTTTGGTCCCGTTTTTTTCTTTTTTAACCCTATCCCTAGTTTCTTTTCAAGCTGTTCTATGAAGCTGCTCTCACCTAAAGGGCGGCCTGTATTCTCATGTTTTTTTAAAGCCACAATATCCTCTTTTGCAACCTCTCCTTGCAAAAACACCTTCCAATTGTCCACCGCATCTTTCAGTATATCATCTACAAGAAAATCTATGCCCTCTTTGCCTATATGGCGCCTCACACTTGACCATTTATAATCCTCTGCGTTTTTAACCATTTTTGCTTTTACTGGATTCAAAAGAATGTATCTTGCTGCTGTATAAAGATAGTTGTCATCCAATACATATGAACTAAATCTGCCTTGCCATAGATACCCCCGCCAATTCTTACGAAAATTAATCATTCTTGTATATTTTTGATGCGTATCACCTATTGCTTCGGATAAGCTATTGTATTTTTCAGGTATTACAATAAGATGAACGTGGTTGGGCATGAGGCAATATGATACTATTTTAAGTCGGAATTTTTTGGAATGTTCTTTTAAAAATTGAAGGTATTTTTCGTAATCGCTATCTTTAAAAAAAACTTGTTGCCTCCTGTTACCTCTTTGCACAACATGATGCGGGTAATCAGGCGCTACTATTCGTGCTATTCTTGCCATAAATAAAATTATATAGCACTGGTACATCCTTTGTCAACCGAATTAAGTAGTGTGTGGACTTGCCCATATAAAACGGACATTTAATTAAACCCTTTGCTTCGCTCAAATTCAACTGGGCTTACATAACCCAGAGTCGAGTGAAGTCTTTTGCGATTGTAGAAGATCTCTATGTATTCGAATATTGC
>Ga0075116_10000494_pt1 | contig 18351 bp, 16 predicted proteins | sample AntAceMetag02UKC_FD_69786 | JGI IMG/M metagenome (GOLD analysis project Ga0075116, IMG submission 69786) | Saline lake microbial communities from Ace Lake, Antarctica- Antarctic Ace Lake Metagenome 02UKC | ecosystem: Environmental > Aquatic > Non-marine Saline and Alkaline > Saline | place...
ATTAAGCGTAATTTAGAGGAAGTTGAAAAAGAAGAAGAGGAAGGTAAGCTCAGGACGAGTTCTTTTAATGGCCAGATAGAGAGCTTAAAGACAAAAATAGAAGAAGATAAACTTAAGATAGAGGAGTGGATAAAAGGCAAACAAGGGCTAGAGGAAGAGGAAGTATCTTTAAACAAGGACATTGATAAGGTTAAAGAAGATATTCAAGACCTAGAGAAAGAAGCTCAAGCCTTACGTGATTCTGCTTATAATAAGAAGTTAGAGATCCAAAGCTTAGAATACGAGAAGGAGAAGGTAAAGGATTACTTGCGTCAGGTTTATCAAGTTGAGTTTGATGCTCAAGTCCAAGGTGAGGTTGCAGAAAATATAGATGTTCTTTCAGTCGAGAAGGAAAAATTACAAAAAAAAGTTAAATCTTTAGGCGAGGTTAATCTGGTAGCTATTGAAGAGTTTGAAGAGCTCAAAAAACGCGAAGAGTTCTTAGACAGTCAAAAACAAGATCTAGTTATTTCCAAAGACAGTTTAAAGAAAGCAATTTCAAAAATTAATCGAACCTCACGGGAACTCTTTTTAGATACTTTTGGCAAAATTGAGCAAGAGTTTAAGAAGAACTTTAAGTTTTTATTCAATGGTGGTAGAGCCAATCTTATTCTTATTGACCGAGATAATATTTTAGAGTCAGGAGTTGAGATTGAAGTTCAGCCTCCAGGAAAGAAATTACAGATTGTTTCCCTTCTTTCAGGAGGAGAAAAAGCTTTAACAGCTATAGCTTTAATTTTTGCTATCTTTACAGTAAGGCCGTCTCCCTTATGTGTTCTTGATGAAATAGATGCTCCCTTAGATGAGGCTAACGTAGATAGGTTTAATCATCTTTTAAAAGAGTTTGCTTCTCATTCCCAGTTTATCTTAATTACGCATAATAAGAAGACTATGAGTACTGCTGATGTTTTGTATGGGGTTACTATGCAAGAGAGAGGCATTTCTAAATTAGTTTCAGTTAAGTTTGCTGCTGAAAAAGTGCCTTCCTAAATTTTTTTCTAAATAAGAACTACTCTATTTTTTCCTTTTTTCTTGGCTTTGTATAAGGCTTGGTCAGCTTTTTCAATTAAGGTCTTTTTGTTAGGCGAGTCTTCGGGGTAGGAGGAAATTCCAATACTAATAGTAAATTTGCTTCTCAGAATTCTTTTGTTCTCCATAGATTTTTTTATTCTTTCACCAAGTAAAGCCGCTTCCTCTTTATTATTGGCAGGTAAGATAAGTGTGAATTCATCTCCACCATAGCGACATAAGATATCAATTTTGCGGCAATTTTCTTTAAAAGTCTCACTTATTCGCTTTAAGGCTTCATCGCCTTGGATATGACCGCGAGTATCGTTGAATTTCTTGAAATCATCAATATCAATCATCATTAAGGATAGAGGCAGGGAGGTTGTGTTTGATTTAGCTATTTCTTCATCTAACCGATATTGAAAGTATCCGTAGTTCCAAAGAGATGTTAAAGGATCAGTGTGAGCTTGAGTTAAGGTACTTTCAAAACTCTGGGAATTTTCCAAAGCTCCTTGAGCCTGCTCCATAAACATAGTAAAAATTTTTATATCATCATTACTTATGGATTTCTTAGTGATATAGTTATCTACTAATACTATTCCAGTAGGCTTGCCTTTTATCCAGAGAGAATAGATAAGGAATTCTTCAAGATTTAGACTTTTCACTAAAAGGTCATTCTTTAATTTTTGCTTAAGGCCTTTAACCCAAACAACATCTTTTTTATAGAGGGTATCAAAAATCAACCCTCCCTTTTTGTTAAGAGGAAAAGACAAAGATTTAATTAATTCCATGAATTTTGGTTTTTCTTTGTTTTCTTTTATGTGGTTATAATTATCAATTAGATCGTAGAGGTTCTTTTTTTCTTCCTCGATGCTATGCCATATTTGTGTTGCTTCTTGACTATCTATCGGGCCAATACCCATAAAACCATCGATTTTTTTACCTTTCTGATCAACAAAGAAAATAACTGCTCGATTGAATCTTAATCCTTCGTTGGCAGTTAGACCGGTTAATATAATATAGGTTATTTCATCGAGTCGTAGGGTTGTTCTCATTGCTTTGGTGAGTTCATAGAAGACATATAACTGAGAGCGGACTTTTTCTAATTCCTCTTTAAGCCTGTTAATTTCTTTATTCATTCTAAGGTATTAAATAGCATATTTATTAACAAAAGTCAAATTTCTTTAAAAAGTTTTGAGCACTTTAACTTTTGTTATTATCTGGTAAAATAATCGGTATGATTAAGGATATTTTCAGAGTTTGCCAGTATGATTTTCAAATCCCTAAGGATTTAATAGCCCAAGAGCCGGCTAGTCCTAGAGATAGCTGCCGACTTCTTGTTTTAGATCGCGAGAATTCTTCTTTAAAGGTAAGGGTTTTTAAAGATATTGTTGATTACCTAAAAGAAGGGGATGTCCTTATTCTAAATAATACCAAGGTAATTAAAGCCAAACTTTTTGCCAGAAGAAGTAGTGGAGCTAAACTAGAGATATTATTGCTTGGTGAGAAAAAAAAGGGAGTTTGGGAGGTTTTGGTCAAACCGGGAAAGCGGGCTAGAACAGGTGAAATTATTAATTTTGAAGGAGGAGATTGCAAAGCTAGAATTATAAGCAAAACTTCCAGTGGCTCAAGGATTTTAGATTTTAGGCCTTTAGATGTAGATCAGTTTATTTCCAAGACAGGGGCAGTACCTCTTCCACCCTACATAAAAAAAGAAATTCAAGACCCTGACGATTATCAAACTGTTTATGCCAAGTGTAAAGGAGCAGTAGCCGCACCCACGGCAGGGTTACACTTTACACCTGAATTAATAAGAAGAATAGAAAAAAAGGGAGTAAAAATACTCTATATAACTCTTCATTGCAGTCTAGCTACTTTTCGTCCAGTAAAGTGTGAAGATATTCGTAATCATCAAATAGAGTCAGAAATGGTAGAGGTGAGTTCTTTAGTTGCTAAAATTATAAATAAAGCTAAGAAAAATCAACAAAGAATAATTGCCGTTGGCACAACCACGATTAGATCTTTAGAATCAGCAGCTTCTCTAGGCAAAGGCCCTTTAGTTAAAGCTTTTTCCGGATCGACCAATCTTTACATTACTCCCGGTTATAAATTTAAAATAGTTGATGCGCTTATTACTAATTTTCATACGCCAGCTTCTACTAATCTTATTTTAGTCTCTGCTTTTGCTGAACCCTCACAAATTCAGCAAAGCTATATTTACGCTAAGGACAAAGAATTCCGCTTTTACAGCTTTGGTGATGCCATGCTGATTATCTAAATTTACCTAATATACTGGATGTCAAAGAGTTACAGATAATAAAAAAAATAGCTGTTTTCTTGACGGAGAGCTTTATTTCTACTATAATAAAAATCTACATAAAGTTTAGACCTGCGTCCTATAAGCAAATTTTCCATTAAAGGAGGAAGCTTTTATGCAGAGTGATGTAATGAAAAAAAGGACTTTTCTTGTTTGTGGCCATGCTCAATCCGGCAAAACTTCTCTTACTGAAGCTATACTTTTTAAATCTGGAGCTATTTCCCGCCTGGGCAAGGTAGATAATGAAACTTCCACTAGTGATTACGAAGATGATGAAAAAAGAAGAAAGAGTTCTATTAACTTATCGGTTTTAGGAGCTGATTATAAGGGAAATTCTTTGCAATTCATTGATACTCCCGGTTATCTTGATTTTATTGGTGAGTTGATAACTAGTTCTTGTGCTGTAGATTTTGCTGTTATTATAGTTGATGCCGTAGAAGGAGTTGGGATAGGAACAGAGAAAGCTTGGAATATTTTAAGAGAGAAAAATGTACCATGTTTATTTTTTATTAACAAGCTTGATAAGGATAATACTGAGTATGCTAAAACTTTAAATGATATAAAAGCGAATTTAACTAAAAATGCTGTAAGTATGGGAACTGTAGATGGGAAAAATATAACTAATATCTTGAAAAATAAAGATAAAGAACCTGCAGCCTATAATAAAATCGTAGAGTTGGCCGCTGAGAGAGATGATGCTTTAGTAGAGAAATATTTAGAAACCGGAGAATTATCAGAGGCAGAGTTTAACTTAACTCTTAAAAAATCAATCATTAACTGTCAAGTTTTCCCCGTGGTTGGTGGAATAGCTATTCAAGAGGTAGGCATTGATTGTCTTCTTGATCTAATCGTTGACATTATGCCTTCAGTAGGCGAATTTTTACCTCGACAGGCTAAGGATAAAGCTTCACAAGATATAAATATTGAGCCTAAGGCAGATGCTCCTTTTTCAGCTCAGGTTTTTAAGACTGTTATTGATCCTTTTGTTGGTCAGCTCACTATTTTTAGAGTATTCTCCGGTAAATTGAATTCCAACAGTGAGTTTTTTGATGCCTCTAAGGGCGCTAAAGAAAAATTTGGCCAACTTTATTTCTTGCAAGGTAAACAACAAGTGGCGTCTGAAGCAGTTTGTGCCGGAGATATTGCCGCAGTAGCAAAATTAAAGAGCGCTCAGACTCAAGATACTATTTGTGTATCTTCTCGGGTTGTAGAATTCCCCAAGCTGGTTTTTCCTTCTCCAGCTTATTCGGCTTCAGTTAAGCCTAAGACGCGTCAAGATGAAGATAAGATATCTTCAGCCCTTGCCCGCTTAACTAGTGAGGATCCTACTTGTAGCACTTCTCTTGATGCTCAGACTAAAGAACTTATCATATCTGGCATGGGTGAGCTACACATTAAGGTAATTATCGATAGGATGAAGAGAAAATATAATGCTGACGTAGAATTAGGTACACCTAAGGTTCCTTATCTTGAGACTCTTACTAAGGCAGTACAGGTTTCTTACAAGCATAAAAAGCAAACCGGAGGCCGTGGTCAATATGGCGATGTTTCAATAGAGGTGGAACCACTCGAGCGAGGAAAGAAATTTGAATTTGTTAACAAAATTGTCGGCGGAGCAATCCCCCGTAATTTTATCCCTTCTGTAGAAAAAGGTTTGCATAAGGCAATGAATGAAGGCTGTGTAGCAGGATATCCGATAGCTGATATTCGGATAACACTTTTTGATGGTTCTTATCATCCAGTAGATTCTTCAGATATGGCTTTTCAAATCGCGGCAGCTCACGCTTTGAAAAAAGCTTTTGAGCAAGCTGGGGGTGTATTACTAGAGCCAGTTATGAATGTAGAAATTGTTGCTCCCGAAGAAGTTATGGGCCAGATTACCGGAGATATAAATAGTAGACGAGGCCGAGTAATGGGGATAGAAGTTAAGGGAAAGAATGAAGTTGTTAAAGCCAAGATTCCTTTAGCAGAGATGTTTAAGTATGCTTCAGATCTGCGTTCAGTTACCGGTGGACGCGGTAGTTATTCTATGAGTTTTTCTAATTACGATATTGTTCCTGGTCGAATTGCTCAAGGGATCGCCGAGAAAACAAAAAAGGTTAAAGAGGAGAAACACGCTTAATGAAGATATTTAATCTCGGTCTTGAGATTGAGCCGGGAAAGCATAAGTATAAACTTGAGTCGGCAGATAAATTAATTGAGAAATTTTCACCCCAAAAAGTATCTCTCTACTCAGTTGAATTCGTTGATAGTGAACCTGAAACTGCTGATGCGATCGTATTTGATAACAACAACAAGTTAGATCTTGTTCTAATTGACTTAGAGAAAATAGAGAAGAGATTGTTAAAGGCCGAAGATCAAGAAGAAAAGCTAATTCTTGCTAAAGCTCAAAAATTTTTGGAAGAAGAGAAGTTAATCTGTGATGGTGAATTTACTTCTAGTGAAGTAGATATCTTTAAATTATTACAACTAGTTACCTGTAAGCCTTGTTTAGGGGTAGATAAAGTTAGTGATATTGATCAGCTGATAAAAAAGATTATTAATAAGTCGGAAGTACTTTTGTTTTTTACTGCCGGTAAAAAAGAAGTCCATGTTTGGAGTATGGACAAGGGTGAGAGCATTTTAGAGGCTGCAGGTAAGATCCACAGCGATTTAAAAAGAGGGTTTATAAAAGGTGAAGTTTCTAACGTGGGCGATTTAGATAATTTTTTTAATATGGCTGAGGCAAGATCTCGGGGGTTTGTAAAAATAGTCGGTAAAGATTATATCGTCCAAGAGGGAGATATAATCGAAATAAGGTTTAACGTATAACTATGTTAAAAATTAGAAGAGCCTTGATAAGTGTTTGGGATAAAAAAGGAATAGCTGATTTGGCTAAGAAGTTAGCAGGACTTGGTGTTGAAATAGTTTCAACCGGTAAAACCGCGACTCTTTTGCGCAGAGCCGGAGTCTCAGTTAAAGATGTTGCAACTTTGACTTCTTTTCCTGAGATACTTTCAGGGAGGGTAAAGACTCTTCATCCTAAGGTATTCGGAGGCATCTTAGCTAATAAGAAACACCCTTTACATATGGAGGAAATAAGAAGTTTAGGTATACAACCGATTGATATGGTAGTAGTTAATCTCTATCCTTTTATTGAGATGGCGAAAGAGAAATTAAGCTGGGATGAGATGATAGAATATATAGATATTGGTGGGCCGTCAATAATAAGATCAGCAGCTAAGAATTTTAAAAATGTTGCTTGCATTAGTGATGCTCGACAATATAAATCAATTTTAAACGAACTTCAGAAAAATAAAGGGTTTGTGTCTGAACAAACTTTAAAAGATTTAGCTGAGAATGCTTTTTATACTACTAAAGAGTATGATAATGCTATCTATAATTACTTTAAAGGCAAAGATGTTTTTAGCTGGAATTTAGAACAAGCTCATTCTTTGCGTTACGGAGAGAATCCTCACCAGAAGGGTGCTTTGTTTAAGGTAGTTGATTTTAATAATGTAAAATTTAAACAATTTCAGGGCAAAGCTTTATCTTATAATAATTTTCTTGATTTAGACGTAGCTATACAGCAGGCAAAGGAATTTAATGAGCCAGTAGCTGTTATTGTTAAGCATGCTTCTATCTGTGGAGTAGGGGTTGATAAGAAATTAGCTTCAGCCTACAAGAAAGCATATCAGACTGATAAGATTTCCAGCTTCGGAGGAATTATCGCTTTAAACCGAAAGGTAGATAGAGAGACTGCCAATCAAATTTTAAAGAGTGAGTTTAAAGAGTGCGTTACTGCTGTCGCTTATTCCAAAGAAGCATTGAAGATTTTTTCGACTAAAAAAAATCTCAGAGTCCTTGAAGCTGATTTTGTCCAAAAGACAGACTCTAAAGACGTAAAGACTACGATTTTTGGCTATCTTGTCCAAAGTCGGGATTCTTTAGCTCTAGATAAGAGTAGTTTAAAAGTAGTAACCAATAAAAAGCCCAGCCAACGCGAACTCAAAGATTTAATATTTGCCTGGAAGGTAGCTAAGTGGGTAAAATCTAATGCTATCGTTATAGCTAAAAATAATTCTGTTTTGGGTATTGGAGGAGGTCAGCCTTCAAGAGTCGGGGCAGTAAAGATAGCTTTAAGCAAGGCCAAGGTATCTCCGCGCTTGGCAGTATTGGCTTCCGATGGATTTTTTCCTAAGGAAGATGCAATAAAAGTTGCTTATAAAAAAGGAATCAAGGCTATAATCCAACCCGGAGGTTCAATAAAGGATAAGGATATTATAAAAGCATGTGATAAGTTAGGTATAAGTATGGTTTTTACAGGCATCCGTCATTTTCGCCACTAAGTTTTCCTTCCCCCCTAAAGTTTACTCACAAGATGGATATGGTTGATCGATACAAAAAAGCAAAAGATTATTTAGATTCTTTTCAAAATTACGAGAAGATCTCCTGTTTCCCTTACCAGCGTTCTTTCAAGCTAGAAAGAGTGCGTATTTTACTTAAAAGTCTAAAAATTCCCTATCAGGATTTAAAAGCTATTCATATTGCTGGCACAAAGGGTAAGGGTTCTACCGCTCACTTTCTAGCTGCCGCGCTTGCTGCCTCAGGTTTTAAGGTCGGGCTTTTTACTTCGCCACATCTTTTGGATATTAGGGAGAGGATTCAGATAGTTAAAACTGTGAAGTCTAAAACCCAGGGCGGTTTGATTTCTAAAAAAGATCTATTTGACATTGTTGAAGAATTTCGGCCTAATCTGAAGAATTTAAAAATTTCTCAAAAGTTAGGCCAAGTAACTTTCTTTGAAGTTCTTACCGCAGTTGCTTTTAAATACTTTCTCCAAAGAAATGTAGACTTCTGTGTTCTAGAGAGCGGTTTAGGCGGAAGATTGGACTCTACCAATGTGGTTAGTCCTCTTGTAAGTATAGTTACTCATATTGACTATGATCATACTGATAAATTAGGAAAGAAATTAGCGGAGATTACTAATGAGAAAGCGGGAATCATAAAGAAAAATACACCTTTGGTATGTTCATTGCAGAGGCCATCTTCTTTAAGGGTTATTAAGAATAAGTGTAAGTTTAAGAATGCGCCACTTTTTCTTTTTAATAGAGATTTTAAAGCCCAGAATATAAGGTTTAGTAAAGAGTATACTACTTTTAATTTTAAATTTAATGATTTTGCTTTAAAAGATTTAAAGATTTATCTAAAAGGAAGATGCCAAGTTGAGAATGCATCTTTAGCCTTAGCAACTCTTTCTTTGTTAGAGAGTAAAAAAATAGTTAAGAAGAAAATTAATTATAGAGGTGGGTTTAAATCAGCTTATCTTCCGGGAAGATTTGAAGTTGTAAATAAGTTTCCTCTGACTATTGTCGACGTTGCTCATAATGTTTCTTCGTTCTTAGCTTTGGGGGATAGTTTAAAGAGATACTTTTCTTGCAAGAAGATTATTTTAATATTTGCTTGTTCTCAAGATAAAAATGCTAAGAAGATGCTCAAGCAAATAGATTATTCTTATCTTATTCTTACTCGTTTTAATAATCCTCGCTGTCAAGACCCTTTGAAACTTAAAAAGTTAGTTCAAAAGGAGAGTGTTCATTTAGCTAAAGATATAGGAGAGGCTTTGGAAAAGGCTAGGGATAAATATAAAGATGGGTGGGCTATTGTGATTAGCGGTTCTTCATTCCTGGTAGGTGAGATTAAAAGAGACTGGATTTTTTAGCAATTACCTATAAAATACTCTTAACTATGCGTGAGTTTAGATTAAAGGACTATAAATTAGGTGATACTATTGCTGCTATTGCTACTTTTCCTGGCAAATCTGCTTTAGGGGTAGTTAAGGTTTCAGGGTCTAAAGCTTTAGCAATTGCATCTAGGGTATTTAAGCCTTACAGAAAGAAGAACATTAGGAAGGTGAAGACTCATACTCTTCATTATGGATGGATTATAGACAGGGGTAAAGGGAGGAAGGAAGAAACAGTAGATGAGGTTTTGTTAAGTATTATGCGTAAGCCTTCCACTTATACTAAGGAAGATGTTATTGAAATTTCTTCTCACGGAGGAGTAGCAGTACTAAACAAGATATTAGAATTAGTATTAGAACAAGGGGCACGGTTGGCCTTACCAGGTGAGTTTACTTATCGGGCTTTGATTGGGGGAAGAATTGATCTGCTTCAAGCTGAGAGTATTCGAGGGATCGTTGATGCTAAGAGCGAAAATGCCCTTGCCTTGGCTTCTTCGCAATTGAGAGGGGATACAACCTTAAAGGTAAAGCAATTAAAGATTGAATTAAAGGAGCTATTCGTTCAGACTGAAAGTGCAATAAATTTTCCTGAGGATGATATCGATGTCTCTTCCTTGAATTTAAGAAAAAAAATAGAAGCTTTAGCTAAAAAGGTAGATGATCTTCTCCAAGGTAGTCGGGAAGCAGAAATTATGTGTGAAGGCTTTAAGTGTGTTATTTGCGGTAAGGCTAATGTGGGCAAATCCACTCTTTTTAATCGGTTACTTAAACAGGAGAGGGTTATTGTTAGTAGATTTTCAGGTACCACTCGTGATGTTATTGAAGAGACTATAAATATAAAGGGAGTTCCTTTACGGATTTACGATACTGCCGGAATTCTCGAACCCAAAGATCTAATTGCCAAGAAGGCTTTAAACAAGACCTTAAAAATTTTTTCAGAGTGTGATTTAGTTATTCTTGTTCTTGATGGTTCGCGGCATTTAGGCAAAGATGATTCATTTCTTATTAAAAAGGTAAAAAATAAAAATGTAATTTTTGTAATAAATAAGAGTGATCTTACTCAACGTCTGAATCTTAAAAAAATACCAAAGACGGAAGGGGTCATAGTGAGGATGAGTAGTTTAAAGGGTAGGGGGTTAGGAAGCTTAGAGAATGCAGTTTACAAAAAGGTTTATAACCAAGGAGTGGATCGCGAAAGCATTGTTTTCTTGAGCCAATACCAGAGACAGGCTCTAGCTAAGTTAGGGGTAAGCCTGGATAAGATAAAGGTGTTCTTGAAAGAGTCTCGACCGATAGATTTTATAAATATAGAATTAAAAATTTGCTTAGATAATCTAGGTAAGCTTAGCGGTGAGGTATTCTCAGAAGAGATTTTAAAGAGTATTTTTAGTAATTTTTGTATCGGTAAGTGAGACTCGACTTTTTATGTCCCAGTACCACCCCCGCAGTGGTACTTTTGGGAAAAGGTTAGGAAGTGGTATGTATCGGAAAGATAAACTAGTTGAAGGGGAAATTTATCATATTTTCAGTAAGAGCATAGCAGGATTTAAAATATTCAATAGTTATGTTAATCCTGCAAGAATGTTGGCAACAATTAGGTATTATCAGATGAAAAAGTTAACGAAGAAATTTTCTGTTTTTATTAGGAATAAAAGGCTTAAAAAGGAGCAAGATTATTTTTACAATTTTCTCCAAGATAAAGAAAAACTGGTAGAGATCATCGCTTATTGTCTTATGCCTACACACTTACACTTGATTTTAAAACAATTAAAAAGAAATGGAATTTCGACTTTTATGAATGATATTCTTAACAGTTATACCAGATATTTTAATGTTAAAACAAGGCGAAAGGGGCCTCTGTGGGAAAGTAGATTTAAAAGTGTATTAGTTGATACTGATGAACAATTAATTCATTTAACACGATACATACATCTTAACCCTGTCACGGCATATTTAATTGATAAACCTCAAGGGTGGAAATTTTCTTCTTATGGAGAGTATTTAAAAAAGGAGAGCAAGGAAGATATAGTTTGTAGGTATGAAGATTTACTAAGTATCCAGCCAGATTCTTATAAGAAATTTGTTGGCGATAGAATTGGCTATCAAAGAGCTCTTGCAACTATAAAGGGTTTAATGTTAGACTAGAATAAACCAAAGTACCACCTCCGCGGTGGTACGTGGTAGAGTATTTTTAGTAATTTTTGTATTGGAAAATAGGAGGAAATATGGATAAGAAAAAGATTGAGAAAGGAATTCGGTTAGTTTTAGAAGCAGTAGGCGCTAACTTAAAGATAAAAGATATTGCCAAAACTCCTGAGAGGGTTGCTGAGATGTATGAAGAAATTCTTGCTGGACAATTTAAGGATGCTAGTAGAGAGCTTGAAGTAATTCTGGAACAGAAGCATGATGAGATTATTCTTCTAAAAAATATCCCACTGTACTCTATTTGCGAACATCATCTTCTTCCCTTTATTGGTAAGGCTCACGTAGCCTATCTTCCTGATAAGAGGATAACCGGGCTAAGCAAGATAGCTAGAGTTGTAGATACTTTATCTAAACGGCTTCAAGTCCAAGAACGGCTTACTACAGAAGTTGCCGATGTAATTATGAAGAAATTAAAACCTAAAGGTGTTATGGTGGTGGTTGAGGCTGAGCATCTTTGTATGTCTATGCGGGGAGTAAAGAAACCAGGAGCATCAACTACTACTTCTGTGGTAAGAGGTGTATTTAGAAGTAATGCCAAGAGTAGGCAGGAGGCTTTAGGTTTAATTTTTGCTTAATGCATACGATTAGAGGAAACAGATATGAGTATAGTAACAAAAAAAGGTGATAAGGGTAAGACTTTTTTGTATCAAGGAAAGTCAGTAAGTAAGGATCATGTGAGAATGGAAGCCTGTGGAGTTCTTGATGAGTTATCTTCTTATCTTGGCCTGGCTAAGAGTATGATTAAAGGCAAAAGAATAAAGGGTATTGTCGAATCAATTCAAAAAGATTTATTTATATTAGGTTCCGAGGTGGTAACTGAGGTAAAGAGCTTAAAGAAGTTAAAAAAAAGAATAGATAGTAGCTTTATTAGTTGTCTTGATAAGTTCATCTTGGATTTAGAGAGTAAAAAGGGTTTAAAAATAAGATCTTTTCAACTTCCTGGCGTTAATCCAGTCTCCAGTGTCTTAGATATATCGAGGACTATAACTAGAAAACTTGAGAGAAGAATTGTTAGTTTAGGTAGAAAAAAACTTTTGAGCAATAAAACTATTTTAGTTTATTTAAATAGATTGTCTGACCTTCTTTACCTATTAGCTAGAGCTAGTTCGACACTTCGGTAATACTCAGTGTCGACCCTGAGCGAAGTCGAATGGGTCGACTAAATGATTTATTAAAATGATGCAAGAAGCAATGTTTTACAATAAAGCAAAAGGAAAAGAAGCCCAGTGCTATCTCTGTGCTCATAATTGTAAGATTGCTTTAGGTCAATTTGGTTTTTGTGGAGTCCGCCAGAATATTCAAGGCGTTCTAAATACTTTAGTTTATGCCCAGGTAATAGCTGCTAACGTAGATCCAATTGAAAAAAAACCTCTATACCATTTCTTACCAGGAAGTATGTCATTTTCTATAGCTACTGTTGGTTGTAATTTTCGCTGTGGCTTTTGCCAAAATTGGCAGATTTCACAGGTATCTGGACAAGACAATGCAAGAGAGGTTTATAAATTGATGCCAGAGAGAATAGTAGAGGAAGCAAAAAAAAATCATTGCCAAAGTATTTCTTATACCTATACTGAGCCGACTATTTTTTTTGAGTATGCTTATGATATTGCTAAGGTAGCCAAACAAGCTGGGTTAAAGAATATTTTCGTAACTAACGGTTATATGAGCAGAGAAGCTTTAGAAACCATAAGTCCCTATTTAGACGCTGCGAATATAGATCTTAAAAGCTTTCGTGAAAAGTTCTATGTAGAAAATTGCAAGGGGCATTTGCAACCAGTTTTAGATTCAATTAAACTTGCCAAGAAATTAGGTGTTTGGATAGAGATAACTACCTTAATCATTCCTGGTTATAATGATTCGGTTTCAGAATTATCTGATATAGCTGGTTTCATTGCTAGTGTTGGTAAGGATATTCCTTGGCATATAAGTCGTTTTCATCCTGACTATCATTTCTTGAATCAAAAATTGACCCCAATAGAAACTTTAAAAAAGGCAGAAGACTTAGGCAAAAAAGCCGGCTTAGATCATGTTTACTTAGGGAATGTTAAAGATGTTAATTAATATTTTTTTATTTCTATTTTTTATTATTCTTTCAGCTTTTTTCTCGGGTTCTGAGACCGCGATATTCTCTTTAAGCAATTTGAAATTGCGTCGGATGGCTGACAAGTATCCCAAAGGAAGAGTAGTTAAGGATCTTTTGCGGCGGCCGACTCGTTTGCTTTCAGCTATTGTTTTTGGCAACTCACTAGTTAACATCGGTCTATCTTCTTTAGCTACAGCTATTTGTATTCAGGCTTGGGGCAATAAAGGTTTTTTTATAGCAGTTTTAGCTAGTGGTTCACTTATTCTTTTCTTAGGAGAGATTTTTCCTAAAACAATAGCAGTGTATGCAGCCGAGAAAATATCTTTATCACTTTCGCCTATTCTGAATATTTTTTCTAAAGTTTTTTATCCTTTTATTATTATTATTGAGAAAATAGTAAAGTTTTTTTTATTTCTGATTATTCGTAAACCAAAAAAGTCTAGCTTAAATGATGAGGAGCTTAAAGCTGCACTTTTTTTGAGTAAAAAAGATGGCCAGATCTCAGCTCAAGAGGAGGAGATGGTCAGTTATGTTCTAGAGTTTAAAGATACTCAGGCTAGTGAAATATTAACTGCTCGTATTGATATTCAGGGGATTGATGCTAGCTTATCTCAGAAAGACGTAATAGCTATTTTGCGTAAGCAAAAACACTCTAAATTCCCTGTATTCGAGGGTTCTTTAGATAATATTATCGGCATTCTCTACGCTAAGGATATTTTTCTAGATCCCGATAGGGATTATCATGAGTTTTTGCGTAAACCAATACTTATTCCTGAGAGTAAGGGGATAGATGATATTCTTAAATTATTCATAGAAATGGGTGAGAGGGTAGCTATTGTATTAGATGAGTATGGGGGGACTGAAGGATTAATTACTGCCGAGGATATTATTGAAGAGATATTTGGTGAGATTTATGATGAGTTTGAAAGCATTCAGGAACCAATAGAGAGGCTTGACCAAAGAAAACATAGAGTTTATGGAAAGACAAGTGTTAAAACGGTGAATTTAGAATTAGATTTGAATCTTCCTGAGGAAGAGGATACTATCGCTGGATTTTTGCTTTCCCAAATGGAGAAAATTCCTAAACCTGGTGATAAGCTAAAATTTGAGAATGTAGAATTTATTATTGAGAGGGCTACTGCTAGAAGAATTGTCAGTGTAATTTTAGATATAAAGGATAAAAAGGCTAGTTAAAAATATGAGTTACTTGTACTTATTGGGTTGTTTAATTTTTGTCATTTTGCAGGGGTTTTTTGCTGCCAGTGAAATAAGTTTTATTTCCTCGCCGACAATTAAATTACGGCATCGGCAGAATAAGGGAGACAGACAAGCTAAGAAAGTCTATGATTTTATTTTAAATCCCGAAAGATTTTTAGCTACTACCTTAATTGGAACAAACGTATCAATGGTATTAAGTTCTAGTCTCGTTACCTTTTTTCTAATTAATTTGGATGTGAAAGCAAGCAACTTATGGATAACTTTTATATTCACACCCTTGGTAGTAATTTTTGCTGAGCTAATACCTAAGAATATCGGTCGATTTTTTAAGGAAGATTTTAGTTGTAAGGTTGTAGGGGCAATTAGTTTTTTTGAGAAATTATTTTCACCAGTAGTAAAAAGCATTGAATTAGCTAGCAAATTCTTGGTAAAGGTTTTTGTGAGGAAAGCTAGGCACCGTTCTTTTTTTGTGACCAAGGAAGAGATTAAATCGTTAGTTAAGGAAATAGAAAAAGAGGGTGGAATTGATAAGGGTGAAAAGGAAGCCATTGAAGAAGTGTTTGAATTTAGAAGTGATAGGATTAAAGATGTTTGTGTAAGAACTAAAAGGATAATTGCGTTTGATTATACTGATTCTTATAAGATTATTCTTGCTACAGTTAAGAAACATCGTTTTACTCGTTATCCAGTATTTAAAAATAAAGATATTGTCGGCTATATAAATATTTATGATTTATTTTATTCAGGCGGGGTAAGTTGGCAACAATTTATAAGACCGATAGCTAAGGTTGGTTTTAATCAAAAACTTCATCAAATTTTTACAAGATTAAAGTCAAAAAAAGAAAGTATTGCTGTGGTATTAAAAGGCAAGAAGATCTACGGAATAATCACCATTCAAGATATTATCCGCGAGATTATCACTTCTATTATTAAGGATTAACTTATCAGCGCCTTTAATTCTTGGGCGTTTATGCAGGTTATACCTAATTTTTGAGCCCACTTTACTAATCCTAAGTCAGAAGTAGCTAAGTAAGCATTTAGTTCCTTAGCTAGTAGAACTAAGTCAAAATCTTCTTTACTGTCAATAACTCCTTCGCGTAGGGCTATTCGGTATTCTTGTCTAAGGTTTTTTATTAACTCTTCGTTTCTTACTTTTTGAGCTGGTATCTCTAAAGGGATGGCTTCACCTATGGGAGTAGTTAAACCTTTACGGGTGTATTTCTCAGCTATTCGCAGGCCTTTATTGATTCTTAGACGTATTTCTTCAATGAATTCATATACTAACATAGCTGGAACTGGAGTTTGGTAAGAAGAAGGAGGTTTTTTATTGATAAGAATAATTTTTTGGGTTGGGGGAAATTTATCGATAAATTTAGCTAGTTCTTCATATACTGAGGGAGGAATATAGCAGTTAATCTGCTTTTTATCTTTTAATTGGTCCAGGAAGTTAGAGAGGGCCTCTCCGGGAGTATTACCGAAGTAGGTGCGTGAGTCGGGATTAACGAAAATACTGGTATCTAAAATAATATGCAATATCTTTTTCATGTAATTAATATTTTAAACTATAATTTTAATAAAGGCAATAGTAAAGAAACTTTTTCTAATTGCGTGTAATCTTTAAATAATCTATGTAATCAAGTTCGAAAGAACTACAAAAAAAGCTTGATTTTAGGTCTCTCTATTGATAAACTTATTATAAGAATCATTAGAAAAAAAAGGAGGTTTTCGATGAAAAAAGCGTATTTTATCATTGTAGGTATTGTTTTCGTTCTAACTCTTTCCGGTTGCGATTTATTACCCTTACCTAGTAAAAGTTCAAGTCCAAAAGTTCCTGTTGTAACTAAATCAACCGGGCCTACTCTAGTCAGAATGAATGACTGGGTATTAACAATCGATGAATTTGATAATCAGGTAGATGTAATGATTAGGCTAAATGATAGTGATGCTAATATCCCTGTGTCAGCGTTGGGAATTGTAGCTGGTACATTTATTCCTGCTCAGATTGAAAAAATTGATTTGAGTTCCATTGAGGGGAAAAAGTTCTATTTAGATCTTTTAATTAACCAGGAATTATTAGCTCAAGAAGCTGAAGCTAGAGGTTTAGATAGGAGTCCAGAGGTTGTAAAAGGCATAAGAAAAAGTTCAGTAGAAATTCTAGGTTTTACTTTGCTCAATGACACTCTTAAGGACGTTAAGGTGACGCCGATAGAAGTAGAAGATCTATACAATAATGAATATAAGAAGACATTAGAAAGCATTGAGAGAAGAAAGATTAGAGAAATCGTAGTCAATTCAGATTCTAAAGCTAAGGATGTGTTGATAGAGATTCTTACCCTAGGAGATTTCCCCGGAGTAGCTACTCGCAATTCTATAGTCGAGACTGCTTTGGTTGGAGGACTTTTAAAGATTAATGATCAAGAGTATATAGTGCCTCAACAGGGTGTAAAGTTTAATAAGTTTTGGAATACAGCTTTTACCTTGGATAAGGGAGGAGTTTCCAATGTTTTTAAAAATCCAGATAAAAAGGAATACTATATAGTTAAAGTTGAAGATATTCAGAAGGGTGTGCCAAAGTCGTTAAATGAGGTATATAACGACTTGGAATACATTCTGCTTAGGCAAAAGACTATGAGTATCATTAATGAGCTAATGGGTAAGGTAAAAACTAAGTTTGAAGCAGATTTAGTTATAAATAGTAACTTAATAAATTAAGGAGAAAGATGGATAAGAGAATGCTGAATTTAATAATCGGGATTGGTTTGGCAGTTATTGCTATACTGCTAATTAATACCAAGATGCAACAAGATCAGAAGCTTATCCAGAATCTTATTAGTAAAGGCGAGATATTAGAGGTTGTAGTGGCTAGAACCGATATTCCTAAAGAAAGTACTATTACTCAGGATATGGTTGCTTTAAGCAGGATTCGTTCTAATGCTTATCAGCCCGGAGATCTAACATCTGGAGATTCGGCAATAAATAAGCTTACAAGAGTGGATATTTTAAAGGGTCAGCATATAAATAGTAATATGTTAAGATCTTTAGGCGGAGCAAGGTTTCTCTCTCAGAGAATTCCTAAAGGTATGCGGGCTATGACTATACCGGTAGATAAGATTTCTTCTATCGAAGGGCTTATGAAACCCAGTGATTATATTGATATTATTGGGACTTTCTCTATTTCAGCAGGACAGAACCTGGTAGTTACTTTATTCCAAGGGGTAAAAATTCTAGCTACCGGCAAGAATTTTTCTCCTTACAGAATAGATAGCTCAGCTGATACAGTTACCCTAGCTCTTAAGCCAGACGATATAAAGTTGCTCACTTACGTTTTAGAAGCAGGCCATAGGCTTCGATTAGTCTTAAGAGCCCCCCTAGATTCTTCACAGGAAGCAGGTTATTCAGGAGTTACCTTTGAGACTCTTATGAAGAGACTAGGTCTGTGGGCTCAGCCTCCTCAAACCGAGAGAAAACCAACCTTAGATGTTTACAAAGGAGCCCAAAAAGAAGAAGTTAATGTAACTAGGTAAATATAAGGAGGAGCATTTAATGCTAAAAAAACTATTTTTAAAAATAGTAATTTGTGTATTTTTAATTACTTCCCAAAGCTTAGCTTTTCCACAGTTCTTAGACTTAAGCGAAATTGGTGATGAGATATTTTTGGTGGTAGGAGGGATTCAGGTTTTAGAAGTTTATTTTCCTAAGAGAGTTTCAGTGAGGAATCCTGAGATAGCTGATATAGATTCAGTATCGGATAAAGAAATA
>Ga0075116_10000497_pt1 | contig 18313 bp, 11 predicted proteins | sample AntAceMetag02UKC_FD_69786 | JGI IMG/M metagenome (GOLD analysis project Ga0075116, IMG submission 69786) | Saline lake microbial communities from Ace Lake, Antarctica- Antarctic Ace Lake Metagenome 02UKC | ecosystem: Environmental > Aquatic > Non-marine Saline and Alkaline > Saline | place...
ACCTTGATCTCCCTGAATACCTTGATCTCCCTGAATACCTTGATCTCCCTGAATACCTTGATCTCCCTGAATACCTTGATCTCCCTGAATACCTTGATCTCCCTGAATACCTTGATCTCCCTGAATACCTTGCTCCCCCTGAATACCTTGATCTCCCTGAATACCTTGCTCCCCCTGAATACCTTGATCTCCCTGCGGACCCACAATAAGCACACCCACTCCCCAACCGCTAACTGTCTTAGGTCCATACAATACTGGATTAGCAGAATCTCCAATATTAATATAAAAATCACCAACATTTCCTAAACTAACTGCAGGCACCCCTGTTCCGCTTCGCAGTGTATTACTAGCTATGGCACTTCTCAACTGAGATATTAATACTCTTTTAACTTTGGGGATAGATCCATACAGTAAATCTTCAGTATCAGTGATCATTACATAATCGTTATTGTTAGGATTGGTCTTTATTAATTTCTGATCAAAACGAACTCTATTTATTACCATTTATAAACTCCTTTAAGATATCTGACTAAGACTCTATTTCCGGATCATCAAAACCAACACCTTCTTCATCCACAAAAACTTGGTTAAACTCATCAATAAAATCCCCTGCACTACTTGGGTCTACTATATGGAGACTATTGTAACTAGTTCCTACTCCTGCTAAACCTATACCCTCATCCGCGTCAATGGTGAGAGTTCCTGCCTCTGTTATATAATAAAGAACACCTTCTTCAAAACTATATCCGGCATGTAAATGCTGTACCCCAGCTTTTCTTATAGCTTCAAATTCCTCGGTTATATAATCTATAATTCCAGGTTCTATGAAAGTAGCCCCTTCGGTTACAGATACCTTAGATGTTTTAGGATTTGATTGCCCTCCTACTCGGGCTTTCTCAAGATCAACCGGATTAGGTACTGCTTTAAGTCTTTTCATATCCCCTCCTTACTCCTTTTATTATACAATTAAATATAATATTAACGTATAATATAGAGACGGAGGAATTTTAATGCAGATTGTTAAAAGTAGTAGAGCCACTTTTTTAGAGACGGTTCTCGAATTTGAAGGAAAACGTCTTGACTATGATGAATTCTTCTTTTGGAAATTCTTCTGGAAACTGGAAGAGCTTCTGGATGCACAACAAAGAATAGGTATCAGTAGATACATACTTGGTGGACGACAAATAAGTAAGTCCACAAGTCTTGCCGGTGAAATAGTTGTCAAAGGACATCAGCCTTATCATAGAATGCTGTACATATCACCGCAGTCCTCTCTTACAAAAGCTTTCAGTAATATGCGTCTCACTGATATGCTGGAAACACCTATGGTCAACCATAATCTTTTCAGCAGTAAAAGTAGACTTATACCCTTAAAAACAAGAAAGGCCGATGTTAAAATAAAGATCAAGGATGACATTCTTTCTAAGAGATTTGTTACCGGTTCATACATTTACCTCACATACACAGACGGTACGGACACTGAGCGTGTTAGAGGTTACTCAGCTGATGATGCTCTACATGATGAAGCCCAGAATAGTGCTTCATTGTCCAGTACTCACCACGTTCTGAAATTCTGTCTGCGCTCATCCAAACAACCTCGTATACTAAACGTTGGAACCCCCCTCGGACAAGATGATTTCTCAACAACTGCAGAATCCGACGGTATGTTCTTTAATTACTTAGTTACATGTGCTAGTTGCAATAAAGAACAGGATCTTAAAAGTCTTAAAAATATAGATATAGTACGTAAAAAAATAGTGTGTCGATACTGCGGTAGACCTCTGGATATTCTTGGTAAAGGTAAATACGTTGCTTTCAACAGACAAGCCCGTCTTCTCAGTATGCATGCCAATATGTTGATGTTACCCTCACTTAGTGATGCTTCCGGAAAAGGTGCTAACACCTGGGCTGTTATCGTAGATACTTTTCTTAACAAAGAAAAAACCGATGCTGAAAAGAAAGAGGAGTTACTCGGTGTTCCAAGTAGTTCCGGAGATGGTCTCCTGTCTAAAGGTGACCTTGATGCTCTATATCGTATCAAAACAAAGATCAATGGCCTTGACTCAGTACTTAAGACTATCCCGCAAGATGTAGATGGACTTATTGTGGGGATAGATTGGGGTGGGGATTCTGATCCTCAACAAAAAAGTCTCCCGGAAGAATATATGAATTCGCATACTGCTTTCACAATAAATGGAGCGAGTCTAAACGCAACCGGTAACAGGTTGATTATGAAAACTCTTTATGAACATACATTCCCTTTGGAAGATCCAAATCAAAGTCTGGGGTATATCTTTCAAGTCCTGGAAAAAATAATGCCTAATTTAATAGGAGTAGCTACTGACTTTGGTGGTGGCTTCTTCCCTAATCCTAAGATATCTGATTTCCTACTTCGTAGAAAACCCGGAGTTCACTTTGCTAAAATTCAAATGCTTCCGGCATTATCCGGGCATTACCACGCAATAGCAGATCATATTATAAAAGTACAGAAACCTAATCTAGTGACTGAATACTTTAGAAAAATTAAAATGAAAGAAGTGTACCTGTCAGGATCAGGAGATAAGCAACTTACAGATTACTACCTGGGAGCCCTTGCCCAAAGAAGATATCTCACTAGACAAGGGGATAGACTCTGGAAAAAACGAGGTAAAAGAAGTGATGACTCTTTTATGAGTACTCTATTCGCTTACGTTCTGGCTTTGAATATATACGGAAAGGAACACGAACTTAAAAAGAATAGCTGACTTAGACATCAAGATCATTTTCACCTGAAATCTTATAGTCACTATTGAGCATTCTGCTTCTACCGTAAGGCTTAAACCACACCTTATCAAATCCATGCTCAATATCTAAAAACGGACCTCTGTTCGAGTCTATCATATCAGCATGATGAACCAAAAACGCCTCAAAACAAGCCGGTACTACAACGGCACCATATTCAAGATTACCGTGGTGACTTAGGATAACGTGTCTTACTTTAACTAATTCCATAGTAGTAAGATAAGGTTCATACATCCTCGTTACGCGCTCAACACCGGTTACCATATGAGTTGTCATACCACCCTCTAAAGAATACTCCTCCACAAGCCCCAGAGGTCCAATATCATATTCATCAAGTTTACCGATGTCATGCCATAAAGCTGCTGTTAAAAGAAGCCCTTTATCTATCTTATGGTAAGATGGGTGGTTCTTATAAACATTACATGTATTAAAAGCTATCCTAGCTACCTGAGTTGAGTGTTCTAATAAACCATGGAGATAGTCATGATGCATTGTCTTAGCCGCTGGGTGAGTATAGAACTTTGCTAAACTACCATCCTGTTCCAATGTTTTTATAACATCCCTTATGTGTTTAAACCCACTGCTTCCTGATACTTTTTCTATAGCTACGACTATCTTCTCCATGTCCTCTTTCAATATATCGATCGGAATCTGTGACGCAGGTATAATACCGGAAAGCTTTGCTCTCTCAATATTAATGCTACTGGCTTTACTAATAGTAAGCTGTGGCTTACCCTGATATGGAGAAGAGGAGGCTTTGTTAAGTATCACTGGAGATCCGGCCTTGGACATTACATCCATTGTACTACCAGCATCCCACACATTGAATGCTATTTCCCCACTCCTATCTTGGATTACACCTACTAAATAAGGATCTCCTTTTTTAGTTTTTTTAAGATCTGCCTGCTTAACGATAGCTTCTAAACCATCCGGAGGCGTATCCCCCGCAATAACTGCTTTAATGTTCTTCATTTTCTAGTCCTCTTTATGAAAATATTTGCGTCCAGGCTTGTCAACCCGTAGAAATCCACATCTATAGTATTAGATATGATAGCGAGTAACTGCCTTTGTTTACTAGAAGTAGGTTCATTAACTGAAGTAGGTTCAAACACCCTATTGTAACAGTATGTAAAAAGATTCTTAAGACTCTTCGCAGCCCCCAACTGACCTATCCTGGTTAGATCTGTTTTACCGATAATGTCAGTCATATTAATCCGAAGATACTCTCTAATATCCACATAATCTTCCTCGATCGGTATTAAAGGATATTTTCTTACGATCTGCAAAGCAATCTCATACCCAACTATCCTACCTCTTTCATACATAGTGGGTTTTCTTTTCATGATCCTCTGAATCTCAAAATCTAATAATTCTGTTAAAAGCAAAGGCGTTTCCTCAGCGGTTCGTTATATGGAATATAATCTGTAAGAGTAGGTATGTCAAGCTTTCTACTCAAAATACTTAGGTAGCTTTACAAGAAAAAAGCTATCAGTTGCGGACTTATCCAAGGGAGTCCACGAACTTGGTGATCCGTCTCCGGTATCTTCATCGTCTATTATCTCTCCGAAATCAGGGTTAGAATCATCGGATGACTCACCAGTATTATCAATGCTGTTTACAGGAATAGTTGGTATATCTAGATTAAGACCCTCCGGGACAAATGTGAACGTCTTTTTCTCAGCTACATTCTTCTGAAGGAAATCCGGTAATGTTCTTATATGCTGTAAAGCTAACCTTGACATCTTATCAAGATCATCCTGAGCTCTATCAAAGTAATCTCCTTTTACAGACATAACGACTGTAGCTACGACATTTCCTATTTTCTCATCCAAGTTATAGTCAGCTCTCACCATCTTCCATACAGTTATTAAATCCGAATAGGATCCGTAAAAATATGCATACCGTATATCCTGAGCCAACAATACCCTCAATAACCGTACTATGATCATAACTACCATCTTAATAAGTGTAGCAACTCTCTGTATTATCTTTATAATTGCCTTATAAGTATCACTGATTGCTTCCTGGGTTAACTTATCGGTCTTAAGAATAAGGTCAATGTACTCCTTTAAATATTCTTTAGCAGCATCTACAACCTGGTCAAGTCCGGGGATCAGAGAGCCCAGTCCCCCCAAAGATACTCCATACCATACTAACGCCGGGTCATCCGGTACATTAGTGCTCATATCAACTGATCTGAAATCCAGTAACTCAACTAAATACCCCTCCTCCGGGTCTATACTCCAGTACTCTATAAAAACCTCTAAGTTAGATCCTTCCAAAATTGAAAAAACATCGTAAGGTTCTTCAAACACAAATATCTCATCCAGATCCAGTTTAACGTTAGCCTGCTTAATATTGGAGCTGTTAACCCTCGTAGAAAATAAATTTCTATTTGTGGGATTTCCTGAAGCTGGTGGTATTACACCTTTTTTAAACTCATACGGAGCTGTAGTAGCTACAAAACGCAACTCATTAAGATCGTCCCCCATAACAGTGACTCGAATAGCTACATTATTGTTAACCTCTACTGGAAAAAATGGATTAGCTTCTATAGGACATTCTATATACCAGTGATATTTATCTTCCGGATTCTCCTGACCTTCCGACTGCTTAATAGGGAAACTTACAATGGAAGATCTTTTTAATTCAGGTGATCCTAATGAAATAGGTTTTTCAGTCCACAAAGCATCTCCTGCTTCTTTCCGATAATAATCCCCGAGACTCCTCATAATATCCGCAAAACCCCCTTCCTCTGTTAACGAGTCTATACCCACACCCTTGAATATAGGAGACATGGCTGCTTCTGCTACTTTATAACACTCCCTGCTTACATATTGAGCTACCCCTACCGGTAAGGTAGCATATAAAGTTAAGAACGTGGAATCTTCCGCTCTGGGAGCTTGCCCGTAATTATGCACAGCATCGGTCATACCATCAACTGTTGTATTATAATAAGGTCGGCCTTTGCTATCAAACGGATACGGATCTTTAGCCTTATACATATCGGCTTTTATTAACGTTCCTTTTATAGCTACTATATCTTCTGCATCAGTTAATGTTGCTAGTAAATCTTCCACATCGAATCCAGGAACAAGTTCTTTCTTGAGAGAGTCGAGGACTACCTCCACGGCCTGTTTAAGAACTTTTTTAACAATACCTTTAGCTTGATCTTTAAACTTAGTAAGCTCTGAATCCTCGATACTTGAATTTATAGTGTTAATGGTCTTATCCACGGCCTTCATAACATCAGTGTCCAGTTCATCAATAACTTTCTTAACAGCAGTAGCTGCTTCAGCTGTAGCCTCTGAACTTTGTAAGAAGACCAGTAGCTCTTCTATTAAACCGGATTTTTTATATAATTTCATGGTAACTCATCCTAACTTTACCTTCTTACTTATCATAGTTGAAGTCTGAGGCTTAATAATGTTCAAGGCAGTTTTTAAAGCTAGGAAACCAGCAGTTAGCCCTGCTGGTGTTGGTGTAGCTGATCCTACTTCCAATGCACTTGCAGCAGTAATAAGAGCTAATACCAAAGCATCCCATTGTTTCTGGAACTGAACTCCTAACACAGCACCTTCAGCTAAACCACCTAACTGTATCTTTAAAGCATCGACATCCACCAGGGTATCCCCTTTGATCAGTACTGATCCAGGGCTTGCTTTTTCTTTTTTAGGTTTGGAAGCTATAGACACTCCGGCCTTGGAAGTTAGACTTATGTTACCTGTTGCGGCGCTCAATCCTATGCCATCCCCTCCGGCTATATCTACTGTAGATGTTTTTACAGTCATTTCCTGCGCTGCGATAGCCAACGCTACAGCGTTTATAGCAAAATTAGTACTCCCCTTAAATAGGATATCAGGAATGGCCACTACAAGTTTTTGAGCTTCTATAGAAAGTGAGCGGGTTATAGCAAGTTTAAGATCGCTTAAAGTGGTCTCAATGAAATTTCCAACGATACTCGCATTGTTCATATTCGTTTTTATTTTATACGGTAACTGTATAATACAACCTTGCTTTAGGGATAATGTCACTGTACATATTTTTTCAAAATGAAATTCTACTTCATCTTTACGAACTGTTATCTCTGCTAATCCTATTTTTATAAACCCTTCCTTATCACCTGTAGTTTTTATCTGTAAGAAATCCAGATCTATCTTTGATTTTTTTGATAATACAAGTAGAGATTGTGCCTTGCCCAGAACAAGTTTAACTACTCCGTTTGTTTCCCTAATGAAAATAGTAGACACAATTTTTTATCTCCTTCTCATTAAGAAACGCCTAAGTACTCTCTTAAACTCTCCATATAACTTGTAAGACTATCCCCAGACTCATCTGAACCACCGCCACCTACATACCGACTCAGTGTTTCAAAATCAGGCTGCATAGGTAATGCCTTAGAATAAGTAAAAGCAAGCTGCTCAAACTGAGGTCCGGCCTGAGATGTAGTTACCTGAGCGTTCATTGTTCCTTCAAATCTAACAGTCTCGTAGTAAGTGGCTTCTAATGTCTGCTGCCCCTCAGATCTCTCCAGCTTATATAAGCCAACAGGTATATTAAAGAATGGACTAGAAAAATTACGCCATTTATCTGAATCCCCGTGTGCTATAGGTTCAAAGAAATCTGACCCATTATGTTCATCACTACCAGAATAAAAAGGTAGTACTAAGTTAGGATGAGACGCCCTGAGACTTTTATAAAGAGACTTTACAAAATGAGTCCATGCAGCTGTACCCTTTACAATATCAGCTTGCGAATCAGCAAGAAATAGAATAAGGCCAGTTACAACACCTATCTTTCTGCCTCTCTGATACCCATATGGTATCATCTCAGACAGTCCTATTACTTCCTGTACTATATTACTCCTTGAATCCTGAGTATTCATAGACGTAAGAAGACCTATCGGGAAAAGATTACGGGCTCCAAATTCATCTCCTTCAGCTAAGAGGCTCTGTCTAGGCGGCCCTGCAAAGAGAACGGTTGCTCTCGAATCAGGTTTACCCATTATACTCGCTGCCTGGAGTTGATCGGTTATATTGTCAAGATAGCTCATACTTAATCCTCCTCATTCTTAATTACTCGTATTTTTATGTCAAAGACATTACACTGTTCATTCGGAGATACTTCGAGTATGATCTCATATCCACCGGTTATAGCATTTACCTCTTTCAGACGGGCTATTCTAAGTTTAGGCCCGTAATCAGGTATAGGTGGTGTTTTTGTATAAAGTTTCTGGACAGCCTCGATCCTGAGCTTAACCTGCTCTCTCACGTAATCGTTCTTGTTATATTTACCAACGAGTTTATCGAGGATCGTCCTACAAGCTGCTGCGAAAGTCGTTATAGGGGTAACAGCATTACCATTTCCTCTACGATAATCATCTGACTTAAGACCTGCACTGACATCTCTAACTATATAGGAAGTAGCAGAATCCGGGTCAGTTACATGTACCATGAATCCCCGTGAAACGAGATGATCGAGATCGCCTATCTCAAAGAACTCATACCCACCGTAAGCCTTACCGAACAACCCTATATCAACGCTTACCTTAGTAAGAGGTTGCTGTTCAGGATAAACAAGTCTCCTCAGCATAGCTGTAAGAGAAAGCCACTTAGTTGATATAAAGTGTGATCCCCATGCAACATTTGTATTCAGACTGCAGAACAAATTAAACTTCGTGGATGCGAATTTACTATCATAATAACTCTTAGCCGTAGCTGAAGTCATCCTGGTATACACCCTGAATGCTACTTCCCCAGTTGCACTGACTTTCTTAGACAATCTGAGTCTATCAGATTCTACACCGGTAACAACCATTCTCTGAGCATCACCGGATGCAAAGAGCATTTCTACGTAATCACCTATTGTAACAGCCGGTGCTCCTGTAAAGTTAATATCTCCGGAAGCCTTATTAATATAGTACTCTCCTTCAACTACTGTTCCAGGATAAACATTATACTCTTCAGAGGTTCCTCTCTTATCTATCCTAGGGTTCATAGCCATATAGGTATAAACATTAGGATAGTTATCATACTTTTCTTCCTGTGTAGCAAGAAATGAATCTTCTGAGAGACCCCCTTGGCCATACTCTTCCCACAAATTTGCAAAGAAAAGAGCTTTCGGTATTTCCTTTCCGAGAAGTGAGAAACCTTTTGACTTATCATCAGACAGAGTTACGTAATAGTAATTATCTGCTGAGAGTATCGTTCCAGCTATGTAAGCTGCAAAACCCATCGGATTATCAGGATGAGGTAGACCCCATGTATAAGCGCCATCAACAAGTGGGAACACACCTACCGCAGCATCACTTCTATAGATGGCGTTTGCATACCGATTACCGGTAGAAGATTTTGCAAAATCTGCAATGTATCCTATATGTGCATTACCAACGAACATAGTATCTTCTGTAACATCATTCTCTTCTGTAAGAAGTGTCGTAAGTGCTGATATAGAAAGTTTAAGATCTCCGGGTACACCACTCGGATCAACATCATAAAAAGAAGTTGTGGTAAAAGAATAGAACGGTTTAAAAACCTGAAGTTTATCAACATCCTCAGCGCTCTTAACGAGATCCTGAAAAGAAACTCCTATTGTCTTAGAACCCATGTCCCATACATCATCGTAATCTTCCGACTCTTCCACTTCAATAAATGAATGAAAATTACCATCAGAATCCTCTTCACTATCGCCTGCTACTACAGTTCCATACCCCTGAATACCTCTCATTACGGAAAGGAGGGTAGCTGTTATAACTGATTCCTTATTCAAAGCAGTGTAAAACCATCTACCATCAACTGTTGCATCATCCGGATAAGGTACTACGGTCTTAGCATCCAGAGACATGGCGGTAACAGCTGTCATAACTGTAAGAGCAATTCCAAATTTAATCGTAAGCTTTTTTGTATCCGCATCATATGTCAACTTACACGTAGCTGCTCCGAAGAATCCGGCAACTGGTTCAAACAATTCTAAAACAGCTGAGCTGTTAGCAGCTAACAAAATATCCACATCTGTTTTATCGGCTATTTTCTCATCATAAAGATCTATAGCAAATGCTGCAGACGAAGATGCTTTTGTGAACTTTAATATAAAAGTTCTCTCAACACCAACATCATATACTAACGGTGAGCCATCCAGCGGTACTACTCCTGTGTCTAAAGTACCAACGGCCAATTTAGTTAGCCCAGCACTGCCTATAACATACGGAAGCACGTCTCTGCCTGCATATGGCTCAACCAATGGCATATCCACTGCCCACTTAACTTTGTCAGCAGCCAATTTAATGGAATCGGTATCCATGTCAAAGAAGTCTTCCTGAGGTCCTGACAATCCAGGGTAATCCAACATAGCCGGGTATTCAGATTCATCTACACCTAGTCCATACACTAAATAAGCGTCATCAGCATCTCTAAGCGCCGACAGATCGGCGTTAGGCGTATAAAAGTCTACCAGATTCTCTGTACCATAAAAATGCCTAACTCTCTTAAAAGGGGCTATGATACCTCCTTTAAATCTCGGTACAAGAGTGACCGCAGCAGTTCCTATAAACTGAATAACCAGTTTTGTGTGCGGTAATGCTTTTAAATTCATCATGTTTGCTCTCCCTAAATTTCTATCTTAACACTTTTACTAACATTATCAGAAGTTACGAGATCAAATATTATGGACAGTTTACCCTCATCCTTTTCGAACCCTGATACAACCATACTGCTAATACTAAATCCCTTTACCATGTCATTCATCTCACTAATTATAATCCTAAGCTCATCATTAAGTTTATTCTTAATAATGGACTGCGTCTTATTCACCAAAAATCCATCATACAAAGGGCTTTTCGTTCCTAAAACGAGTCTATACGCTACGTCTGAAACCTGCTCCTGCAAGTCTTCACTAAGATCACCATCAAGTGCCCATATAAGTAACGTAGTAGTCATTAACCCCTCTCAGGCCTGTTAGCTACTTATATTATACAATTGTAGATGTTAGGTCTGGACTGTGAACAGCCTATGCGTAAATATCTTATATGGATCATCAGGATCCGCTTCCGGGTACAAACTTATAACGTTGTTCCAGGCAACCTGTTTTTCCTCAATCTTATCACTCTGAACTCTCTCTTTACTCTTGACATCATTGTCAGTCTGAGTCTTCAATCTCATAAGCTCAGCGTTATTCACTGTAGATAGAGTGTTGAGTTTCTGAACAGCTGATTCAACATCAACGGTCACCCCATCCCCAGCTGCTACTATCTCAGCCATCATATCCAAACCACTCTTACTGGTAATAATGGAATTTCTGTAATTCGTAAGCACTGAAGATACGCTTTCAACAATAGCATTTAATTCGTCTACTATGAGATTAACATTAGCATTCCATATATTATTTGATAAAACCTGAAGTTCATCAACATAACCTATATATACTGTTGGATCAGCAATATCAGAAGCATTTACAACGGTCTCATAAGCAGCAAACTTAGCAGTGAGATCCGGTAAACTACCTGTTAACGCTAATACTGCAGTCTTTATAAAATTCAACATAGGTGGGATGTCTTCATCAAGCACTGTAACAGACCCCGGTATAGACTTATCTGAATCTATATCAATACCCATAGCATTTGTTAATTTTGAATTTATTGTAGTAAGACTATTTCTTAACTTTGGCAAATTAGTCCTTAGAATATCTACTGCAGTAAGAGTTACAGACGGACCTTGCTCATCCTCTGTTTCCAATCTGGAATAATCATATACCAGGTTAAGTATAATCTGATTAGCTTTAGCTATATCGAGTTCCAACTCAACAGCCACAAGTTCTTTCTCAATACCCAGGTAACTGTCCATTCTAGCTTGTAAATCAGTAAAATAATCATTAGGTAAAATAGCTTCTTCAGTTATGTTCTCAAAAACAGCTGAATAATCTCGCAATTCCGTTATCAAACTTACCACACTGTTAACTACTTCCCTACCCCAACTACTTGCTTTCCTAACATCCTGAAAAGATCTTACACTCGCTCTAACTCGGTACTCCCCGCCAACTTCCTTCGGATTAGTAATAGGAACATCCAAGATATCGTCATAAGTAGCTATCCTAGCAAATACAGAGTCTACAAAAATAAATAAAGCATCCGGATTCAATGCCAGTATAGGCTCTGTGAAACCTATCGGTGAAGAAGTTTCCGAATTAACTATGAAACTAAATTCACCGGCTTCGTCCCGAGCTGTTTCTCTACTCTGGATTAATTTTATCTGCCCAGCTACATCTCTTATATCAGCCATTACTTCCTCCTATTATCTATTGTTTGATTTCCTATATTAAATTCCTGATCTGAAGCATACGGTACAAGACTTGACTTAAGTGTCCCGATGAATTCAACCAACCTAGTTACCTTGCTCCAAATACTGCCCTCTAACTTAAGTTCAGATGCTAACAACGGTTCCAACGTTATATCAGAAAATTTTAATGATCTCAGATTATTTTGTAAAGACTCGCTGTAGGAAGCTATCTTATTCGAAAATATTTTTTGTGGATATAAAAGCTCACTGTACCCATCCCAGTCAGCTTCCCGTACTCCGGAACATAACGGTATAATATTCTTCAGCCAGAACAATTGCTTTGAGTCTCCAGTATTAACTAGACCCAACTCACTCAACAGATAGATTTGTAAACCTTCCAATTTACTAATAGCAGCTGCTATTTTATCTGAAAGCGTTACCTCACTAACAACTGCATCCACTACTGAATTCTCTATTAATACTTCCTCCTGTAAAGAACGGAGTTCTTCTGTTACTTCTATTATTTCCAATTGTACATCGTTATACTGCGTAACAAAAGCATCATCACCTTCTGCTAACTCAGTGATCCTCTTAGAAAGTACATATGAGTATAATCTTCTTATCTCCAACTCAAATAAATATTCGTCAAAATGTAAAGAATCTAGAAGATCGCTCATATTTGTGAATAAGTTGATAAGATCTTTTTTGTAAGACTGCCCTATGTTAAGCAAATCTACCCCACCTACTGACCCTTGTGCTGTTCTATCTAAATACTCCCACGACCAAAGATTATTATAAAGATCCCCGGAAGTATCAAATAATGCCATATCGTAAACAGATAGATCTGTTGAAAATCCTGCAACATTACTTAATTCTATAATCTCAGACGTAGGATTAAATGCCAGTAAAGGTATAGTTTTTACCCCAGCTTTACTTAATTTACCCAACAACTTCACAAAATTACCTGACACTACCAATTCACTTAGTTTAACCACATCCAAAGTACAACATCTCCTCCAGTCAAACCTGTGGTAATAGTCAGACACTTCTGAAATTACAGGATTTACAAAATCAAACTTTAAAGATAATGCATCGGTTGTCCAAAGCTTACTCAATGGTACACTCGTTGCACGTAATGCATCCCTATACGATATAAGAGAGTTTATTGTAACAGTGGTGTTAGATCTAGTGAGTGTATCACTCCCTCCGGACTGACTCTGTACCACCCCAGAAAATACATCGTTCTGCTTATAGAAAAGAACTGGAAATCCATTTGGCATATTCCCATAACTAAATGGTAATTGTACTGTAAAAGAACCTAAGGCATTACCCATTGCTCTAAGTGCTTCAGCTTTAAGTAACTGCTTCAGTAGGGGTACATAACTGGCTGGAGCATCCTCTGCTCTCCATTTTATATCATTACCATCAAGAACTACCATATCGTTCTGTTGCAATATGAAATAAGGTTCAGACACCAACAACAGAGATCCTTTCTCTGAAAAAAATTCCATGTAAGCATCAAATGTGAGATGAGCCAAAAAAGTATCTAAATTTTTTGTGTTATAATCAAAGAACCCGATACCCTTATTCTCCTTGGTCTTAACGATACCTATTGATGCACTAAATATCTCAATAAGGTTTGTTACTTTGGCTTGACCAGGTTTACTGTTCAGAGCCACGTACCAAAACTGGGTTAACGGATCCAGTAAAGTTGCTTTAGACAGAACACTGTCCTTCATAGTTAACTTCTTTGCTGAACTAAAATGCTTAATAAGAGTGCTTACATCGTTATTAAATCTGGTAACCATACGTACTATTAACAGATAGTCTGTAGCAAAAGGTGACGCCGCAAACCACACATTGTAATACTTGTCTTTACTTTCAGCGTTCTCGGAACTAACCTGATCATTCAACTCTATATACATGACCACTTGTTGTAATTTATCAGAAGTTCCAAAAGGACTCTTTAAAGTAGACTTAATCACCATATAGTTACTCTCCCAAGAGTGCTTGTTTAATTTCCGAATACAATAAAACAGGTATCTCATTGCTTGGAATACTGTATTTCTCTCTTATTTTATTAACTGATCCCCTGGAAACATCCATTACTACCGATATACTCGTAAAATATAAGTTGTCTTTTGATTCATCCCCATCATAAACACTTATAAACAAAGGTATATCTGAGTCACTCGGAATATCTTTTAAAGTATCATAAAGTAATATTCCCTGGTCCAACCAACCAGGAACTTTTACTGGACTAACAACATCTTGATAAGAATCCCTAAGATCTAGCTCCAAAGCCAGTATAGGATCTATTAATTTTTTTAAGTAAACCCACCTGTCTTGGGCCTTAACATCTCTTAAAGTCTTCCATGAACCTAAGAACTTCTGAGTTACATCGTTAAACTCATCCCTCTCTTTATCTGTTACACCCCAGAACAAGTTCATATATCCTCCAGATACCTCAACCCACCCAGCAGTATTAACCTCCCCTTCAAATATAGTTTTCAGTCTTCTATCGTCAGGATCAGGGTTTAAAACACCTAACTCAACATTATCTTTAGATCTCTTTATGAACCAGCGCAATAATGCCACCAATCTACAGGAGCCTTGCTGCTTAAACAACTCTAAACCTGCTACTGATATTTGCCCCAAGGCTACCACAATAAGTCTTGTCAAATCGGTTAAAGCCAACTCTAACTGTGGTGGAGTGTCAGCTGTTACTATCATTTCTACTAACCGTTCTGTGTCAATATACATATTCTCATCATACTTAACTCCGGCTTCAACTTTATAAAAAGGAGTCATTGTAACTGAATACCCAGCCAATTTACTCTTATCCGTCTCAGCTAATTTCTTAGGTTTTATATCCATATTCTTAGGAGAGTATCCTTCTTCTAAATCTATGGATATTGGAAGCCTACTAAGTATACTGCCAAACTCATCTGTTACATTATCGTACAATTCTGGTATTTTAAAAGTCTGTTCTATCTTACCTAAAACTGTCTTTATAAGTTCTTCTCCGAGATCGATGGCTTTTCCTCTGCTACCACCTACTGAACCTAACCCCTCTAAAATATATGCCCAAAATTTAAGACCTCTTACTATCCCCGGTATTCTAATATTATTTGATACCGGTGTCTTGAACATTCCTGCTAATGGAAGCTTACCTTCAGCAACAGAATCAGCCCGAGCTTCCATAATATCAGTACCCGCCTGTGTTCTCGCTTTCTCAACTAAAGCTGCTCCTTTTATACTATCATTCAACATAGTTCTAGCCAACAACATCTTAGCATCACCCGTTGATATAAGATTGGATATGATGTACGCTATGTACGAAAAATAAAGCATTGTTTCTGCAACTTCTTTACTTCTAACCGGATCTAACTTATCTTGAAACTTAAACGTCCTAGAGAAGCCTTTTAGACCCATTGTATTACCTACAACTGCTGTTGTAGTGGTTCCCTTTTTGATTATATAAGGAGATGCTACTTTAAAAGATATATCTGTTGCTCCGGAATCGTTAGACAATACCTTATTCTCAATATCTAAAAATAATCCTATACCCTGTCCTGTTATACTCCCTTTAGGTCTTATATCCAACTCAAGATCTTCTCCTGCAACTGTACTACCTGTTAATAACAACGCCATAAAATCCGGAGGAATTAAACTGCATGTATCCGGTAATGCCACATCCCAAGCTGACATAGCTGTACTCAGTAAATACTCACTCACCGGTATCTCTAACGTAGTATATATATCACTCATTACTGAGCTCAAAGCTCTATCAAATGTATCCACTGTCATATTAGGTAGACTGGTTATACCTACATTATATTTTATATTAAACACAGAGGGATCTAAGCCTCTAACCCAAGTCTTGATCCTATTCCATCGACCATTAAAATTACTTTTATAAGTACTATATTTTGCATCAACTAAACAAAAAGCTCTATAATACAATAAATCATCTAAAATAGCCTGTTTATCGGCCGTACCATCTGCTACTTTAATTACCTCTTTAAATACTGCAGGCATGCTCTTCTGCACTGGTTGATTCCCCGGTACGAATCTCCTCCATACAGCAAGTCTCTCTTTGGGAAGAGCCCAAACTAAATCAGATATCTTACTGTACTTAGGATCCTTACCATTAATCCATCTCCAAAATCTAGGAGCAACTAAACCTGGGCCATGCTGAAAAAGAACATCTAGAAATATTAACATAAGAGGTGTGTGTCTGAAATATTGTGGATCCCCCTTCAAAAGACAATACCACAAAGCCTGCCCTTCCAAATCTCCTCTATATAACATCCTATACGTTATCTCCATAGCCTCATCCTGGGTCATATAAGGAAACAACTTAAAAAACAATTTCTCTTTTGCTTTCTTTGGCTCTATCCTATCCACTATCCTTAAATATGTTACAGCATCATACTTCTTCTTACCCGTAGCCTTCCAACTCGTAGTATAATTCTTAGCTAAGATATTTAACACTCCTACATCATATTTTACGGCACCCTTAGTATTAGCATATTTTAATAGCTTATCTACCTTAACACCATAGAAAGAAGGAGAATTACCATCGTCAGGATTAATAGTTTTACCCTCAGAAGGTATTAAATAATTATTCACAAATGACTTGAACACCGGGTCCAACTTATGTATGAAATCTGAAACTCCTCCAAAACCAGCAGAGTACTTGCCTCCAGTATAATTATATGTATCACTATTATCTGTAGTTCCACTGGGAACATAAACGTCTTTGCGAATACCTTTAAAATAATCTCTAAGAGATTTGTCCAAACTAATATTCAAATCATCTGCTTGCTCCCCTACATAGTCATCTGACTGTGTAAAATCTGGAGGTTGAGCATAACTCTTAAGTTCTTGGGTTGTCGTAACTACCGGAAAAAACGATTGCGTAGCTACTATAGAATCGCTTATTGAATTAACTAATCCCTCAGACACTCTGACACTGTGAGTATAGTAAGACTGTAGTATACCCTTTGCAATAGAACTTACACTTGGATTTATTTCCTTCTTAGCATACAGGGGTTTTAATCTATCTAAAAAGAGATCTGATAGATCTTCCAATCCTGGAATATTTAAAGGTTGTGTTCCAGAACTAATATTATCTGACCCTACTAATACTTCTAATTGTCTTAAGAAAGATATTCTCAGTATTTTATGATAAAAAGTCATGACATCTTTTACATCATTTCCGAAAGCCAAGCTCCTACCCAGACTAACACTATCGCTGTCCTTTTTCTGTCCGTACATTGCCATCAAAAGAGATCTGTCTATATTAAGTTCCCGTAAAACAGGGTTTCTGTAAAAAGATCTCAGATATTCGTTGCTGAATATGTTATCTAAAGATTCCATTGGTATGAGTTTACCTGTCTTATAATCATACACATACGGTGGAGCCTTGTCAGATATCAGTTCTCTTATTAATTTATCCTTAACTATAAATATTATATCATCTTCCAGAACTTTATAACCTGCAGAGAAGTTGTTAGTCATCCAGTCCTGCAATGGTATAAAACTACTTGGAGCCACATTCATAGACCCGTTACCAATTACCCCTACTACACCATACTTATCAGTATAGTTCAAGTTGATGGGGTACATACTTGTGAGTTTTAAGAAGTAGCTGTTGAAAAAAGAAGCTAATACAACCCACAACGATCCTTGTGTTGTAGCACTCCACTGTCTCCGCATAATATCAAGACCGGCTCTCTTGGTTATGGACTTTACAACTCCCAAAGCTTCTTTAACACACCTATCATGTACAGTTATGTCTAAGATCTTTTCTCTGGCTCTACTATTCCAATATCGTAAAGTTCCAGCATTAGTACCAGATCTCTTAAAAGAACTTCTTAACAATAATGCTTTAGCTATTTTAACACTTTCTAAGTAATCAAAATCATCAAATTCAAGAGCTTTAGCATTAAAAGTTATCCACACCTCTAAAGAGTCTTTAAGATATTTTGGTAAACTGTTCTCTGTAAACGAATACGTATAGGTAAAAGTATTAGCTGCCGGAACCCTACTAACCCATACTGATCCTACAGGATAGAAGTTGTTGTTAGAATCTTTTGAAGAGTAGGCATAAGTATTAAGGACAAATCTTCGCTTACCTTTTGTAGAAGCATATGTGTTTACAAAAACTTCCGGATCCTCAGATATCCCAGAATCCCCAACGCCCTCTTCCGCATCATGAAGTAAATCTTGATCGTCTGTCAATATAGACACGGCTT
>Ga0075116_10000499_pt1 | contig 18266 bp, 14 predicted proteins | sample AntAceMetag02UKC_FD_69786 | JGI IMG/M metagenome (GOLD analysis project Ga0075116, IMG submission 69786) | Saline lake microbial communities from Ace Lake, Antarctica- Antarctic Ace Lake Metagenome 02UKC | ecosystem: Environmental > Aquatic > Non-marine Saline and Alkaline > Saline | place...
GGAGGCATGATGAGTTCAAGATTGTTTGTTGAGCTAAGAGAGAAACTCGGATTGTGTTATTATATAAAAACAGGATCAAGCTCTGATTCTGATACTGGATTTTTAGCAACTCAAGCTGGAGTTGATAATAAAAATGTGGAAAAAGCGATTTCTGCTATTCTGAAAGAATATAAAAAAGCTTGTAAGAAAAAAGTGAGTCTCCCAGAACTAAAGAAGGCTAAAGAAAACATTAAAGGTAAAATGGCTATTCAGATGGAGTCTTCTGATGCATTAGCTTCTCTTTATAGTTCTCAAGAACTTCTTCAGGGAAAAATTTTAACCCTAAAAGATATTTTTAAAGAAATTGACAGAGTTTCTTCAGGCGATATTTTAAAAGTTGCTAACGATTTATTTAAGTCGAAGAATTTGAATTTAGCCTTGATAGGACCATTTAAAAATAAGAGTAGAATTAATAAGATTTTAAAGCTATGAATGATGAAAAAGTATTAGATATATCATGGGGGACGATTTTAAAAATTGCTTCCGCTTTTGTCTTTATCTATTTTGCTTACCTTGTTAAAGATATCTTAATTTGGATTGTTTTTGCTTTGGTCATTTCAGTCTTAGCTGATCCTGCTATTGACTTTTTAAAGAGATTAAGATTTCCGAGAGTTTTATCTACTATTCTTATATATGTTTTAATTTTTAGTATATTTGGAGGATTGATTTATTTTATTATACCTTTCTTCGCTTTTGAAATTCAGCAATTTACACAACTTTTTCCTCAATATTTTGAGAAAATAGCCCCTCCTTTAAGCGGGTTAGGCGTAGAGGCTTTTGAAAGCATGGAGGTTTTTACTGGGACCATAGAGGGATGGTTAATGAGAGCGTCTTCTAATATTTTTAATGCTATAGCGGTTATATTTGGAGGAATTATTTCTACCATGACCATATTTATGCTTGCTATATTTCTTTCCATTGAAGAAAAGGGAGTTGATGACATAATAGCTCTTCTTTCCCCAAAAAAATATGAAAGGATAGTTTTAGCTATTTGGAAAAAGAGTAAACTCAAAGTTTCAAAATGGTTTGGGATGAGATTGATTCTTTCTGTTTTTGTAGGTCTTCTCACTTTTATTGCCTGTCACATTCTAAATGTTAGATATGCTGTCTCTTTTGGTTTGCTTGTGGGAATCTCTGATATTATTCCAATAATCGGACCTGTCTTTTCTGGGGTAGTGATTATTTTATTTTGTGCTCTAGAAAGTTGGGTAAAAGCTCTTTTTATAATGATTATTCTTGTCTTAATACAACAGATAGAAGGAAGCATCTTAACTCCCATACTGACGAAAAAAGTCATAGGGCTTCCTCCCGCCTTAGTATTAGTAGCTTTATTAATAGGAGGAAGACTTTGGGGTGTTTTAGGGGCAATATTGGCCATTCCTCTATTAGGACTTTTCTATGAATTTTTTAAGAACTTTTTAAGAGAGAAAAAAGAAGCTCAGGCTGAACTACAATAAAGTGATATCAAAAACAATATAATATTGAGAATTACCAAGAATAATTTGATAAACATTTTTTAGTTTATGGGAAAATTCTACATTACAACAACGCTACCTTATGTTAATAGCAAGCCACATATTGGCTTTGCTTTAGAAATTATCCAGGCAGATGTAATAGCAAGATATCACAGGATTTTAGGTGACGAGGTCTTTTTTAATACAGGGACAGATGAACATGGTGTAAAAATATATCGTAAAGCTAAAGAGAAGGGAATAAGTACTCAAGAATTTTGCGATATTAATGCAAATGAATTTAAAAAACTTAAAGAGGGTTTAAATTTAAGTTATGATAATTTTATCAGAACTACTGATCCGGATCACATTAAAGCAGCTCAGGAGTTTTGGCAAAGATGTGAGGATAACGGAGATATATATAAAAAAAATTATAAAATTAAATATTGTGCAGGATGCGAATTAGAAAAAACAGAGTCAGAATTAGTTAATGGAAAATGTCCTCTTCATCCTAATCAGGAATTAGAAGTTATTGAAGAAGAAAATTATTTTTTTCGCTATTCAAAATACCAAGAGAAATTACTAGATTTATATGAAAATAATCCTGAATTTGTTTTACCTAAATCAAGATTAGGCGAGATCCGAGAATTTACTAAAAAAGGATTGAAGGATTTTAGCATTTCTCGTTTAAAAGAAAAAATGTCTTGGGGCATATCCGTACCTGGTGACGAGACTCAGGTGATGTATGTTTGGTTTGACGCATTAGTTAATTATATATCTTGTTTGGGTTGGCCTGATGATTTAAAAAGGTTTAACGCCTTTTGGCCTGGTATGCAGGTGGCAGGAAAAGATAATCTACGCCAACAGTCTTCTATGTGGCAATCTATGCTTATGTCAGCTGGTATTAAATCTTCAACTCAGATTTTTATTCATGGATTTATTACTTCTAATCATAAAAAAATGTCAAAAAGTTTGGGTAATATTGTTGATCCTTTTGAAGTGGTCGAAAAATATGGAATTGATGCAGTAAGATATTTTCTTTTAAGGGAGATTTCTCCGACAGAAGATGGAGATTTCACTTATGATAAGTTTGAATTAAGATATAATAGCGATTTAGCCAAAGGATTAGGGAATTTAGTTTCAAGGACAACTACTATGGCGGATGAACTAAATCTTGATTCTCTTACTTTAAATTCCAAAATTCAGGAAGTTATAAGTAATGGTTATGAGAAATATAGAAAAGCGTTAGATAGTTTTAAGTTTAATGAAGGATTAATGGCTATTTGGGAACTAATTACTTTTTGCGATCGTCTTATCGAAAAAGAAAAGCCTTGGGAGGACCTTCAGGGGAAAAAGCAAACTATATTTGATTTGATTTTCTTATTAAAAAATATTGCTTTAATGTTAAATCCTTTTTTGCCGGATACTTCAGAAAAAATACTGGACCAGATTGGGGTTAAAGAAGATTCAAAAAGTAATTCTTTTAAAGTAAAAAAAGGAAAATCTCTTTTCCCTAGAATTTAAGATATTTTATTTAAATTTCTTTGACGCAAAAAATAGCGTCTTTTTTATTTCTTGATTTAGTTGAATAATATTTGGTTAAATTTTTTCCTTCTTTCATTATTTTTTCCTTTACCCCCTTTTCTTTTATATAGCTTCTTATCAAGGTTAAAGGACCAGGATAATTTTTCATTTCAATTAAAATGTCATTCTTTAATGCTAATTTTTTTATTCTTTTGTTTTCTTCTTCATCCCTGCCAATTATAATTTTGGCTGAATCTTTTTTAAAATGTCTCCCTATTTTTAAAAGTTTTATATCATTTTCCCAATATTTTTTATTTCTTTTATTTTTTTCCCAGATTCCTAATAATTCTCTCATTTTTTTTGAAAAATCTTTATCGGTCAAAATACATCCTCCTGCTGGAGTAGGGAATGATTTTAATTTAAATTTTTTGGCAAGTTTTAATTGTTTTTTTCTTGATTTTCCCGAGACATCAAACAACCCTTTCCTTTTAATAAAGTTATTTTTCTCTGCAAAAGTTGATTCCAAAAGTTTTGCCGAAAGGGGTCTTACTATCTTATTTTCTAAATCGCTTTCTTTCTCTATTATTTTTAAGGCACCCTTATTCTGGCTCATAGGTCTTTCTCCTAAAACTTCTCCCGTTGCTATAAAATCATAATTTTCCATTTTCATTATCTTAGCAGCTTCTTTCAACATTAATGCATGACAGTCAATACAGGGATTCATATTTTTTCCGTATCCGTATTTGGGATTCATAACGATTTTTAAATGTTTTTTTGAAAAATTAGCAATCTCGAAAGGAATTTTTAATTCTTTTGCCGTTTTTTTAGCTTGTTCTTCATTAAAAAAATAGCTTTTAAAAATAAGAGCTGTTAATTTAATCTTTTGTTCTTGAAGGATTTTTACTACGAGAATTGAATCTAACCCTCCAGAGAACAAAACTAAAGCTTTTGCTTTTTTCTTCACCATTCTCTCATTATATCTTTTAATTCCTTTTTTAAAAGTTAGGATGGATATTTTCATCCAACGTCTATAGAATACTTGAAAAAAGATTACTTATGTGGTATGATATATAACATAGAATTAGTAAAATATTTTCTAAAGAACATTAAAAAAGGAGAAAAAAAATGAAAAAGAAGTTATTTTTTTTGGTTTTCTTGGTTTTTTTGTTTTTATTTGTTTTAGGAGGAACGGTGATTAATGGAGCTACTACCCTAGAAGTGGAAATTTATTTTTTCGATCAGGAAGATTCTTTAGTAAGTGTTCCGTGCTTGATTGAAATTCGTGATTCTTATAATGCAGAGATTATAAGAAAAACAATAAACATACTTCTCAAGGGTGCTAAGGAACCTCTGTTTAGCTTTATTCCTAAGGGAACAAGGTTAAATCATGTAGTTTTAATTGGAAAATCTGTTATTCTGGATTTCTCAAAAGAATTGCAGAATTACGGAGGTGGGAGTTTCAACGTTCTACACATTAGAGAACAGTTCGAGAAAACTTTATATCAATTCTCTTTTATTGAGAACGTGATCTTCTTTGTTAATGGCGAAGGAGAAAAAAGCGGAGTTTTGCAACCCTAAATTAAAAACCCATTTAATAATTAATTTTATTAAATGGGTTTATTTTTTTATTGCTTCTCTTATTCTCTTTACAATTAAGTTTTTTTCGATGTTGAATTTTACCAACTCATTCTGTGAAAAAGTGTTTGTTACTATAATCGGTTTTATTTTAAACCTCTTGGCTATATTGATGTCGCCTGGTTCATCTCCTATGTAAATTGCGTGTTTTGAAAAATCCTCTAAATCTCTTCCCATTAAATTAGCAAAATAGGGAATGTGTTCTATTTTATTTATCTCTCTTCCCTTTAAGACATCAAAGAATTTAAATACTTTTTGCTCTCTTAATCTTTTTTCCGTTTTTCTATTATCAGATCTAGTGCTTCCAAAAATTCTTATTCCTTCCTTGTGTAATAATTTTAGAAAAGCTGTTACCCCTCTAATTTTTTTCACCTTATTACCATCTGTAATTTCACTAATTTTTTGGAGAAAAATTCTTAATATTTTTGGTGTTTTTCCTTCCCAGGTATTTAGGTAAATCTGATACAAAATAGAATTAGGATTAATTGTTTTTTCCACAATCCATCTGTAAAGTCTTTTATTGTTTAATATTGTCCCATCAATATCTAAAATAACAAATTCAATATCTTTCAATTTTCTTCACCTCTCTTTCGGAAATTTAAATTATAAACGAACTCTGCTGTAAAAATATCATAACATAAAATTTATTATTTTTCAAGTGAGGTGTCTTCAATAAAAATCGGGGCATTAAACATTGCCCCGATTTTAAAATAAATTTTGCAAAATTTATTCTTTCTTTTAGCTACAAAGATTTATTATCCTTTGTAGTTTTTTAATTGTGGGGGGCTCTGTAAAACAAGTAACTTGCTCCCCCCTGTGCGTTAATTCTAAAAAACAGTCTACTTTTTCTAGCTTAAAATCTTCTGGTAGCTCCACCCTTATTTCTTTTATTGATAAGTCTTTTGGTATCCCTGTTTCTAAAATATCCACTTTTTTCTCCTTTTTAATTTAAAAAGTTTTAACGCAGTAAAAATTAAGAAAATATCATATTGACGGATAAAGATATTTTTTAAATCATTTTAACCCCTCCTTTTTAATGGACAAATTCGCTTTATTTAAAATCTTTTTATTTTATTTAAAACGTGTTTCTATTATAACAGAATAATAGAAAAATATCAAATAACATTCAATAAAAAATCGGTGGAGATTAAGCTTCCATCGACTTAAAGCGATAATTTCTATTTATATTAAGCCAATTAAAAGTTTAGCTAACTTTTCAGTATTGTGTTCAGTTGAATTGCGCTTTAAGAGGGATTTTCCTATAAATTTTTCTTCTTTTAAATCTTTACTCAATTTTACCATTCCTAAAAGTTCTGGATTTTTTTCTTTCTGTTTTTTCATTAATTCTTCTGATGGTATCTTGTTGTTATAGATAACGTAATCTAGTTTTGAGTCTAAATATTTTTCAATTTCTTCTGTAAAATCAGAGACACTAAATTCATTTGTTTCTCCGTATTTCTGCATTAGATTACAAACATATATCTTTTTTGCCTTACTCTTCTTGATTGATTCCGAAATTCCTTCTGTTAATAATATTTGAGCCAAAGAAGAATAGAGATCTCCTGGTCCTATTATTATTAAATCAGCTTTTTTTATTGCCTTTATAGTTTTAGGATATGCTTTAGCTTTGGGTTTTAAGTAAACTTTCTTTATTTTTAAATTTCCGTCATGTCTCGGATTATCTATATTCTTTTCGCCAGAAATAATTTTTCCGTTTTCTAAAATAGCATAAAGATTCGACTTACTTAAAGTTACGGGTAATACCTGGTGCCTTATTTGTAGAATTTTTTTCAATTCTTTTATGACTCTATCGTAATTATTAGTATTAAGTTCCAATGCCGTAATTAAAAGATTTGCAAAATTGTGTCCTTTCAAATCTCCTCCTTGAAATCGATAATTAAAAAGATGTTCTATCACTGGAGAAGTGTTTGCAAGAGCAATTAATGATCTTCTGATGTCTCCCGGAGATGTTATTTTATAATCTTTTTTTAACCTTCCTGAAGATCCTCCAGTATCAAGCATTGCGCAAATTGCCGAAATTTCTACGGGGTATTTTTTAATTCCCTTTAATATTGCCTTTGGCATGGCATTGCCTCCTCCTAAACAAACTATTTTTTTCCCTGAAATTTTTTTTAATAGTTCTTTTGTTGGTTTCATAGTTTCATTCAACGGTTACGGATTTGGCTAAATTACGAGGTTTGTCAATGTCTTTTCCTTTAAGATAAGCAACATAATATGCAAAAAGTTGCAGGGGGACAACCGAAAGAATAGGGTTTAATATTTCTAGTGTTTTTGGGATATAGAAAACATTATCAACTTTGTTTTTTATATCTTTGTTTCCTTCTGTTGCGATTGCTAAGATTGGTCCTTTTCTTACTCTAATTTCTTCTATGCTGGATATCATTTTATTATAAACACTATCAGAAGGAGCAATTGCAAAAGTAGGGAAGTTTTCATCAATTAGTGCGATTGGACCGTGTTTCATCTCTCCTGCTGGATAACCCTCTGCGTGGATATAAGATATTTCTTTCAACTTTAGAGCTCCTTCAAGAGCTATTGGATAATTATATTTTCTTCCAAAATAAAGAAAATTTTTATAATCTTTATACTTTTCTGCTAATTCTCTTATCTCAGGATGGTTTTGTAAGATTTTAGATACGGAATCAGGAATTTTTAAAAGTTCTTCTGTTATTTCCTTTGCAGTTTCTTGAGAAAGATTGCGTTGTCTTCCAAGGAAAAGGGAAAGAAGACAAAGAATTAACAATTGGGAAGTGAAAGCTTTTGTTGATGCTACTCCTATTTCGGGACCCGCATGATTATAGATTCCAGCATCAGTTTCTCTAGCTATAGAAGATCCAACTGTGTTAACAATGCCAATCGTTAAAGCTCCTTTTCTTTTTGCTTCTTTTATTGCTCCGAGAGTATCTGCTGTTTCTCCAGACTGAGAAATAGCTATTAATGCTGTATTTTTATCAAAAATTGGATTTTTATATTTTAACTCAGAAGCTACATATACAGAAGAAGGAATACCCGCTATGTTTTCCATCAGGTATTGCCCGATTATTCCCGCATATGAAGCAGTTCCACAAGCTGTAATAATTAATCTTTTTACGTCTTTTAATTTTTTTTCTATATTAATTAATCCTCCAAAACAAAAATTTCCTTCTTTCCTTATAATTCTTCCTTTTAATGCATTCCTTAAACTTTCGGGCTGTTCCATTATTTCCTTCAACATAAAATGTTTATATTTCCCTTTCTGAACATCTTCAATATTCCAGTCTATCTCTTTTGCTTCTTTTTCTCTTAATTCATCTCCTTTCGTTATTATAAAAGTTTCAGGAGTTATAACTGCCACTTCACCATCTTCTAAATAAATAACTTTTTTTGTCCTTGCAATTACGGCCGTTGGATCAGAAGCTACTATATATTCTCCCCCTCCTATACCTATCAAAAGGGGACTAGACATTTTGGCAACAACAATTTTATTTGGATCTTCTTTTGATATTACAGCCAATCCATAGGTACCTTTAAGATAAGGGAGAGCTAACTTAACTGCTTCTTCAAGGTTTCCTTTAAAAAACTCTTCTATTAAATTTGCTATTACTTCTGTGTCTGTTTCAGAATAAAATTTATGTCCTTTTTTTATTAACTTTTCTCTTAAATTCTGGTAATTTTCAATTATTCCATTATGAACCAGCCAGATATTTTTTTTGCAACCATAATGAGGATGAGCATTTTCTCTACTTACCTTCCCTGTGGTAGCCCATCTTGTATGTAATATGAGAGGGTTGGCCTTTTGATGAATGTTTTTCACCTTCTTCTCTAAATTAGATATTCTTCCTACTGCTTTTTCAGAAAATATTTCATTTTTTTCCTCATTAAAAAAGGCAAGTCCAGCAGAGTCATAGCCTCTGTATTCTAACCTTTTTAAAGCTTGAATCCCCATCTTTAGGGATTCAGGATTTTCTTTTAAGGATATGTAGCCAACTATCCCGCACATATTTTAAAAAACAATATTAATTAATTTTCCTGGAACAAATATAATTTTTTTTATTTCTTTTCCTCCTATCCATTTCTTTACTTTTTCCCTTTGGAGGACTAGTTTTTCAGTTTCTTCTTTTAAAACATCAGGACTAACCTCAATCCTATCTCTTAGCTTTCCATTTATTTGAATAATAAGATTTACTAAATCCTCTTTTATAAATTCTTTATTGTAATCTGGCCATTTTTGAAAAGTTACACTTTCTTTGTGTCCTATTATCTGCCATAATTCTTCTGAAATATGAGGCGCAAAAGGGGAGAGAAGAATAATTATTTTCTCTTTTTCATCTTTTCCTAATTGCTCTCGAGAACAGAAATTAACGAATTCCATAAATGCAGCTATTGCGGTATTAAATTTCATTTTATCTAAATCCTCTCCTATCTTTTTTATAAGTTTATGGAGATTTTTTATGGTCTCTTTGCTACTTTTTTCATCAGCTGAATGTTGTTCAGTTAAGTTCCAGACTTTTTTTAAAAATTTATAACATCCCCTTACTCCTTTGTTGCTCCATAATATTGCTTGGTCAAAAGGCCCCATAAACATTTCGTAAATTCTCAAAGTATCTGCTCCGTATTGATCAATAATTGCGTCAGGATTAATTACATTACCAAATGATTTTGACATTTTTCTCCCGTCTTCGGCCAATACTATTCCATGACAGGTTCTCTTTTTGTATGGTTCTTTCTGTGGGGCAGTTCCGATATCATAAAGAAATTTATATATGAATCTGGAATAAAGTAAATGTAAAGTTGTGTGTTCCATTCCTCCGTTATACCAGTCAACAGGCATCCAATATTTTAATTTCTCGGGACTTACTATGTCTTTATTATTATTAGGATCAATATATCTCATATAATACCAATTAGATCCTGCCCAATTTGGCATAGTGTCTGTTTCTCTTTTGGCTGGTCCTCCGCATTTAGGACAGGTTGTATTAACCCACTCTTCAGTTGAAGCTAGAGGAGATTCTCCTGTTTCAGTTGGCTGATATTTTTCTATGTATGGAAGTTCAACAGGAAGATCTTCTTCGGGGATAGGAACTACTCCGCATTTTGGACAATGAACAATTGGGATGGGCTCTCCCCAATAATGTTGTCTTGAAAAAATCCAATCTCTAAATTTGTAATTTATTTTTTCATTTCCTAATGATTTTTCTTTTAGCCTATCTATTATTTTTTCTATCGCTTCTTTACTTTCAAGACCATTAAATTCTGAAGAATTTATAAGTTTTCCATAATCAATAAATGCTTCTTTTGAGATATCTCCACCTGAGATTACTTCTCTTATTTCTATTCCATATTTTGTAGCAAAATCATAATCTCTAAAATCATGAGCAGGAACTACCATTACAGCTCCTCCTCCATAGGTTGAAATGACATAATCTCCTATCCAGACAGGAACTTCTTCTCCGCTTAAAGGATTAATCGCTTTTATTCCTCTTAACTCAACCCCCGTTTTCTCTTTATTCATCTCGGTCCTTTCAAATTCGCTCTTTCTCTTTGATTCTTTTATATATTCTTCTACTTCTTTTTTGTTTGGGACATTTTCTTTTAGTTGAGGAACAAGTTTATGCTCTGGGGCCAATACGATAGCGGTTATTCCAAATATAGTATCAGCTCTCGTGGTAAAAACTTTAATTTCTTCGTTGAGATTTTTTAATTTGAATTTAATTTCTGCTCCCTTACTTTTTCCTATCCAGTTTATTTGTTGTAATTTAACTCTTTCTGGATATTCAACATCTTTTAAATCTTCTATGAGTCTGTCTGCATATTTTGTTATCTTTAACATCCATTGTTTTAATGTTTTTTTCTCTACTTGGGCTCCGCATCTCTCACACTTACCAGAGATTACTTCCTCGTTAGCTAGTCCTGTCTTACAAGAAGGACACCAGTTGATTGGTATTTCCGATTGATAAGCCAGATCATTTTCTAAGAGTTTTAAAAATATCCATTGGGTCCATTTATAGTATTTAGGATCAGTTGTATCAATTTCTCTTTCCCAATCAAGAGACATTCCTAATGATTTAAGTTGTCTTCTAAAATTGGCTATATTCTTTTTAGTTGCTTCTCTTGGGTGAGTTCCTGTTTTAATAGCATAATTTTCTGTGGGTAAACCAAAAGCATCCCATCCTATTGGGAATAAAACATTAAAACCTTCCATTCTTTTTTTTCTTGCTATTGCATCTAGTGCAGAATAACTTCTAGTGTGCCCGACATGAAGTCCATCTCCGGAAGGATAAGGAAATTCAAAAAGAATATATTTTTTTGGTTTTTCAGAAAAATCTTCTGCATGATAAAAATTATTGTCTTCCCAATATTTTTGCCATTTTTTCTCTATTTCTTGATGGTCGTATTTATCCATAAAAATATTAATCTTCTATTAATGTTTGCTTATTTTATTCTTTTCCTCTCTCTTTGTCTATTTGTTTTTCGTTCAAGAATCAGGGATATATTCTCTTGTAAGTTTTAAAAATATTAAATTCCAAAAAGATTTTTAGCGTTATTCGTAGCTGCTTCAACTAATATTTCAGGTCTTATATTTTTTGTCTCGGCGACTCTTTGGGCGATGTATTTTAAATTTAGAGGAGTATTTCTTTCCCCTTCGAAAGGAGAAGGAGTTAGATATGGGCAATCTGTTTCAAGAAGAATTTTTTCAAGAGGAATTTTTTTAATATTTTCTTTAAAATTTATTCCTTCAATGTTTTTAAAAATTATTCCGTTAAGCCCAACAGAAAAACCAAATTCGAGATATTGTTCTAATTCTTCGGTTGTACCTACAAATCCATGAGCTACTGCTTTTTCTGGAATTAATTCTTTATTCTCTTTTAAGATGTCAACTAAATCTTGATGAGCCATACGGCAATGAAATATTACGGGAAGATTTAATTCTTTTGCCAGTTTGAGTTGTTCTAATAATAACTCTTTCTGTTTTTGTTTAAAAAGTTTTTTTCTTATCTGGGTTTTTGGTCTCCAGTAGTAATCAAGACCGATTTCTCCAATTGCCACTACCTTCCCTCCATTGTTGACATTCTTTACCGCTAGTTCTTTGTATTTTTCATAATCAAATTGTTTTTCTCCTATTCTTTCTTCTGTTTCGTTTGGGTCTGCCTTAATTTTGACAAGACCTGTCTCAAGACTCATTGGATGTAATCCAATGGCTGCATAAACCCCTTGTTCATGTTTTCTTGCCATCTCGACAGCTCTCTTGCTGGTAATATATTGGGTGCCGACATTTATCATCCAAATATTGTCTGTAAGGCATTTTTCTATTATCTCAGATGAATCTTCTTTAAAAGCGTTAAAGTTTAAGTGGGCGTGAGTATCTATGTACATAATGGTAATAATTAAACGGAGAATCTTCTCCGTTAGTTTAATATTTAAAATTTTTGTGCCGGAGGAGGGACTTGAACCCTCAAGCCATTGCTGGCAATGGATTTTGAATCCATCGTGTTTACCAATTTCACCACCCCGGCTTATTTGTTTTTTAACAGATTTCTTCTCATTTGTAAATTTAGACAAATCGTGATAAAATTGATTTATGACCCGAGTAATTAGCCTTGCCAACAACAAAGGAGGAGTAGGAAAAACTAATGTTTCAGTTAATCTTCCCATTTTTCTTGTTGCTAAAGGTAAAAGGGTCCTTTTAATTGATTTTGATCACCAGGCAAATGCTACTTTTTCTCTTGGTATTAATCCAAAAAATGTTTCTTTGTCAATTTATAATGCTCTCGTTGGACAAGTTAGTCCAGAATCTGTCATCAGAAAGACTTCTTTTTTTGGTTACGAATTAATGCCTTCTTCGGCAGATTTAGCGGGGGCTGTGGTAGAATTGGTTGGGATGAAAAATAGAGAATTTAAGCTTCGGGAAGTAATTGATAAAGTAAAAGATAATTATGATTATATTCTAATAGATTTACCTCCGAGTCTTGACCTACTAACCCTAAATGGACTTTGCGCTTCAGATGAAGTTTTAATTCCTGTCCAATGTGAATATCTTGCTGTTGAAGGATTAGGACAGCTCCTTTCTACTATTGAATTAGTTCGGGATAATCTCGGAAAAGATCTAAAAATTGCAGGAGCTTTAATGACAATGTATAGTAGGGGAAATCGACTTTCAAGAAATGTTGCAAAAGAAATAAGAAGAAATTTTCCTGGATATGTTTTTGATACTGTTATTCCACGAAGTGTGAAATTAGCAGAAGCTCCAGGAGCAGGAGTTCCCATTTTAAAATATGCCCCTCATTCTAAAGCAACTATGGCTTATAGAGAATTGGCAGACGAATTAATAAAAGGGGAAGAAAAAGAAGGAGAAATTAACGTAAAATAATTTTTATGGAATCAAGTTTTGGAAAAGGAATTGAATCTTTAATTCCTAAAAGAAACATCAAGCTTAATATTGATCCAAAAAGAAAGAAAGATGCTATTTTTTATATTGAAATAGACAAGATAAAGCCTAATCCTTCTCAACCAAGGAAAGATTTTGATGATCAAGGATTAAAAAATCTTGCCCAATCTATCAGAGATTACGGGATACTTCAGCCTCTTGTGGTTAGTAGATTACAAAGAGAAGGGAGAATAGAATATAGATTAATTGCAGGAGAGAGAAGATTTGTTTCAGCAAGAATGGCTGGACTAATGCAGGTTCCTGTAATTGTTAAAGAACCGACAGAAAGAGAAGAGCTTGAGATGTCAATGATTGAAAACATTCAGAGGATAGACCTGAACCCGATTGAGAAAGCAGAAGCCTTTCAGAGGCTTTATGAAGAGTTTGGGCTTACACAAAAAGAGATTGCAAGAGTATGTGGCATGAGTAGAGAAGCAGTGGCCAATAGTCTTAGAATTCTTAAACTGCCAAAAAGAATAAAAGACGGGATTAGAGAAAAGAAGATAACCGAAGGTCATGCAAAAGCGATAATGGCTGTGAAAGATTCTGACAAGCAAGAAGCTCTTTTTGGCAAAATCCTCAAAGATGGTCTAAGTGTAAGAGAGGCTGAAATTATGGCCCAAAGATTAAATCTTATTCCTGTCGAATCAAAAAAAATTCCTTCCGGATTAAGGGAAGAAATTAAAGAATTAGAAGAAAGATTTAAAAAAACCTTTTCTGTAAATGGATTAAAAATGAGTATTGCTTCAGGCTGTCCAAAGTTAGTTATTCCTTTCAAAAACAAAAAAGAAGCTGAAAAGTTCTTGGCAGAATTTAAAACTAAGAGTTGATTTTTCTTACTTTTATAATTCCGCTTAATTCTTTTAATTTATAAGTAAGGTTGTCTAATTGTTTGAGACCAGAGACCTTAACGCTAATTTTAATGACGATGGTTTTCCCATCTTTTTTTAGTTTAGATTCGACTCTATTGATATCTGTTTTTGCTTCACTAACTGATAATGTTATATCTTTTATCACTTCCTTTCTGTCTTCAGCTTCTATTTCTAATAATACCGAATAAAGAGCTTCCTCTTTCCAGTGTGCTTCTATAATCCTTTCTGGAAATTTCTTTTTTAATCTTTTTAAATCTTGACATTCTTTTCTGTGTACTGTTACTCCATGTCCTTTTGTGATATACCCTTCTATCTCGTGTTTTGAAGAGGGAATACAACATTTTCCAAATTTTAATTTAATTCCGCTTTGTCCCGCTAAGATAACTTCTTTTTCTGAAGGTTTTTCCCTAGGTCTTTGAATTTTTTCTTTTTTTTCAAAAAACTCTTTTTCTTCAAAGAGAATTTTTAATATTTCTCTTGGGTAAATTTCTCCTTCGCCAACAGAGACCATTAATTCGTCTATATCTTTAAAATGAAAATGTCTAAAGACTTTTTCTATCTTTTCTTTTGATATTTTTTGAAAATGTGGTTTCTTAAACTCCTTTAATTTTTCATTTAACAATTCTCTTCCTCTCTCAATGTTTTTAGGTCTTGATTCTTTTTTTAGATACAATTTAATCCTTGACCTAGCAAGATTGGTCTTAGTAAACTCTAACCAATTTCTAGAGGGCTTCTTTGTAGAATTGGTAAAAACCTCAACTTCATCTCCATTTTTTAGAATTGTCGAAAGAGAAGCCATTTTTTTATTTACCTTTGCTCCATTGCAGTGATCGCCGATTTCACTATGAACTTGATAGGCAAAATCAATCGGGCAAGCATTTTCAGGCAAGTCTATCACTTCTCCTTTTGGCGTAAAAACGAATATCCTGTTTTTGAAAAAATCAACTTTTAATCCCTTCCAGAAATCTTTGCTTTTTGTAATTTCTTTTTGCCAATCTTTTAATTGAGCTACCCAAGCGAATTTTTTCATTCCCTTTTTAGAATTTATCTTTTCCTTTTTTGCCCAGTGAGCACATATTCCATTTTCAGCTTCCTGATGCATTTTTAAAGTTTTTATCTGGAATTCAGTTATCCTTCCGTCTAGACAAAAAACAGTTGTATGAAGAGCTCTATATTCATTAGGCTTTGGAAGAGCAATATAATCTTTTATCCTTCCAGGAAGAGGTTTCCACTGCCTATGTATTGCTCCCAGAGTTTTATAACATGATTCGACATCTTTTAGGATAATTCTTAAAGCAATGAAATCGTAGATTTTATTTATATCCATATCATGCTTTAGTAATTTTTGATAAAGGCTCCAACGATGTTTTATCCTCGTATGGATATCGGTTGACTTTATTCCCTCTTTCTTTAGTATTTTTAAAAGTTCTATTTTTACCCTTTTCAAATATTTCTTTCTTCCTTCATTTCCTTCTCCAATGTTTTCGGCTAACCATTTATATTCTCTAGGATAAAGATAGGGGAATGCAAGATCTTCAAGTTGTCCTTTTATTTCTCCCATTCCTAACCTATTTGCAATAGGTGCAAATATCTCAAGAGTTTCAAGGGCAATCCTTTCCCTTTTTTCTTTTGGTAGAGCATTGAGGGTTTGCATATTGTGAAGTCTATCTGCAAGTTTTATTAATATCACCCTTAAATCTTCAGCCATAGCAAAAAACATTTTTCTCAAATTTTCTGCTCTCATGTCGATAGGTCTCTCTTCTCTGCTTTCTATGTCTCTGATTTGAAGTTCTTCTTTTGGGTATCTTAATTTCCCAAGCTTGCTTACTCCTTCAACCAAAAAGGCAATTTCTTTTCCAAATTCATTTTCTACATCTTCTATGGTTTTATCTGTATCTTCTGGAACATCATGAAGGTAGGCAGCTGCTATTGTTTGGGGGTCAAGATGCATTTTTTTGAGAGTCTCAGCTACTTTTTCTGGATGGGAGATATAGTCTTCTCCGGAAGCTCTTTTTTGTCCTTCATGAGCTTCTTTTGCAAATTGATGAGCCCTTTCTATCAAGGATCTTTCTCCAAATATTTTTTTAATTATCTTGACTGACATTTTTCTTTTTTTTATAACCGCACTCTTTATTTGAACAAATTATCATTTCTTTTTTTCCCTCTACCATCATTGATCCGCATTCTGGGCACTTTTCTTCTGTTGGTTTATTCCAGGAAGCATAATCACATTTTGGCCAATTAGAGCATCCCCAAAATAATTTTCTCTTTTTTGTTTTTTTCTCTATTATATCTCCTCCGCATTTAGGACACTTTACGCCGATTTTTTTATCTTCTATAGATTCTGTATGTTTGCATTCTGGAAAATTAGAACAAGCATAGAATTTGCCGAATCTTCCCATTTTTAAAACCATAGGAGATTTACAGTCGGGACATATTTTATCAGTTGGTTTTTCAGAAAATTCTTTTTTTGAAACTTCTTCGTATTTACTCTCAAGATTTTTTTCAAAAGGACCATAGAATTCTTTTATTACAGGAACCCATTTTTTTTCGCCGATTGCAATTTGGTCAAACTTCTTTTCCATTTCTGCCGTGAACTTTAAATTAACTATTTTTGGAAAATGTTTTTTTAAAATACCATTTACTAATTCTCCTATTTCCGTTGGTTTAAATTTTCTGTTTTCGTTTTTCTCAACATAATTTCTTGTCTGAATCGTTGAAATAATAGGAGCATAAGTTGATGGACGGCCTATTCCTTCTTTCTCAAGCGCCTTAATAAGAGTTGCTTCGCTATATCTTGAGGGAGGCTGAGTAAAATGTTGTAATGGTCTAAGTTTTAAAAGTTTCAAAATTTCACCTTCTTCTAAAAGAGGGATTTCTTCTTCTTTGAAACTAGTTTTATATATTTTTAAAAATCCATCGAATTTTAAGGTTTGACCAGAACTTCTAAAAGTAAAATTCTTTGCTGATATATCTACCGAGACTGATTCGAAAAGAGCTTGACTCATTTGGGAAGCGATAAATCTTTTCCAAATAAGATCATAAAGATTGTATTGATTTTTTTCTAATTTGTCCTGGAGGCTTTCTGGATTTTTTTCTGGGGAACTTGGCCTTATAGCTTCGTGAGCCTCTTGAGCTCCCTTGCTTTTTGTTTTGTATTCTCTCTGAAAACCAGCCCAATAATTTTTTCCATATTCTTTCTCTATTATCTCTTTAGCAGACAAAAGAGACGAAGAAGAAAGATTAAAAGAGTCTGTTCTATGGTAGGTGATGAGTCCTGTTTCATAAAGTCTTTGAGCTGTTATCATGGTTATTTTTGCCGGTAAATGTAATTTATTCCATGATTCTTGCTGCAAAGAAGATGTGGAAAAAGGAGGAAAGGGATTTCTTTTAACTTCCTTTTTTTCAATCTTTTCAACCCTATATTCTGCTTCGTTTATTTTTTCTATGATTTTGTCTGCCTTTTCTTTTTTTGAGATGCTAAATTTACCGAGAACTTCATTGTCTTTTTTGTTGAGCAAAGAAGAAAACATTTCTTTTTCTTCATTCTTTTTTAATAAAGCTTCTATTGTCCAATATTCTCGCGTTTTGAATGCTTTTATCTCTTCTTCTCTGTCTGTGACTATTTTTAAAGCCGCTGACTGAACTCTCCCAGCCGAAAGACCTCTAGTCACTTTTTTCCATAAGAAAGGAGAAAGCTTGTATCCAACAAGTCTATCTAGAACCCTTCTTGCTTGCTGGGCATTAACAAGGTCCAAATTTATTTTTCTTGGATTTTTTAAGGCTTTGTCTATGGCACTTTTTGTTATTTCGTGAAACGCGATTCTCTCATAGGAAAATTCTTTCCCTGATTTTTTTAGAGAAGATTCTAAAATTTGAGCTAAGTGCCATGAGATAGCTTCTCCTTCTCTGTCTTCATCAGTTGCCAGAATTATCTTGTCTGATTTTTCAGCACTTTCTTTTAAGATTTTAATAACTTTTCTTGCCTTTGGAGGGGTAACGTATTTTGGTTCAAAAGTTTTTTCTGTGTCTACGCCGAGCTTACCCTTGGGAAGATCCCGAACATGTCCATAGGAAGACAGTACCTTATATTCAGAACCTAAAAAACGCTGAATAGTTTTTGCCTTAGTGGGGCTTTCTACTATAATTAAATCCATATTTTTTTATTGTTTTTCTATACCATAAAACAGTTTTAATTTTTTAACAACCCCATTAAAGAAAACTCGAAATCCAATCCGCCGGCCGGCGGAGCCAGTTGACGGAGCCATTTGGCGGATTAGTTATAAGTTATAAGTTAATTATTTATCCATCGGCAATAAA
>Ga0075116_10000504_pt1 | contig 18169 bp, 9 predicted proteins | sample AntAceMetag02UKC_FD_69786 | JGI IMG/M metagenome (GOLD analysis project Ga0075116, IMG submission 69786) | Saline lake microbial communities from Ace Lake, Antarctica- Antarctic Ace Lake Metagenome 02UKC | ecosystem: Environmental > Aquatic > Non-marine Saline and Alkaline > Saline | place...
TCAGGCTATATTTTAAGGTTGAGCGATAAATTTAAGGGGCCACTTTAAAAGTGGCCCTTTGTTTGTCCAAGTATAAAGGAAAAGGTATGAAGATAGGAAATTTAAAGGATTTGTTCGAGTTTCAAATTCGAAGAAATACGAATCGTTTATGTCGCAGTTTGTTGATGACGCTGGAAGATATCAATGCAGAAGAAGAAATTCTTTCGCAGAAGAGAATGTCCCATTTAAGAAAAAGGGTTTTAGATCATGGTAATGATTTTATTAGAGACCTTATCTCTGAAGTGAAAAATTACAGAATTGACTTGGATTTTGACGATGAGTGAGTATAATAAGGAAAGAACAAGGAATAAGGAATATGGAAAAAAAACAAGAGAGAATTGTTTCGAATAAGGAAATCTATAGTTTTGAAATCGTAACGACGAAAGAAGTTCCCGATACTAAGATTAAGAAAGATGAAGAGGGCGTCGAGGTGAAAGAAACTCGCATGGTCAAGAAAAAGATCCCCACACGACTTGTTATTGCCCGTCCGACGCGAAAGCAAATGGATGAGGCAGACTTAGAGTTTGCAATTGAGCAGTCAAAGCTTATTAAAAAGGGTATTTTAACTCGTGCAATGATCACGAAGAAATACGCAGATACGGGAGGTCTCTTGACAAGTGATGAGGCGAAGTACCTTACTGAAAGATACAAGAAGCTCGCCGAGCTACAGAGTGAATTTGTTGCGATTGGTGTCAAGGTTAAGCGCCCAACAAAAAACCAGAAATCAGATTTCAAAAGAATTATCGAAGAGATCAACGAGATTCGAAAAGAAATCGCAGACATTGAATCTTCTTACAGCGGAATTTTCCAGCACACGGCAGATGTCAAGGCATCAAACCATGTGATCTTATGGTATACTCTTATGCTTACTCATATTGAGGAGGACGAAAAGGAAGATGGGAACGCAGAATGGACTCCATTCTTCAAGGGGAAAACCTTTGAGGAGAGAGTCGAGAGCTATTACGAAAAAGAAGAAGATCCTGACGAGCTTTACATCCTATCAAGACAGAAACTCGCATATTTCATTAGCTTCTGGTATAACGGCGCTGCTTCAGACAATGAAGATTTCGTGAACTTAGAAAAAGACATGGAAGAGGGAAATGTCTAATGAAGAAAGACTTGGGTTGCTTCGTAGGGTCTTCAGCGATGTAGCGCGTGGGTTTACTATCGGCTTTTTAAAAAATAAGCCAGTCTATATAAAGCACCTCTCCCATCATGATCAGGTAGACTTGGAAATCATTCACAAGGGTTTTGTTGACAAGGCGGTTCGTGACGGAGTTCCCACGGAGAAAGAGATGCTTGAGGTTCTCAAGGATGGCGGCGTTTGGTCAGATGACGACGAGAGCGAACTGGAAGGGCTAAAGAAGGTTATTCAATCTGAAACCGACAATAAGGCGAACGCTTTTTTGAAAGCTCAAGTTGACAACCAAAACGAAGCCATTAAAAAGGCTGAAGAGGAATACTGCGAAAAGGCATCTGAAAGAGAGAAGTGCGTTGGTATAACGGCGGAGTCTTATGCGGACAAGCAAATCAATAGATACTATATCTCTCGAAGCCTATACAAGGACGAGGGGTTTATAACTCCTCTTTTAGATCAAAGCAGCGAAGAGTCTACCGATGGAAATCTTCGGGCGATTGTTTCTTGCTACAATATTTCGATGGAAGACATGCAGGATGGAAACCTTAAAAGGCTCGCAATCCAAGACTTCTATCAACTGTATTGGATAATGAGCGGGGAAAACCTCTATCATTTTTTTGGCCTTCCAATTTGTAATTTATCGCACTTTCAAATCAGGCTTGCGTCATTTTCAAAAACCTTTGGAAGCTTACTGCAAGAAATCGAAAACGTTCCAGATCACATTCGCGAAGACCCTGATGCCCTTATGGATTATGTCAAGATGGCAAAAGAGGGAAGGAAGAAAATGGAAAATACAAGAGAAGATGCGGCTGTCTCTATTGTTGGTGCGACGAAGGAAGACTACAAGGCTATGGGATATGACACTTCCAATTCTACGACGTTCGAAAACGAACTCAAAAAGAAGAAGGACGCTGGTAATGAAGAAAGTTTAAATATGCATGATATTATGAACTTGATGGGCGTTTAGTAAAAAAAATGGTGTAAATTAAATAGAGTCTTATTACCAAGGTCTAAGGTATGCCAAGAAATCCCGCAGTTACTATCGATGTTCGAGCGAACACGAGGCAAATGGAGCGTCAGATTGTCTCAGGTGCTTTACAAGCACAAAGGACAATTTCGTCACGTCCTATTCCTATCCACGCCGATACAAAAAACGCTTCCCAAGCCTTAGGGCGAATCTCTGGACAAGCGAACGAATTCAACAAGTCACTTGCAGCTTCTACCGCCCGTGTTGTTGCGTTCGGTGTTTCCGTTGGTATTGTTCGTTCGATCACAGAATCATTTAAAGAGCTTCTTCTCCAGACACGCCTTGTTGAAAAAAGTCTTGTAGATATTAATGTTATCTTCGGAGCATCTTCATCAGATTTAGAAAAATTTGGTTCTAGGCTTTTCGGAGTTGCTCAAAAAACCGCTCAATCTTTTGCGACGGTAACAGAGGCCGCAGTTGAATTCTCTCGTCAAGGTTTGAGCATGGAGGAAACCTTAATAAGGACTCGTGACGCGCTGATCCTTACTCGTATTTCTGGACTTGACGCTGCACAGTCCGTTCAGACACTTACCGCCGCCGTTAATGGATTTGGACAGTCCGCCTTGAATACCACAGAGATTATCAACAAGTTTGCTATTGTTGACGCAGGGTTCGCTGTTAGCGCGAAAGACTTGGCAGACTCCTTGGCTCGTGCAGGTTCCGCCGCACAGGATGCCAATATTTCCTTTGATGAGTTACTTGCTCTTACAACGGCAGTCCAGCAAAGAACTGCTCGTGGTGGTGCTGTTATTGGTAATGCTTTCAAAACCATTTTCGCACGAATTCAAAGTTCTTCGAGAATCGATCAATTGAAAAGTCTTGGTGTCGAAATTGATGCGACACAAACAGGAATGCAGAAGCTCTTAGCGATCTCTACGTCTCTTGACAGTAAAGACGTTTTAAAGGCTGCAAAAATTAGAGAGTTGCTTGGTGGTGTTCGTCAAGTCAATATCGTTTCTGCCGTAGTAAGAGATTTGAGCAAAGAGTATAGTATTTTCAACAGCGCGTTAAGCATGTCTCTCGGCGCTACGGACGACGCCATTCGTCGTAACGAAAACTTGAACCAAACCTTAGATACGCTTGCAAAACAAGGTGTTCTCGGTTTGCAGAAAGCACTTGCGAAGTTGGGTGACATTGGTATCGGGGATAATTTAAAAACGATTGTCGCCGTGTTTAACGGTGTCATTAACAGCTTCAACAATACCCTTGATGGAGAGGGAATTGGGTCTGACTTTGCGAAAGGGTTTGTTCGTGGGGTAAGCAATGTCTTGAGCGGTCCAGTTCTTATTGCGTTGGGCATCATTCTTGTTCGCATCTTGCGTGAAACCTTCGTCTTTGCAAAAGACGTTGTCAAATCAATGGGTGTGGTTAATGGGGCAACTAGCCAACAAATTCAATTGCAAAAAAGCATTGGCGACGTGCTGAAAAGAAATAGCGGGGAATACCTCCTCCAATTGCGCTCATCAAAAAGTGCCGCTTCTCAACAAGAGGTATTACTTAAGATTCTCCAAAAGGAAATTCTTGCCCAGCAAGTGCTTAATAGAGAGATGTTGAATTACTCTAGGATCGCAGTTACCGCAGGATTCCGAAGGGGCGCTGGAGGTGTGCTATCCGTGAAAAGTCGCGGCGCTGTCCCCACTGCCGCAGAGGGTATCCTCCCAGCCGTCGCAGAAGAGTTTCAGTCAGTTCGAAGTGGTATAGGAGGGGCAAGACCCTCTGACAAGCCAAGAGTCATCCCAAGCTTTGATTTTGGCGGTGGTAAACGCGGTCCAATTGTTGCCCACTCTGGAGAGAAAGTTGTTGAGAACTTCATGGGCTCTTCGGGAAGTGCCGTGTTCAATCGAGACATGATTAACGCCGCAGGAGGAATCACCTCACTCAAGAAATTTGGAAACGTTAGAAACGTTGCGTCTGGAGTCATCCCTAACCTCGCAGGTCTACCACCAATAGCGCGAAGATCGTTAATACAAGACGCATGGTTTAAGAAAGAGTCAGGACTCGGAGCAAATAAACTTTTTGCACAAAAACCCGAAGAAGCAATTTTACTTGCCTCAAAATTTGGGAACAAGGTATTCCCAAGAATGAAATCTAATGTTGGCATGTCCTCGTTTGTTAAGTCCGTGGATAGAAGCTCTCGACCAGACGATATTGTCGATAAGATCAGAAGCTTTGGATTCGCGAATGGAATAATCCCAAATCTCGCAAGATTCGAGGGCCTTACGCGAATAGTTAAAACCATAAAATTCAATGGTCAAAAAGCAGTTTTCAGTCGTAGAAAAAGTGACGACGAGTTTGAGTCATTCCTAAAAAGAACATATCCTGGAATTGGTCCGCAGGCAATCGGAAAGTTTTATCAACAGGGCCAGAAATATGAAAAGAATCGCTTGTTCAACCAAGTTCACCTTGCCAGAAAAGGGCATGGAGTAGAAATTTTAGGAAAAGGGGAAGGTGGCTCATTTATTGCGAAGCGTGCAAAAATGGACGTTCAAGATGCGATAGACCGTGGACTTATTACCCAAAGAGAGGCCAAGATAGGTATTGATGCAAGACTTGGTGCGATGAAAAAAGATGGTCTTAAGCTTTTCGATGCAAGACCTCCAAATTTCTCCTTTCCAGATTTTAAGGTTTTGGATGCTGGTGGTCTAAGGGGGATAAAGCGTGCTGCAGCAGGGCAAATTCCTGAATTCGCAACAGTCTTGGGCGAGTCAGTCCAGCGAGAAGTGGGAGCGCTTCGCGGCTTAGGGGTTTCCCCAAGTGACGCCTCTAATGCTATTCGTGTCGGCTCAAATGCAACATTAAAAAATTCAGCGAATCCTCAAGGACTCGGCGTTTTCAACTCGCTCCAAGAAAACTCACTACAAGACGCTTTAGTTGCTCATCGTGGAGAGAACGTAAAATTTGCGGGCGCGGGCGCGGGCGCGGGCGCAGGTGCAAACGCATCCAATGGACTTATTCCTAATTTAGTTGGTGGATTTTCCACAAAGAACCTAACGGACATTGAAGTCCAGAATGTTTTCCAGCAACTGAACAAAAGAGCTAGGGAGACGGGCGGCAAGATAAGAGACTACGGCACTGACATTAAGAAGGCAAGACAAGCCCTTAATGGACTAACCAACTTCACTGGAGACACAGCGAAGGAAACGAGAAAACTTTCAAGAAGCCTTGCTAACGAACAACGTCAAATTCGCACACGTCAAAAAAACCTACCTGGGGTCTCTCAACTCGCCTCTGGAGTGCGGGGCGCGACACCTCTTGCCTCTCAGGTAAACCAATCTGTAATCGAGGGAAGACTGAAGGTTAAGGCAGCCATCGAAAATAACAGGTTGGAAAGAGTCAAGTCTGATTTTGTTTCGGGGAAAATAAGCAAGCAGACACCTGCGGACGCAAGAGCAATCGCGTTACAGGAAACAACAAGGTCTCTTAAGGGCAAGGGCTTCAGTCTCCAAGAAATCCAGAAACTCAAAAACTCAACTGGCAAGGTAAGTCGTGATTTCTTTGAAAAAGTGTTCAGGGAGGCAAACACCTCCATTCAAAAATCTTTAAAGTCAGAGAAAGAAGCGGCCACAAGGAAAAGAGGCGCGACACTTGAGGGCACTAAAGCGATCTCCACGAGAATTTCACAGATTAGAGAAGACAGAAGGTTGACGGGTGTCCAAGCAGCTTTTATCGAGGGAAAAGAAAAGGGCATCGCAAGAGAGGATTTCCAAGAACTCACAAAAAGAAGGGCGTCCTCCGCGCTATCTGAACAGGGATTCTCTCCGTCAGAAATAAGGAAGCTGGAAACAGCACCAAAAAACACAGAAAGAGGAAAGTTCTTTCAAGAAACCTCTAGGGAGCAATCAAATTTATTGGCACGATCCTTCAAGGCAAGGAGAGAGGAAGGTCTAGCTACTGAATTTCAGATTAAAAACGAAAAGGAATTAACAAAATTAAGGAAGGGCGGCTTTCTCAGCGGTTTAATGGGGACAGACAAGAGAGATAGAGATAGACTGCTTAAACAGGTTGGAAGCGGTCGATTAGGTGGCGAAGCTCGAAGGTCTGTAAGAGGGGCGTTCTCACAGGGACAGGAAGCCCGCTCGGGCAGGGGTTCTACGTTTGGCTTCGGTGCAGCGTTTCTCGCTCCATTAGTCGGGGGCTTTTTTGATCAAGTCGCGGACAGGACTGAAGGGGCAACATCAAAAACAGCGACAGTTGCTGGAAGCGCAGCGCAAGGTATCGGCTATGGAGCTTTATTTGGGAAAAAGGGTGTTATTGGAATTGGTCTTATTGGATTGGGTATTGGACTTGTAAAGGCTCTTGATCCGATGAACAAGAGTGTCAAAGACTTTTCGAAAGAGGCAGAGAGTGCTGTTTCAGCACAAAACAAGGTGACGAACTCTATCCAAGAATACATGAAGGTCCAAGATAAATTTAATTCGATTCTTGAATCAGGCGCAGACATCACCGCTCAGCAAGCTTCTGTCTTCCAGCAAACCTTGGAGACGATACTGATAAATACTGGAGATGCAGGACTTGCAGAAAAATTCCGAAAAACCCAAGGAAATCAACCCGAACAAGAGGAAATACTTTCAAAAACCCAAAAAGAGTTGAATAAGAAAAGAGTTGGTTCAGAGCTTGACCGTGACTTCGCTGTTTTGAATAAGACATCTGGATTTTTAATTCTTTCTGCCGACTCAGTTCAAAGAGACCTACTTTCAGGGTTGAAAAGCGGCGCAACGCGAGAAGAAATAGACCCTTTGATTAGACGTATAGTCGGAAATGCCCCAGACTTAACAAGGGAGAGGCGAAGGGATATAGGCGCTTCTTTCACTAAGGCTCAAGCCTTTGGAATCACTGAAGGCGAAAATTCCAAAGAGGTTGTTAACGAGTTAAACCTTGCACTTTCTAAATTTGGAATAAGCTCAGAAGGTGCAGTGACCCTAACCAATAGTTTGACTGATGAATTTTCGGCACTTGACTTCTTTGTGTTGTTAGAACGGGTAAAAGATTTGAAGCTTGAGGGTAACGCCTTGGCCAAGGTCTTACTGGACAGTCAACGAGCACTTGTAAATTTTAAAAGCGAGGTTGGTGGGTTATCAAGATCGTTGAACTTGACAACAGGTCTCACTAACATAAGAAACAATGCTGTAAGGGACGTTACTCTGAATCGAGCGAGCGAACAAGCAAAGGCTTTGGCTCCGAACTTATCAGAAAAAGGGCAATTAGACCTACAGACACGCATTGATTTGGAAGGGGTCAAGATAAAGAGACTGAGTCAAATAGAGGGTGCTGAAGAAGACTTTGCCAAAGCATTAAGGTCTTTCCTTAGAAAAGAAGGGGTTCAAGCAAAGTCAAAGGGCGGTGAAAACATTAATCAGAAAATTCTTGAAGTATTGGACAAAGACTCTGGGGCGATGCTTGCTGTTGCTAAAGAGGTTGGTCTGGGACAAGTGAAGTTAGAGAAAATCAAAAACAACCAAATTCTTCAAGTCGAAAAGATAAATTTTGACGCCACAGTAAACTCTCAAAAATTTGTAGACTCTAATGAAATTCAAACGGGGGCCTTGTTTCGTGCTCAAAAGTCTCAGGCATTCGGTGGCGATATATTCGGGTTCCAGACTCCTCCCGCATTAGCAAATTTTGGTAGGTCTGCAAGGCAAAGCCGTTTTGGCGGGGTCGAAGGAGAGAGAGGAAGAAGGGGATCTACTATTGCTCAGCTTGAATTCCGCCGTCTGTTTCCAAGTGTAAAAGGAGCGTTCGACGAAACCCAAAACAAGGTATCTATTGCAGAAGAGTTTGATCGTAAATCCTCTGGAATCATACAGTCTCAACTAAGTGGTGTTGGAAAGGGTAGCGCGGAAACGTCTGTTATTCAGGGCATTATAGATTCAATAGACCAAGGTGGTTCTCTTCGTGGGGCGATATCAGGCGCAGAAGGACGCGTTTCTGAGGAATCATTCGGAGCTTTAGAGGACATCGCTCGTTCTGCTGAGAAGTTGTCTGAGCAACGAACTGAGATTGTAAATGAAACGTTCAAAAACCTGTTTAAGGCAGACGAGTCTAAGACAGCGGACGCCATCGTGTCAGGGATGCAGACTGCTTTTGGAGATAAGTTTAATGCGTTACCAAGCATCGCTTCTAATACAGGAGAAACAAGTCTCAAATTACAAGATTTAGTCAATCTCAATCTAGGTAAAACCGCAGAGGCAAAAAGCGCAGATCTTGTGAATAAGGCCGTTCTACAACTTGATAAGCAGGTTACGACAGATTTCGCGATGTCAAAAGAAGAGAAGGGTTTTCTTTCAAACGAAAAGGCAGACACCCTTGCGAATATCACAAGGCTTGAGGAGGCGATCAGTACGCTTGTATGGGAAGGCCCCAGTTTTACCGTTGGGGATGCTATGGAATCGTTAATTGGTTCCGTGATTACAGACAATTACGGACCCGACCAACAGGCCGATAGAAAGGTGCTGAAAGGTGCTCGCGCCCTTGAAGGAAAAATAAAAATAGAAAAAGAAAAGCTTACAAGTATTGGCGAGAGGCAAATTGCATTAGACAAGGCGACCCCACTTCTTAAAGCTCGAAGTGGGACTGCGGCAGACAGGTCGAAATTCTTACTCGGGCAAGAGGGCTTAGACCCTGCTGATAAAATCGCATTAGAGAGAGCTGCCGCTGTTGGAAATGCCACGGTCGAAAACGCTAAGGCCAGACTTAGGATCAGGGTTAAGGAAGCCATGTCTGGAACTGAATCACCTGAGATCGCGTCACAATTGACAAAAGCCGTCGCTACCGCGAATAAAACCAGAGGAATTGAGCCTGAAACTGAGCCATCTGAAACAGTGGTTCGTTCAATTTTCAAACCAATCGCAGATTCCCTCCAACCCTTTACGCAGTCTCTTCGAGGGGCTTTCGGTGGAAACAATACCAACAGAGCCCCATCTCAAGAACCAGTCCCTGAAGCGAAGGCAGCGAAACTCAAAGAGAACGAAAGAATCGCTCAGTTAGGTAAGTTTCTTTCAAGCTTTAAAGGCCCTACAGGGGAGATCAATGAGACCCGCTTAGGAAATCTCAGCCCACTAACCACGGCATCCACCGTCGCAGAATCAGGCATTAATCTTTCCCGCTTAATTCGCCAAGCAAAAATGCGCATTGACATTTCACCTACTCTAACAGATGAAGAGCGTAAAAGGCTTATTGTTGATTTGAAAGAAATCGCTTTTCGCGCAAACAAGGATCTTAAGCTTAATATTAAGGTTGATTTTGAAAAGGACGTAGAAGTTCTTTCCACGATAGAACAGATTAAAGAGGGCTTGGGTCAAGGGTTCCAACTTTTAAAAGCCGACCTTGAAGATACCTCCGAAATAGAGGTTGCGTGGTCCAATGTTGCCAGCACGATTTCAGAGGGGCTTTCTGAAGCGGTTGTTTCCAGTGCTCAAGATTTCAAGCGTTTAAAATCAGAGGGCATAAGTGTTTTTGATGCCATGGGCGACAGTTTCAGGCAAATGCTGTCTGATATGTTTTCAGACCTTTCTCAGACCCACTTCGACCAAGCTTTTGGAGAGGCGACTTCTGGAGTCGGAACTTTCATCGGCGGCCTATTTGGAAACAGCAAGGCAAGCAGCGGAATAGTCGATTCTTTCAACAATGGCGGTGGAACACGTTCGGGAGTGCCCGCTCTTGTAACGGGCGGAGAATTTGCCTTTGATCCCCAAGCTGTCTCTTTCTACGGAAAAGACTTCATGGAGTCCCTCAATCGTGGGGAAGCAAAAATTGATGGCGGCATACTTCCCAATCTTGGGGGCGTTCAAGGAAGTGCCTTCGGTGGAATGTTAGAGGGTGGAAGCGGCACGAAAGATGATCTTCTTGGGAATTTCCCAGCAGGAACATTCATCTTAAAGAAAGACGCTGTAAACCGTTATGGAAAGGGCGCATTAGAAACAATCAACAACCGTCAATTTGCTGCGGGTGGTCAGATAGAAAGGGCGTTCTTAGGGGCGTTACTTGGATCAGTCTTCTCGCAAGCTCTTGTTGGCGCGGGAGTTGGTGGCTTGACTGCGGCAGTAACTGGAGAGGATATCGGAAAAGGCGCTCTTATGGGCGGTATCGGCGGTGCCATCACTGGTGGAGTCAGTGGCATCGGCGGCGCATTAAGTGGGAGCGCTCCTTCTGGTGGGGGTTTTCTTAAAGATTTTGGATCAAGCTTTGGAAACACGTTCAGCGGCGTAGGCAACCTTTTCGGAGGCAAGGGAGGGGATGACAGTGGCACATCGAGCCTCTTACACAAAATGGAATTTGCTGGAACAGACACCCCAGCGCCTTTCTCTGTCGCCTCATTAGGAAAAGATCCTTTTGGAGGTAGTATTAGCACTCCAAATATGGCTGATATCTCCGACATGAAACCTACTACAATTTCTGGTAAGGGCAATAAGACGGGGCTTTTTGGGAAGTTCGGAGAGGCGTTACTCCCAGGTCTTCTTTCTCTAGGTGCGAGCGCATTGCTTGCCCCATCTCCACCACCAACTGAAGAGTCAGTAATCCAAGGAAAGGGCTCAATTACTCGCGTGAGACCAGACGGGACAGTAAGTATTGAGCATCACAGTTCAGACGGGGCTGGAAGAGTAGAGAATCACAAGCTGGGTCAAGACATGTCAGTTGAGCAGCTTAACAAGTGGCTCTCCTCTCAAGGTGCCGCGCATTACGTTCCAAATGAAACGCCTTCTTTTGCGGGCGGTGGAATGATTGATGGAATAGGAAGCGCAAGTTTCAGGGACGGGGACGTTCTCTCTGGTGTTAGCAAACAATTTACGACAAGCTTAGGGATGCCTTCAAAAACAAGCGCATCAAGCCTTGCGCCTCTCATGATGTCTTCAAGCGAAGCTTCTAATCCAGATTTATTGATGGGAGCAACGAATACTATTAGACAGTCTAATGGCCTCTCACCAATTAGCAACACTGTTAGCAACAGCTTCTCTTCAAGTCACGTATTTTCCCCTTCCAATATTAGCACGTTCAATAGAGGCGGCAATATCTCTAATTTGACGAATACAAGCACAAGCATGCGGACCTCAACCCCAATCCGCTTCTCAGACCCTTCTCCTTCAGTTCGTGGGTTTGCAAGCGGCGGCGCTGTCAGCCCTATCATAAACTCTCCAAGACTTTCCGTGAGCGCTCCTTCCGCCCCAATGCCAAGCACAAGGGTTGTTCGCGCAAATGGTTTCGCAAGCGGCGGGGTTGTCGGTGGGTCAACAAGCTCTCCTCTTGCCGCTCCCGCTGCTGCTCCAATGACAGGTGGCGGCGGAGATACCAATGTTGAAATTAACATAAGTTTTGGTGGCGGCGGAAAAGGTGGCAACCAAAGCGCCCCAGATGGTAAGGGTGATGAAGATACGACGAATACAAACACTCTCGAAGGACGTGCTTTTTCTGGAAAGTTAAAGCAATTAGTTCTAGAATTTATAAGAGAAGAGAAACGTCCAGGTGGGTCTCTAAATAAAAACTCAAGCAAACTTTAAAATAGAAGAAAAGCGTCTATAATACAAGAAGATGGCAGGCATTATACATAACATTACGGTTCAAGCTTACAGCGGTGGAACCTCTTATGAAAGGTATGACATTGTAGAAAACAGTGATATTTACTACGTGTCTGCCGTGGACGAAAACCAAGGAAACGCCCCTGCGACAACGTCCAACTCTTTTTGGAAACGCTTTGGAGATATCGGCTTTGAGATTTCTGACGTTTGGGTTCCGACCCATTCTGTCTCTACGAACAACTCCCCAAGAACCGTAAGTAGGCAGTTAAGTGAAGGGATTATACAAAGAGAGTCTGATGGGATCAATTCCCTGAAGCAGAATATAGAGGTTTCTTTTGTTGGCAGAAAGCCCAAGGAAACGCAAAGTCTTTTGGCGTTTTTCGAATTCATGGGCGGCAAATATGCGTTCACCTATACCCTTCCAGAACCCTACAATGTGGCCAAGAAATTTGTATGTTCGAATTGGGGGATGAGCTATTCATCATTTAGGAAAGATGCTATTTCTGCAATATTTAGACAATCATTCAATCCTATCGTAAGCGCAGGATTAGAAGGAGAGGGTCAACAAGGAAGAGTGTAATAACAATGGAAAAGGAAGAAAATGGAATCAGGAATTTATCAAGTTCAGATTGGAGAGTATTCGTCTGGGGAAAATTATAGTCAATATGACGTTATAGAAAGCGGCTCTTCGTATCATTACTACGTTTCTCGCACAGATGACAATTCTGGCAATATTCTAACAGACACTGGATCTTGGTTAGAGTTTCAAGATACGTCTGGGTGGAACTTTGAAGATGTTTGGACACCTACTTATAGCTCGTCTATTGATACCACCCCACTTTTGGTAGAGTTAAAATTTGGTGATGGATATTCTCAAATCTCAGAAAAAGGACTGACTTATTCACGGCCTGAATTTGGGTGTGTGTTTCAAGGTATCGATACAAGGGAAACGAAAAGTCTTCTTGCCTTTTTTGAATTCAAGGGAGGCGTAGACCCATTCTTTTTCACTTCTCCAAATGGATTTGAGAAACGGAAATATGTTTGCACGTCTTGGAAGCATGAGTTTAAGTCTTTCAATATCAATGACATAAACGCTCGATTCGTAGGAGACGAAGAATAATGGCAAAAAAAATTGTAACAAGAGAGTCTTATAGTCTCGCCCCGTCAACGATGATCGAGCTTTTTGAACTCGACATGTCTATGATCGACGGTGTCAAGCTTCCCCCATCTCAGCAAGTCCTTTACTTCTACAACTTTAAAGAAGAGAAGGGCGGAAGAGGGATCTATTTTGGAGACCCACTTCGACATTACATGCCAATCTCAATAGACTTTAAAAACAACGCAATCAAGGGAGATGGTTCTACGCTACCACGACCAAGGTTAACGATAGGCAATCCAGATGGTATCGTTTCTTATTATTTGAGAGAGAGTTTGGGAATGGTTGGTGCGAAGTTTACACGAAACAGAACGTTCGCAAAGTTTCTAGATGGTCAAACATGGGGTGGGACAAACCCGTTCGGCTCTCACGACCCAGACGCAACAGTTACTGCGGATATTTATTACGTTGATAATATCGTTCAAGAAAATAAAGAATTCGTTGAAATCGAATGCGCCTCTATCTTAGAGGTCCAAGGAGTCCACCTTCCTAGAGCCCGTATGTTCGCCACCCAATGCAATGCGAGCTATCGAAATGATTCGACGTGTTCGTTCAATGCCGCAATTCTTGCAGGAGATGTTACCGTAAGAAGTGGGGTTGATTACACGAAGCCCGTTGCCACAGTTGACAATAGGAAATTCGAAGAAGCCGCTCCAGCAGGTTGGGGGTATACCCTGAATGATCGTGGGACATGGGCAGTGGGAGTTTCTTATGAGGTTGGAGATTTCATTGAGATTGTCACAAACCAAGGAACTGAAGACGACGTTCCACACCCATTCAAGCATTATTTTTACGTTTGCCGCACCGCACACACCTCGACACAGAACCTATACCCAACACGATCTCAACCAGCATTTTGGCTGAGGGACGCCTGCTCACAAAGGATCGACGGTTGTCGCTGCCGCTTCCCTGATGACAAACTAAGGATGTTTGCTTATCCAGGTCTTTCAAGGGCGGAAATGGAGAATACGAAATCATAATGAACAAATCAATTCGAGAACAAGTAAAAAAGCACGCTCTTAGCGAAGCACCAAATGAGGCGTGTGGTTTGATCTATGCAGATTTTATTTCTGGAGAGTCCGAAGTGGTCCCATGTGAGAATATTCATAGAGACAAAGTAAGGAAGTTTAAAATTGACCCAAGGGAATACACAAGGCGTTATAGAGCAACAAGATTTTTTACAATTTACCATTCTCACAATGATACTTTTTTGCGCGAGAAATACAATCGCTTTTCTTCGTCTGACAAAGAGCTATCGGAGGAGTTAGAGCTTCCCATGTTGCTATATGTCAACCCTAATGATACTTGGCACTATTACGAGCCAGAAAACTATCGCCCTGCACCCTTTTTCGGAAGACCCTTCATCCGTGGAATTTGGCAGTGTCATCTATTAAATAGGGATTATTACCGCGTCAAAAATAACATACATATCAAATGGAGTTTTGCATCAGAGGAAAATTACAACTTTTTAGATTTTGAAGAGAACTGCCCAAAAGAATTATTCGCAGATATCCCTTTGGAAAAAATTCAAAAGGGCGACACCATTCTATTTAAGATTGGGGGAACAAAAACACCAAACCATTGTGGTCTCTATTGGGGAAACAATCGTATTTTAGAACATCTCGCAGGTCAAAGATCTCGGGTAACAGAAATTAATGATCGAGTTTTAAAGAGAATTTATAAAGTCATACGTCACAGGAGTTTAATGGATGAGTAAAATATATTTACATGGTCGCTTAGGGCGAAAATTTGGAAGAGAGTGGGAGCTTAAGGTCAAAACCATAAGGGAGATGGTCTGCGCTTTTAACGCGAATACAAAAAACGAGTTTTGCAAATATCTTTTAGAAACAGCAGAGAAAGGAATCGACTACAATTTTGTCATCGGAGAGGATATTATTCTCAATGATCGAGAGGATGTTGGATTAATTGATGGCCCTATAGGGGGGGAAGACGTTCATATTTTTCCCATAGTCAAAGGAAAGGGGATCGACCCAGTCAGCTTGTTGATCCAACTGGTTGTAGCAATTGTAATGGCTGTGGTTTCCGCCCTCATGGCTCCAGACCCACAGGTTGATTTTGGTAAAAGTTCGGACTCTGCAAGAAAGGATTCATACCTTTTTAGTGGTGGTCCACAGCCCGCAAAACAAGGGAAACCACTGCCAGTAGGCTATGGAGAGATGATCATACACCCAATTCCAATTAGCGTTCGTTTTGTCTATGGCAGGGCAACTGGTTCGGGCTCTTCAGAAGAGAGCCCTGGGGAAGGAAGCCTTAATATCGGTTATCCAGGAGATTACAGGCAATATATAAACGGGTATAACTCATAATTTATAATTCATGGCTAATTTAATTCCATTTAATATCGAAGGTTCAAAAGGTAGTACTGCTCCCACTCAACGAAAGCCACGGGAAACGGCAGACACGATTTCCATGACTGGAGAGGCGCATGTTGTTGATGCCCTGTGTGTTGGAGAGATCGAAGGATTGGTAGATCCTGGTCCATCTGGGGTGGGTTCCGCAGATACAAGAAAGCAGCAATCCATTTTCCTTGATGAGGTTCCCTTTCTCCAGTCTGATTTCCCAACTGTCCAACACTCTGTAAGCACTCATTTCAGAGCAGGTGTTTTTGGAGACGATAATCAAATCCCTCCATTTTCAACAAAGCTTGGATCAGCAGATTACGCGGGCGCGGCAGTTCCACTTCCACTCCCATCATCAACACGCATAAGAAAGGCTAGACCTTTAGTTGTTTATTTTTCTTCAAACACATATCCTGATGCCACAAGCGCTCAAGTGAACGTTAAGATTCCAGCGTTGATGGAAACGGTTGCAGATTCAAGTGGGGGTAGGATTGCTGGGGATGTCATTCCAACTTTCGCTTCTTATAGGATATATTTCAGTCTGAATGGGGGAGCCTACAGCCTTGTGGAAAGGGTTTCTACGAGAGAGAAAAGTAGCGGTGGGTTTGTTATAAGCTCTAACGTCCCCTTGACAAAAGATCCAAACGTAAAAACCAACTATTGGAAAATAAAGATTTCAAGAGTGTCAAAGGATTACGACGAGACAACAACAAAGATCCAAGCGCAAACTCACCTTGAATCTGTTATCGCAAAGACAGAATTCAGATACACGTATCCAAATACCGCTGTAAACGCCCTTACGTTTGACGCAAAAACCTTTCCAACCTTGCCACAACGCGCTTATCGCCTCAGGCTAAAAAAGATTAAGGTTCCAGTGGGGTATGTTCCCACACAGTATTTCCCTTACCAGGAAACGATAACAACCGCAAGCGAAGGAGATGTTGGTATTGGAAATCGTAAAATTGTCATGAATCGTGCTCAATATCCAGTAATTTGGGATGGAAGTTTTTCGTCAACAAAAGTCTGGACAGATAATCCTGCATGGATTTTTTACGACATGCTTACTGACAAGCGTTATGGATTAGGAGAGTATATTCCAGGGGACAAAGTTGACAAGTGGACGCTTTACCAAATTGCGCAATACTGCGATGAATTGGTAAATGCTGGAGGCGGAGACCCAAGCATCGCTGAGCCTAGCGAGTCAAGTTCTGATTGGCTCTTGTGGGCCGCGTTTATGGAGCCTCGTTTTGCCTGCAACTTATTTCTCACTGAGAACGAAGAAGCTTTTACTGTGATGAATCACCTTGCTTCTACATTTAGAGGAATCACCTACTGGTTAGGTGGAGCAATTTTTCCAGTCCAAGATCTCCCAAAATCTCCCGTCCAACAGTTCACCAATGCAAATGTTATTGATGGAATGTTTAATTACAGTTCATCAGAGCGTGCTCAGAGGCGCACGGTGGCCCTTGTGAGATGGAATGACCCCGAAGACATGTTCAGACCCAAGATCGAACAGGTAGAGGACATGGAGGGGATTATAAGATACGGAATAAGAGAGAGCGAAACTGCAGCATTTGGATGCACAAGTCGCGGGCAAGCTCACCGCGTAGGAACGTGGACTCTCTTGTCCGAACGTTTAGAAACTGAATTTGTTTCGTTTGACGTAGGCTCGAACAGTCTTTACACTAGACCTGGTCATATCATCTCTGTTTACGATGATTTTAGACTAAGAAGGAAGTCTGGTGGGCGAACCTTAGATGTCAGCGCGTCTCAAGATGTCGTTACTTTAGATAGGTATGTAGACTTTCCAGAAGATCCATTCTTCACTTACAACCTTACGCTTTCAATACCTCAAGGATACAGAGACCCAACTTATACGGGATCAAACCCAGACATTGGCGTCACTGGCTTGAACCAAACTGGAGATATTGCTCCAACATTCTTAGAGACTCAAAGCATATCTGGCTTCGGGTTCACGGGAGACACAAGCTATGTCACTCTTGATGCTCCGTTTTCAGAAAGATATATTGGCGGCACATGGACAATCCAAGCAAATAACTCTGGAATAATTTCTGGCGCATCTGATTACCGCATTCTTACAATGACAGAGACGGAACAGCAGTCAGTGAGAATCACCGCTCTAGAATACTCTGCGGAAAAATATGGACAGGTAGAGTCTGGGTTTGTAGCATCAACCGTTTCAGACGTAACCTACGACAACCTACCTATCGGCCCCCCACAGTCAATTTCGCTTTCAGGATTTTTAAATATAGATGACATTGATAGCTCGACTGTTTATGTAGTCGCTTCGATTGAGGGATCAACGGGATCAAATGCTGATTATTACCAAGCATCTGGCCGTGGTCTTCCATCAGGAGATTGGACAGAGTTGGGAACTTGGGAAGATCCTGATAATGACGGATTCTTTCTTTCAAAATATTACCCAGATAATACGGGCTCGGTTCAAATTTGCGCGAGATCGGTGCAAATCGGTGGCGCTGTTTCTTCTGAGATCTGCGGGTCAACAATAGTTGAAGTCGTGAACCCTGAAAACTCAGCGATGTCACCACGTATAGAAATGACAAATGCTGATTTTAATTTTCCTGAAACGCTTACAAGCGGAACGTATAATTCCCAAGAGCCGCAATTCTACGTGGCACTCCAACCTTCTGGCGGTCTTGAGGTGACTGGAGATGCAAGATACCCATACATGGAATACATAGATTTGAGATATCTTGACGAAGGTAATAATCCCGTTTCTCGTTGGTTCTCAACTGATTGGGATGAATTCATTACGGTTGGGCAAACAATGGGAGATCCCGCCATAATGGGTGGTGACACCTTAACGGGCTGGCCTCTCAGAACACTGAGGATCGAAGCAATCTCTCATGCGCTCCCTAATTTAACGGCAACCCTAACAAAAACAATTGTTAACCCCGC
>Ga0075116_10000514_pt1 | contig 18005 bp, 25 predicted proteins | sample AntAceMetag02UKC_FD_69786 | JGI IMG/M metagenome (GOLD analysis project Ga0075116, IMG submission 69786) | Saline lake microbial communities from Ace Lake, Antarctica- Antarctic Ace Lake Metagenome 02UKC | ecosystem: Environmental > Aquatic > Non-marine Saline and Alkaline > Saline | place...
CACAAACTGGAGGAGATTGCTCAGCACTAGCTGACGCTACAATCGCAGTAGGTGCAGCTATTACAACTGGTTCTACAACAGGCGGAGCGGTAGAAGCTGTCAACGCAGCAGGAGAAGTACAAATTGGAGTAGCTAAACAGGCAGGAGTAGATACAGAGTACCGACTCGTATCACTAATGATCGACTAGTTAATTACTTGCGAAAGGGAGGTGACGATTTGTCCCTCCCCTTCATGGGTGCTAATCAACTGACTCACCCACAGTTAAAAACACATATATGGCTAAAGCAGTATTATTTAACAACTTTACAGACGAAGATTTTACACATAATTACGATGGTGATCCTTGGACATTCAAAGCAGGAGAAAGCACACGCCTACAAGAACCTATCGCATTACTAATGGCAAAGCACATGATTGATCGTGAGCTATACAAAGCAGAGCTACCATTTGATGATGCTAGTCGTTCTACCATGATTAGTAAAATCATCATCGCTGAAGATGTTATTGAGGCAGAGTCAGAGGAAAAGCTAGAAACAGCATTACTCAACGAAAAGTTTGTTTGTGAGATTTGTGGCAAAGAAGCTAAATCAAAGGCAGGACTTGCTGCGCACATGCGATCTCATAAAGAAGACAAGAAAGAAGAAAAACCAGAAGACAAAGAAGAAGAGTTTGAAGGATTAAAATAGTATGACAAGACTGCTCACACGAAAACAAATAGATACAAGAAAGAAAGAGCGTGCTGAGGAGTTACGTGTAGCTTCAAATAAAGTAAGCGAGGCATTGATTAACGGTACAAAGAAGATCAATACCTTAGATGCCTCCTACAATAAAAAGAAGAGCAACTTAACGGATAGATATAATAAGTCTGCTCAAAACTACACACTGAAAATAAAAGAACTGGATCAAGAGGTCCAGATACTAGAAAGAAAAAAGCGAGAGGCGTTGGAGCCATTAAAGGAATTTGAACAAGAATTAAATATTAGAAGGCAAGACCTAGACAAAGTAAAGCATGACAATGATCTACAAAGCGAAAGGCTTGAAACATTGGATACTTCACTTGTAAAGGAAGCTACCTTGATAGCTAAAGAGCACAGAGACATCAGTAACAGTATCATCGCTTTAGAGAAGCGAGAGAACGAAATCATAAAAGAAGAAGACAGAATAGCTGACCTAGACGAAGCACGAAAGAAACGAAAGGCTAAACTAGACGAGGCAAGAGCTGACTTCTCAAATGATGTCACTAATACAAACGTCGCTACATCGAAAGAGAAAGCAAAAATGAAAGCAATGCAGATCAATCTAAATCAGAAACAAGAAAGCATTGATAAGCAAAACAAGCTTCTAAACAGCGATAGAGCGAAAGTGCAAGCTATCATTAAAGAACTTAAACAAAACGGCCTATGGGCAAGATAGACGGCAATAGAGGCTACGTGGCAATGGCCGTAACAGACAATGCCAGCCAAACGCCTACGGCTTTACAGGCTGACTCTACAACTGGACGATTACTAATAGAGATTGCGCAGATTGTTACCACTACTAGTCCCGTACTATCGGGCAAGCAGATTGACGGTAATAGCACGCATGTATCAACAGCAGTAGACGCAACAAACGACGTTGAAACTCCTTTAATAGCTGATAACAGAAACGATTACTTATTTATAGATATAACCACTTAATATGCCAGGAAGAGGAATAATTGCACGTACACACGTCGCAAACACACCAGAGATACTAACAGGTGCAACAGCACTTACAGCAACAGAAAACCGAGGGAGATGGTCAATCCAAAATGTCGGTACAAACCCAATATTTGTACTCTTAGGAGCTGACGCTTCTACAACAGTTTTTCATAAGATACTTAAAGGAGGTACAGACGACAGCGATGGACTCGGTGCAGACTGGGGACACACAGACGGAGTAGTTTACTCTGGAGTAATCACAGTAGCAGGAACTGCACCTAAGTATGTTGTAACAGAACTATAATATGACCGTGAATATACCATCAGAAAATCCAAACATTCCTGAGAACTTAAAAAAGATAATCGAGAAGACTCGTAATAATATTAGCGTCCAAGAGGCAGAAGCAAAGCGCTTAAAGGGGCTTGTTTCTGGTTTGAACACGCAGGTGGCTACTACCCACGCAGCGAAAGTAGCTGGTGAGGAAGAGGTCGCTGAACTTACAGCGCGAAAGGAAGAATTAGCAATAACAGTCACTCAAGCAGTAAATGATGTAACTAAAAAGCGTGAAGAGATTAAAGAGATGAGCGTACTACTAGCTACATACGAAGAAGACAAGAAAGCATTTGATAATGATAGAAAAGAGTTTATAGCTTTCTCAGCCAAATCAAAAGATGAATTAGATAAATGGTCAGACCTTCTACAGAAACGTGAAGACGACCTACAGCTAAAGGAAGCTGACGTAGACAGTAAAGCAAAGAAACTTAAAGAACTCAGCGCAATTCTATGAGTCCATACAGTCCAGGTTTAGGAGATAACGCCACGATAGAAGAACTCTTAGGAGCGATAGCAGGTTTTGTTACTGAGCCTTACGACACAGTTGAACTTACTTATGTAGCAGCGGGAAATGGTGAAGGTGAGGTTGAGACAGCTATATATAAACTTGGTGCTGTAACAGTAACAACGCTTACATTGACTTACGATTCAAGTAATAGAATAACATCAGTGGTTGCCTCATAAGATGTCCAATAAAACGATTACATTCAATCCGCTCAATCCGAGTAAACCATTTGACACAATAAGTGAGCAAATTCTTCAGAGTCCAGATCGACTAACAACAATAGAAGTAAACCGTACAACGAATGATGGTGTCATTCGATTTAACATGTCAGGCCTCGGTGTAGACCCAGTTCGATGGGACTCATCAGGATTCGTTTTTAATAACGCTAACGATGCTATTCCGTTACAGTTCAAGGGAACAGCGAATGACAATTTAGTCTTCATGGATGCCGTCAATGACTCTGTTGGTTTCGGTACAGACGAAACTACATTCATATTCCAACAAGTTGGTGGTGGTCCGTTTACATCAAATCCTCGTGTAATGATTGAAATCGGTCAAGATGGAAATGACACAGGATTTGTCATGCGTTCTTTGTCGGATACACCCTCTAAAGCTGGGTTGGTTGAGTTCATGCGAGCAGGAGAGAATCTGACTCTACCGCTACAGTTTCACGCAGTAGGAGGTTTCCGAGCTGGCGCTTGGGATGGAGTTAAATTCATTGGTGGAACTGGTTTATTCTTTGCACTAGAACAAGACGCAGCATTAGACTATGCACCTATCAGCTTAGACTTCCGAGCAGGTGATGGTGTTAATCCTTCTTTTACAATCCTTAAAGGAACCAGTTTAGGAAATGTTGGACTTAGAACAGCTAATGCGTCTGCGCCTATTACAGCGGAAGGTAATACAGTATTCAATTTCTCACGAGTAGACGCAGACTTTCGTATATCGGGTGACGGTGTAGCGTTCCATTTCTTTGTAGATTCAGGAAACAATCAGGTAAATATTGGTGGCGCTGGATCTGGTACTCGCGCACGCTTCACTTCTACTTATACAGAGTTTAATAGATTGAATGGCGATAAAGACCTTCGTGCACGATCAGTGTCATACAACAGAATCTTTAACATCGACGCAGGCGGCAACTGGGCAGGGTTCGGAACGGTATTCGGTTCAGAATGGGCGAAGTTCACTGTTTTAGAAGCTGTCTTTAACGAAACAGGAATAGCCAGAAACTTTAGAGTCGAATCATTGAACAACACACATCAGCTTTTTGTAGAAGGATCAACAGATTTCATTGGACTTAATGAGGCTTCGCCAGATGTACTACTAGATGTAAATGGAGATATAGCGATTAAGAATGGAAATGAATTACGGTTTAAGGATGTTGGGAACTCAAATTATGTAGGATTTGAGGCCCCAGCGCTTACTGCCAATCAGATATGGGTATTACCAGACGCAGACGGATCGGCAGATGATTTATTGAATACAGACGGGGCTGGTAACCTATCATTCAAAAAAGCGACAGTCGAAGAAACTATTAGTTTTGAAGTTTATGATGCCTCTCCAGCCAGAGGCAGTGAAAGTGATATTCATGGTGGAATACTATCTCTTGCTACTGGTCAACCATTAGACTCTGTACCGACTGATATTGTTGTTACAAAGGGGACCGGAAAACTCATGGTTGTAGTAAATGCTGGCACAGATTTAGCTGGTGATATTACAGTTACGGGAGATTCTGTGGATAGAGATACGGGGGTTATCACTGTGGGAGATACAGATACAATTACTATAGACGCTTTATCAACTGACGGATCAGATACGGACGGAAACGGTAATACGCGCCATTCATTTACAGGAGCTTACATTTCATCTAAGTGGTTTACTGGGACGGTGACACTCTCTACAGTTGATCTTACTCTCACAGATGTTGACGTTTATCACGTTTCATTTGAACAGTTTAACGATAGCCCAAATCTTGTAGTGACCACATTTGACATTAATGCCTTCACAACCTCTGTGAATGCTGAGATTGATGCCTATCTTTATTCGTTGGAAGTAACTGGCGATAAATGTGATATTGCAAGAATAGCGAGTTTAAATGTAGGAACAGACGGTGAAACAGCCATTGCTGATAAGTACTGGAGACTTCGAAGAGGCGCAATAGCCAAATCGCTAGACGGAACAACCGACGGTGTATGGGTGGCTATCTTCTATGCAAATAATCCAGCTCTTGTTCAAGATATGACAATGAAAGTATGGGCCACTAGAACTCAACAATTAACACTTAATTAATTTACATTTATATATGGCTATAGGAGATACAATTACAAAAAGTACCACCGATGCGGTGGGCGCACCGATCCTTCAAACTTCTGAGGTTGTCTCAGAAGAACCGCTAACAAATTACCTAGCTGTTTACAATTCAGTTCGTGCAACAGTTGCCACTCGGCTTGAGTTGCCTGATGCGACACTTGATGATGTAGCGACACTTGTGGCAGAGGCATTCAACAGCGCAAACCTAATAGCTGAAGATCTAGTTGCTGAAGAGGAAATAGCTAAATAATATGGCAAATGAAATTCAAAAGAAGAAATGGGTTAACGGTGTATACGGTACAGAAGACTATGATCTTACCGGTTTTACACCAATCACATCTCCCACAGATCTTTATAACATTTGCATGGCAGAGTTCGCCGATCTCGGAATGACCGATGCAAACATACCAGGCAATGCAACACTAGATGGATTGGCACAAAAGATCGCTACTCAAGCCCAGAACGATGGGATTCTAATATAAATTATATGGCAATGACAAAACGAGAAAAAGAGTTAAAAGACCTACAAGATGAGATTAGCGCACTTCTTAAAAAGGGAGGTGCAATGATAGTTGGTAAAATACGAGTAACGGAAGATGGTATGGCACCTTACGCGACAGTGATTGACGCTCCAGTTGAGGAAGAAGCAGAACCAGAAGAACCTAAGAAATAAATATGGCTACAGAAAAAGCAAAAATAGATGGCAACCGCCACAAAACCATACTGCTTGAAAAAGATGATGGTAGTGGTGAGTTAGTAAACGCCCAAGCAGACGCAATAACAAAGCGCCTAAAGGTCGCTGCGGTTATCACATCACCATTCACATCACTAAGCGATACGCCCGCGGCGTATACAGGAGAAGCAGGAAAGACAGTTGTCGTAAACGGCGCAGCTGACGGATTAGAGTTTGCAGCAGGAGGCGCAGGTGACGTAACAGCAGCCGCAGCTTTGACAGCCAATATGCCCGTAGTAGGCGACGATGGCGCTAAGGGAGTGAAAACAGCTAACGCAGCATTAGACTTTAACGCACAGAATGTTACCAATGTAGGTACAGTAGATGGACGTGACGTATCAACAGACGGATCAAAACTAGATGGAGTTGAGGCTTTAGCGGACGTAACAGATGAAGCTAATGTTAAATCATCTTTGAATGGAGCAACAATAACTGCTGCAACGGTAGCTACAGATGATAAAGTATTGATCCAAGATACAGATGACGCTGATAATTTAAAGACAGTTACAGCTCAGAGTATAGCTGATCTAGCAGGAGGCGGTACTGGACTATTTGATACAAGCGTAATGACATTTACTGATACGCTTCGTGCAGATGAATTAGATATAAACGTAACAAATACTGGTACTGTAGCGCAAATTACAGATACCTCTGGCATTGCTCTATCAACTGGTGGTACTGCGAGTTCTCGTGCTTTTGTAGCTGGATACCAAACCAACTCAGCCCACATGTTGAGCGCTGGATATGCTAAGGACATGAAGGTTAGAATGATGGTAGATGTAGATGGATTTAATACTAGTACACAGGTATTGATCTATGGGATTGCGGACTCTTCTGATCCTTCGGCAGCTACACAATTCGCTGGTATTCAGATAGTTACAGTTGGAACAGATAAGGTATTTGCTGCATCAAAAGATGGAGCTACTACAGAGACTACCGATATAACAGCAGATTGGGGAACGATAAATGCAAGAAAAGTCATTGATGTTGTTTATACAGCAGGAACAGATGTAAAGTTTTATCTAAATGGTGCCTTAGTAGCTACACATACAACACGAATACCTGATAATACTGATACAACGTCGTCTGTTAGACCAGTTGCTTACGGTGTAAGGAATCTAGGAACAACAAGCGATACAACTATGAAAGCTGGTTGGTTCGTATTAGAGCAAGAAATATAGTATGCCAGAACAAACACTAGTAAAACGAGATGGATTCCATATACCGGTAAGTATCACTGGAGTCCTTGCACAGACAGCTACCAATTACGGTGTGGTGTTTATTGCACGTTTTCCTTGTGAGGTTTCATGGGTAAGCGAATCACATGCTGTAGCAGGATCAGATGGAGGCGCGGTGACACTAAATATAGAGAGTTTAAAAAGTGGTGTAGCGACAGGAGCAGGTGACGACATACTAGTAACAGCATTTGATCTAAAGAGCACGGCAGATACACCAGTACGGTATAGCGGTCGTGATCTGGTTATATCGAAAGCAAGACAATTAAAGGAAGGTGACAGACTGGGACTGGTAGTTAGCGGAACGCTTACAGCATTGCAAGACATGAACATAACAATTTACTTAAAACCGTTAGGAAACGGAGAATATAGATAATATGCCAAGTATTATAGGTGGAAAAAAGATAGTATTTGATAAAGACGACTTTCTAGGTGGTCTGCACCCTCAATACGCTGACGGATTAAACCCTGTGTGCGCTGTTTTGGGTAGCCAGTTAGCTGGTGCTAAAGGATTCAACCCATATAGAAAGATTGGTTACGCAGCACCTGGCTATCTCGCACAAGATCCAGCAGATTATGCTGAGTTGGATAACGAGCTTAAATCTGGTGCAGTAAATGGAGATAAAATCTATGCTGTTGGTAATGGTGACGAGCTGGTGCGATTCGAGATTGCGGCAGTACCAATAGTCACAAAAGCAACCGACGCAGGCGCTACATGGCCCTATCAGATCGCTGGAGGTACAAATAGCCCTGTTGGGGAGGATATAGTGGTCTACAACGCCTCAGTGGGCGGCACAGACGCTACACGGCTGTTCTATTCATACAATACTAGCGCAGATTGGAATATTGGAATGTATGACTTTGCTAATGCACCAGATGATGACTTCATGACAGCAGTATCAGCAGGTGGTGGAGATCTTCCAGGCGCAGCAGGAAAAGACGTACCGCATCCGATGATAAATGGTAAAGATGATATTTTATATGTTGGAGATAGAAACTTTGTGCATGAATACGATGGTGGAACAGGAGCTAACGGTACATTTTCAGAAGAAGTATTAACATTGCCACGAGGATATGTCGTTAAATCTTTTGCACGTTATCCCGATTATCTTGTCATATTTGCGTATAAGGCTTCTGGCTCTAGCAGTTATTATCAGGGGCAGGTGGTAGCTTTCTTTTGGAACTATCTAGACCTAGACCCAACAAGCGTACAAGAACTTAACGATAACTACGTTGGCGAGGCTTTTGAATATCAAGGAACAGTAGGCGTATTTACACAGGGACGTACAAACGACCTAGAGAACGGTGGAAACCGAAACTCAAAACTACAACTCTTTGATGGGTCAAAGTTTAAGACAATCGAGACTTTCGATAGCAACGTACCAGAACGGGGTGGAGTTGTTGTAAACGGTGATATGATTATGTGGAACTCTGAGGGTATCCAATACAGTTATGGTTCACCATTTGAGGGCATGGATAAGGTACTAAACAAACTAGCCAAGGGATCTACAAGTAACACAGTATCGGCCATGTTAATGAACCCAACAACTAACTTCTGGTTAATGTCACCATCAACATTAGCGGGTGGACGTATTAAGTACTTTACATCAGGTAACTACGATGAGTCTTGTACAATGTCTACAGTGATGGCAGACGGTAACTTCCCAGATGGACAGATGGGACGTATCAAATCAGCTAAGGTAGTTTTTGCCAATACAGCAACTGGAGGGCGTACCATTGATGTACAGCTTATTACCCAAGCTCAAGAACAGGTAAAGGTAATAGAAAACCTTGGAACAGTAACAGCAACAACAATAGCCAAAGACTTTAGAGACGATCCACAGGAGTTTTATAATCTTGGACTGTTTATGCAATGGAAAACTGGATCAGGAGCAACACAAGCACCTATTGTTAAACGCGTAGAAGTTGAGTTTGAACCAATAGAAATCATAAACGAATAAATATGTTATCTTTCACAGCATTAGGTACTCTTTATGGCGATAACACTAGTAGAGATACTACAGCGCATATCACCAAAGGGAATCGACAAATGAATCTAACTTACAGGCGCATACTAGGATCAAAACCTTGGTGGTTTTTAGAGACTTCTGCAACTGATACAACAGTCGCAAGCCAACAGGCATACGATCTACCGTATGACATAGATAAACTAAACACTGTCTATGTAACGGTTTCATCAACGCGATACACACCACAAGAGATAGTAGGACGTGACGCTTGGGACGTGTTAAATAGTACTACATCGGTTACGTCAGATATTCCTGAGTTCTTCTTTATACAGGAAGACACCATTGAGTTCTATCCGACACCATCGAGTGCTAGCAATACCATTACTTACAAATATAAAAAACGTGTAGTAGATTTAGAAATCGCAGACTACACAACTGGTACAATAACTACACTGACAAACGGAGGTACTGGAGTAGTAGGAAACGGTACAACATGGACTGTAGCGATGGCAGGACGATACATTAAAATAGATCCAGACGCAGGCGATGGGCATTGGTACAAGATTGCAAGCGTGACAAATACCACTACATTAGTACTCGACAGAGCATATCAAGGTACAACAGTCGCGGCGGGATCAGGAACATATACTATTGGTCAGATTCCTATACTGCCTGAGAACTACCACGAGCTAATCGTGCTTGAGCCATCATATAAATACTGGAACCTACAAAATAACGGAGTAAACAGAGCGGATAGATTCAAAGCGCAGTTTGATGAATTGCTTGCACAGCTATTAACAGATCAAGGCAAGAAAACAACAAACGTATCAGTAGGAACTGACACCGACTATCAAATACAGAACCCTAATATTTTCGTAACACTATAATATGGCTAATATCTTCTCAGAAGCTGTTGGTAGCAGAGTAAAAGAACGCTTTGGCCAACTAACAAACTTCATTAAAACACAACGAACGGCTGGTGAGGCTAAAACCAAGGCACACTACCCACAGATACCAAAGACACCATCTGAGGGACAAGTAGCGGCATCTTCAGCTATACCAGCTACTAGCTCAAATAAAAACGCACAAGCCACACCTGTACGGCAGTATACTGGTGGGCCATTGCAACCTGGTCTATCAACGCCAAACAAACCAGCGCCCGTCCAAAGCACAGTACAAAAACCAACGGACTTCACGATCTCCGGTGGCATAACAGATCCAGCACCGTCTGGATTAGGCAGTGGTGATATACAAGCATCTACTGATCCTACACCACAGGTTCAAGCGCCAGCACCAGCACAACCACAGCAAAACATTCCTTCACCTACAAGCGCATTGCAAGCTCAGATCGCTGCACTGCAAAGTCAGGTAACGGGAGGCACTACACCGACAGCAGATGAACAACGAATACAAAGCGAGATTACAGCACTAAAAGGTGCTGCGAATATGGCTATATCTGGTGAGGAAGGCCAAGGACGCGGACGTGAGCTAAATCTAGTACGTGGTAGACAGGGACAGATCACAGATCAAGCTAACCTACGTCTACAGACGCTTACTGGCGAGCTAGGTAACATTCAGGCACAAAGAGAGGCAGAACAGCAAGCAGCGCTTACACAGCTAGGATTCTTACAAAACCAGCAATCAGCGCTGACACCGTTTGAATCAAATGGAGCACTAGTTCAGTACGATCCGACCACAGGGCAGGTTACAACGCTACGTGACGCGCCTACAGAGACAGCAGATGGATTCACTCTAAGTCCAGGACAAGCAAGATACGATGCTCAAGGTAATGTAGTAGCTTATGCACCAGATGATCCAACAACTACAGGAGCGCCTTCGATTCAGGACATCAATGGAGTAGATCACCAATGGAACGCAGCCACTAACAGTTGGGAGTCTCTTGCAGGCTTTGGTGAGAGTGGTCAAGTAGACACAACAGCAATCGCTTCATTGCAAGATAAAATTTCTTTGATTGACGATCTTATTGCAAGTGATGGACTGACAGGATCAGTTGGTTCTTATGGAATATCACGGTTCACTCCTTTTTCAGCAGATAAGGGCGCACGTCAAGAGTTCGCTGCTGGAGTCAATCAGCTTATCTCAAAGGAAACAATCGACACTCTTGTATCGTTAAAAGAACGCGGAGGTACACTTGGTGCTTTGTCAGATCAGGAACGTGTGATGTTGCAAAATGCTGCGTCAAAGATCGGATCATGGACTCAGTATGATGACAATGGTATCGCAACAGGTAAGTTTGAAATAAGCGAAGAAGCATTTATAACAGAATTAAATACTATTAAAACTCTAGCTCAGAGAGCATTAGAGAGTGCGGGTGGATCAGGAACATTCGGCGCAACAGGCGCTACACCTACATCGTTTGATAGTAACGCATTAAGAGAAACATTATCAGAAACAAAAACATCAGCAGGGCAGTTGCTAACACCTGATGAGGTGAACATACTTATGTCAGACGCAGAAACTCTTGCGTCACAGGGTGTGCCGATAGAAGATATTAGGCTTAGGATAAACCAAGAGTTAGGTTTTAGTTCAGACCTGGGCACGTCACAAAACGGCTCAAGCGTATTAGACTTGGGTACAATAACTGGATACGGAAGCCCACTATGGGAGCATGGATTGGACATTGATCTAAAGATAGGTGATCCAGTACCAAGCCCTGCAAACGGTAAAGTAGTCTTTGTAGGCGAGAACGGAGGTTTTGGTGGGCAGGTACAAATTCAAACGCCTAATGGAGATATAATATGGTTATCTCATTTAAGCGGATCAAACGTAAGTGTGGGTGACGCAGTACAAGCTGGTCAGAACGTTGCGTTAGGTGGTAACTCAGGTAATACAATCCCTGGTAAAGGAGGCGACGGATCACACCTAGACTTAACAATAACTAAAGCAGGTGGAGGATACTACACACCGCGAGAGATCGAACAAATGTTAAAAGCATAATATGGCAATACAATCAATTTTAACACCAGAAGAACAACAGAGAGGTCTGCAGGGCCAGACTAAGAAGTCAGGTGGCTTCGTGCAAAGCTTAGCCAAACCTTTCTTAAAAGGAACAGCATCAGCACTCAATACCCTCGAAGGGGCAGGTACGCTTTTAGGGTCACTCCCAGGTGGTATCTCACAAGAGGAGATGCAAAGGATCGGTGAGGCTACTACAAAGGAACGTAGCTTTGGCCCATTGGGTACAGCACGACCAGTCGGAGTAAACCAAGACACAGGCGAGATGTTGTCCACAGGACGTGGTATAGCCGACATTGTTGGTACAGGACTCGAAATAGGAAGTTATGCAGCGCCAGCAAGTGTTGGGGCTAATGTAGTAAAGGGAGTTGGAAAAGCCACCCTAGGGCAAGCAGTTAAAGGATTAGGTATAGGTGGTGTAGTAGCAGGAACAGGTGCTGGAGTTGGAGCAGAACTACAAAATCAAGACGCTACAATAGGATCGGTTATTGGATCGGGATTAGTGGGTGGAACAATAGGTGGTGTAACAGGAGCAGGACTAGCAGGGGCAGGAAGGTTGGGAGTGAACGCATTTAAAAAGGCAGCGCCGTTAGTTAGAGCAGGAGGCGATGCAGTGCAAGAGGCAGGGGCTAAGTTTGGTATTGGTACAAGTAAATTACCTATAGAAGAACAGGTACGAAATGCAACCAGTGTTTATGATAACATCTTGGGTGGCTCTAAAAAGCAGATAACGCTTATTGATGATTTTCAACAAAAAACAGGAGAGAATTTGTCTGAGTATCTTGTGAAGAACGGTGTTGTACTAAATACAAATGACGCTGGTACAAAGTTTTTGACTAAAGAAATTGCAGAAAGTTCTAAGAAAGAAGTAATGGATACATTGGAAGATTCATTACAGAGTATATTGAAACCTTGGAAAGATTCTAAATTGGTCAATCTTGTTGATATAGGAAATGCAGTAAGCAGAGATATAGCACAAGATACTTCGATAGACGCACTAACAGTTCTGCAACGTCAAAAAGTAGCTAAAGATTTTATAGAAGCTGAGATGCAACGAGCAGGTGGATCATTGATTGATCTTCCTACAGCTAACCAGATTAAAAGGAACTATTGGAAGTTAGGATTTGAGATGTTGTCCCCACAAAAAAAGCCAACAGCACAAGCTATCGGTAGAGGATTAATGAATAGGATTGAAGAAGTTGTAGCAGACCCCATCGTTACTAATCTTAATAAGGAAATGCGGAAGTCTATAATGGCTAGTAATTTCTTAGAGAAAATATCAGGTGACGCAGTGAAAGGTGGAAGATTAGGACGTGGGGCAACAAGACTTATCGGTACAGTAGCAGGTATTAAGATGGGGCCAGTTGGCGCTTTAGCAAGTGGTGAAATATTAACACGCTTGGTATCACGATTCGGAAGCGTAGAAAGAATATCCGCCAAGGTTATTCGTGAGCTGATGGATTCAGGATCACTACCTAGCCACATAAAAACAGTAGAAGAGGCAAGAATATTCCTTGCTAATCTAATGGAGCAAAGAGCTGGAACAAAGTTATTGGGACAGGGGCCAGTTTTAGCAAGCCAAGGTGACGACGCAAGCCGTCAGTTTACGCAACAAGAGGCAACACAAAGATTACAAGACCTCGGTACATTGCCAACTGAATCAAACAGGGTAACAAGAGCAATACAAAATGCTCCTAGATTACAGTAGATTCTTTCCACTGTAGACTAAATAAATTGTGATGCCGATAACGAGTATCCAAGCCATATAACTAAATAATACACATAAATCAACTAACTTGTCAAGTATGTCGGAGGGGCCATCAAATGGAGAATTAGCAGTTATGATAAAAGGTATTCGAGAAGTACTCGAATTACGCTTTAATGAAAACGATAAAGATCACAAACTGGTGAATACTCATCTAAAGGAATTAAACGGTCAGGTCGTTAAGAATACCAAGTTTAGATGGCAGGTATACGTTTATGGCAGTCTAGCTATAGTAGGAATACCCTTAATGTTAAAAGAAATTATAGATAAAATATTTTAGTATGAAACATTTATCACAGCGAGATACACGATGGTCTAAGGATAAACTTGGAGCTTCTACTCTTACAGTGGGTAGATACGGTTGTACCACTACAGCTATATCAATGCTCTCAGATTACTTCGGGTGCCATAAAAGCCCTTTGGAGATGGCCCATAACGTACACAATTATACAGATAGCGGATTGATTATTTGGAGTCACCTAAATCTGGATAAGATGAGGTTTGTTCTTCGTGAGCATGGGCATAACGACATGGGTCTTCAGAAAGCACTAAAGGGAATCAACACGGCAGTTATCCTTGAGGTGGATCATTGTCATTGGGTAGTGGCTGTAAGAAAGAATACATTTAGTCAAGACTATACAATCATTGACCCTTGGGACGGAAAGAAGAAGAACTGTTTTAAAACTTATAAGAAGATTACAGGCGCAGCGTATTTTGAGGCAAAGGCAATAAAAGAAAAGCCAAGCGAGATTGATGCAACCTTCTCAAAAGAATGTGCTAATCGTGACTATCCATACTTCTTACAGGTAGAGAACCGAGGAGAGCTATGGTTTATTCACCCAGATGGACAGCGCGAGTATTTGCACCCTGATAATATAATCGAGTTTATGAAGGAGCATGCAGAAGGAATAACAAATGCAGACTTAAACAAGATACAAGTTAAAAAATAAATCATAAAAAGATAATATGGCAAAAGCACAAATAAAGAGATGGTGGCAATCACGAGTAATGTGGATTAACGGACTTGCTGTTCTAGCTGCCGTTCTAGGTCTAGTACAACAGTTCATGATGGATGGAGATTACACAGAGGTAGCGTATGTTGGTCTTGCAATGGCGCTAGTAAACCTAGCTTTGCGATGGGATACAACAAAAGCCATCAAGTAAACAAGAGATAGCAAATAGCCCCTAAACGGGGCTTTTTTGTTTGATCTGTGTTGCGTTCTAAGCGTTTCAAGGGTACTAGGCATCACGTAAAACGCTATCCCCACACTGCTTCGTAGAACTTTAGAAGAGTCCATGCTAATGCAAAGCCTCCGAATAGACATGTTGCGATGAGAGGGTGCAGTGGGTTTATAACTCAGTAATCTCTCCGTTGATAAAAATGAAACAATCAAATCCATCGACAATGTATGAGTCTGGTTGTATCAGCTCTACCATCTCATGACACTGCTCCTCTGCGTTTGCTTTGCTTTTAGCTTCAGTTTTTATCATTAACCATCCGCCTAGCGAGGCTGCCACCGTTATCATTATAATGAAGATGACTATGAATATATTAATTTTTGTTTCTTTTTTCATATTGTCTTGTTATCAAAATTAGGAGAGGAGCTTAGAGGGGTTGGACCTCATTTACGACAGCTCCCAGTGCCGAGATATAATCACACTCCTCTGTTGCGAGTCCGCCAGGGACTCTGGTAACGGTACACGAAGTAGATGGTGATTACGGAAAGAACGATTGCGGAGTACCTAACGTACTCATGTGCTTCGAGCCAAGCTGACATTGTTGCCTCCAAACTAATCTTGATAGGCAGGAGTCGAACCTGCTACTTCTGCCTGATCGAACAAAAGCGGTCTGCCCGTATCCGCTACTCAAGATTAGATTGGAAGGCACCAGTTGGAACGTACTGATGCGCTTTGGGGGGTTATTTTGTTTTCAAATCGTTCAGTTCTTCAATCATGGCATCAATTTTCTTGCGATGTTTCGCTTGTCCAGCTATAAATTGTGCGGTATCTGTTTGATGCTCCAAACAAGTTTGATATTGCATCTCTTCGATACCTATATCTTCTTCGAGATTTTGAATTATTTCCTCCTTCTCTTCTGGGCTTCTCATACTTAATTTACTTATGATTTATTACCTCCTGAGGAGAGCCGAGATGCATACTCGTTCTATAGCACGATACGCAGAGGGCTTTGCCCTTCTCGGATTCTCCACAGGAAGGCACCAGTTGGAACGTACTGATGCGCTTTGGGGGGTTAGAAGTATTCAAATAGTTGATAGTTTTTTATGAACCAGTCCATAGCTTCTTTTTTTATAGCTTCTTTTTTATGATATGCCTTCATTGCGTCCATGCTATCTGCTATTTCTAGAGCTTCATTATTATTCCAGTACGCCCAATCAGCGCGCTGGAACAACCGTCTTCCTTTTTCAAAGTTCTCTTTTTGCTCTTTAGATGTTTCGCTATCACCTTTCTCTTCAATGTAGTCAAGCACTATTTTATGCTTACTCGCCTCTATACAAGCAATTTGCACTAATATATATAGTTGTGGTTCAAAGCAGTCGGGCATTGTGTCATCCCAACCTCGCCAGAAACGCTGACAAGCCCACTTAAATGTACGCCAAATTTTGTTTGCACCGTATGGATGAGTTAAGCTCCAATTAAAATGGTTCTGCAGCTTAGTGCCTTCTATGTGTTTATCCTTCATACAATTCTATTATTATTTAGTCGGGGGGCGTTCAGTTGGAACGTACTGATGCGCTTTGGGGGGTTATTTAATGTTAATCATTTCTACTTCAAATTCGTCTTGTAGCTTCATAACTATACTACCGAACGCTGGGGATTTTCCTTTTTTACCAAGACCACTTTCAAAGTTTATGCGACCATTAGGAATAAACAGTTTTCCACCGCTAACTGAGTCATGAAAACGTAACGTAGTTAAAAATTCGATAGGAAATAAAATATAAATCTCATTTTTAGCAACTTGGTATGTCTCCCACGCTTTCTTTATAAACTCATGTTTTCTTGTGAAGGGAGGGTTTATCCAAATTCGTTTATATTGTGTCCAGTCTTGTACTAATCCATCGGTCTCAATCGTATCATAACTTTCAACCCCAAACTCATCAGCCTTTTCTTGTGTAGTTGCAGGGTCATAATCAAATGTACCGAACATATCAACAAATGATTTAGGGGTATAATATTCATTATCCTTCGTAAATTGTACTTGTGATTTTGCCATACAATTCTATTATTATTTAGTCGGGGGAGTTTTGTCCTCCCCCAGTTTACGGTTAACGGTCATCGGTTTCTTCCGAGCAGAAGCCGATCTTTGAGGGACGCTCTACGTCCTCCTCCTCGTCCTCTTCGGGTTCGATGACCTGTTTCATCACGGGGACACCACTGGCTACCAGGGTGTTGTAGTCTTGTGCACCGAGCTCCTCGGTGTCTTCGAAGTATCGTGAGTCCTCATCGTCGTACATCTCAGTGCAGTACGGGCACTTCGAGAGCCATGTGATGAGAATCTTGATGGGAATCTCGTTTCCGAGATACTCGATGACCTGTAGAATCAGCAAGGGGAGCTTGGTATCAACCTCACGCCCGCACTGACCGCAAGTAATTTTGCGCTGTTTCGTCATTCAGTCCTCCTGCCTTCAGGTAGTTGCGCAACCGCTCCATGGTCTTCCTTGTGATCAGTTGATCGGGTTGCATGATGAGGTCGATGAAGTCGTGTACTTCCTCAACCGTGAGGTTGGAAAACATAGTGTGCCACATCGCATGGAAGTCAGCGTCTAGCATGACTATGTTGTCTGCATCCTTGTCTTCTCCGTCGGGGATCCTGCTCTGAGCTAGGATATGGTGGCGGTTCTGGCGACGGCTCTTACGCCGTGCCTTCTTGCGACTCTTGCGACCTTTCTTTGCCATTATTTACTCCACGGCCATTTGATACGTGTACCGCATTTGGTACAGATTCTATGTCCATGCCTGAATACATGGTGTGTCACCTTCATACATCTCCAACAGAAGATGCGCATCTCTTCCTCTTTTGTTTGTCTCCCAGAGACTCATGTGAAGGGTAGAGTCAACACACGAGCCTTTGGGAGTGCACCACCTAGTGATGGGCTAATGAATGGTGCTATCCGTCATGACGGATAGGGGAAAAGAGTCTAGCTAGCTGCTCTTAACTTTCACCACACACAGGCCTACCACCTAGTGATGCTCTTTTGGGAGATAAGATAAGAGGTCGATCCTTAAAGGCTCCTATATATCCCCCTGCTTAGTATAGCATTTATTCTTCGTACTTCTTTAATAGTTCTTTCAGTATCTTATCCAGCTCAATATCACAGGCTAGGAGTTCATCGTGTGCCTTCTGCCGTCTGTCGTATATGGCTTTTATTTTTGCTTTCATAGGTTATTACACAGGATATTTTTCTTTAATAGCTGACATTATATATTCACTCATCTTAAGAGCTTTCTTTTGGCTTTTTAGATCTAATAAGTCTATCT
>Ga0075116_10000518_pt1 | contig 17974 bp, 17 predicted proteins | sample AntAceMetag02UKC_FD_69786 | JGI IMG/M metagenome (GOLD analysis project Ga0075116, IMG submission 69786) | Saline lake microbial communities from Ace Lake, Antarctica- Antarctic Ace Lake Metagenome 02UKC | ecosystem: Environmental > Aquatic > Non-marine Saline and Alkaline > Saline | place...
TGCGGGCGTTTTTACTCCAGCCGGTGCGTTGGTACGTAAGACGTCGGCGTCGTTTGCGGGCGTTTTTACTCCAGCCGGTGCGGTTGCGAAGCGCATGTTTGTGGCGTTGGCTGGCGTTTTTACTCCAGCCGGTGCGGTTGCGAAGCGCATGTTTGTGGCGTTGGCTGGCGTTTTGACTCCAGCCGGTGCATCAGTGCGCAAGGCATTGATATCGTTAGCTGGTGTGCTGGCCCCGGCTGGCGGGCTGGTGCGCAAGACGTCGGTTTCTTTATCGGGGGCCCTAACTCTAGTTGGTGCGGCACTAGCCAGCTCTGCAGCGAATATTAAGGCGTTCATTGCTTATATTACTAGGACAAAAGAAATAGAGGTAGAACTATGAGCGCCAACGAAATACACGTTGACGATATCGGGACGGCTTTTGACGCAACAATAACAGAAAGCGACGCCGCTGTCAATGTCTCTGGCGTTACCGTCAAAGAGCTACTCTTCCAAAAACCGGATGGGACGAAGGTGACCCAATCAGCAATCTTCAAAACAGACGGCACAGACGGAATCATCAGATACGTAACGGTGGACGGCGACCTAGATGTTGCGGGGCAATGGAAGATACAAGTCCACATCAGGTTAGCCGGTGGGGAATGGCATAGTGATCAGCATCGTTTCACGGTATATCAGAACCTATAAGGGGGAGAACACTCATGAAGACAGCTGAGGAGCTGAAGAAGGAGACCGAGGACGCGGCTGCAGCAGTACTGGCGGCCAAAGCCGAAGCCGACCTCGAAAAAGCTAAGACGCTTACAGCGGCGGCAAACGCTGGAGACCGAGAAGACCCCAAAGACGCGGGGGACAAGGACAAACGATCGTTTTCACAGGAGCAAGTTGACGCGTTAGTCAAATCGCGAGTGGCCAGGGCCAAGAAACAATACGCTGACTACGACGCCCTAAAGAAAAAGGCAAAAGCACACGACCAAGACGAGCTCTCGAAGAAGAGCGCGTTAGAGCAGGCCCAGGCAGCTTTGGCTTCGCTGGAAGCTGAGCGGGATGCCTTGTTGGTTGAGGGCCAGGAGATTAGGCTTCGGTCGCAGGTGCTTTTGGCGGCCACAGAACTCAAGTTCTGGAGCCCAGGGGACGCGTGGGGCCATTTGGTACTGAATGAGCTGGGGGCAGACGCGGGGGTTGAAGACATCAAGGCGGCGGTCGAGGCTATAGCAGCAGCTAAGCCTTACTTGATTCAGTCGGAGACGGACCCGAAGAAGCGCAAGAAAACAAAGGCGCTTAACCCAGACAAAGATCAGCGCGAGCAGATAGTGACTGACGAAGAGCGGGGCAGGATGTATTTTGGTGCTCTGGGCGGCGGAAACAGGCAGCCGTTCTTCGGGGGTGGCGGAGTGCGCCCAACCTCGAAGGGGAAGACTGCATAACTAGACCCGCTGGATAGCGGGCAAAGATTCTGAGGAGGATTCAAATGGCTATCTCGACTGTTGCGAGTATGTCGTCTCTCTTCAACCTGATTTACGAAGATACGCTCTTCGTGGCCAGAGAGATGAACATAATGGTGAACCTCGTGACCCCCTACAGCGCGAAGGGTTGGATGGACCGGAAGATTGGCATCTACCCGACCATGGTTGCTGTGGCCGTAGCAGAAGGCGCGGACTTCGCAGCCCCGACGACCTTTACCAAGACGCTACATGCGACGCTCTCTCCAGGAGAGGTTATCACTCAGGCCATCCTCACGGATCGCAGGATTGAGACCGACTTGGAGGACGCGCGCAGAGACTGCGCCCAGGAGATGGGTAACGCCATCGCCACGAAGATCGATACCGACCTGGTGACCGACATAGCGTCCTTGTCCACTGATAAGGGTGCTGGTGCTGGTAGCGCGGCCACCGTCGCCACTTTTGCCACCGCGGTAACCACCCTGCGAGCGGCCAAAGTACCAAACCCGATGTATGCGGTTCTCCACCCGTACCACTGGCACGACATCTGGACGGAACTGGGTCAGCCTGCTGGCACCCAGGCCCTGCTTGGTGATGTGGCCAATCGAGCACTGCAGGACTTCTTCGTGGGTACGTGGTTGAATATGCGCTGGTGGGTTTGCGCAAATATCTCCATCGATGCCAGCGACGACGCGGTATCCGGCGTCTTCAACCCGCAAGCGTTGGCTTTTGACAGCCGCAAGGCCCCGACGCTCGAACCCGAAAGGGATGCGAGCCTCCGGGCTTGGGAGCTCAACATGGTCGCCGGTTACGCGCATGGCGTTCGTCGGACGGCTTTCGGTGTCAAAATGACCGCCGACGCCACTGCCCCGTAAAGATGAACCAGTAGGAGGGGGCAGCAGTGCCCCCTCCGCAGAATAATATCGGAGGATATAGCTATGTTTCAAGGAATGATCGAATTCCCCGTGGTTGCCTATGTCGACAATGATCCGGGGGCTGACGACTATCTGCCCCTCTGGGTTGCGCCGCGCAAAGCACAGATTGTTAGTGCTTATGCCCTTGTCACTAACGATGTGGGCGGCGATACGGCGAATTACTTCGAGCTGGCGCTGGTAAACGGTGGGACGGCCGGGACGGGCACGACTGCCATCGCGGCGGCTATCGGTGGTGCAGCCGGTTGGACCGGACTGCTCCCCGTAGCGTTCACCGTTGCCACACCCGAGCTGGCCGCTGGGGAAGTGGTGGCACTGCATTACAACGAGGAAGGCACGGGGACGTTCACGGCCATGGCGATCCAGCTCAACATCCGCTACGGCGATGCCTAGGCCGAGTATTAGGTAACCAGAAGCTAACCGGGGGTCGTGGAGGTCCTCCCTCCCCTCTTCGGCCTCCGGTAAGCCCAACATAGGAGAGAACGCATGGCAGCAAGGAATACGTGGATGTGGCATTTAGTCAACTGGATCGGGGGCTTCACAGCATCCCTGATTCCGTTCGTGGAAGTCAAAGCCCTAACAATGGCTGGCGCAAATGTGGTGCAGAACGTTGCGACCGGTGATATCAAGGCGTCGGCGGGGACGGTATATGCCGTACACGTGGAAATGGATGGCGTGACTGCAGGGGATAGTGTACAGATAAGAGACGACACCACGGTTCGCAAGACATTCTTGGCAGAAAGCACAGACCACCATCTCGACTGGGTGATCGGCCTGCCTGGTGCAGCTTTCGCCACTGATATTAATATCGTCGTCGCGAAGACCAGCGGTGCGGTATACGTGACGGTCGTCTACCTGTAAGGGAGGTTCAGGCATGGCAGAGCGGGCGGGTATGGTAGAGATCATCGCTTATCTGAGACGATTGATAGACGACGCTGATGCGGCCGTCTGGACTGACGACCAGCTAGGGGACGAGCTCGACATTCACCGAACAACATATACGTATATGCAGCTTGAGGACGTCCCTCAATTTGCTGACGGTGAGACCATAACACTTAACTATGTCATCCCACAAGGGAAGCGCGGTTGGTGGGAGAGAGGATCCGGGGGGACTGCAGTTTGGCGAGTCTATAACTCTGTAGGAACGCTTGTTAGCGCGTCCGACTATACGGTGAACCACCGAGCAGGCGTGCTGGCTTTTACTGCTGACCAAGAAGGGGCGGCCAGATATCTCGATGGTAGGCGGTATGATGTCAACGGAGCTGCAGCCACTCTCTGGGATGAGCGGGCGTCTTCACTTCAAGATGCTTATGATTTCCGAGACCCGAGCGGTTCGTATAAGCGCAGCCAGTGGTTTGAACATTGCCAAACGATGGCCCAAAAGTATAGAATGTTGTCCGATCATTCTACGTCGGTGCTGGACTTTGTAAGAGACGACTTCCAATGCTAACGACAAAGGAAATCGCAAGTATGCAAGCAGTAGTCGATCTTTGGCTGCCTGATACTGGCATTATCCAACGTCCGACACCGACCCAAAACACAATCGGAGAGGCAACAGCAGATTGGGTTATCCAAGGAACGGTAGACTGCAGATTGACGTACATGGAAAGACAGTCCCAGTTTGGTGGAAGCCAAGCAGGGCAGGGAGGCCTCGACCGGCTGACTGTGACGGAGGCATATCGGGTAGTCGTTGCTAATGACACAGATTTGCTAGTCAACGACCGGATAGCTATTAGCGACGATACTTACGAGATTGTTAAGATAGACACCGGGCGACTATGGGCGACCAGCCGGACGGGGGAAGCGAGGCGGATTACCTAAGATGGGGCAGTCCTTCCAGCTTGTGATAGTCGATGATCGCATACCCCAATTGATAGCCAAAGCGCCCCGCATGGCTTCTACGATGATCAGACGGCTAACTTTTCAATGCGAAAGAGAAGCAAAGAGGGATTGCCCAGTGGACACCGGCTACCTGAAAAGCACCATATCAAGCCGGATAGAAAACAACGGCTTTTTGGGCATTATCGATGTAGGGGCGCTTTACGGCATTTATGTTAATTTCGGGACGTGGTGCCATGGACCAAACCCATTCATGAGCAGGGCGGTTGCCAGCGTGCAGGGGGTGATGCAACAAGTATTGAATGAGAATTTCAATCGGTACGTCATGGAGGCGTGCAGTGGACTTGGGTGACGGCATTACTGTCCTGGAAACAGACGGCGTGACGTTCATTCAAACAAGACCTGTAGCAGAGTCATGGGACTCGGTAAGCATACGACTCCAAGGGAGAGGCCACTCGGCATTTCGTTGCGCGATAGCTAAGCTCCTGTTGGTTATGGGTGTGAAATTGCTTGGCTACGATCCGATGATCAAGGTAACAAGGAAATAGGGGGGAGACAATGAAGATCATGTTCATGGCAAACGCTCCGTGGTGCGGCACGGGGTACGGCGTTCAAGGAAGGCATCTCGTACCAAGACTGCAAGCACAGGGCCACAAGATGGCTTACTTCGCGTTTTATGGTCTCAGGGGTGGGGTGTTGAAGGTGGGCGCGGATGTGCCCATATTCCCAACGGCGGTAGACCCGTGGGGGGTTGATATTCTGGAAGCCCACATGGAAGCTTTCGAGGCGGATGTGCTGATCACTCTGCTGGATGTCTGGGTCTCTGACCACTTCGGACGCGCGGCGCAGAGACAAAGCTGGGATTGGTTGCCATGGTTTCCTATCGACCAAGTACCTGCCCCAGAGTTGGTCTTGGAGCGACTAGAGGGGTGCACGAAAGCGGTTGTCTATTCCCATTTCGCAGAACGAGAAATGGCAACCACGAAATTCGCTAATATGGTTCGCTATGTCCCCCACGGTGTTGATCGAGAGATCTTCAAGATGGGGGACCAAGCAACAGCGCGCAAGCGACTAGGACTTGACCCAGACAGGTTCATCGTAGGAATGGTAGCGGCCAACCACGGGTATCCGGACCGGAAAGCGTTTGCCCCCCAATTCCTCGCGTTCGATGAGCTAAGAAAGAAACACCCAGAGGCTTTCCTTTACTTGCACACAACGATGACCACTAGTAAGGGCGGCCTGGACTTGAACAGGCTGGCGGCTAGGTGTGGCATTCCCAAGGATAGCTACGGCTACTGTGATCAGTACGAATACGCGGTAGGCCAGCCCGCTGCAATGGTTGCAGACACCTATCGAGCCATTGACCTGCTCACTCTAACGTCGTTGGGCGAGGGTTTTGGACTCCCCATCATCGAGGCGCAAGCATGTGGTACTCCGGTGGTGGTTGGTGATTGGACATCAATGCCTGAGCTGATGGTCAATGGGCGGGCTGTCAAGAAGTTCACGCCATTTTTCACTCCGCTGTTCTCGTGGGTGTTCATCCCAGACATCCAGGAGATTAAGGAAAGCTACGAGAGCCTGTATGACACCAAACACAGCTACCCCCGGATGTGGACAACCGAAGCAGAACGAGGTAGCGCGGCGATGGCGGCTTATGACTGGGACGTAATAGCCAAGCAGTGGGGTGATGTGCTGGAAGAAGTGGAGATCGAGCGCGGTGAACGCATTAGAGACTAGTATCTACAGCCTGCTAAAAGACGATTCCGGCCTGAAAACGCTCACCGGTGGGGAATCGCGTGTCTTTAATGCCGCAGCTCCTTTTGGTCAAGCACTTCCTTTGGCCGTTTTTTCCCAGGCGAGCGGGATAGAAGAAAACAATATCTCGACGCAAAGCATCATCATGCGCTACCTGGTGAAAGGTATAGCGGTAAGAGGCATCATAGCCGGGCAGATCGCGGCCCGAATTGATGCGCTTTTGAACGGAGCAACACTGAGCGTTGACGGCTGGACTGCCTATCGAAAAGCGAGACAAGAAACAACGGTTCGTTATCAGGAACGGGACCCCAGCGGGCGCGTAATCAACCATTCGGGCGCTGTTTACATCGTTTGGCTAGAAGCATAAAGGAAGAGGAGAGGAGTTAGGCATGGCAAAGTATAGTGGTGAAAATCTGGTTGTTATGTTCGGCGTTACGGAGCTCTCCGGCAAATTCCGTACATTCGAGACAACGGAGGAAGGCAGCCAGTATGATCAGACGGCTGGTGCGGAAACTGAGAAGACCTACCTGCCTGGAAAGAAAGATGGAAACGCTACGCTGTCTTGCTTGGCAGAAGCGGCCACAGCGGGCACGGCAATGTGGGCGGCGGTTATTCCGAATACTGAGGGGACCGTTACTTGGTATCCTGAGGGAACAGCGGTAGCCAGTAATCGGCACGCAGTCAACGCTCTCATCAAGACGCGAAGCCGACGGTATCCGTATGACAACGTAGTCGAGCTAACCGTGACATTCCAATTCTCCGGCGCAATAACGGATGACGTCGTACCCGAGTAAACACAACAGAAAATGGGGGGAAAAATGAACGAAAACAAGGAAACCAAGCCGAACGAAAACAAGGAAACCAAGCTGGGCAAGAACACCATCAGGCTAGCCAACGGGAAGCGCGTGACCTTCGGCGGGTCCCTGCGTATGAAGGAACTGAGCGCATGGAACAGAGCAGAGAAGGAAGGGGACCTGGAGACTTGCTATCATTACCTGAGCAAGCTGATCGCTCGGTGGGACTGGGAAGATCTGGACCCAACAGACCCGGCGTCCTTTGGTGATTTGTGGATGGAAGAGTATGCTGAGCTCAACGAGGAAGTGGGCAAGTACCTAGCGCGGAAACGGTTGGGAAAAGCATAAGCTTCGGGGTCTTCAAGGCTGTCAAGTACGGGGCACCACCCCCGCCTGAATACTGGAGGGTGGTTATCTGTGAGCGCTTTGGCTGGACCATGGGCGAATTCGACGACCTGGACTCAGAAGATTTCGACACCATCCTCTCGGTTTGGGATGGTATAAACACAGCACAGAATCCAAAGCGCTAAAGGAAGAAGGCGAAGCTTGGTCATTGCCCACCTGCTGGCAAAGATCGGCGCTGATATTACCGGTTTGAAATCTGGTTTGTCAACAGCCGAGCGTTCGATACAAACCGCAACTCAAAAGATCGGTAGGGTTGGCATGGGGCTTACGGCCGGCGTAACCATGCCGCTCATTGCCATTGGAGTCAAAGGCGCGAAGGTCGCCATGGACTTCGAAGAGCAAATGGCCATCATGGGCATAGCTGCTCGCTCTAGTGGCAAACCGATCTCTGAGCTGCGTAAGTACGCGCTCAAGATGGGCGCGGACACAGTATTCTCCGCGGGTGAGGCTGCAGGGGCTATGATCGGCCTGTTCAAGGCAGGTATGTCGGCCGATGCTGTCATGGGCGACATGTCGGGATCCTCGGGTGCGTTGGCTACCGCCATGGACCTAGCTGCGGCTTCTGACCTCTCGTTATCTGACGCCGCGGATACCACAGCGGTAGCCATGGCCACCTTCGGCTTAGAAACAGAAGCGGCGGCGGCCATCGCTAATTCGTTTGTCCAAACTGCTGATGCCTCGGTAGCTGAAGTAAGCGACCTCACTCAAGCCCTCGTATCTGCTGGCCCTGTAGCGGCATCTTACCAGTGGAAGCTAGAAGATGTTAACATAGCGCTGGGCTTGTTGTCCGAACGAGGCTTGAAGGGAGCCGAAGCAGGCACAAACCTCAAGAGCATGATGGCCAATCTCCTCCGGCCAACTGCTAAAGTCCAAGAGACCATCAAGAACTTAGGTATCGAGCTATTCGATACCGAGGGAAATCTAAAGAGCCTGCCAGAGGTTGTTGGCGTCCTCAGTAAAGCCCTAGGCGAAGGGGCGATGATAACTGAGGAGTACACGGACGAAGCTGGCAAAGCCCAAACCAGATTGGTAGCGATGACCGAAGAGATGCGGTTGGAGAACATCCAAACGCTCGCTGGCAATTATGGTAAAACAGCCATGAGCATCCTGCTGAAGGAAAATGTCGCAGGCTGGGAAAATATGGCCACCGCTGTCAAGGGGGCAGCCACTGCAGAAGAGGTGGCCGATGCCCGCATGAACACGTTCAAGGGGTCGCTTGAAGCTTTGGGTGGCGCGGTAGAGACCCTTTACATCACGGTCATGCAGCCAATCATAGACGATATACTCCGTCCTATGACTGACTCTTTGGCTGATGTTGTTAGCGGAATGGCTGACAGCTCTCCGGAAATGCTCAAGTGGGGGACAGTAGCGGGCATTGTAGCATTGCTTGCCGGACCTCTGCTGGTTATCGTTTCTAAGATCGGCACGGCATTTCTCGCAGTGGGCGGGATGGTAAAGGCGGGCATAGCCCTTTTGGCAACTCCTCTGGGCGTCGCAGCCCTTGCCATCGCTGGGTTCGTTCTGGCTTACAAGACCAACTTCCTTGGCCTCCGGGACACCCTACAGCCCGTCTTTTCTGACATAGGAAAGAGAGTCAAAGGCTTCGTCGCTGATACGTCCGGCAGTTTTGCGGCCATTAAGGCGGCCCTCCAAGAGGGCGGCCCTCAGGCAGCGTTGGAAGAATTCAAGGCACAATGGCCGGCAATCGCTGAAGCAGCGGGGACGGCTTTGGGGGACATCAACCTTAATCTCTCGCTCTCAGGCGAATTCTTCGATAACCTCAGGGGAGCAGCCTCGGATGTCTTTGAGAAGCTGAAAATTGGCTGGGAAGGCGCTGTTGGAGGAATGGCCCCCGTAATTCCCGCTCTACAAGAGTTGTGGGCGGTAGTTGGACCTATCCTGCTGGTTTTGGGCGATGGCGTTGGCAAGATACTTGTGGGGGCGTTTCGCCTCCTCGGTGACGTTGTGTCATCTGTCCTACCTCACATCGGCCCAATCTTGGTTGGCGTCATCGAAATAATGACAGCAAGCATAGACACCCTATGGGGCGCTATCACGGGTATCGGTATTATCGTCAAGCAAGTGTTAGAAGGGGATTTCTCCGGCGCGTGGGAAACTGCAGGGGGAGTAGTATCGTCCTTCGTTTCTGGGTTTATCGAAATCTGGACTCTCTTTGGTGACACGGCCCTAGAGCTCATTGGCGGCGTCATAGATGGTATCGTCGTTTGGTTCGAGGATATGGGCATTAACCTCCCTGAAATCATAGAGTCCATGAAGGGAGACCTTGTTGGCAAATTCGACGAGATAAAGACGAGCATAACAACGTCTGTTGATGAGACCATTAGCGATGTTGTGGCCTTTTTCGCTGGGTTGCCTGCGAAGATTTTTGCATTCATCGTGGAGCTTGACAAGACGATGTTGGGTGTCGTTTCGTCCATCACTGATCCTCTAACAACGGCGGCAACGACTATGTATACTATCGGACAAAATATTGTTCAGGGATTAGTTGACGGCATCAACGCAGCGAGGGAATGGGTAAAAAACGCTGTAAGCACCCTTGCAGGGCTGATACCCCAATGGCTACGGAACATGCTTGGTATGGGGTCACCATCGAAGGTCGCCGTCGCCATCGGCGCCAATTTCACCAAAAGCCTAGCTCTCGGCCTTCTAGAAGAGAAGGGCGCAACAGTAGATGCCATGTCGTCTATCGCATTGGCAGTGGAATCAGCGACTAACCTAGGTGGCGCGTTTGTCATTCCTTCTATCGGCGGTGGTCTGGGCATGGCGGTCCCATTAGTGCCCACGTCTGCTCCCATAGGGGCAAGAGAGACACATGTGCACATCAGTATAGCTATAGACCACCTGGACGGCGGGGACGAAGAGGACATCGAGCTTCTAGCGTGGCGGATAGCTAGCATTATCACAGAGAGGGGATTAACCGCATGAGTCATGTGCTAACCCTAACAGATAGCATCACCACTATCCAGTTGGCTTCGGCCAATACTAACTACACGTGCAAATTGATCCGTTATGTCCCCCAAGCACCAAAGCTATCCAAGGTGGTTATGGTGGCCACTGCCATTCAGGATGGCGGGGAAGAATCGCGGGTAACGAGGAGAAACGTCAACGAATACGCGCTTGTCCAAATAAAAGCGGACACGAACGACTACGCGCGAGAAGGGGTGCAGGGCATAGAAGGCTTGCTTATCTCTGCTGAGCGTTTTCAACGAACACACAAAGGCGCACGCGTATACGTTCAGCTCCAGCCAGGCGCATCCGGTGATGTTTACCGTTCGGAGATACTGAGCGGCAGAGTCGAAATTGACCCTCGCTCTATGGAAGAACTGTGGGTATCCAAAGCCATTAAGGTGAAGATTTCCTGGACCAGACGATTTTACTGGGAAGGGACGGAAACGAACCTTCTCCTCTCCAACTGCAACGACGATGACGCAGCGAGCATACTCATTTCTAACCATGACGACTCTTACACTGCAAGCACGCTCAGCTTTGACGAGGCGACGAAGAAGATCGCAGACAGCGCAAACGGCTTGGAAAGCTTCGCTACCGGCGAGATATTAGTTGTTTCTGGATCAACTGATAACGATGGGCGCTATAGTATTGCAACTGGCGGGGTGGCAGCAGAGATTGTGGTATCGGAAACCCTAGCAGACGAGGTAGTGGGGGCAAGTATCACATTAAACGCCCACGATAATTGGGTCGCTGTGGACGGGTCGACAATAGACGGTGTCCTTCCTTCTCCCTGTGAAGTACGAATCAAAAACAGAGAATCAACAGGCCGTTCGTACCGAGCCCACATCGGTTTGAATGCCTTTTCTAACCCTGCCACATTTCAGCATGTCCTGGAGGGAGAGGATAACGATTACGTGGGCGGTTCAGCATCAGCAATAGCAGATGTCACGAGCTCGGCAGGCAAGTATCAGCCAATTACCATCCCAACAGCCGAAGGTCAGGTCCTCCGTTGGGATCTCAGCTCCGCTTTTCTGGCGGCATGCGCGGGGGGGTTTTTCCGTATGATTGCGCGGTTTCATTCTCTGCCTAACGATGACATCTTCATTCGGCCCAAGGTAACATTCCCAGCCGGTTCGCCAGATACCGTGGTGGCTGAATGCAAGCTGGTCCAGCTAAACGCAACTAACTATGTGCAAGCATTGGGCACAATGCAACTCCCGCCGTGGCTTGTTGGTTCATCGAATCTTCAACCCGTCTCGCTCACCTTTTACGGGTATGCGGACGTAGAGAGAACCCTAAACATCGACTGTTTGTTTCTTTTGCCAATGGATGGCCATCAGATACTCCAGCCGAAGGGGTACGGTTTCTCTGAAGATGTATCTTTGATCTCAAATGGCATTTTGGATGAAGTATGGACGGAGGGGTGGGACGTGGACGGCAAAGCTGGGCATTACGTCGCTTATGGCCCAAATCTGAGCGTCTATCCAGGACGTGACCACCGTTTTTATTTTCTAATTAAGGGTGGGACATGGGACGTTCTCGATATCGCTCGTCGCCATCAGATCTACATTAATTATCGCCCCAGAAGATTGACCCTATGATAAACATCCACGCCGAAATCACGGATAGGCAAGGGGTTAGCATCTTAGGATTCCCAAATCTAAAGTTGGTCCCTACTAGCTACTCTTGGGCGGCGATTGGCGGCCCCGACGAAGCCGTACTCGCAGCACACGGGGCGGAGGATGGCCTATTCCAACTCTTCGAACACCTGCGAGCACGAGTGGTGCTGGTAGACGAGTATGCGCGGGATGTCTGGTGGGGTTATATCAGCGATGTAGAGGTGCGACTAGGCAATATAACCATAGGGGCAAGCATCGACCCTATGGCCAACAGCGTCGCGGTTGCTTATTCTCTGGTCGCTGTGGGGGAAGAAACCCCCGGGGAGCGAGCCACAACCGCTTGGGTAGACGACGAGGCAAGCCAGGGTGAATACGGGAAGAAAGAGCTCCAGGTTACCCTAGGTGGGGCATCCGCGGCCCAAGCAGAACAAGCAAGAGATATTGTCCTAGCAGCGCGCAAATACCCAATCACAGTGATAAAACACACGGGCGATGGGTCCAAAGCTTCTGCTATCATCAAATGTCGGGGGTGGTGGCATCGTCTCAATTGGCGCTACTATACCAACACAAACACAGACGAGGTTGCTACGACTACCCAGATTACAGAAATGATAACAACAAAGCACCCTTGGTTGGCCGGGACTCGAATAGAAGATGTTGGTGGCGTTTCCTCTTCTGAGTACCGAGACGGGGACAGCACAACGTTGGTTTTTATTACTGAGCTACTGGAAAGCGGGACGACCAACAACCAACGACTGCTAGCCGAGATAACCAAGGATCTTTATCTGAGGGTATGGGAAGAACCATCCCGGGACGACACAATCGAACACTATCTTCGACGTGATGGGCGGTTGCTGAACAGGTGGCGAGATGGCATTGAATCCCATCTCTGCCCTGTGGGGGTATGGGTACGATCCCGCGCTTTTGCGCCAGGAAATCTCGACGCCACATTCCTTGTGGCCACCGACCGCTTTTTCATCGAGCGGGCGGCATATACCGTAGCCAAAGACCGATTGCGATTGCAATCTAAGAACATGCCATCTGTTTGGGAGATGGCAGAGAGGATAGTCGCGGGATGAGGCTAACCGAGCTAGTTAGAAAAATCAAGCCATATGTGATGGGTTGGATCTCCGAGATAGGAGGAGGGGTTGGACCTTACGCACCAACACCGCACGACCTTGTATCCGCTCATCACAGTGGAAGCATAGCTGATACCCAGGGACCGCAGTTCCTGCTGACTGACGGTTCTCGTGCCCTGACCGACAACATGGCGGTGTCTGCAACAAAGACGATCGACGGCGTCGACATCTCTGCCCACAAATCAGCGTACGACGACCACCTCACCCAGGATGATCACTCTCAGTATGTTCACATCTCTGTAGTTCGCTCTATTGCCGCTCAGCATACTTTCGGTCCCCCCTCTCCGCAAGCTCCCTTCCTGCTCTCAGCTAACGCCCAGGGGCAGACAGTGGTGGGATTCCAGGCGGATAAGCTAAATAAGGAAATCGCCTCTGGAGACGGTTTAATAGGGGGAGGAGCACTGACAAGCAACGTAACCATCAGCGTCAACGTTGGGACAGGACTTGAAATTGTCAGCGACGAAGTGTGCCATCGGACCGGCGATCTAGGCGATTTGCATACCAACTATCTGCTTGTTGACGGTAGTCGGGCCCTGACTGGAACGCTTCAAGCACAACACATTGTCCCCGTGGCCACGGATGCCTACGACCTAGGATCAGCTACGAAACTCTTCCGTAAGGGCTGGCTGTCAGAGCTGGAAGCCATTCTCTTTGTGGAAAACACGATTCAGGTCATCGGCGGCTACTTCATGATCCCCCATGGCCAGGGCACGTTTGCGGAAGACGTAAACAACAGCCAAACCACGATCGATTTTGGCATAGCCATGACTCCCGACGACTTCGTTTTACTGCGGGGCAATCTTCAAGTTGAGTATCTCCAGGTACTTACTTTGGTGTCGGGGACAACCTACAACGTCACCCGCAATCTAGACGGTTCTGGAGCAAACGCTTGGCCTCAGGGTCACGTCTTCGTCGTTCTAGGGGCGTCTGGGGATGGGCGTATCGAGCTTGATGCCCAGACCGGCGGGCCTCGCATCTCGGTGCTTCGCCAGGGAGCGACCTACAACGCTCAAACCGAACAACTCCGGATTGGCGACCTGAACGGCTGGGGCCCCGTCTCCTCCGAAGTTTACGGGTGGGCGGCAGGCGACTACTCCGGCACTGAGTATGCTTACTACTCCACTGCCGACGGCATGGTCATCAGAGGCACGATCTACGCTGACGATGGCTACCTTACCAATCTTGATGTCGTGGGTATACTCAACATCTCCACCAGTGGTGTCTTGAAGTCGGGGGCTACTGATTATGCGGTGGGTACGGGCTTCTGGATGGACTACAACGCGGGCAGCCCTCGCTTCTACATAGGGTCAGCGTCTTCTTATTTCAAGTATGCCGCAGGGACTGGGGTAATCATCCGGGGCCAGCTTGAAGCTGACACCGGCTATCTCAAGCAGCTAACCGTAAGTGGGGCGCTCACCATCTCTACTGATGGCGTCTTGAAGTCTGGGGCAACAGCCTACATGACGGGAACGGGCTGGTGGCTGGACTATAACGCTGGAACGCCTCGATTCCGTATAGGGAATCCCTCTGCTGACTATCTACGTTGGGGTGGCACTAACCTCGAGATCGCAGCGGGTGGCGGCGGCCTGACTATTGGGGCAGGCGGTCTAGTTTGCGACCTGAATGACGGCATGACCATCGAGACTGATAAGACAGATGGCAGCACCCTGAAACGACTACGCTTCCTCTCTAACGACCGAGCGCTGTTGCAGGGCAACGTCTTCTTGCACCAATACTCAACTGATCCGACGCATACCCGAATGCTCATGAACCACTGGGATGACACGGTGTCTGGTGCAGGAGTGGGCCCAACGAACGTATTCGCTTCGGAGATATGGGATGCGGTCAACCCCAAGCGGTTGATTGGCGCTTACTCCAGTCCAGCGGTGGGAAGCGACCAGGGAACGCTCAAGTATGCCATCTCGACAGACGGTTCTGCGATTCATCCTGATTTCACGTCAGGCGAGACTACCTTCGGTATAGCGGGCCTTGACTGGATGGCTTGCGTAGTAGAGAAGGAAGCTAACCGATCTCACTTCTACCTCAACGGAAACATCATCAAAGTAGTACTGCCAAAGACACCGGCGTCCGCGGCGGCGACTGGCGTTACAGGGAGTTGGTGTTGGGACGCCAACTACTTCTACGTTTGTGTCGCTACGGATACCTGGAAGCGCGTAGCGCTATCAACATGGTAAACAACCTAACAAACAGGAGGGAAGGAAACATGGAAACAAAAATCAGGAGACTAGAGGGGACCGAACTGACTACGTTGCTCGCCTTGGCTTTTCAGCGTCAAACAGCGGCAGACAAAGCGATGAAGGCACAACAGCAGGCGATGCGGCTGACAGCTGCTATGGCTTCTCTTGCTCAGACCTTTGCTGTGGTGTCCGGCGAGCCAGCGGAGAACAAACACGACTTCCTTTGGGAATCCAGCCCAGGCCAACAAGATGAACCTATGGCTTGGCTGGTCAGACTGGAAGAGGAGAAGCCTCAAGCTAAACAACGGGGACGAAGACGAGCTCGGCCAGTCAAACAAAACGAGGAGAAAGTACGAGAATGCTGATAACAACAAGTAAAACAAGGCGATATTCTGCCTTGTTTCTAGCAGCAACGCTTTTCGCTCTGCTTGCACTCCTGGTACGACCGTACAAGATGGTAAAACCCGCTTTTGCCTCCGTGCTTACACTTCAAGAGGGGGTAGACGGATACGCGGGTACGACTGATAATTTTCTAGATTCTTGGGCAATGACAAGCAACTGGGGGGACAGTGTCTATCTTAAAGTCCGTCACGCTGATATTAGGAAGCCCGTCATCAAGTTTGACCTTACTGGACAAATCCCCGATAACTCTACTATTAATTCTGCGACCTTAGCCGTTTACGCTATTGCTCGATCTAATTCGAATTCCCTTACTGTTGGGTCGTTTAAGATCTTACGGTCGTGGGAGGAGGGAGAGTCAACTTGGGCAAAAGCTAGCACAGAAATAGACTGGGGGACAGCTGGGTGCAACAACACCTCTACTGACCGTGAAGCTACAGCATCTTACACTACAACGCTCGCCACTACCGGTACATGGTTTGAGTGGGATGTGACAGATATGACGCAAGATTGGGTGGACAACCCCACCAGTAACAAGGGTATTGCCCTGATGTATGTCACATCTAGCGGCAGTGTAGAGTATATGGGGATATCAAGTGAGCACCCAAACCTAGCCAAACGTCCCAAGCTAACGATTGACTACACCGACCCCTCTACTCCCACGCCAACGCCAACCGCGGGCCCCTCTCCTACCCCTACTCCCACTCCTACCCCAACACCTGCACCCGGCCCTTCTCAGGGCAATGAGCCAGTATTGGGTCTGATCCAAGCACGGGCTTGTTGGGGTGTTCTTACTTACGGAAGTTGTAATTTTGCGTCTCAAACCGTGGATGGGTATCAGATCGATCTCACCTGGGACGTTGCAGATGGCGCGGGGGCAAGCATTGCTCAGCTAATCAAAGATATAAGAGCAAACCGAACGTGTGGGCCGAATAGCGATCACGAGTGCTATGTAACCTTGACAATTTGGCCCATTAACTACGATAGCGGGGTAAACACTGCCCGCATTCCTGGTAGCTGGACTACGTATAACCTAACTACTTGCACTGGCGAAATACCGGCGTTTGACGCCGTTGTGGGGTATCAGGGCAAGCTCGTAACGTCAATGACAGCCATCAAGAACACGCTAACTGCTGAGGGGGCGTTACCAGACGTTGTTTATGTTAGTGATGGCGTTTACGGGGAAAGCGCACCCTTCCGCGGTGGTGCTTGCGCCACATCGGGCTGTGACTACGACTGTTGGCGAGGGCGTTGGAAGACATATGTCCAATGGGCTATGGAGGCTTACCGAGATGTCTGGGGTAGCGACATGCACCTCATCTGGCAGGGATCTCACATGTACCTCTGGGGACCGGATCTTGAAGAAATAGGAGACAAGGCACAAGCGGAGGAGATTGGTTGGCAGGGAAACGGCTGGGGCGGCCAGTACAGCCCTCCCACTTACATCGGAGAGGCGCATGACGCAGTCATCTGGAAAGACAGTGGGGCGATTCGGACTGGCAAGTATCAAGAGTACGAAGATCAAGAGGGGAACGTCCCGCTTGGTTCTGAACCCAAACACATCGTGGGGGCTGAGCGTGAAGCGATCGAGCTAATTTCTTGGATGGCGTCTTATCCCAACAACGTCTACAACGTCCAGAAAGAGAACTTGACTGCGTTTGAAAGCTATGATACTCCTAACGGGGAGCACTACGAAGACGTGTTCACCCGACTTACCAAACCTGAGGAGAGTATTGCCTCTTCTGCCTTATACGCATTTTGTCATCCCCACCGAGCAAGAGCGGGTTATAAGGGAAGTTCCACCCTTCGTAGCGTTGGCTGGAGCATGTGGCCTGGAGCTGAGGACTACACTACTCTAACGGGCGACGATGATGAGCGGTTGAATATCTGTCGTTGGTTAACGCAGACCACTGACGGCAAACCAGCAAGGATGGCATGCAAACCTTTTCATTATGGCTTCGTTGCGGCTTCACCGGCGATCGATGGCTATTGTCGTATCCCACCGAATGGCGCTGGGCCCAATTTTGACCCCGGATGGACAGAGGCAGCGAGGAGCTTTTTCAACTGCGACCCCGCAGGTGCGGGGGGTTATTCCAAGTGCAGCGCGGCTACTCTGACGGGCCTTTACACGATGAATTTCTGGCATGTCAAAGACAAAGATGGCGACGATTGGCCCTTAGGGTTCACGACCAGCCTAGCTGGAGTTGGTTATACTTCTACTGTTACAGCCACTTTAGTTTACACAGGGAGCGGCGGAAACGTAAGTGTGGCGAATTGTGGCAATACAGATCTCGTAACGGTAACAACGTGGACAGAGACAACTGTTGGCCCGTGGACATGCTCAAAAAAGCCAGGGGATCTACAAGTTACAGCTCCTTCGGGAGGCGAACTTCTTGTAGCCCATATCGAGATAGAAGTAAGTCGTCCACAAGCATACTCTCCTTACGACTTTGACTGTGATTGCGACATCGACGTTGTGGATATCATG
>Ga0075116_10000521_pt1 | contig 17949 bp, 22 predicted proteins | sample AntAceMetag02UKC_FD_69786 | JGI IMG/M metagenome (GOLD analysis project Ga0075116, IMG submission 69786) | Saline lake microbial communities from Ace Lake, Antarctica- Antarctic Ace Lake Metagenome 02UKC | ecosystem: Environmental > Aquatic > Non-marine Saline and Alkaline > Saline | place...
ATAGACCAAGCTCTTGATGGTGGATACATACCTGGGGAGCTAATAGGCTTTGTGATGCCTACAGGGGGTGGTAAGACCACTATAGTGTGGCAAGGCGTACATGAGTGCATAAAGAAGGGTAAAGACGTTGTAGTGGCCTCTTTTGAGCAACCACTGAAGGGTGATCTTGCTTTAAGAGCCCATGTCTTGGCTTCAGCCTCTACAAGAGGAGACTGGAATGAGACAAACCTGAGGAACATTAAACCTGATGTATTACAGAGATATAGGGACTCTAGAGCAGCATGGAAGAAGCATTTACATTTCTTTTCATGGGTAGATGCTAGACAGCCCTTCAACTCCCCTTATGACATTTTTAGAGCAATAGATGGACTAATCTCTAAAGGTAAGAAGCCTGAGGTATTGTTCATAGACTGGTGGGGAGCAATGAAACTTAAGCTATTTGCCTACAATCCTACAGCATCAGATTTCATGAGAAGAGCGCAACAACAGATGTGGTTACTTGAGCTTAAGGGCTTGGCTACTGCATATAACCTACCTATATTTGTGTTCCATCAATTAGCTGGAGCTGTAGCTGGAGTAGATAAAATAGCTAGTGCTCATGACGCCCAAGAAGACAAAAACTTTGCGAACATGTTGGATTTCTGCTTTGTTTCCACTAGGAAGGATAGTGAAGGCACTGTGACTTTTAGACTAGATAAAGCTAGAGCAGCAGATAATACAACTGTTGAGGTCATCCTTGATGGGGCTAGATGTATGTTCAGAGGTGCTGGACCAGACCATAACACAATCTTACTGAGGGAAGAGATTCCAGAAGAAGTAAATGAAGAAATCCCTGATACGCCTCTTGATCTACCTCCTATTGCAGAAGCAGGGTTTTTATTTGATGAAGGTGTTGGGGGAGCATATGACATAGAAGAAGAATGAGACTCAAACACTGGAATGAACGAAGTGAATGGAATGGAGCTGCTGAAAGCGGCGACTCTTCTCTTCTCCCTAACGACTAAAATGATGAAGCGATCCCAAGAGAGCTGAAGAACCTTTTTAGGAGTTAATAGCTTATTAGCTCTTTAACTCTAGGATACCCGCAAATCCAGGGTATCTTAACATACCCCGGAATCCAGGGTATGGGAACCGCAAATCCAGGGTATGACATTCTACCATACCTACAAATCCAGGGTATGGGATTCTTTAACATTTTCTAATTCCTATCTACCAACCCCTTATGACTATTCCTGTGATTATTTTAGGATAATTGTGTTTAAAAGGTGTTGTGTTTAGATATCTACCCCTGTATATTGATTAGTAGAACAACATAAGGAGACAAGAGATGAAACAAAGAGTAAACTGGCTGAAACCCCAAGAAGTCGCAGATGCTTTAGGAGTAACTAAGAGAACAGTGTATGCCTGGATAGCAGAAGGGAAGATCAGGTACAAGACTATTGGGAAGACATACCGGCTCCCTGATACTGTTTTGATGGACGATGTGGAATAGATATAACAAAATAAAACCCCCTGGGCTAGAGGGGGCTTAAAGGAACTGAACAATGAATAATATACAACATCTACGGGTAAAAATCTACCCTCAGAGACATTATGATACGTGGAAGTTTTTTAATTCGCCCACTGTCCAAATGATATTAGATGTAATGCTGTACAGCCTTCAGAGCTGCAAAGACTTTGATCAATTTTTGGAAGGGACTTCTGAAGGTAAGTTCAGATTTCAAAGGAGCCAAGTTCTAGCATTATCTGGAATGTGTGAAGATAGTTATGATAGAGCTCTAGCTAAGCTTCAACCTTATATCAAATCTAAAGAGCACGTGAACAAGTTTGAATGGTTATACCAGATAGACCTAAAAAAACTAGTTACTGTTATGCATGAAGCAGACCTGGAACTTAACTCTTTAAAATTAGCTCCTACAGTTAAAACTAAATTTAAGAATAGAGTGGTTACTTGGGAAGATCTATTAGAAGCCTATAACCTTATTACAGAAGAGAATATAGAGGTTAAAAAGGAAGAGCCCAAAGCTATAACTGTTAAAAAGGAAGCTCTTAAAGTTATATACACTACTCCTGAAGAAGTTAAGTTGGTTAAGTTATGGAAGACCATTAATAGAATTGATGTGAAGCCAGAAGAATATGACGTTGCAATGAGAGCGTATATTTCACTAAAAAACAACATCAAAGAGAAGCAGTATGTCGACAATTAAATGAGAACAAACTAATGTTAATTCTACCACACCCCCTGGATTAGGTTTTCTACTAGATGATAAAAAGGGCGGAACTTTTGGGATAGGAGAGTAAAATGAGATGCTCTATACAGGCAGAGAAATATAATCAGGAAAAAAGAAAAAGAGATAAGATACATAAGGCCAGCAAAAAGAATCTTAAGAAGTTAGGCTGCAAAAAGAAAAAGAAAGCCAAGAACCAGTACGGTTTGGTAGAGGAGATAATAAAATGAGACAAGTGCAATTACTAGAGTTGACCGGCCTCAGGACTGACTGAGGGGATGATGATATTAAGATGTCAGATCCTAGAGAGAAGGCCTGGGTAGAAGTTGATGACGCTGAATATAAGACTCTTAAAGAGTACTTTAGAGACTATTCCCACAGAGTGAATGATAGAGAATATTATGTCCTGGCCACTAGAATGGACGGAGTAACTGCAAAAGAAAAAATAGCTGAAGTCCTAGAGCTTGCTAAGATAGTTATAGAGCAACAGAGAATCACTGATGAGAAAGCTGTAAGAGCTATTGAAAAGAGAAAGAAAGCTGCAGAAAAGAAGAAGAAAGAAAAAGAAGCTCTAAAGGCAAAGACTGATAGAGAAAAGTTGGATGTCCTTGCTGCCAAATTAGGATTGAAGATAGGAGATTGAGATGAAAAAAGAAAAGAAGGTACAGGTCCAGATAGTGGATATTTATACTTATAATGGATGCTATGAATGTGGAGAGGAGATACATCTGAACTCTTTGGAGGATGCAGATTGGATAGAGGTTTCCCAAGAAGAGTATGAAATTTTAAAGAGATATTTTCTAGAATATGATATAAAAAGAAGACAACCTAAGGGATTTGCAGATACAGAAAGATCCATTCTTGTAGAGAAAATTCCTAAAGAATCTGCTTTAGAGAAAATCAAAGCGACTATAGCATATGCCGATGATATAATAAAAGACAGAGAAAAAGCTAAGATTAAAAGAGCAGAAGCTAAGGAAAGAAAAGCTAAAAAAGCAGAAGCAGAAAAATCAAAGAATATGGAAGTTGAGTTTAAAAGACTAGCTAAGAAATTAGGGAAGACTATAACATGAAGCCAGAGATAAATAAATGGTATAAAATAAAGTACCTGAAGTCCTCTAGCAAAAGGGGGTTCCATGGTAAAGCTAAATGTATAAAGTATGAAAAATCTGAAAAGGCTTGGCACTTTAGAAAAGCAGATGAACCCGATGTAATGAACTACTTTAACTACATGCTCTTTAGGGAAGAAGAGATCAAAGAGGAATGTAGTTCTGAGCCTACCTATGCCGAATTGCTTGATAAAGTAAAGGAACTGGAGACTCAATTAGAAGGAGATTAACATGCTTAATCCTAAACTGTATAATGCACTGAACAAGATGTTTGGTGATGTTAGAATATCCAGAGAAGATGATGAAGCAGAGTATAGTATCCCAGCAGGGAGGTACTCTTGTTTTACCCCTAAGCAGAATAAGTATGCTGATCTAGAAGATTGGGGTGAGTCTTATGAAGTGTCTTGTCCAGTTTGTGGAGATACAAGACATAGACTAAGATTCTGTCATCTCTGGGGAGAGAAAGTAATACCTAAAGGCACAAAGAAACCTGTGTACTTTGGTAAATATTGTATGCATTGCTATAATGAGGAATGCCATAAGACTGAAAAGATATGGACACATTTAAACAAATTAGACTTTACCTCTACAGAGGTTGAAGTTGCCGCATCCTATACTGCTAAGAATGTACCTTTTAAGAAGATGCTGGATATAGAAATTCCAGTAGTGAAGGGGGCCTTGCCTCTTATTGATTCAGCCCTTCCTGGATATGTAAGGGATTATCTCCAAGAGAGACATTTCTATATCCAAGAGCTTAATGACCACTATATGTGTAAGTATATACCTGCTGGACTTGATTGGCATAATGAGGACAAATCAAAAACTGTATCATTCTATGAGGACAGGCTCTTCATTCCTATTATCCAAAGGCAAGTCCAAGTATCTTGGCAGGCTAGGAGAATAGTAGAGAACGGGATGCCTTTGAAATATCTCTTCCCTCCTGGATGCAGGAAGAGTACCTATGTATATAATATGGATAATGCCCTATTACATAATGAGATTGTTATATGTGAAGGAGTTACAGATGTGTGGAGAATTGGTCCCCATGCTGTAGCTATATTTGGTAAGAGTTTAAGTCTTGCCCAATTAGAGATAATGAGAGTGCTGTGGGGATTTGATGGTAAAGCTGTAATTGCTTTAGACCCAGATGCCAAAAAAGCTGCACACAATATTGCAAAGATGCTTAGGTTTAAAGAGATATTCCCAGGAGGAGTGTCTGTACTAGACTTAGAAAAAGGCGATCCGGATAATTACTCTAGAGAGGAGATAAACTCTCTTATTTCTGAAAAAATGAAGGAAACACATAACTGATGGATATTGAACTAACAGGTAAATACAAAAAACATTCCTTAGCTTGGTTACTGCAAAGAACCTACACTAAGACCCTTAAACCAAAAGAGGGTGTAACAAAGTTGCACATAGATATCCCAACACACTTGGATGCTAGAGCAAACCAACCCCTATTAGGATATACCTTTGAGTATACCACATCTTTAGAACAAGTACCCCAGGAGTTTAAATATAATAATGTCTGTACCTATCTGTCTAAAGAGATAGAGGGGACACAGGCCTTTAAGGCTCTCAATGGGTTTATACAAATCAGACCTGGAAGAGTTATTGGGTTTGATATTAGAGAAGGGTACAACTACAACAGACAGGATGATATACAATATATGCAAGGATATGGACATGAAGATTATTCTAATTTCTATAATGACCTCTTAGATGCAAAAATAGACCAGGAGATAAAGGAACATCAAAGCAGGCCAAGGGTAGGGTACAGCAGCTCCACTAGGAAACAGCTTTTCTTTGATGAGGAAAGGTACACCCAAGCTTTAGTAGTACCTGATATTATATATGAATATGCAGTTCCCTCTAGTTCTAGTAGTGACTGCACTGACTTTTTTCATGCCTTTATCACCAAACCTAAAAGAGGTAAATACCATGCCTATAGAGAAAAGAGCACAACCAGTTATTATGGAAAAAGAATAAAACAATTCCAAGAGACCTCATTGGCAGCTTTCTATAGTATCCATGAAAAAGATAAAAAAAGAGCAGGAGAATATAGAACTTATGATTTGAAAACAGATCCCGTGACATTTCAGAGAGAACATATAGACGTTGTATGGGATCTATTTGAAGAACCTGAGATGGATGGAAATCTACAAGAGATTTTAGAGACAGCTATGGTAGTAGAGGAATTATAAGGAGAATAGATGCAACCATTTAAGATAACAGTAGCACATAGAACATGGACCATCAAATCTTGGGATGGTATTTCTGATCCAGTAGAGGCAGCAGATGAGGAGTTCGCAGCACTAGATACTGAGACAGAAATGATCAAAGAGGGATCCCCCATAGTGCCTGTAATCCTACAGGTGTGTTTCCCCAGATCTAGCACTGTATATGTTACTACTGCAAAACAAATGCCTGACTTCATTAGGAGAATGGATACACTAAATCCTGAATTGGAATATGTGTTTCACACCGCCCCCTTTGACCTCAATGTATTAGACTTTAGAAATAACACACTATTCGCTGCCCTTAGAGAGGGTAGGGTTACAGATGTGTACTTGAGATATATGATGGAGAGCCTTGATAGAGGCAGATTCAATTCCAATGCTTCTCTAAAGGCAATGGCGAAACAGCTGTTGAAAATAGAGTTAGATAAGAATTCAGATATCAGATGCACCTTTACACTAGACGCTCCCTTAACAAAGGAACATATAGAGTATGCTGCAATTGATAGTATCGTAACAGCCCTAATCAGAGACATTCTAGTATCTAAATATGAGACTGAGCAGCTACAGCTACTCGGATATATAGCCTTGAACTCCATAGGGAGAAATGGCTTCCTAATAGACAGAGAGTATCTAGATAAGGTTAGGAAAGATGTAAAAGACGACATAGAATCCAAACTATATGTATTGAATACCTTTGGCTTTTGGCCAGGGAAAAAGAACAACACCCATGTGCTACAGAAGCTATTGGCTAGTTTTGAGACAAGATATAATCTGACATTCCCTAAGACGCCAACAGGGAAGATATCAACTACAGATGCCTTATTGGAGAAGCTGGGAGATAATTGCCCACCTTTCCTACACTGCTATAAAGAATATGTTCACTTGAACAAGATGATGAAAAACTTTTTAAGTGATAAATATATTTATGCAGATGGAAGAGCTCATCCACATTTTAGGCCACTTGTGGCTACAGGTAGAACAAGCTGCAGTAAAGTTAATATTCAGCAAGTGCCTAGAAAAGAGGGAATGAGGGGAATATATGTAGCTCCAGAAGGCAAGGTTCTATTAGCAGTAGACTATTGTCAAGCGGAGCTATGTGCTTTAGCTGAACACTGTTTACTAAATTATGGTGAGTCAAGAATGGCTGAGATTATTAACTCAGGGACCGATCTTCATAGTTGGTTTGGTAAAGTATTGATGAAAGAGTCTGGATTAAATCCTGAAAATGAGTCCAAAGAGGTATTAAAAGAGTTCAGGCAGATGTCAAAATCTGCAAGCTTCGGATATCCTGGAGGCCTTGGGCCACAGACATTTATGGAATATGCAAAAGGATATGGGTTAGATATAGATTTAGATGGAGCAAGGAAATTAAAAGAGGTTTGGCTAAATACCTTTCCTGAGATGAAGTATCATCTGAAACCCACAGAAGATACAATTAGCACAAGTAAAGAAGTAAAGAAGTATTGTAAAGAGCATTTAGATAGAATGTATTGGGACACAGAAACAATACAGGACTTATCTGGAGTTTTAAAGCAAACTGGTAAAACAGAAAAAGAGATAAGAGACATCACATTTAAGATGAATAGATATATGTCAACGACCTTAACAGGAAGAGTTAAAAGAAACTCAACTTATTCAGCAGCGTTGAACTATGTGTAAACTTGTTGCACATATAAAATTGGGTGAATTCGGTGGAAGCCAACTTGACAATCTGCTTAGTAACTTGTATGTTATTAAAGGCAGATGGTAATACCGAGCCAAGCTTAAGCAGCAATGCTTTTGAAGGTGTAGAGACTAACTCCCGACTCCCTAGAGGAGAGTAATGGAGACAAGAGCGCCCAGCCCCTAGAAATAGGGTGATGATATAGTCCAGACTTACACAATGTCAAGGAGATAATATAATGTCAGGTTCTAAAAAGAAAGAGACTCAAGAAGAGTATCTAAGTAAACGTAGAGACAGATATAGAGAGAAGAGAGCTTCCCTTACACTTGAAGATACTGAAAAGGAGAGGGTGAAAAATAGGAAGAGAAATAGAAAGTATAGATCACACCTCTCTCCAGAGAAAAAGAAAGAAAAGTATTTAAGAGACTGTGAGGCATCTAAGAATAAGAAGTTGGGTAATTTAACTAGCATTAATCTTATTTTAGAGACAGCGGGCAAACGGATTTGTTCTGTTTGCTCGAGCAAGAAAAAACTTTCAGAATTTTCTAAAAAAACCAAAGGTACGTGGAAGAAGATTTGTGATCTATGTTTGGTACAGAATTATAAAAATTCCTGCAGAAGGGAGTTTAAAGATATAAGTTCTCCTGTATTTTGGAGAACAAAAGCCTACTCAGTTAATTCAGGAGCCTTAATTCGACTCAGGAAGAGACATGACCCGGCACTTACAATTCAAACATTAGATTACAAGACCTCTGGCGAAGATCTAATAAATCTTTTTTATAGGCAAGATAGTAAATGCCTTTACTGTGATATAGAATTAACTGAAGAGAATTTACATATAGATCATAAAGAGGCTCTTTTGGGACCTGACACCCATGCTTTAGATAATTTGGCTATGTCCTGTAATATATGTAACAGGGCCAAATCTAATCTAAACGAGGAAGAGTTTGTAGAATTATTAAAGGAATTATCTAAGAGAGTATGTGAAAAACACTCTCTATCTCCAAGTGTAAGAGCGTAGTATAAAGAGACTACGGAGAATACGATTTTCGTTCAAGGCTTAGCAGCTGATGGAGCAAAATACGCCCTATGGTATTTATACTTAGCTGATTATAAGATGGTTAACTTTATCCATAATAGACACGTCTCTTTCTAATGCTATATTAGTATAGGAAGGAGACATCATGTATTCTGTATATATGTACACGCACACAAAAAGTAATAAAAAGTATATAGGTCTTACAAAATATACTTTAGAAAAGAGAGCCGGTAAAGAAGGCTGCAACTATAAAGGTTGTCCTAGATTTTACGATGCCATCCAACAATTTGGCATGTCTGCATTTAAAGCAGAAGTGGTAAAATCAGAACTAACTAGAAAAGAAGCAGCTGATTTAGAGAAAAAGATGATAAGGAAACTTAAAACCAGAGACCGATCTCTAGGCTATAATCTTCAACCAGGTGGATTTTGTTATCGTAGAACCAAAAGCTCTGAAAGGAGAAGGCGGCAACGAATAAAAACCACCTTGAGGAAACAAAGGTCTAGTTCTAAAGTAAGAAAGACAATGAGTAATAGAATGAAGGATGTATGGAGCGATCCTATTTTTAGAGAAAAACAACTAAATATCCTTCAAACCTCTCCCACAGGAAAACCTAAAAAGAGACTTCAATGCCGCGAAACTGGAGAGGTGTATTCTTCTCAAGCCGAAGCAGCTAAAGTTTGGGGGCTTAGCAAGAGCTATATAAGCCGTTCTTTAAAGGAAAAGGATTTTGTTAGAGTTAACAAGTCCTGTGGAGATTATGTGCATTTATATAGATACTAAACATTGTGGATGTAAAACAGGGTGAATTGCTGGAAAATCCTAAAGCCTTTTGTACTATAGTGGTTGCACTTTCAAATAGGGTGCAGTACATTATCACTAAGTAACAATCAAAAGGATATTAAAATGGACAATCAGCAGGCAAGCTCGAACCTAATACCTCTCCCAGGCCTATCTCACTATTATACAGATGGAGTCGGGAATATTTACAGTACAAAGAGAGGAGACACCAAAAAATTGAAGACTAGACTACACTATGGAAGAAGTGCTTCGCCCTACATAAGAGTGAAGGCAGCAGCGAAGAATTATTTACTGCATAGGTTAGTAGCATCTGTCCATCTTAAAAGGCCCCTTGCCAAAGAGGAGAGGGTAAACCACAAAGATGGCGATACTGTAAACAACAGTCTGAACAATTTAGAGGTATTGTCTCACAGGGAGAATGTTGCTCATGCCGTGAGAAACAATCTCTACTGCTCCGGTAAAGAATGGTATAAGGCCAGAGAAGCTTCAACGACTATTCCGCGAGGAAGTACACTCAAGTGAGTGGAAGCGCCCTGCCCCTAGTAACTTAGGGTGATGATATAGTCTGATCTGAATGGAAACATTCAGCAGCTGTAAAGCGAGCAAAGAGCAACGACCTTTGCTGAACATGAATGGATGAGATAATAGTAGAGTTGCCTCTAGGAGACGAGCTTCAAGCCAATGTCAAAAAAGTGGAAAAATATATGATTCTAGGTATGGAAAAAGTGATTAAACACGTTACAATAAAGGTAGAACCCACACTAATGACTAGATGGTACAAAGAAGCTGAACCCGTGTATGATGAGGAGGATAATCTTCTCCTCTGGACACCTAAGATGAAAGAAATGTGATTATGAAACAGACTTGTCATTTCTGCCAGAAGACTAAAGCAGCAGCATCAATGTTCCCTCTGAAGAAAGGAGAGAATATCATAGTATGGGGCTGTAAACATCACCCTGGAATACCAGAACAATTTGCATTAGATAAAGAATATCTAAAAGAACTCATAAAAAAACCTACAAGGAATATTTTACCAAATGGCATTCAGAAAAATGTCCGACACCGGACAAAGTACAAACACTAATAGTTTTTCTAATTTAAACTTAATAGTAAAACCCGACTCAGGATTTGAGATCCTTATCCCCTATTTGAAAGAAGATGACCTGGAAACAGAAATCAGAGTTTTCAATTCATTTGATGAAGATGGAGATGAGGACTTGGTCCTTAACCCAGATGGAAACGTCGAAGACCCTTTCAATAGCCTTGGCTGTGCATTCTACTATGCAGAAGTATGTACAATCTGGAAGAATGGTAGGACCATGTTGGTCTCATCAGTCCAACCAGAAGATGAAGCAGGAAATCCAGTTCCTGGGAGTAACTACAGCCCAGCTGCCCATTTCATGAGGAGACTCAGCTACAAGATCTTTGTAGAGAATGAAAAGCAGCAGCGCGGTATGGAGACAAACATTCCTAAGCATTGGATGCCCTGGACATCTAAAGGTACTATTGTAAGACCCCAGCCCATGTTTATGGTTCAGTGCATGGCTTCAAAAGTAAATGGAGAAGTCAAAAGGGATATGAAAAAGAAGATGCAATGGCAAGGTCCATATGTCTTCCTCATTCCCAAAAGTGCTGAAGGCGTTTTCCTGAACAACGTACTAAAGAAAGAGGATGAAGATGAGATGCTCAGTCTTGGCAATAATCGTTTAGGCGATTTCTGCTCCTGTGCTGAAGGTCACCTCTTAAGACTCTCAAGATTTACTCAAAAATCAGGTGGTGGAAAAAGAGGCAAGATCAGTTATTCTCTGTCTCTAGGTAAGAAAACACCATTTAGAGAAGATCAAGTCAAAGGTATTGTGAGACCCTGGGATGAACTTATTCATCTCCCCACAGTTGATGAAACTGTTAGGGTCTTGTCAAAACTCTTTGAGCCTGCTGTGATAGACTTCGGTTTTAGAAACACAGCATATACTTCTTATGTCCCTGAAGAGTTCCTCGGAGCTGCAGATGATATTCCAGAAGCAGAAGATATTAGAGAGATTAGAGCCAAGAACGGGCCAATCCAAGAGGAGCGTACCGCCCCAAGACTCAAAGCTCCTTCTATTGCTGATGGAGATGATATTGACTTACCCAAAGTCTCAGATGATAGTGAACTAAGCCCAGAAGCGTTCAAGAAGAACTTGGATAAGCTCCAGGGTCACACTATGCCTATGGCAGACTAACAAGTATATATGTGCCGGGGCAAATGTCCCGGCTTTTCCTCTTTCTACATATAGGAGATTACTATGGCCAGAGGTCGTAAAGCAGCAACAGCATTAACCAATGCTACACCTACAGGATTCGCCAATGCACTCAGAGACAATGCTATCAAAGAGTGGGGCACAACCAATGTAGCAGATGCAGATACCTTCTTGGATTCTGTATATGGCATACCAGTAGGGAATGATAAACTCCCTCTTCAATACCTTTTAGGCATTGACGTCTTAGCTTTAGAGAGATGTATTACCTTAGTAGGGTCTTGGGGAACAACCAAGTCTTCCCTAGGATGGTACTTTGCTAAGCTATTTTTAGAACATAACAGTCAAGTAGTATTTATTGATACTGAACATAAAACTAATCCTGATCAGGTCAGGGCTATTATTAACAACGATGAACTCTTAAAGAATATCCTGTTTACAGAAGTGGACTCTTTAGATAAGATGCTCCATGCCTTATTCTATTATACAGAAGAATACAACAAACTGATTCCAGACAAAAGCATCCCTATGTTGCTTTTTGTAGATTCCTTAAATGCTGTCACATCAGAAGATGTAGCATCTAAGATCATGGCACAGGAAGATGTAGCCGGTTTTAGTGGAGCCAGGAATGCAGGACAGATACAAGAACATATGCAGACATTTGTTCCTAAGTGCCTAAAAGGTAACCCAATATCCCTGGTGGTAGTAAACCATCAGAAGTTAGATATTGGCGCCACAGCACGATCCCCCTTTATGCCAGCAATCAAAAAGGAAGCTGGAGGAGGACACAAAGATTTCGCCTACACTTGGAAATTTGAGTTGATGAAGGCTGGTTCTAAGAAATCAGTCCATGGGAATATTCCCTGCTACAAGATGAAAATAGGTAAGAGTTCTCTAGGTTCAGGTGAGAGATTGCCTATCCTAGTTCCATATACCAGCACCTTCAAAGAAGATGGTGTTGAGATAATTGAATATGACTGGGACTCTGCTTTGGTAGACCTATTGACTGATAATAAGATATCAGCCACTGCGGTCAAAGAAGTAATACAGTTTACTAGAAGTGGATCTAAGTGCTCAAGCAAGCAACTTGGGCTAACAGATGTTTCTGCAAAAGAGATGGGAAAAGCCATACATGCAGATGCAGATATAGTTAAAGCACTACAAGACAATGTCTTACACATTAGGAGAAAAAGGGTATTTGGATGTCAATCTTTGGAAATAGCGAAAAGCGATTCAAAAAGCTAGAGAAGCAGAGAGCTATAGATAAGTTCACTGCAAAAGTAAAGAAGATCATAGAGAAGGAAGTAATAGTTGATTTAGATATGGAGATCATGGACACTGTCCTCACCATGTCAGAGATCTTTTCAGGAAAGTATCAAGAGACGAAGATGTGGGGTAAGTTCAAGAAAGCTTTGGCCGACACACCTTACCCTATAATGATCTTTAAGATAAAGAGAAGTGGTCCTTGGGTCTTAACCAACGCCACTGTGCCCAATCAGCAGTCTGGAAGGGCCAGGATAGAGATACCTGCAAAGGGAACAGCCCAGAATGCATATGTCTATCCCCTAGAGTTATTTTGTAAGGAGTATAAAGTATGAGTAATCTAAGAGATAAGACCTACAGAGAGAAGATGAAAACCTGTAGTCACTTGTTACCCGATCCAGGAGGAGAGGTAGTGAGGGAGTGTCTTGAGTACATAGAGGAGTTAGTCGAAAAGCTTGCAATTCCTCAGTATAGATCCATTGAGGACAAAATTGCTACTGTCCGGGTAGCTCTCTCTCAAACGGCGATCTCGGCCCTGAGCGATAGAGAAATCGGTAGACAGTGTGCAGTTAGCCATACCTTTGTGGGTAAGGTTCGTAGAAGTATGGAAAAGGAATAGAAAATGGGTGCAGTTAAAATAGTAGAAGCTGAATTGATTGGGGACCTCCCAGCAGTAGTTCCTAAGCAGTTCCAGATCTTTGTGGATGAAGTCCCAAAGAAGAAAGAAGACTGCTTTACTCTGATCAAGAGTAATCTGATCGATGCAGCCAGGTATGCCACACTAAGGCATTGGAATGTAGGAAGGGTCATCGATACCCTAAAGGATAGAGGTGAAAAGGATGTACTCACTCAGGTCATGGAGAAGACCCAGTATGAGAAGAGACATCTTCAGTACACCCTATCTGTCTTCAGGAAGTTTCCCTCCTTTGAGGAAGTACACGATCTCTGTGTAAAAGGCCTTGAATGGACACAGTTCAAAATGTTGACTGCTGTCAAAGAAGATGGGGATAGAGAAGAGATTGTAGAGAAGATCATGGAAGACAGGATTGATAAGTATGATCTTGGAGATGAGATCAAGAAGGCTAACAGCAGCGGACTACCTGCCCTCCCCGCTCTCCCAGAAGTCCCTGAGACTGATGGCACAATAGAAACTGCAGAGCCTCTTAAGTTCTTCCAGAAGATGCATGATGCCCTGGAGAAGACCTATCACCACTTCACGGACAAGCTCATGGAAAGTAAAGACTACTTGGATGTAGCCACTGATGACATGAGAACAACAGATGAAGTGTACAACAAAGTAATTGAACAGATTGCAGTGATCAGAAATGACACAGCAGACTGCCAGGATACTTTGATGAGTCTTCTAGAGTTTTGTGATACCACGGCCAAGGATCATGCAGAAGAATAATCTACCCAGCTTTAGTGTACCTAGATTCAACAAGCTCTCCGCTAAGATTAAAAGTGCTCTTATCGAAGATGGTCTACAGGATGCAACCATCCAACAGGCTAACATGAAAAGAGTGCTAGATGCTATAGTTTCTAATCTCCCAAAGAGAAAAGGGCTATCTAAAGATGACAAGTATATGAGGAGGAAGTCTGTAACAAGCATTCTCTCCCATTACATTGGAACACCTTTAGATGTATTAACTATAGATGTCCTATGCAAACACATTGCTGGATGCGTAGATACCATCTTAGACGGTGAACTATATTGCCAATGGTCACCTAAGAGTCCAGCTAACTGGGCCTTCATAAAGGTAATAAGTATAGAGAGGGACTTTACAGAGAGAAAGACATATAAATGTAGACTAGAGTCCTGTGGTGGAAACACTTATGGAACTACATGGATTGTGAACTTCTCTTCTAAATTTGTATATAGAATCCTAAAGGCTTGTGGAACTAGATGGAAAGATGAGCATATTCCAGAAGATCTATTTGATCTATGGCTAACTGCTAAGATAGGATATAAGAGCTATAAAACCACATTTACAGACATATATGCTTCCAACAGTCAACAGGTTTATAATAAGAATATACTAAAAAAAAGAATAGGTCCCTGCATTCAGGGCTTGACAAATAAGTGTATGAACTGTCAATTACCTAAGAAGCTGTGTGCTTTATCTAGACACACTGCAGAATACCCTAAAGAGGTATGTAAAAACACTAAACCAACTAAACATTATGGATACATTGTAAGGGATAAAATATGCCTTGGGTGTATTAATGTTGGTAGATTTCCACATAAGGAGAAAAGATGAAACCAAATACATTTACCAAAGGAGGATCTACAATGGGAATGAGAATTCCAGGAGCAGGGCCCCCAATGGTTTTCCAGAGAGACCTGGCACTATGCCTACCTTTTTTGATGAAGAATGCTACGATTATGTGCCAAGGCATATATGAGGGCCAAAAAGCAGAATTGGAGATTTTAGACACTATAATCCAGTTCTTCCATAGAACCTATGAGGATTCTAGAGCAGATAGAATGAAAGGCCTCAATCAGCTTAGACACTTGTTTGAGTATATTGAGACTAAGGGAGCTATGGGCACAGAGCTGTTAGCTACCTTTTCTACACTGTTCATGACATCCATTTTTACTTACATATATGGTAGTAAGCAAATGGCCATTGCATCCCCAGACAGTCTAGACACAGAAGAGTGTTACGATTTTCAACAAGTAACCTCTATGCTATCTTTGATGGGTAAAGAAACAGCCAACTCTTTTATTGATGAAGTGAAAAGCTGTGGGGCTCTCCCTACAGGATATGACCTCAATCCATTAAAGAAATCAGTAGATAACTATCTAATTGATATACAGAAAAATCAGGAAGAAAGATATGCCGCAAACACTACAGACTCTGACAAAGAAGCTCCAGCAGAGTCCTGATACAATATACTACAGATGGTATGGTACTATCTTCTCTGAGCAGGATGTCTTCACTAGATTGGATAAAACATATCTCTATGTAGTTAAAGATAACATTATCCAAAGAGTGATAGGATATTCTAGTAAGACAGAAGATCAAGAGCCAATCCTCAAGTATTCAACAGAGACTTGTTATAGAATCATGTCTGGAAACAGGAAGGGAAGAGTACTCCCCTCTAGTAGAATATTTCAGAATGAGACTTGTGAGATAGCTGGAATAAAAAAAGACCTAGAGGAAGGAACCTCAAAGAACCAAATTAATGAAGATAAGCCTTCAGATTCATACCTATTAGAGATACTCGGGGAATTAGAAGTTCCTCCTCATACAATACCTAAGATGGTACATCCTCAGTTCTACTTGAGCTGCCCCTCTAATAATAAGATTCTATATCCTAGAAAGGGAGAGGCAACCTTAGAGGCTATCAAGGCTACAGGTGCCTACAATGAGAGCCTACCTTTGGAGACATGCCTTAGGAGATGCTTACCTGACTTTGCAGAAGATGCAGGGAAAGGAAGAAGTGCTTACCCTTTTGAGCACATTTATGGAAAAGGGATAGTGGTTGCAGATCCTTCAATCTATGGCACATGGTTTGCAGTAGATAAGAAAGATGTAGCTAATACAAAAACAGTGGAGTTTACATTTACATGAGATTAGGAGAGTGGTTAGCAAGTAGAGAGTATATAACAAATAAAGCATGTGTTTTAACTGTAGGCTCAGATGGTCTCAAACCGTCCCAGAATAATCTAATGTCAATTGGATTGCATACAGGTAAAGAACACTCTATAACATACATAACCGGAGCAGACCCTAGTGCTGTTGTACAGTACACAGGAGTATCTCCGTCTTCCTATACGGAAAGAGCAGTGGGGGCAGACAGAGCAAAGGAACTTATTCTTCCTATTCTGTACAGTATGGATTTCTATGTGGTATTTAACAAAGCCTTTGTAGAAGGATGGCTTGATGATTTTGATCCTAAGATGTTTGAGGATAAAGAGGTCTTGGACTTGTCCAGCTTCTTTAAGCTAAAGGATATGGGAGAAGATATCCCACCAGATGTGGAAAACCTTACAGACTTAAATGAAAGAATAAGTGCCTGCCTTGTAGGTACTAAGTACAGGAAGGGTTATAAGTTAGAAGACTTACAAGCCCGGTATTTAGGAGATATGGAAGACTATCTCCCTGCTTTAGAGATGAAGCCCCTAAAGCTATATAAATTATATGAAACTGCATTAATGCTATAAGGTGTATTCAGAGTTTAAAGCTTTATGTACTCTTTCATCAGATAATTCTGCAAAACCCCCAGATAGGGATTTGATAATCTTCTTACATTTAGTACATATATAAAGTCCTTCAGGGGCTTTGTTCTGCTTACATCTCATGCACGTTCTACGTGGTCTACGCTTTGCCATGATGTAATCCTTTCCGTAAAAATTCAATATATTGGCGATCCAGGATATTACAACAGGAGACTCCATGAGGATAGATATCGAAACTAAACCTTTCAAAGAGTTTATTAAGACTTTTGAAAAGCATCCAAAGCATAAAAATATGCAAGCTTATTTAACAGCTACAGAGGACTCTACTATCAATGTAGCAGTACCAACTGAAGACAATATACAAGATAAACAATATGACCCTATTTATATAATGACTGAAATATCAGGTATGTCAGATACCACGGACAAAGATATGTCCTTTGACTTACAAGTTTTAAATGATGCACTTAAGAATACAGATGCAAAGATTATAACCCTAAAGCAAAATAACACAAAAATTGATATAGGTGTAGAGAGTTCAGCTCCATCAGGAGGTGTAATCTTTGAAGCCGTAGATACCGTTGAGGGGACTGTTTTAGAAACAGTCATGCCTAAGGGATTGGCAGGATTTGATTACGACAAAAAGTTTGACTTCTATTCCAATAAGGAATCAGAACAATTTGGGGTGAAGCTTATAAATAGGAATGTTGTTCTCATAGCAGACTGGTACACTCCAGGAGACATCAGTGAGATTGATGCAGTGATGAGCGTTTTTGTAAAAGATTACGAACCTAGAGCTATTAAAAAGGATAAGAAAAAGATGCCCGCAGCAAGAAGAGCAAAAAAAGCAGCAGAAGCTACCTTAGATTTACCGGAGATTACAGATGAAGAAAATATTAAAAGTGGAGATGAGGATTCCGGTCCTAGTGGTGATAAAGTACTGGGAGAAGGAGCTGAGCAGGTGGATGAGGATACCGAGACAGTACCTGGGAATGAATCTGAAAGGGACACTGACAGGAAGGACACAGTCAAAGATCCCAAACCTGACAAGCCTGCCAAAAGGAAGCCCAGGAGAACTGCAGAAGAAATACTTAAAACAGATATCGCAAAGGCGATCACGAAGTTAGAGGAAAACGGGTATACAGTGTCCTTGGAAGATGAACAAGAGTATCCCCCAACTGTTCT
>Ga0075116_10000528_pt1 | contig 17804 bp, 35 predicted proteins | sample AntAceMetag02UKC_FD_69786 | JGI IMG/M metagenome (GOLD analysis project Ga0075116, IMG submission 69786) | Saline lake microbial communities from Ace Lake, Antarctica- Antarctic Ace Lake Metagenome 02UKC | ecosystem: Environmental > Aquatic > Non-marine Saline and Alkaline > Saline | place...
TCATACCGTTTTATGGTGTTTCTATGCCTGTTCTCGGAATGGTGCCCAACCAAAATCGGCTGACCCATTGGTATCCCTGTCCGTTCACAGAACCCTTTACTGAAAAAGGCATCAGAGTCCTGTTTTAGTTGTTCTGCTTTGTTCTCTGCATACTCAATCTTTGCCTGAATCTTTTGTTCATAACTCATCCTTATCATCCTCCTTTAATAATCTTATTGTCCTTGAATCCAAGACTTCTTTTAAGTCATTTTTCATCCCTAGTGATAGTTCTATCCTGAACTCACTATGTAAAGAATAAAACTTTCTCCCTATCTGGACTAATACTGGTTGATTGTTTCTATCAACCAAAACCCCCCCTTTAGTGCTGATTATTGTCATTTTTTCTTGTTTCCTCTTGATTTTTTTCATACAGTTTATAATTCTCAATCAAATCTTTGTCATCAAAAAACCCATAATGTATTTCACTATGGTCCAATTCTTTCCATTTTTCAATGACTTTTTTTAATTCTTCAATAGAACTAATTTTTCTAACATTCACCTGATGAAATACATGGTGGCATTGATTATTATAACAAAGTTGACCAAGGTACACCTCACCATCTTTGGCTATTTTAGAAATTGTGCAACAAATGGAAAGGTGGTGTATCTTTCCATTTATTTCGATAATTCTGTCTTTTTTATTTATTATTTTAATAATTTTCATATTACTATAAAAAAATGACATTCTTTCCACCCCTCAATATGGGGGCATAGTTTGTTTCATGGATTGAATCAATCTCTCTGAGAACTGATTCAATCTTCTCATTTGAGTGTTGTTCTTAACCACTCTCACAGTCATAATTATTTCCTATGCCCTTATTTCCAGAATGCGGCCATCACATTCTGAAATTAATAATCCCGAAACCCAGTGGCAGCAGTAATTACCGCAACCACAGCTTCGAGATGATATAGATCCTATTTTAGGGAAATCCAGTTCCGACCTCTGCTGGTCGGTTAATTCAATTATTTCTTTTTTTGTTGTTTCCATTTTGTTTTTCACCTCGAACAACACCCTTTTGAGTGTTGTTCTTAACTATTACTAATAAGTATAAGTGGTACTTCTATTTAAATGTTTTGGTTTTGGCACATACTTAATTATATATGTTAGAGTGTATGTATTATATATAGGCAAATCTAATGTTCTAAGAAAGATCCCGTGACCTGCTGAATCAGGTCACTTCCTGTGTGGCAACCTATTGCCCCACACAGGCACTTTGTAACTGCCTAGCTTCCACCACCCCACTGCACACCAGTTACCCTGTCAGTGGGAGTTTTTTTAGTATCCACCCAAAAAGGAGGATCACCCCACATAAGCCGTCCTAATGGCCTCCCATTTTCCGGCCAATAAACCAACGGCGGGTTATACCATATGACTTCAGGTTTCATGGTTTTCCCCATCATGTTAGTTCATGATACAGATAAGTAAAGACATAAGCATATAAATATTTTTAGCCTAACAGTTCGGTAAATCACCTAACTAACCACCACAATATATACATTCTATTGATTTATTTTCTATATGGAAAATAACTCATTTATCTGTTAAACATTGGCTCATTAACCGTCGTCAAACACCTTATTCAGTATAACTTGAGCTTGTTATCCAGGAACAGGTGCGATAAGTACGCCAAAAAGCACAGTGTGGCCAATAAATAACCACCAATGAACATTATAGGCAATGACAATAACACCCCTGCCAGGATAGTATGCATCCGGCCACGGTGCTTAGTGCCAAGTATCAGTAATAATATTGCCCCTGCGCCGATAAGGTATAACATGTATGTCCACTCTCTATATAATAGTATCATTATCCCTAGTATTATCATCATGATCAGTAACACACCCATAGTTATCCTTCTTACTATACTAGTTTCGCTATCCACATCCGGTAATTGAGAGTAATAGAATATCAGCGGCAGGTACAAAAAGAACCGCAAATCACCTATGCCAAACGCATTATAATGCAAAACCACCACATAAAACAGTACCGTAATCAGTGTCCCGAACAGTACATGCATCTTCCAACCCGACATTTCGCCTGTTTACCCCCCTTAATTAAGACAAATTAGGCTTATTTCTTGGTTTTTTTGGGTGTTTCATCAGTTTCGCAGGGTTCTGGTGTTTTTTCAGGGGTGGTGGTTGTATCTGGATTTGTGGGTTCGGTGTCGTTGTCGTCGACAACACCCTGAGTTGGTATATCCTTGGTGACGGAGTAATTCAATGACCCGGTGCCGTACCCTTCAACCATCGCCTGCATGAACCCCAAAATCTCTAGGTACTGGTTCTTACTCTTCACCCGCATAGAGAATTTGATATCAAGCGAATCTTCAAGCTCGGTGTCAGGCCTGAACATGGGCTGGTGTGGTTGCGGCGGCAGCGGTGGTGGTGGTGGTGGTTGCATCCCGAACCCCTGTTGTTCAGGGTTATGTTCCGCCTGCGCCGGTAATGCGTTAAAGTCTACATCTTGACCGTTTGACACCTGTTCCTTGCCAGGTGCCGTCTTCCCGAATAAACTGTTTGCTAATCCCATTTTTGTCTTTCCTCCGTTGTTTTAATCTCTAATCCTTCTGGGGGCATTATTTTTCATTGTAGCCCCATTTCATCTCAAAATCTAATCCCGTCATCCGCGATGTAAGTATGACCTGACTATGCAACCTCTGCATGATTTCAGCCCTGAGCAGGGGATCCATTGGTTCGCGCGGGGTTTCCCGCACAACCACCCGCTTCCAAAAACAGTACTTTTTTTATCTCTCATAATCTTTTAGGCAGGATACCCACTATTATTTTCCATTTACTCTTACTCATTTTGGTTCCACCCCCATTATTTTTTGCCTAGTCTTGGGATGAGGGAATGTGTTACGTTTCAGTAACCGATAATAGTCGCTGCCCGTGCGATCACGGTGATACAAATCAACACCCACAACCGCAAAATAACTGGAACAACTGGAATCAGTACCATAACTAATGTATTCATCAACAGGCAACAACATATCTTTCCCATGTCCAATAACTTTTATACTTAATACCTTTCCATCCAAATCCATTTTGTTTGCCTCCTCTACTATTCCAATTGCACTAACCGGAAACAGTCATGCCCGAACACTGTGAAGTCACAGACGAACCCGTTCTCGGTTGTTACCTGCTGTCCGAGCCGGCGTGACCGTTCAGCGCCGGTTATCGCTTCTAAGTATAATGCGTTCGGCGTGAAATTGCCCAAATACTCTTTCATTATGTACACCTCAGCGTTCAGCCTGTCAACCTCGCCGGCGATGTATTCAATATTGCCCAGTGTGACTTGGTGCTCAGCATGTGACACGAACACGTCATCCAGTACCTTCAATAACATGCCTGATGTGGTGGTGTCATCAATACCGTTTAAGTACTTGTACACCGCACTCATCAGTTTATGCACTAACCCGTTCAGGCTTAGCCCCCCGCCACTGCCACCACCATCATTATACTCAGTTATGTACGTGTCATACTGCGCAAAGGTGATGTTGTTGGTATTGTTCCCAATCATCACATTGCCATTGTTGAGGTTATACTCACAGCTGCCCGCATAACAGTAGATGGACGTGTTGATGCTGGTGTTCGCCACCTGGATAATGGTGGCGTTCATGCCCTCATCAGTGGTCACGCTCATCTCTACTTCTGTTGCTGCTGCATTTATTCCCTGAATAAACACAAAAAAAATCACTAAACATAATATTTTTGTTTTTTTCATTTGTTTTCACCACCCACCTCTTTTAATCTCAATCATTTTCCAGTTTCATTTTTTTTAACCATGAATAGTATAACTATCACAACTGTAAACACAAACACCATCCCCGCATAAGCAAGGAAATTGGTCTGCGGTTCAGGAAAGAAAAACATCGCTATCAAACAGATAGAGGCCAACCCTATTATGATGTAATTGAACTTTTCTAAAAACCATTTTTTCATTAGTATCACCATTAGTATCACCTTCTGATACCGCATCACCCATAAAAAATAAAAAAAAATAAAAAATATTTATTCATTGACACGCACATACGCATCCTGCTGAGCGTACGTTGTCGCTACTAGGCTGGCATCAACATTGACCGCACCCTGACCGGTAACAGTCAGGTGTGATTCTGTGTTCTGGCCGTAGTTATTAGCAGTAAAACTGTACTGTGTGTAACCACCAGTGGCGGGTGTGGTTATAGGGTCATTGACTGTCCATGCGTAAAAATGGTTATCAATTGTCCCTGCGCCGCCCATAAACACGTGCGTGTCCAGTTTATATTTCCATGGCTGGCCGAGTTGCTCGGTTTCCTGGTACCAGTTGCCTGCTACCGCACCGCTCATCGCATCCATCTGGTACGTGGCTGTTACCGGTTCCGGGCTCGGCTGTGTCCATTGTGTGCCGTCCCAGAGCCAGTCACCATCAACAGTGGTGTACTTATGCACTTCATAGTTGGCCGCGAGCACCGAACTAATACTGATCAGCGCCATTACTGCCAAAATACTTGCTGTTTTATTCATTTAACTACCTCCTTCCCTATATAGGAACATGTTCGGTTAATGATTGGTACACATACAATGTTTTAATATATTATTGCCACCACCACGCGCTTGATGTCCGCGAACCGTACCTTGATGGGGTCAATGCGGTGATTATTATCGCCCTTGGTGATGGCATACCAACCTTCCTTGTCAGTCTTGGTATTCATCACCCTGTGGATGATGGTTGTGTTCGTGTCCACGGGATCAACATACGATACAATGTCACCTACGCGGATTTCGGTCTCTGACACTGGCACAACCTGAAGCACATAATGCCCGTACGCGAACGTCGGCCACATACTGTTACTATCCGTGAACGTTGCCCAGACATAATCACCGTCAATGCATGTCTTGGTCTGCATAACATGCACATTGTCGCTGGTGATTCGTGGGTACGGCGCACCGGCCACGACTGGTGAAGCATCAGCCACATCATTAGAGGCCATGACATGCCGACTAGCCCCCGTGCCCGCCCCCTGGCATAAATCTATATACGACTCAATGTTATAGCCAATGTACCCGGAACAGATAACCACCAATGACATGACCATAATTTCCATTAACATACGTTTTCTTGGTTGGTTCATCTTATTTGAATTATCACTTGTCTGTTTGCGTATCATTATCACTCATCAGGCACATGAACGCCTCATGGATCTTGTTATCCACATCCACATCATCGTTTTTCGCCAGCTCAGCCCGCAGCCATGCCACCGCCAACCGCACATCGCGAACAGTTTCCTGGGAAACAACCTCGTTCCCGCCCTGCCGCCACCATAGTGCCCTATCCAATACCCAATTCAATGGTTCCTTTTCACGTTGCATACTCCATCACCTCTGCTATTTTGGTTAAATTGATTGTTCGACATTGTAAGTATATCTGTGTTGTCCTTATGGAACTATGCCCCAATAATTGCCGGATGATATCTAAATCAATGCCCCTGTTCACCAGATTAATTGCAAACGAATGTCTTAATGAATGGCAAGTAAATTCTTTGGTTAATTTGGAATCTTTCTTTGCTTTGTTCAATCTTTCCTGGAACGTTTTTGTTGTTATGTGCCCATTCCGGTTCTGAAACAAATAAGGGTTGGTTTGATTTGTTTTCCGGATAAAACTTGATATGTCCTTTGCTAACTCTTTATTCAGGATCGTGTACCGGTCTTTGTTCCCCTTGCCGCAGATCCTTAACATCAGTTCCTGGATTTTGAAATTATGTTTCTCGACATGAACAACTTCATCAACCCTGAGCCCGGATTCATACATGAGCCTAAAGCCCAATTTGTGTTTGATGTTGGGGATAACAGAAAGAAACTTATGAAACTCAACCTTGTTTACTTCAATCGGCAGGAACTTGCCTTTCTTTGCTTTGGAGAACGTAATCTTGTACCCCAGTTCCTTTTTTGTGTAGAAATTCATGATAGCCCTGTAAAAATTATAACTTGACTGTTTGAGTTCTAATGTAGCCAGGTAATCCTCTAATTGTTTCTGGGTGAACTCAGCCCCCAATGCCTTGGTCACTGTGTGGATTACTGAGGTGTATGTCTTGATTGTTTTCTCTTTCATACCTTTTGATTTGAGATATTGTTGCATCTCCATTTTATATCACTCATATTTGGGGCATATTTTCATAAAATTCTGGCTCATGAATTTTCTTTTGAAGCCAACTCATCTTTTTCATATAAGTTTAGGCAGGATACCCGACCTTTTAAGGTTGGGAGGAATGCCGTTACCTCCTTTGAGTTTTTGTGCGAGAGGTAAACTTCTAAAAATTACAATTGCACAAGGCAACCATAATCCTCTGGGTAAACCATTAAACTTAATTTCCCCTCTCAAAAATCTTACTTCCATTTTTGTCTCAATAATGGTTTCATGCCACCATTTTGTATTTGACCTAACTGGGAGTAAGCATACGATAGTTTTTCCTTTCTTTGATTCTTCCAATGCTTTTCTAACAAACTTTTGCATTTGTTTTCCCCAAGGGGGATTCATCCATATATTTCCTTTAATATCTCCCCAATCTTTAGTTAAACAATCATCTTCTTTTGTGAAATATAAATCACACTTATGGTTTTCACTACTGGCACAAATATCAAATTCTATTTCAAATTCTTCCTTCAAAGGCTCAAAAATATCCATAGGTGTTGAATATTCTACTGAATTGCTTTTGAAGTCGTTTTGTCCTTGTCCCATTTTCTTTTTAGATACCCCACCCTTTAGGGTGTTGGGAGTGTTTCATTTTCACCATTGCCTCTTAGATGGTTCTGTAAGGTACTATGCTCATCAAAAGTAATCAAGTGACCTCCAGACTTAACAGACCATCCTCTATTCAGTCTCTCAATCTGATAATCAGATAAAAATAAAGTGGTCATCTTAAACACCTCCATATTTTTCTTTCAAATAGGAATAATTCTCCATAATATCTTTTATGATTTCTCTCTGTAATCCACTCAATTCTCCAACAGTTCTAATATCAAACATATTAGTCACTCCTGATTTTCTGACTTCATCATAAGCCTCAAAACTATCTTTGCTAACCAAATCTTTTTTACTCATTGTGACAACCCTAAGCTCTTATTTTCCTCAACGAAAATACCAGATACAAACTTCTGATTAAACTTATTGTCAAATCTAATACTACTCATAGTCTCTTTATGATTCATTTTTCACACTCCAAATTTTTTTAATTACTTATGACTAAAGAAGATAAGTGGCTTTATATGTATTGTGTAGTATCACTTTCTTCTGCTTCCTTAAATTCAAACTTATCCTTAGGAAACAACTGTGGTTGTTTATTAATTGTTTCCTTTGCTTGTTCTCCCCATGTCATTTTCTTTCGTTCTTCTTCAATCTCTTTTTCTTCTACAATAAAACAACTATCACATAAATATCTATAAAAATATTTAGCTACAGACACACCTTTATTTACACGAGTAACTTGATTGTCAGGATAATATTTTTGACATCTTTCACAATAAATTTTCATTTTACACCTCAAAACCTAAACCCTTTTTGTTTTTTATTTTCCATATTCCCACATAATTTTAAGTTTTAATAGTCAAAAATTTGGAGACTATTCAAATCTCCATTCATCTGAAGTATCATTCTCATTTATAATTGGAACTTGACATTTCTGGGTTAATACATCTTTACCCAATGGTGGTGTAGTTTCCAATAGTTCCAATTCTAATTCATTTGCCTTATCTCTTAAATTTTGAACAGATACTTCCATTGCTTGTCTTTTCATATTATCAATCCTCCAAATTTTTTCTTCGTATTTTTTTCTTATATGGGTGTGCCATAATTCTCTGTTCACATCCAGAAATTCCTTAACAAATGTGGGATAATGTTTGTCAATCCAATTCCAAAACTCTTCTTTATTCATGTTTGGTGTCCTCTTGTTTTAATTTTTCAAACTTGCTTAAAATATCTCTTCTAAATATTAGGTGATAAACTTCTGGAATGTCTTTTAATAAATAATAAAGTTCCTCTTGACTTTTACATTTTTTGATGTCTTGTAGTACTTTTTCCATTGTTCAAAACCTCAAATTACGCATAATGTATGCGATTGAAAAGAAGTTTTAATTTCTTTTAATCGCTATTATGTTCTCCTTTAGGGCAAAAGTCCCCCTTTTGTTTCGTTTTTGTGTGGACAATCCATAGTTTCTTTATATGGATATTCCTTGCATAACTCTGGTCTATTCTTACTATATATCTTACAAGCATAACTTCCATTATTAAATATCAAATACTTACAGGGATAATTAAATGTAACATAACAAGTCTTATTATCTTCTGTAATTTTAATCTTATTATGTGATAATAAATCTTTAAATCTTTGAACTTCTGAAAACATTATCTTATTAGATTCACTTAAAGATTTAGGATAACATATTGTAAAACTCATACAACATTTACCGCACTTTAAACACTTGTTTGAATTGATATATTTTGATTTATTCATTTTAAATATCTTACTTTCTTAATCATTCCTTGTGGGATTAATTGATAATGTTTTACACTTTCTTCTCCAAATAACATGAATCCTAAAAGGATATATTCCTTACATTCATATATCAAATATCCTGCTGAAAATGAATGTTCTGGTTTAAACTTCTCAATTAAATCCTCTATATATTCTGCATTACCAAACCCACTCTGTGCATCAATCCAATCTATTTCTACTATTTTATATTCTGGTTTCTTCATTTTCTCTCTTTAAAGGGGGACTTTTGAGTTCGGCGTAGCCGAATTGAACATAAGTTACTATATAAAGAATATCTCTTTTATTCTTTATATGGTGTGTATAAAGTATAATTTATATATAAATTTTTTGGTTTCTTTGTGTGCTAATCTCTTATTTGGGTTTGTTGAACCTGCAAGTTGCATTGGCGCAGGTATAAAACCTGCTGCTAATGCCATGCTCAATCAGTTTCCCATTACAAAACGGACACCGTAACGGCTTGGTCAGGTCGAGTTTCCATAAGATATACTTAAGTTTGCCCATTCTTTCCACCTCGTGTAATTCACATTGATCAGCATGTTCATGTCAACACAGTACACCCCCTTAATGCAGACCTCAATCGGCATCTGGCATGTCACGCCCCTATCATCCCAGGACTTCGGCGTGGTCTCAGCACCGTCAAAGTATATGTCCGCGCCGTTGAATATGCTGTTCATCACCATCCGCTGCTCGAAGAACTCAGGGAACCACTGCGGCGTGCCATTATCAGGGATCATCATGTGCCGGCAGACATATTCCTCATAAGACTCATACTCTACATCAGTTATGTTATGGTTATTGTCACTGCCCGGCCAGACCCAAATACCACCCAATTTTAATATTACTATGCATAATATTAGACCAATAATTACTGCTGATAATATCAATGAACACCTTCTTTTTAGTCTTGTTTCATCTTTCTTGATTGACATTTTTTATCACCTTTGTTCTTGTTAGCGGTTTATGTATTTAATGTATCAGTTGGATTTCACCCGGTATGGCCGAGGGTGCAATCGTACACCATGCCGGTGTCGTACTTAGTGCGGCTGGTCGAGAACACCCATTGCTTGACATAATTGACTTCATCGGAATATAACACTGGACCACGTTCAGGGGACGTGTTGGAAACCAAATTGAACGCGTCCTCCGGGATCTTGCCCCGTAAATAGTTGACGTTCTCGCAGCTACCGATCATCTTCGCCGTGCAGCCGTCAATGATGTTCTCGTACACGTTCTCGTGGTTCAGGTTCTGGACAACAACCACCGAGTTGACACCCCAAGCCCGGGCATTGTTCTGGCAATGGCCAATGTTCGCAGCGGCCATGTTAATATCAGTGGTCTTGTTGAACCGGGTAGCGTCGCCGCCGCCGTAATAAAACAAATCATCGAACACGATAAGTTTCTTCGTGACGTTCTGCAACCCCTGATTGGACTCGACCTGCCCGATACGCATCACCTTGCTCAATAACAGCCCCAAATCCGAGAGCATGAACCCATTACGCTGGTTATGGTAATTGATGACGACAATCTTGTCATCTGCCCATTCTTTCTCAAGGTCGATGTCCTTGAACCGGCTATTGAAGAACCCCACTTCCTGTAACCCTTCAAGGGTGGTTATCGCTGCCTGGCGGGTCATGGTATGCAAGTCCTCATACCGCAGCATCTGCACCCATTTCTGCATATTAAGGTTGCCTTTCTTGATTTCGCCGACAATCTTGTTGGCGGCTTTCAGGGGCACGCCCATCCCGATCCACGCATCTGGGTAATCCAAAAGACTGATATCCGGGGAATAGAACTTGGTTGACGCGAGCCGACGCTTGATCCATTTCGCCAGGAACTCCCGCGCAAAGTATGGTGTGTAACTCACCGCGTCCTTGATGGATTCGTTGGTATCAAACGGCGCAATCCTGTTCCCATGGCCCTTGTATTTCATGTTTAAGAACTCGAAACTTTTCGGTTCGATCACCAGTATCTTGTACCCACATTTGTAGCATTGCTTGATGACGTTCTTCACCAGCCGGGTCTTGCCCCAGCCCGTGCTCGCCAGCACCAACAGATTAATCGGTGTGGACTGCTGAACACCGCCAAGGTTGAGATTCATGCCAATCGTGTCAGTGGCCATAGTCTTCGGGTTCTTGTAATCATAATAATTCCTGCGCCGGTACATCAACGGTACCACGCCACGTTCCACCCAGTACTCCTTCGGTTTCCGGTCTTCGGATATACCCAGTAAATCCTCGCATGTCTCGTCAATCCATATACTTATCTGATCTGACATTATACATCTCATCCTCCTTTGTATCGTTGGTGTCCTGGTCAGGGTCAGGGTCTGGCTCAGGCGGTTCCGCCACCGGTTCTGGTTCCGGTTCCTGGCCTGGTTCTGGTTCTGGTTCTGGCTCCTGTTCCGACCTGGCATTCTCTTCGTCCGCCTGCCGTTTCAGGTATTCCATCTTCAAAGTCCGTTCGTGGATCTCCTCGCCATTCTTGGTTATATGGTAATATTTGCATAACGGGCCGTTGACATACTGCTTGGTGGTGATACTGATCGCCACAGGTATAAGCGTAAACAGGCTTGAGCGGGTCGACTGCAAACTCACACCGGAGCCCGCGCAGATAGTGCCGATCTGTAACCCTTTGATTAACCCCGTGTCAGGGTTGACACGTTTATTCTCGTACATATACTTCAACACGCGCCGCACCACCACCATCTCCCTCGGCATTAACTGCATGTAACATTCCTTGCTGTAATGTATAGTGACATTGACCCGGCGTGTCAGCTTCCATATGTAATCCCTGACATTAATCTTGACCGGGTGTGTGCGTATTGATTTTTTACTAATAAAAACATTTGTATGCTTTTTCGAGCTAAACGGGGCCACACTAACGGCTGGTAAGGCAACCATCTTCTTAACTTATTATAGGGGGGCGGTCAACTACCTCTGGGCGCTTGACCGGAACATACACACCCTTATCGTCTTGTTCAATCTTGTTGAACATGTCCACCAATGCCGCTGATAATGATTTGCTGATGATCGACAGGAAACAACCACCATCCCGCAACAATAATGTCCCTTTGACTTTGGCAATCACAAAACTCTCATCGCCCCTCGTGTCACCTTCAAACCGTATCCCTTTCAATATAACTTCCATGACATACTCACCTCCGTTTCATTCACTCTTTGCTGGGAATACACACACTTTTGAGTTTGGGTTATTATCATTTTTTCTTGTACCCGTTATATGGCTGCTTAACTGGTTGTGATGTTGGTGCGGGGGTTGGTGTTGGTGTTGGAGCGGGGGTTGTTGTGATTGGTGCAGGGTCGGGTAACTGCGCACCGCGAATGTATCCTTTCTCAATCACCGTCTTAAGATCAATTATCTCGTCCTTGAGCCGGGACACCTCACCCTTAAGTTCGTCGTTCTGTTTGCGCAGGCGGTCAATGCACGATATCAGTTTCCGGAACCCGTCCAGTGCATAGGTCACTTGCTGGTTAAGGAACTCCTTTATCCGGTTCAGGATCTCAACGAACACGTGCTCGTTCCCGGTGCTGCCGTAGTACTCAGTGTGGTCATGTAACCAGTTCACCCAGTCAGCCAGTACCATGGTAGCCATGTGGTCTGTGGGATGCGGAACCTTGAACTTGCCAAGGTTGCCCATCATCTGGATACTTTTCAATAAGTCCTTGGCCTGCTTAATATCAAAATCAATAATGGTGTCTGAATCGCCGCCGCCATAATAGTTATCTGCCATTTTCAGCCTGGTTTTTCGTCATCATACTTTATCACACCTTTATTCACTGCCGGAGGTGTCCGGTGCTGAGGATGAACCGTAGCGTGGGTAACTTGACCCGAACATCCCGCCATAGCCACCGTACCCGCCACCGCCGAAATCGCTCATGCCCATCATCTTCTGCCGGATCTCGGAATAGTTCTCGGCACGGCGTTTCATCTGTTGTTGGAATATGTCCTCGTTGAGCCTGTTCAGGTTCTTCTTCCGTTCCTCGTTATACATCCGTTTCCAGATCTCAACCTCGTTCACCTTGCTCTGGTAATCCTGGATGATTGAGGGTGGTATGTCCGGCACGAATGGTTGCTTGTTCATGAGCCCCATCCGGATACGGATAACCGCCCACCCTGGCAGGATTCGGCCAACGTCGAGCTTCTTCGGTGTGCCGATGTACATGTTATGCAGGTTCCAGAACGTGAACTGTTTATTGAGCACGCCCCGGTACTTAGACACCAGATCCTTGCTATGTGAGTTATCCGTGCTTTCCTGCGGTGCCAAGCCGCGAGTGAACGAGATGGTGTCCGCGCCTTCCCATACATATAATGTCCGGTGTTTAGTTACCATATTAACTTGCATCCTCCTCAGTGATGACCTGTACATACCTGTACTTATGCACACGGTACGGTTTGATGTATTCTAATATATGCAGATCAACCAACAAATCCAGGTAAATCTTATTCGTACTATGCGTTAACCCGGTTGTGTGCAGGGTGTCGTTCACACTGAACCAACCGACATACGCTTTCGCGAACCGGTACAGGCATCGTACCGCGTCCATTGTCCGTGTCTTGGCTATCATCCTTGTTCACCTTCTTATCTTATCCATATCAGTAAAAAACATTATTGGTGTAATACACATACCCCAAAATTATGCCGGCCACGACCAGTGCCAAGAACGCCAACAGATAAAGCGTTGACTTACGGACGGTTGTGTCCTGCATATAGTTGATGGTGTTTTGTTTTAACCGGTTCTCTTGTACCAGGTCACTGACCGCCGCATCAACCTTAGTCTCCATCTCAAGTGTCTTGGTGCGTGTCTCGTCAGATAACCGCCCTATCTCTTCCACATAGGCATTGTTCTGTTGCCGTTCCTGCCTGACCTCTGTAATGAGCTGGTTAACCTTGGTCGGCAGGCTCTCAACAGCGGTCACGACCGCCGGGTCAGTCAGATCCAGCACCGGCACCCGCTCAGTGCGGTTGACATACCTGACCACCTCTTTCTCCACCACGCGTTTCTCCTGCGCTTCCTCAATCGCGTCATAATAATCGCTCCAGTACTCTGCCCAGCCGGCAATGCACCTGGCATAATCTTCCACGGTCATGTTTTCCTTGTTACAGTACTCAACCATGTCCGGCATCTGTGGCGGCGGCACTAAGCAGTCAACTATATCAAAATTGAACAGGATCTCGTTATCCTCCGAAACACTGAATAACACCTTCCGTCTGTGTTTCTTGGTGCTCAGGTTGGCCAGATGGATCTGGATATCAATCAGCCTGACCCCTGAATCCGGGATGGCGAACTCAGCCGGCATGGTGAAAATGTCCGGGTCAAAATCGGTCTGGATCAGTTGTCCGGGCCTGCCACCGATACTGATATCGTTCAGTGTGGTATTCCACGGCAACGAATAATCACAAATAACATAATAATACTCGTTCTTGTCGAGGAGGACATAATCCGTGTCGCCCGTCGGTGTGTCGTCGACAACCTCGAAATTGAATAACACTTTCCCTGAATAGTTCCCGGTGCCGTTGAACATCACCGTGTCCGTGTAATTCCCTGGTAATGTATCAATCGGCACGGACATGTTTATCATCATTGTGGTGACATTCGACGTGAACGTGACATTACCTTTCCCGGACGTGAAATTCCCGTAACTGATATTGATGGTTAGGTTAGTTACCCCGACCAATGCCACTGTCTCGGTGGTATTGAATGGTAACATTGTATAGTTCAACTGATAATCAAACCCTGTTGTCGACGGTAAACTTATCAATACCGCCGCCAGCAAAATATATATTCTGATGCTATTTGCCTGGTTGATCATGCCCCACCACCATATCTTCCTGGAATAATACACTTACTTCCGGTTTACTTTTACTCATTGTTCTTTTACCCTTAATAACCGCCAGCATCGAGCCACTCTGTCCTGATTTGTCAGTAACAAACTCGCCTTTGGTGTTATAACCCCTAAACTTGACCCGTTTATGAATGAACATGATCTCATGAGCATTAAGCCATAGTTCCATAAATACTTTGGTTTCTGTGGCCGCAGGAATCAATAAAATGCTTGTTTTCCCTTTGGCTGCCCCGGATATGGCCTTTTTAACAAATGCTGTCTTTGACTTGATATTATACGGTGGGTTGATGAAATTAACCCCCCCCCAACTGACCTTTAACCCATCAAACTTAGGGTTTAACGGGCACGGGTCGAAAAACCTGCCGTACTTGTGCCGGACATAATTTAATATATACTTCGGTGTGCACCAATCATCGTTCCTGCTTCCGTTCTTTTCTGTTCGGTTTTTCATTTGAAATTTGTGCTGTTGTCGACGACAAAACCCAATACTATTTCTTCCTGTCCTTCTGCCAGCGGGTGTAGCCCACGCCGAACTGTTCCTGGAGCTGGTTCCTGATGTTCTGTTCTTTCATATCCCATAAGTAGTAACATTCTGTATAGTAACGTTTCTTTCTACGGCAATTATCAAGCGCTGTCTGCAACTGCCGTTTCCTGTCAGGTGCCATTTTATGTGTTTCCCTTTTTTACCCCTGCCTTGGGTTTGCGGCGTTTGGGCTTTTTCTTTGTCTCCAAACCCCTGACAAACCTGCTTATCTGTAGTAGATAACTTGGTGTGAAATATTTATAAAACGTCGGCTCGAAATAGTGCTGGTTGTCGATGTGGGTGGCCGAATCCCAGTCATGCTCATCTGCCTGGTTGATCATCCCCAAACAACACCCGTCAGCAGTATAAACTACATAATACCCTTTTATCCTGTCCGGCTCAAACACCAGTCTGCCTTTGTCCTGAACATTAATCTTTTCCTTGGTATTGGCCTTATCCTTTGATTTGGCCTTAGTCTTATCTTTCATGATGACCTACCCCATTTATCATTAATCGTGCCGTTGCCGGGTTCTTTGTCGGGCTTGGTGTTTATCATACCCTTGGACTTCAATATCAATTCCACGAGCCCGGAAGATAACTCCATCCTCTGCGCTATGTCATGGACAAGTTCGCGGGGCTTGGCCTTGATGCACGTGTCCTGTTTCAGTACCCGGAACAAAGTTATCATTGTCTGCACCAGGAAATATGACACGCCAATCCTGAACCCCAGTATGCCCTCCTCTGTTTTTGTCACGTTGAATTGCATTGTCTTTAACAGTGCCTTGTTTGACGGTTTCTGGAGCCAGAAGCACACATAAAAATACTTCGGCTCGGTCACATCAAAATATTCAATGGTGTCGGTGAGTAATGTCAACGTAACCATCTCCGGGTCGGGTACGACCGCCGATAAGATTGTGGGCGGTATGATGAATATTGTTGGCGAGGTTCCGGTGCCGGGGCGACTGTCCCGGTTTCTGTTTGGTCTAATGACCCCTGGCCGCCAGCGTAACCGGTGCTGCCGAGCACGGACGGCGGTTGTTGGAACTGTGTCCGGGACGGCGCGACGCTCCGTTTCAGTTCCCCGGCGAGCATCTGTTCCTGTGCCTCAACAGCGCGTTCCGGATACTTCTCATACAATGATTCCATGATCCGCTCATACACATTCGGCGGCACGCGCAGGGGCATGTTACGCGGGATCTTATAGTTCTCGTACGTGTCCTCGTGCCAACGGGCCATGTCGTTCAGTACCCATTCCCTACCCCGGCTCAGGCTGACATGCACCGTGAACACGCCGGTATTGGTGCCTTCTAACACTTCCACCTGCCACTTAGCGAACCATTCATTGCCCAGCGGGAACGGGTCAGAGGCGTGCATGAAATTGAACGCGGTCTTCTTGTAATGATTATCGGTTGTGGGGATGCCGTATCGTTTTGACCACTGCAATGCCCATAAATCCTTGGCAACGTTCGGGAATATGAAATCCTTCTTCTTGAACTCCGTGACCTCGACAGGCGATGCTGTCTTGAACCGGTGCGCGAGGAACACCACCAACACTAACCCGTTGACACCCAGTAACAGCACAATTATACCCTTGAACAACCCGGTGCTCATGAACCCCACTGGGGCATACATGCACACCCGTTGCCCATTAATCGCGCCCAAGGTCTCATCCTGGTTACAAACACCTGTCCCGGTCATGTAATAACAGTTCTGGGTAGCATTATCCATACTGGCACCTTCAGCGCAACCCGCAGTCCTGGAACTGACCACGAACAGGCTTATGGACAGCAATAACCCCACGCCGACAATGATTGAGGTGTACGCAAACACCATTCGTATATCCATTGTGTTATTTCCTCAGTATCTTCTTCGCAACATGCATGCCTTCTTTCAACGCATCAGGGCTGAAGTTTATGGTCTTGCGGTTGCCCTGACACACCATATCAATGTGCCCGATGCGTTCCAAGTGGTGACAGTTCAGGCTCGCGAACGGTTTGGTGAGATGCACGAACCTTGCGATTTTGGTTATGCTCCGGCACTGGCCCTTGTCAAGCACAACCTTGAATATGATATTACCCTTAGTGTTCAGGTACTGTTTCGGGTACATGATGATGAGCGACAAAAATGCCCAGTAATACTTGTTCAGTTCCGGGTTGAAGTTGTTCTTGCCTGTAGCCATGTGTTCAGCTCCTTTACTCAGTCATTGTATAACTCAATCACCAAGCTCACGTTCTCCTGTTCGGGGTCACTTGCAGCATACCCATCATCATATGACAGGTTAACGATATCGTTAGTGAAGTTCAGTTCCGGCTCAGACCCTGAGACCTGACCCCGACACCCACCCTGTAACACCTCGAACCAATCCAATGACCATGACCCATTAGCATTACGCGCCTCGCCGGACATGCACACACCATCACACCCTGTTATCAATAACAACACCAACACCGCCAATAAACTTAGTCGCATAACCATTCTCCACCCCATGAGTTATATTCAGTATCACACTCAGCACAACTACCTTTATTCAGGCAGACATTAACCACCATCCGATTAGTGAACTCCCTTTTCCGCTGACAATCATATCGTAGTTCCCGCATATTACCCTTGCCTTTCATCCTTGATCCCACTTCATTTATGGGTGAGTTGTTTTGTGTTTGGGTTTTATTTGGTTGTCCTGTCCACGGGCTGACGGACAATTGCGTTTCTGGCCGCCAGCCCTGTTTAGGAGAGGTGATATAACAATTAACATTCCTTGAGTTCTTGCGCGTCCTCTATTAGCCGCATCACCACATCCAGGCTGTCAACTGTGCAGATTATCCGGGTCTTGTGTAACTTCGCATCATAAA